>Ga0105046_10003180_pt1 | contig 26002 bp, 15 predicted proteins | sample MAT03_FD_78385 | JGI IMG/M metagenome (GOLD analysis project Ga0105046, IMG submission 78385) | Freshwater microbial communities from Lake Fryxell liftoff mats and glacier meltwater in Antarctica - MAT-03 (megahit assembly) | ecosystem: Environmental > Aquatic > Freshwater > Ice > Liftoff...
CCTACCTTGCGCGTTACTGGGCAGTATACGGCGTCTCTCTGGTGGCACCTGGGCTCGCGGCATGTGGCGACTCGACCGGCACCGAGACGGAGGCCACCACAGGATCGTCGAGCACGACCGACGCTGGTACGAGCACGACGGGCGTCAGCGTGACGACCGGCGATGACACGACCACGGAGAACGTGCCCACGGGCGGCACCAACTCGGAGTCGAACAGCGGCACGACCTCGACGACGGACCCCGACCCGACGACCACCGGCGCCACGACGACCGACGGTACGACCGGGCCGGTGAGCGGCACGACCAGCGGGACGACCACCGGCGGGGACGTGTGCATGACGATCCTCTGCGGCGACCCGGCGGTGTGCTGCCTCGACACCGAGGAGTGCGTCGGCGGCTCGTGTCTCGACATCTGCCCGAGCGGCGTGCGCTGCGGCGACAACCAGGAGATGTGCTGCGCCGACGGCGACGTGTGCGTCGGCGACTCCTGCACGACCCCGCTCGGCGACTGCAAGGACTCGTACGACTGCACCCCCGGCAACTACTGCGAGCCGCAGTTGGGGAAGTGCCTCCCGCAGCCCGACCCGCTGCAGTGCGAAGTGGTGCCCAGCTTCGACAAGATCGACGTGCAGCTCGAGTGGGCGTGGACGGCCAGCGAGGTGCTCGTCACGCCGCTGGTGGCCGACATCACCGGCGACGCGGTCCCCGAGGTCGTGGTCAACACCAATCGCATCGACGGCATCGACCGCCAGCTCGGCGAGATCGTCGCGCTCGACGGCAAGACCGGCCTCGAGCTGTGGCGCATCAAGCACGACCCGCCCAACAACAACTGGGGTTCGTGGGGTCTGGGCACGCCGGTGATCGGTGACGTCAGCGGCGACGGCAAGCCGGACATCGTCTACCCGTCTCGCCATCCCGTGCCGCTCCCGCCGAACATGGCCGCGAGCTTCCATAACGCGCCGATCCACGCGGTCGACGGCGACGGCAAGCTGCTGTGGACCGGCCACGACGGTGCCAACCAGCCGGTGAATATCCGCTGGGCGCACGGCGCCGGAGTGATGGCCAACCTCGACGACGACCCCGAGGCCGAGATCGCGATCGGCGGGGCGCTGTTCGACAACGACGGCCTGCTGGTCTGGAATCAGGACGGCAAGAGCGGCCAGCTCGGCAGCCCGACCGACAACCTCAACCCGCCCAAGCTGCTGTACGTCGGCGGCCTGGCGACCTTCGCCGACCTGACCGGCGACGGCAAGCCGGAGCTGATCACCGGCCGTGAGGCGTGGACGATCAACTGGATCCCGGGTTCGCCGCCGACGGTGTCGATGACGCTGCTGTGGAAGAACACGGATGGCAAGGGCAACGACGGCTGGCCGTCGGTCGGTGACATTGATGGGAACGGGACCCCCGAGGTCGTCCTGGTCGCATGGCCCGATGCCAAGGTGATCGACGGCAAGACCGGCAAGCTGTGGTGTGGCATCGACCCGACCGGCGTCATGTGCAACGGCAACGACGCGCTGCGCACCAAGCCGATCGTGCCCAAGGGCGGCAACTACCTCAACGGCCCGGCGACGATCGCCGACTTCGACGGCGACGGCCGGCCCGAGGTCGGTATCGCCGGCGGCACGGCCTACGCGGTGTACGACTTCTACCGCGCGGGCGAGGATATCGTGACGGTGCCTGGCGACCCGGCTCCGGTGCTCGGGGCCATGTACGCGCGCTGGACGCAGGCCATTCAGGACCCCAGCTCGGCGGTCACGGGCTCCTCGGTGTTCGACTTCCAGGGCGACGGCGCTGCCGAGGTCGCTTACCAGGACGAGTGCAAGGCGTACATTTACGACGGCAAGACCGGCGCCAAGCAGCTCGAGATCCTCAACAGCAGCAGCACCGTGCATGAGTATCCGCTGGTCGCTGACGTCGACGGCGACGGCAACGCCGAGTTCTTGGTGGTGGCCAACAACAGCGAGCCGACCCCCAACGCCAACTGCGTGAAGAAGACCCCGGGTTTCATGCCGCGCAAGGGCGTGTACTCGTACGGTGCCGGCGCGGACAACTGGGTGCCGACCCGCAAGGTCTGGACGCAGCACACGTACCACGTCACCAACGCGGACTCGAACGGCAACGTGCCGATGATGGAGCAGGACAACTGGACGGCCGACCCGCCGCTCAACAACTTCCGCCAGAACGTGCAGGGCGAGGGTGTGTTCAACGCCGCCGACCTGACGGCCTCGCTGGCGGTGAGCCTCGACAAGTGCTCCGCGGAGCTGGTGCTCCAGGCGACGATCTACAACGAGGGCGCGCTCGGCGTGCCGGCCGGCATCGAAGTCAGGTTCTACCAGGGCATCGATAACACCGGACAGAACCTCGGCACCAAGCCGACGATCGAGGCGCTGCTGACCGGCGGCTCGACGACGGTCACCTGGACGGTCAAGGCGCCGCCGCCGGGCCAGACCGAGAGCTACTTCGTCGAGGTCGACGGCGGGCTCAACAACGGCATCATTCAGGAGTGCAAGGAAGACAACAACGGCGCCTTGGTGACGGACGCCGAGTGCCCGACGCCGGGCTGATCCCCGATGTGTGAGCCGGCCTGCATGCAGGCCGGATCCAGGGGCGGGTCGACGCAGGTCGGTCCGCCCTTCCTGCGTGGGGTCGACGAGGCGAGCCGGGCGGACGCAGCCGCGAGCGACCGGACGTGGGCCGGTTAAACGCCGACGGGCGCGGTGACCGGAGTCGACCGCGCCCGGAGGCTCGTTGCCGAGGTGGCGAGTCGCTCAGAACTGGCCGCGCAGGACCAGGCCGCCGCCGCCGAGCGGGTTGGCGTTGGGGCGCACGTTGACGTTCTTGGCGACGCGCAGGCCGTACTCGTTGATGATGCGGTTGCGACGGCCGTCGCGGATGTACATCGAGGTGCCGATGAGGCCCATGAGGAGGCCGGCGCCTTGCAGCGAGCCGGCGACGGCGAGGGAGTAGTCATCGGTGGCGTACTTGGTGTGCTCCATCGCCATGAAGGGGCCGGCGACGGGGATGAACATGTCGCGCGCGAGCTCCTTGCAGCGCCCGGGGTTGCTCATGCCGGGGCAGCGGTCGTAGAGGTCCGCGGCGTTGCTGGCGGTCAGCAGGTACGAGACCGAGAACACCACCCAGCCGGTGATCATCAGGCCCTTGCGGCGCGGGAGCGGCTTGAGGACCTTGTAGGGCTTGTACTGCTGGGGCTGGGCGACGACGCGGGTGATGACGCGGGGGGCCGGCGGGGCGTACACCTGCGGCGCGACGTAGGGCGTGTACGGCTGGGCGGTGATCGTCGGGCTGGTCTCGGCGGTGGTCGTGACCGTGGGCGTGGTGTTGGCGCTGACGTTGGTGTCGGCGTTGGCCTGCGGGGCCGCGTCACCCTTGGGCTGGGCCGAGATCTGGATCTGCGGCTGGACCAGCACCTGGATCTGCGGCTGCATGTTGATCGAGCCGGGGCTCATCGGGAACGGACCGCCGGGCAACTGCGGGAGCTGCTGCGACTGGGTCTGCGGACCGGGAGCGGTCACCTGGGTCTGGGCGCCGGGGGCTTGCGACTGCGTTTGCGACTCCACGCGGACCGGCGTCTGGCCGGGGACGGGTTGGGGCAGCGGTGCCTCCGGAGCGGCGAACACCGGACCTACGGACAGGGTCTCCTGGGCAAGCACCGTCGTGGGCAGCAGCAGGGCGCACGCGATGATGGGAGAGACGAGACGGGCGACGGGAAGAAGACGGTTCCGCAGCATGGCGTGGGGCCTATCCTCGGTCAGCGGGGAGGTGTGCAGGGTCGGTTGGACCAACAAGCGACGGCCGAGTCGACGTCGCTCACACGAGAATCAATGTGGCAGATGCACAACGGGGGGACCACACAAAAAGTCATACGACTGTATGGCGGTGCAGGCGCAAAATCGGGGCGTGGCGCGAGCTATCCCATGCCTGGACGTCCGGGCTCGCGGTCCCGGGTGGATGAGCGCCGCGCCAGGCCGCATACGATCGTGGGCCCGGTCGGCAAGAAAATGGCGAATTTCGGGGGTTTACAGGATGCCGGCGATGATGGGGGTGGAGCACCACAGGCCGCAGGGGGCCGCAGACGGGGTGGTCCGGCGCCGGGCGATCGGACCCCGGGCGGACCTCGGTCGTCGCGGTCCTCGGCCGCGGATCTTTGGTGATCGGCGGATCGCCGTGCGCGGCGGGCGGCTGAGACCCGCCGTCCGCGATCGGGTACGAAGGTCGGGCGTGACGACGACGATGCGCTTCGTCCTGACCGGACTCGGGAACATCGGGCGCACGCTGCTCGAGGTCGTCGACGCGCGGGCGGACCTGCTGCGCGAGCGGCACGGGCTCGAGCTGAAGGCCGTGGGACTCGCCGACTCGTCGGGGGTCGCGGTCGACCCCGCGGGGCTCGACCTCCGCGCAGTGGTGGCGCTCAAAAAACGTGGCGAGGGGGTCGCGAGGCTGGCAGCGGTCGGGCGGCCCGGCGTCGACGCGCTCGCGCTGGTCGGCATGGTGGATGCGGAGCTGTTGCTCGAGGCGACGCCGACCGACCATCACAGCGGGCAGCCCGGCCTCGACCTCGTACGCACGGCGCTGGCCCGCGGGATGCACTGCGTGCTGGCCAGCAAGGGGCCGCTGGTGGTCGCCTATGCGGCGCTGGAGGCCGCGAGCGACCTGTCTGGGGTCCCGGGGGCGCCCGCGTTGCGGTTTTCGGGGGCGGTCGGTGGGGCCTTGCCGAGCATCAACCTCGGGCGCCGTGACCTCGCCGGTGGACGCATCACGCGGGTCGAGGCGGTGCTCAACGGCACGACGCAACTGATCCTCGGGCTGCGCGCGCGGGGCATGAGCTTCGCGGCGGCGCTGGCGGAGGCGCAGCGGATCGGGATCGCGGAGCCGGACGCCAGCCTCGATGTCGAGGGCTGGGACGCGGCCTGTAAGCTCGTCATCCTCTGTCATGCGGTGCTGAGATGTCCGGTGGCGCTCGCGGATGTCAGCGTCACCGGGATCGCCGGCGTGACGCGCGAGGCGTTGCGGGCGGCGGGGGCCAACGGCGGTCGCATGTCGCTCCTGGCGATCGCGCAGGCGCTGCCCGATCCGTCCCAGGGGTACAGGCTGAGCGTCGGGCCGACCTTCCTCGGGCCTGACCATCCGCTCGGGCGCCTCGGAGGCGACGAGCTGGGCATCGTCTATCACAGCGACATCTTCGGACGGAGCTGCGCGACGAGCCTCGAGGATGGCCCGGTCGGGTCGGTGGCGGCGATGCTGCGCGACGTCCTCGAGATCGCCGGTCACTCGAAGCCGGGGGCGTAGACGGCGGCCCACTGGCGCGGTCGGACGATCGCGTGGTCGATCATCGTGCGGTCGGCCTCGGCGACCAAGGCGGCGCCGGCGGGCCCGCCGATGCGCTCGCCCTTGCGGCGACGGGCGCACGCGGCGTGCAACACCATGTGCGCGGCCTCGAAGCCGGCGATCGCGGCGTCGAGGTGGGCGATGACCTGGGTCGAGGTCCCGGTGCGGGCAGCGATGCCAGCGCGGATCAGGGCGGCGGCGGCGACCGAGTCGAGGCGGTTGGCGCCGTCTTGCTCGAGCTGCCCGGCGTCGCGCTCGGCCGCGGCCAGCAGTACGGCCTCCGCGTGCGGCTGCTCGTGGCTGGCCGCCAACGCAGCCGCGGCTCGTAGCTGCAGGCCGAAGATGCGCAAGAACTGCCAGTGCAGGATGTGTGAGCCCTCGACCGCGGCCCACTGCTCCGACAGTCGCTGCCAGGCCTCGCCGCTGTGACCCTCGTAGAGGTCGCAGAAGGTCTCGATGACCAGCGCGAGCATGTGCGGGAAGTGAAAGCCGTCCTGCGACCAGCGGCGGATCGCCGCGTGGACGCGGTCGCGGGCGCCTTGTACGTCGTCCGCGGCGAGCAGCGTCGCGCCGGAGAACAACGCGGCCCAAACCTCTCCGTAGAGGTCGCCGGCGTCCTCGGCCTCGCGCAGCCAGGCGTGCGAGCGCGAGGCGAGCTCACCGAGGTGGCCCATCATCATCAAGGCGCGGTGGGCCGAGACCTGCGCGATGGAGACCTCCCAGGCGACGCCGGTGCAGCGCTCGTGGAGCAGGCGCACGCCGGAGTCGAGGAGGTCGAGCGAGTGCTGCCAGTGGCCGAGCGCGAGCTGGGCGACGCCGAAGATGATGTCGGCGAGGGCGATGAGGTAGGGGTCGCCGAGCGCGTCGCCCATCTTGCGCGCCTCTTTGATGAAGGTGGTCCCGCGCGACACGGAGCTGGCGCTGCCGCGGGAGATCATCATCAGGCCGACCAGCGCGAGGCCACGGGCGACCCGGCGCGGCTCGCCGATCTGTAGCGCCAGCAGGAGACCCCGCAGCGCGAAGCTGTGGCCGCGCACGGGGTCGACGAAGGCGAGGCCCTTGCCGGCCGAGAGGCACACGTCGGTGCGCAGCAGCTCGGCCGCGGGGATCTCGAGCTCCTGCGCCGCACGAAACCCGATCCCGCGCAGGCTGAGCTGCGTCGAGCGGGTGATGATCGACATGTTGGCGCGGCTCGGGGTCGGCGGATATTGCAGGCCGACCTCGGTGAGCACGGGACGTAGCAGCTTGACGCCCTCGTCGATGCGACCGCTGACGAGGTACTGCTCGGTCGCCTGTCGCCGCAGCTCGAGCGCCAGCGCCGGCGGGGCCCCGGCGGCGGCCTCGAGGTAGAGCGGCGCCGCCTCGCCGCAGCGGCCGGCAAGCACCAACACGTCGGCGCGCTGACGCAGCAGACCCAGGCGCGCCGCGGCCTCGTCGACCGATGTCCAGTCATGGGCGAGGCCGTAGAGCTCGGCGGCGCGGTTGAAGGCCAGGGCGGCGGCGGCCCGCTCGGCGGCGAGGCAGGCGTAGTGGACCGCGCGCTCGCCGAGGCCGGCGGCGTGGAAGTGGTGGGCGGTGACCTCGGGGTCGCCGCCCTCGCGCTCGAAGGCGGCGCCGAGGTTGCGGTGGTGGGCGACCAGCGTGGCGGGCTCGACCTGGGCGAGCACGGCCTCGCGGACGCGGTCGTGGTAGCACTCGACGGTGTCGGCGTCGCGGGCCCCGTGCGACCGCACGAGGTGCTGGGCGCGCAGGACCCCGAGCGCGTTGTGGTCCTCGGGGCCGAGGCCGGCTGTCCCGAAGGCCATGTTCTGCGGGACAGGTCGTCCGGCGACGGCGACGACCTCGAGCAGGCGGCGGGCGGGCTCGGGCAGCCCGGCGAGGCGCGCGAGCACCAGTTGCTCGAGCGAGATCTCGCGGGTGTCGCCGAGCCGGCGGGAGACGACCGCGTGACGCACGAGCTCCTCGACGAACAGCGGGTTGCCCTCGGACTCGACGGCGATGCGCTTGGCCTCGGCGCGGGCGGCGTCATCGCTGCGACCGATGCGGATCAGGGCGAGCTGCTCGGCCTGCGCGGGCGTCAGCGGGGGGACGAACAGGTGGCGGACATCGCCGCGCGCGCCGGGGCGCTCGTGCAGGCGCTGGAGCTCGCGCAGCATCGGCGACTGGGCGGCCTCCTCGCTGCGATACGAGCCGATGACGAGCATCGCGGGGGCATCGGGCGGGGCCAGCAGGTCAGCGAGCAGGCGGGCGCTGTCCTCGTCGCCCCACTGGAGGTCGGCGATGCGCAGCACCAGCGGCTTGCGGTCGGCGATCCGCGCGAGCAGCTCCTTGAGCCCGCGAAACGCCCGGCGCCGGGCCTCCTGCTGGTCGGGGCCGTCGAAGGCCCGCTGCGGCGCGTCGGCGACCAGTTGCACGCGCGCGAGCACCGGGAACAGGCGAGTGAGCTCGTGCAGGTCGCGCGGCATCAGGGCGGCGGCTTCCAACTGAGGCAGCCGGCGCAGGTAGTGGGTGATCGAGTCGACGACGCTGTCGAAGCCCTTGTAGGGGACCGTCTCGCGCTCGTAGCAGCGACCCTGCAAGATCACGGTGTCGCTGCGGCGCAGGCTGCCGAGGAAGTGATCGATGAGGGCGGTCTTGCCGATGCCCGAGCCGCCGTGCACGTACACGATCACCGGCGTGCCCTTGGTGGCCTCGTGGGCGTCGTGCAGGGCGGCGAGCAGCTCCTCGCGGCCGACCCGCGTGGGGGCCTGGCTGCTCGGGCTCGACATCAGGCGCCGCTGCAGCAGCGGGACGTCACTGACGCGGGTCACCAGGTCGGCGCCGGTCAGACGCGCGCTGGGGTCGCGCAGCAGCAGGCCCATGCACAGCTCGGCGAGGTCGTCCGGGGCCTCCGGCGCGAACTCGTGGACGGGCAGCGGATCGTGCTGCTGCTTGGCGGCGAGGATCTTGAGGGTGGTGCCGATGAACGGCAGGCGGCCCGTGAGCGCCTCGTAGAGCATCACGCCGACCGCGTACCAGTCGCTCGCGGCGGTCACGGGTCGGCCCGCGGCCTGCTCCGGGGACATGTACGCGGGCGTGCCGAGGATGCCGTCGTCGAAGGTGGCGTCGATCGGCGCCGGCCCGCGATCGCTGATCAAACCGAAGTCGAGGATCACGAGCCGGCCGGAGCGCGTGACCAGCACGTTGGACGACTTGAGGTCGCGGTGCAATTTGCCCGCGGCGTGCAACGCGTTGACGCCGCTGACCAGTTGCGCGAGCGCGTCACGCAGACGCCCGGTCTCGAGGGTCGGGGCGCGCAGCGGCGGCGGGCGCTCCTCGGTGACGTGCTCCAGGGCGTCGCCGCCGTGCACGGTGTCGTCTGGCCGTTCGGACATGTCCGATCGGACATAGTCGCCGAAGCTGACGCCCTCGACGTACTCCATGGTGATGAACCACTGGTCGGCGTCGGAGACCAGCTCGTAGAGCGCGACGAGGTTGTGATGGATGACGCCAGCCGCGGCCCGAAACTCGTGCTTGAGCCGGTAGAGGCTGCCAGGCTCGAGCTTGCGTAAGGTCTTGAGCGCGACCCGGCGGCCGCGCTCACGATCGAGGGCGGCGTACACGACGCCCATACCGCCAGCGCCGATCCTCCGCAGGAGCTCGTAGCGACCGAGGCGACGCGTGGTGCCGTCGGCGAGCAGCTCAGCCGGCGGGGTCTCGGACCATGTGTCGTGCTGGGCCTCCAGAGTGTTGGGGGCCGTCGGCGCGTGCACCCGCTGGGGATCGTCAGCACTCACGGGCGCGTGCGAGTATGCCACGCCGGAGCCACGCGACACGAGGCGGGCCGATGCTGGCATGTATGGAAGCCGCATGCGGCGAATGACGGGGGGCGCTGGCCCCAGTGACCACGTGGGCCGCGAGGCCGCTCGAGGCCGCCGCGATCACCAGCGCAGCGGCACGCCGAGGCCGGGGCCGGGGACTCCGGGCGGCGTCGCGGTGAGCACGCGGACGCTGCCCGGAGGGACGGGGTCGTCGACGGTGAGCAGGTGGGCGTCGAGGTCGAGCTCGTCGACGAGTCCGGCGAGGCTGGCCGCGGCCGCGAGGCCGACGCGGCTCTCGATCATGCAGCCGAGCAGCACGCGCCAGCCCTCGCGCCGCGCCATGGCGATCATCTCGAGCGCCGGCGAGATCCCGCCGCACTTCATGAGCTTGATGTTGATGCCGTCGACGCAGTCGCGCAGCGCGGGCAAAGATTCGGGGCCCTGCACGTCCTCGTCGGCGTAGATCGGAATGCTGCTGGTGCGGCGCAGCTCGGCGAGCGCCGGTAATTGGCCGCGCGCGAGCGGCTGCTCGAGCATCTCGACGCCGAGCTCGTATAGCGCGGGCAAGAGACCCCGCGCCTGGTCGAGCGACCAGCCGCCGTTGGCGTCGACGACCAGGCGAGCGCGCGGGGCGGCGGCGGCGACCCGGCGCAGCGCGGCGCGGTCGAAGTCGGGGTGCTTGCCGAGCTTGACCTTGAGGCGCGGCAAATGACTCGCCTCGGCGGCGCGCCCGGCCATGGCGTCGAGGCTGTCGAGGGCGATCGTGTAGGCGGTCTCGCTGGCGCCGGCGCCGGGCGTCGGAGGGAGCATGGCCTCGACCTCAAAGCGCAGCGGATTACCGCGGGCGCGGGCCGAGAGGTCCCACAGGGCGATGTCGATCGCGGCGCGGACAGGCGCCAGATCGGGGGCCACAGACCGCGTGAGGGCGGCGTAATGCCGCCTGTCCTCGAGGTCATGTTCGCGGAGACCGGCGCAGGCCGCGGAGAGCGCGTCGCGGAGCGTCCCGGCGTCGTGGCCGAGATAACGGACCGGCGCGGCCTCGCCGAGCCCGCGCCCGCCGAGCCGCAGGAGCACGGTCGGCAGCTCGCTGGCTGTCCCACGGGACAGGCCGAACGGGTAGCGCAGGCGCAGCGGGACGATCCAGGCCTCGTGCTCCACCGGCCCACGCTATCAGGCCTTCGCTTGGGGCGCGGCGAGAAATGCGGTATCGCTGGCGGATGAGCCAGCCCGCGGCCGACCCCTGGGGCGAGCGTCTGCCCCGCAAGCTCGGGCTGTGGAGCACGGTCGCGGTGCTGATCGGCTCGACGATCGGCAGCGGGATCTTCAGGACGCCAGCGACGATCGCGTACCACATCGACGAGCTGTGGGCCTTCGCGCTGGCGTGGGTGGTCGGCGGTGTGGTGGCGCTGGCGGGGGCCCTGACCTTCGCCGAGCTGGCGAGCATGTACCCGCGCAGCGGCGGGATTTATGTGTACGTGCGCGAGGCGTTCGGGGCGCTGCCGGCGTTCCTGTTCGGCTGGGCGGAGCTGCTGATCCTGCGACCCGCGGCCTACGGGGCGATCGCGGTGACCTCGTCGGAGTACGCGTGGCGGGTGATCGGCGCGGCGCACGGAGAGACGATCGTGGCGCTCGGTCCGGTCGAGCTGTCGCGCGCGCAGGCGCTGGCGATCGCCATGATCGTGGTGGTGGGGCTGGTCAATCGCCGCGGCGTCGAGTTCGGGGCGGTGATCCAGAACCTGAGCACGGTGCTCAAGGTCGCGGCCCTGCTGGTGTTGATCGCGCTCGGGTTGTTCCTGACGCCGGGGACGCTCCCGGTCCACCCGCCGGCCGATACGACGGTGATGCCGGCCTTCGTGCTCGGCATGGTCGCGATCCTGTGGGCCTACGACGGCTGGTGTGACGTCGGCTTCGTCAGCGGCGAGGTGCAAGACCCGCAGCGCACGCTGCCTCGAGTGTTCGTGCTCGGCACCGGGGCGGTGGTAGGGCTCTATCTCGGCGTCAACTTCGTGTACCTCAAGGTCGTGCCGCTCGAGCAAATGGTCGGCTCGCCGTTGATCGCCGCCGACGTGGCGGCGGCGCTGGTCGGACCGATCGGCGTGACGCTGGTCGCGGCGGCGGTGGTCATCAGCACCTTCGGGACCCTCAACGGGTCGATGATGACGGGGCCGCGGGTGTTCTACGCGATGGCGGAGGACCGCCTGTTCTTCAAGGCGCTGGCGCGGGTACACCCGCGCTACGGCACACCGACGGGCAGCATCATGCTGTCGGTCGCGCTCGGTGCGATCTTCGTGTCGGTGCGCAGCTTCGCCGAGCTGGCGGAGCACTTCGTGATCGGCATATGGCCGTTCTATGCGCTCTCGGTGGCGGCGGTGTTCGTGCTGCGACGGACCCAGCCCGATCGCCCGCGCCCGTATCGCACGTGGGGCTATCCGCTGGTGCCGCTGGTGTTCCTGGCGGCCTCGCTGTTCCTGCTGATCAGCTACGCGGTGCAGCAGCCGCAGGTGTTCGCGGTCGACCTGGCGATCTTGCTGACGGGGGTGCCGGTGTACTGGTTGTGGTCGCGCCGCAACGCGCGACATGACCATGCGGACATCAGCGGTTGAGGTGCCAGATCGCGGCGTTGAGGGCGGTGGCGAAGGAGACCCAGGCGAGGTAGGGCACCAGCAGGGCCGCGGAGGCCGGGGTGACGCGGGCGAAGGCCCGCATGGTGCCGACGATGGCGATCCACATGGCGACGATGCAGATCAGCGCGAGGTCGGCCCGGTGCAGGCCGAAGAACAGCGGCGACCACAGCGCATTGAGCACGAGCTGCACGAAGAACCAGGTGAGCGCAGCGGGCGCGGCGGGGTGCTCGCTGCGGCGGGCGACGCGGTACACGGCGATGCCGATGATCGTGTAGAGGGTCAGCCAGGCTGGCCCGAACACCCAGTCGGGCGGGTTCCAGTCGGGCTTGATCAGGCCCCGATACCAGGCGTCAGGCTTGAAGGCGTAGCCGGCGGCCCCGGGCGCGAACGAGACGGCGAGCCAGAACAGGAGGCTAAGGGGGGAGAAACTCGGCCGGTCGGACATCGAGGGCAAGCTTGGCTGGGGTCGGCCGGTCTGGCAAGCGTCCGACTCGTCGGCCATGGCGGCCCGTCACGGCCTCGGGAGCGGGTCAGCGGGCGGCGAGGATCGTCACGGTGCGCACGGGAGAGCGGCCGAGGGCGCCGCGCTCGTCGACGACCCAGAGCTGGATGTCGTGCTCGCCGGGCGGGACGTGGCCGACGCCGGGGACGCCGTCCACGACCCAGTGGAGGGCCCGCAGGTCGCCATCGGGGTCGTGGGCGGCGTGCAGGGGGCTGGGGACCGCGGGGTCGTGGGGGAGCAGCAGGCCGTCGGTGCCGCCGTGGAGGCGGGCGGGGGGATCGAAGCCTGCGGTCGGTGGGTTGGCCCGCGGACGGAAGTCGAGGGCGAGGCGAGCGAGGCCGAGTGCAGCCAGCGGGAGCTCGGCCTCCAGCTCGAATGTGCCAGCGAAGAAGCGACCGCGCAGGGCGACCGGGTTGCGGATCCGGAGCTCGCGCTCGCCGGGGTCGATCAGGCCGCCCGCGGCGACGGCGAGGCGGATGCGCAGGTCGAGGCTGCCGGCCGGGAAGTTCAGGGCGCCGGTCGAGGGGGTGTAGTCGGCGAGCGCGGGCTGCATGAGCTCGATACGTAGGCCGTGCAGACTGGCCGCGACGGAGGTGAGGGAGGTGACAGAGGTGGCGAGCCCGAGCTGGGCGCGGCTGCGGGCGCCGCGGTCCTCGAGCTGAAGGTTGGCGAGGTAGAACAGGCAGCGGTCGTCGCTGCATTCACCGGCGCTGTACTCGGCGAGGCCATGAAGAGGATGTGAGGCGCGGGCGCCTGCGAGTTGCAGCTCGAGGGAGGTGTCGCTGACGCCGATGTGGTCGGCCTGGCCGCGGCCGACCGGGATCGGTGCGGCAGGGGCCCGGAGGTGGGCGCCGACGGGCGCGGCGAAGGCGGCGGAGCAGGCCGAATCCGGGTAACAGGCGTCGGGATCGAGGTGATCGTCGAGCAGGGCGGGCGCCGGGGCGAGCGTCAATTCAGCGTCGATCTTCCAGCCGGCGTCGGGGCATTGATAGTAGAAGCCGGGTCCAACCGCGCTGACGCAGACATCAGCGCAGGCGGTCTGGGCCGCGGTGCCGCGGGGGCCGTCCCATTCGGCGCGCGCGAGCTGGGTGTGCAGAGCGGCGGGGCGGTACGGCTGCGCGGCGGGGTAGGCCGCGACGCCGTCCGGGCCAGTGTGGAGACCCTCGAACCACATGTTGGGGTGTTCGCAGGCGAGGATGAGGGTGGGGGCGAGCGCCGGCGCGGCGTCGGGGTCGACGAGGCCGCAGGCGGGGAACAGGGGCAGGAGCGTGACGAGGACGAGGGCGCGGGGCGAAGTGGGCATGGCCGGGCCGGTTCGGCAGCCGGGTGGGGGCCGTTGCGCGGGGCCGAGAATTTCTCGTCAGGGGTCGAGGCCATGGGCGTACCGATGCGGGTCATGCTCGGAGCCAGTCGACCTGTTCACAGGGACATGGCTGTAGGAGCAGGCGCGTCGGACGCCGAAGTACAACCAATAAAAAGCGGGCACGGTTCCTCTTCCGTGCCCGCTTTGCGCCTCAACAACGAATGGAACTGCGACGCCGGGACGGCGATTACGCCATCGGAGGCCGTTTGCGACCGGTTTGGGGCCTGGGGGACCTCCGACGTTGCCGGGTTCCTATCATGTGTATGCGACGATCGGTGGAAGATGTCAAACCAAAATTGTCGCGCGGTGTTTGTGCCAGTGTTTGTTATGCCGATGGCCGTGACCGGATTTGAGCCGGCTACGACCGCGTGTGCGGCACTTTGGTGCGATGCTGGGATCCGCCAGGTCTGACGGTCGTGCGCGGTCTCGGGGGACGCGGGCCGGCGCTCTCGCGGGTCCTTGAGACCGCGAGCCGAGCGGGCGTGATCCAGAATTATCGCGTGCAGCGGTGATATCGGGCGATTTGGGCGCTACCTCTTGGTATTTAGGGACATGTCCTGGGGGCCATGCGACGCGCCGTGACTGTCACTTTCTCGCCCGCGCCGACGTCTACCCGCTGGCGACGACGCGCCCCGCCGGGCGGCCGGACCGTCGCCAGCGGGGCTCTGCATGCGCCGAACGGCGCGAGCCCTCGAGGGCCGGCGCCGTGCGGTGATGCGTGGGGACCAGTCCCGAAGACCATGCCCGAACGGACAGGTCGGGACCGGCTCACATGCGCTCGAAGATACCGGCGGCGCCCATGCCACCGCCGATGCACATGCTGACCATGCCGTAGCGAGCGCGGCGGCGGTGCATCTCGGCGATGAGGGTCGCGGTCAGCTTGGCGCCGGTGCAGCCGAGCGGGTGGCCCAACGCGATCGCGCCGCCGTTGACGTTGACGCGGTCCGGGTCGAGGCCGAGCTTGCGGATGACGGCGAGCGACTGGCTGGCGAACGCCTCGTTGAGCTCGATGAGGTCGATGTCCGCGAGCGAGAGGCCGGTCTGCGCGAGGACCTTGGGGATCGCGGCGATCGGGCCGATGCCCATGATCTCCGGGGCGACCCCGGCGACCGCGAAGCCGACGAAGCGCGCGAGCGGCTTGAGGCCGAGCGCCGCGGCCCGGGCCGCGGACATGAGCACGCTGGCGGCGGCGCCGTCGTTGATCGGCGAGGAGTTGCCGGGGGTGACGCTGCCCTGGGCGTGGAACACGGGCCGGAGCTGGCCGAGGGCGTCGAGCGTGGTGTCGGCGCGCGGGCCCTCGTCGACGGCGAAGGTGGTGCCCTCGGCGGTGGTCACTGGCACGATCTCGCTCGAGAACCGGCCGGCCTTGATGGCGGCGATGGCCTTGATGTGCGAGGCGAGGGCGAAGGCGTCCTGGTCGGCGCGCGAGACCTCGAATTTGCGGGCGACGTTCTCGGCGGTGAGGCCCATCGAGATGTAGATCTCGGGCTGCTCGGCGACGATGGCGGGGTTGAGCACGGCCTTGTTGCCGCCCATCGGCACCATGCTCATCGACTCGACGCCGCCGGCGATCGCGGCCTCGATCGCGCCGACTTGGATGCGCTCGGCGCAGGTGGCGATCGCTTGCAGGCCCGAGGCGCAGAAGCGGTTGATCGTCTGCGCCGCGCTGGTGACCGGGAGGCCGGCCCGCAGCGCGATGATGCGGGCGACGTTGAGGCCCTGCTCGGCCTCCGGCATGGCGCAGCCGAGCGCCACGTCGTCGATGAGCTCGAGCGGGAGCGAGGGCAAGTCGGCGAGGAGCCCGCGGATGACCTGGACGGCCAGGTCGTCGGGGCGGGTGTTGCGGAGCGTGCCCTTCAGGGCGCGACCGACCGCGCTGCGGCGGGCGGCGACGAGGACGGCGTCTTGAAGCGTGGTCATGGGGTTCCTTCTCAGTTGCGCAGGGGCTTGCCGGTCTCGAGCATGTGGGCGATGCGGGCGAGCGTGGCGGGCTCGCTGGCGAGGCTGCAAAACGCCTCGCGCTCGAGGTCGAGGAGCTGCTGGGCGGTCGCGGTGGTCGCTCCGGTCATGCCGCCAGCGAGCACGTGGGCGATCTTCTGGGCGATCTTCTGGTCGTGGGCGGAGGCGTAGCCGCCCCAGAAGAACATTTGTGCGCCCATGAGCAGGCTGGCGCCGCGGCCGGTCTGGATCAGGGTGATCGCGGCGTTGCGATCGGGCGGGACGTAGCCGGCCTCGGCGAGGCCGATCGCGCGGCGCTTGGCCTCGGCGAGCACGCGTGCGCGGTGGAACACGACGGTGTCGTCGGGGCGCAGGAAGCCGAGCGCGCGGGCCTCGTGGGCGGAGCTCGAGACCTTGCCGGCGGCGGCGTTCTCGAAGGCGCGGCGGATCAGCGGATAGGGGTCGGGATCGGGGGACTGCGCGGCCCACTCGGAGGCGCGGCGGCACATCTCCTTGAGGCCGCCTCCGGCCGGGAGCAGGCCGACACCGATCTCGACCAGACCCATGTAGAGCTCGCTGTTGGCGACCACGGCGTCGCCGTGCAAGGTGACCTCGACGCCGCCGCCGAGGGTCATGCCGTGCGGGGCGACGACGACGGGCAATGCGCCGTGGCGCAGGTCCATCAGGGCGTTTTGCAGGGTCGCGACGGCGCGCTCGAGCGCGGCGAAGTCCTGGGCCTTGCCGGCCTTGACGATCGTGCGCAGGTCGGCGCCGGCGCAGAAGTTGTCGCCCTGATTACCGATGACGAGGCCACGAAAGCCGCCGATGCGCGCGAGGGTCGGCAGGGCCTCCTGCAACAAGGTCACGGCGCCCTCGTCGAGCACGTTCATCTTGCCGCGGAACTCGAGGCAGGCGATGCCGTCGCCGATGTCGATGAGGCTGGCAGTATCGTTGCGGTGGAGCTCGCCGCGGCGGTCCTTCTCGGCGGCGAGCACGAGCACGCCGACGGGCGTCGGGACCGGCTGCGGGCCAGCGCCGGGCACGAACACGGTCGGCGCGGCGATGGTGCCGGCGTACCAGCGGGCGTCGGCGCTCTGGGTGGCGAGGAGTTGGGTCAGGGCCGGGGCAGGTGTGATGCCCATGGCGGTGAGCTGCTCGGCGCACCAGGCGACCCCGGCGGCGTCCATGAGGGCGAAGGGGCCGAGCTGCCAGCCGTAGCCCCAGCACATCGCGTCATCGATCTGCTTCGGGGTGTCGGAGATGACGCCGGTGCGGTGCGCGGCGTAGTTGAACAGCGGCAGGTAGACCTTGCGCAGGAACTCGCCGGCGCGGCCGGGGGCGCGCAGGGCCGCGTGGACGCGCTTGCCGAGGTCGCGGATCTTGGCGATCTCGGCGAGCTCGGGGAACTCGGCGGGCCTGGTGTCACGATACTCGAGGGTGTGGAGATCGAGGGCCTGGATGGCCTTGCCGACCTTGCGGTAGAACCCGCCCTTGGTCTTGTCGCCGAGCATGCGGCGCCCGAGCATCTGCTCGATCATCGGCGGCACGACCATGAGGTCGTAGAGGTCGTCGTAGTTGGGGCTCGCGGGGTCGCGGCTGAGCACCTCGTTGAGGTTTTTGATCACGTGGCCGACGACGTCGAGGCCGACCATGTCGCCGAGGCGATAGCTGCCGGTGCGCGGGCGACCCATCAAGGGGCCGTTGAGCAGGTCGACCTCCTCGATCGTGTAGTCGCCCTCGGCGGTGGCGCGGAAGGTCAGGACCATCTCGGCGATGCCGACGCGGTTGCCGATGAAGTTCGGGGTGTCGCGGCAGACGACCACGCCCTTGCCGAGCACGCGGTCGGAGAAGGTGGCGAGCTCCTCGACGACCTTCGCGTCGCTGTACTGCGAGGGCACGACCTCGAGCAGGTGCATGTATCGGGGCGGATTGAAGAAGTGCATGCCGACGAGGCGCGCGCGGGCAGCCCCGGGCAGGCCGTCGGCGATCGCACCGATGGCGAGGCCGGAGGTGTTGGAGGTGAGGATCGTGTGGGGCCCCGCGGCCGCGGCGACGCGCGTGAACAGGCTTTGCTTGATGTCGAGGCGCTCGACGACGGCCTCGATCACCAGGTCACTGGCGGCGCAGGCCCGCTCGAGGTCGTCCTCCAGGTTGCCCGGGGTGATCCGCGCGGCGTGCGAGGGATCGGTGTAAGCGGCGGGCTTGGCCTTGGTCAGTTGGGCCAGGGCGCCCAGCGCGAGCGCGTTGCGGGCGGCCATCGGTGCGTCGGCGGCGGTGCCTCGCGGGACCATGTCGAGGAGGAAGGTGCGGATGCCGGCGTTGGCGAGGTGGGCGGCGATCTGCGCCCCCATCGTGCCAGCACCGAGCACCGTGGCCGTGATGGAGTGGGTGGGACGAAGGAGACTCACGAGGCGGCAGGGTAGACCATTCAGGGGGATCCGGATCTCGAGAAAATCCGTTCGGACGGCCGTCCGTGCTAGCGTCGAAGGACGATGCGGATCGAGTCGCAGTGGCCGACGATGTGTGGATGGCTGGTGACCGCCGGCCTCCTCGCGTGCCGACCCGCCGCCGTGAACGAGGCTGCGCGGCGGGTCCATCCGGCGGTCAATGTCATCCACGATGACCCGACCGCGGTGGTTGCCGCGATTCCGGCAATCGCTGTGGTGCCGGCCGCCCCGGAGCGCGACCCGGCCGCGCTGCTGGCGATGGGGCAGCCGGACGCGGCATTGCTGGAATTGGCGAAGCTGGCCGGGCCTGACGCGGGCGCGCCGGGGTGGTTCGTATACAACGCGCTGCGTGGGCGAGCCGAACGGCTGCGCGGACAGCCGGCGCTGGCGAGCGCGGCCCTGGCCCCGCTGGTCGCGGCGCGGGTGGTCCCGCCGGGTTGGCCGCGCGAGCTGATCGCCGACGAGTACGCGCGGAGCTTGATGGCCGAGGCCGTGGGGTCGCCGACGAGCGAGGCCGATGCGCTGCGCCGCAAGGCGGCCGAGCTGTGGCGCAAGGCGATCAAGCTCGAGCCCGTGCGCAACCTCGCGGTGATGCGGGTCGCCCACGCCGAGGCCCTCGCGGCGATCGAGGGTGAAGGCGGGGGTCGTCGCGCCGCGGCGATGCAGGCGGTCAAGGCGCTCGGCGAGGTGCTGCGCGCGTACCCGCAGCACCCGCGGGCGGGCGCGCTGGAGCTGTCGCAGGCGCAGGCGCTGCAGCGGGCCGGCAAGACGCGCGAGGCGATCACGGCGCTGCGGCGGGTGGCGATCGACCGCACCGGGAGGCCGGAGGCGGAGGCCGCCGAGGCGGCGCTGACGGGGCTCGGGAAGCCGCCGCGCTGGACCCCGCTCGAGCAGATCGAACGCGCCACGGCGGCGCGAAGGATCCGCCGCTTCGACGTCTCGCGGGCGCTGCTCGATGCGCTCTTGCAAGACCCGACGACGCCGGCGCACCTGCGGCCGGTGGCGATGCGCTCGCGGGCGTTCACGGCGTCGAAGCAGCGGGACTTCGCGCAGTACGCCGCGGACCTCGAGACGCTTTATAAGCAGAGCCCGTCGGCCGACCTGCGCGGCGATTTTTTGAAGGCCCTGGACCGGGCGGCCCGCTTCGACGACGCGATCGCGCTGTACCTGACGCAGGCCGACAAGAAGGGCGGCGCGGGCAAGGCGGCGCTGTCCGGGGCGATCGAGCAGGCGATCCGCGGCGGCAAGTATGTGCAGGCGCAGGCGCTGTTCGAGCGCCTGCCGGCGAAAGATCGCCAGCGCGGCGATCGGCCGTGGCAGGCCGCGTGGCTCAAGTTCCGGCTCGGCGAGCGTGACGCGGCGATCGCCGGGTTCGCGGCGGTCGAGAAGAAGTCGGGCGCCGAGCGGGCGACCGTCGCTCGCTACTTTCGTGGGCGCCTGTTGCTCGCGACCCCCGAGGACCGGCCCGAGGGCGTGAAGCTGCTGCGCGCGGTGCTCGCGGCCGGGCCGCTGGACTACTACGGGCTCATGGCCCGCCAGCGCCTGCTCGACGTCGGCGAGGACCCCGGACCCGCACCTGTCCTTACGCCCATGTCCTCGGAGACAGGTACGGCGCCGACGTGGGCGCAAGCGCAGGCGCTGTTCGCGAGCCTGGCGGCGGAGCACGGCGCGGCGATTCCGGCGCTGCGGCGTGGCGAGTTGTTGTACGCGGCGGGCTGGTTCGACGAGGCCCAGCGCGAGCTGAGGATCGCGGTCGATACGCTCGAGGTGGTGGCGCCGCAGGCCAAGGGCGCGTGGACGCCCAAGCACGAGGACCACGTGCGCGGGCTGTCGTGGCTGTCGACCTGGAAGCAGCCCAAGCTGGCGGTCCCGAAGGCGGCGCGCAAGCTGCCGCGCACGGACGGTGCGGTCGCCGAGCTGCGCGAGGGCCTGCGTAGCCTGTGCTGGGCGTTGAACGAGCCGCACAGGCTGGCACGCCTGACGCCGAGCAGCGCGGGGTCGTACAAGTCGCGCTGGCACCCGCGGGCGTTCCGGGCGACGGTGGAGCGCGAGGCGGGGCTTCGCGGCGTCGACCCGACCCAGTTGTGGTCGTTGATGTACACCGAGTCGCGCTTTCGCCGACACGTGGTGTCCTCGGTGGGCGCCCGCGGTGCGATCCAGATCATGCCGAACACTGGCGAGCTGTTGGCGGGGCGCCTGGGCGAGACCCTCGCGGACACCGACACATTGTTCGACATCGACACCAACGTGCACCTCGCCGCGTATTACCTCGATGAGCTGCTGGACAAGTTCCACGGGCAAGCCGCGATGGCCTACGCGAGCTACAACGGCGGACCCTTCAACGTCGAGCGCTGGCTCGCGGCGAAGGCCGACCGCAGCGGCGGGGGTCAGGCGCTCGAGCTGGACGTCTTCATCGTCGAGATACCGCTGCGTGAGACCGCCAACTACACACGGCGGGTGCTCGAGGTGCAAGCGGCCTACAACCTGCTGTATCGCGGCGAGCTACCGCGCTGGCAGAACACGGTCGACCCGGTGGTCGAGTCGAACATCGACTTCTAGGGTCCTGCGCGTAAAAGCGCCGTAAACGGTGCTTGTCGGGCGGCCGTTGGCGGTTTACCGTGGGTCGCAGCCGGCGCCTGACAGCCCCGGCGCGCCCTGACGGGCTCCGGAAGGACAAATGGGGATGAACGAGAGACTCAATCAATTGGGCCAGGCGGCGCGTCGCCTCAATGAAGGCTCCGACCAGCTCAACACGCTGATCTCGGCGATCGACAAGGCGCTCGCGCGGCTGATGATCGGGATGGACTACGTACACCCGCGTCCGCTCCTGGAGACGATGAGCGTGGGCCGCGACGGCAAGCGGGTCATCGAGCTGGCGTTCCTGAGCTACCTGCGGATCCAGAGCGAGTTTCACCTGTGTATCAAGACGGTGAAGATCCTCGAGTCGAAGGTGGCGCTGGCGTCGGAGAGCCCGGGCAACGTCATGCCGCTGCTGTCCGCGCCGCGGATGCTGAGGCACGCGGCGGTCGACCTGCTGCCCGAGCTCATCCAGGTGCTGTCGCATCAGGTCGGTGACCTCGTGGCGCAGATGGAGCGGCGCTGCACCACCGCGAAGTCGCTGCTCGAGCAGCTCGAGGACCTCGAGGCGCAGATCGCAGCCAGCCGCGAGGCGATCGCCCGCGACTCGGCGGTCTGAGCGGGCCTGGCGGGCCGCGCCTTTACCGGGCGGGCTCGCCAGTGCTATACGCGCGGCGATGTCTGGCCGCGTCCTCGTCACCGCCGCGCTCCCCTACGCCAACGGATCGATCCACCTCGGGCACATGCTCGAGGCGATCCAGACCGACGTCTATGTGCGGGCCCGCAAGCTCGCCGGGGACGACGTGATCTTCATGTGGGCGTCCGACACCCACGGCACGCCGATCGAGCTGCGGGCGCGCAAGGAGGGCATCACGCCCGAGGCGCTGATCGCCCGCGCGCACACCGAGCACGGGCAGGTGTATCGCGACTTCGGGATCGGCTCCGACATTTTTTATACGACGCACTCGGACGAGACCCGTCGCCACGCCGAGGCGATCTTCACGGCGATGAAGGCCGCCGGGCAGATCCACACCAAGGTCACAAACCAGCTCTACTGCCCGAACGACGCGATGTTCCTGCCGGACCGCTTCGTGCGCGGGCAGTGCCCGAAGTGCGGCGCGCAGGACCAGTACGGCGACAGTTGCGAGGTGTGCGGCTCGACCTACGCGCCGGCGGACCTCAAGGAGCCGCGGTGCTCGGTGTGCGGGACGACGCCGGTGCTGCGCGAGTCGGAGCACCTGTTCGTGGCGCTCGGCGAGCACGAGGCGTTCTTGCGCGAGTGGCTGAAGGCGCCGGAGGCGGGAGGGCACACGCGCTTGCAGGCGACGGTGCGCAACTACGTCATGCGCTGGATCGAGGACGGCCTGCGTGACTGGGACATCTCGCGTGACGCGCCCTACTTCGGGTTTGCGATCCCCGGCTACGAGGGCCAGAAGTTCTTCTACGTGTGGTTCGACGCGCCGATCGGCTACATCAGCGCGACCGAGAAGTGGTGCGCCGGCAACGGCCGCGACTTCCGCGAGTACTGGAACGGCGACGCCGAGATCGTGCACGTGATCGGCAAGGACATCGTCTACTTTCACACGCTGTTCTGGCCGGCGATGCTGCACGCCGCCGGTTACACGACGCCGGCGCGGGTGCAGGTGCACGGCTGGCTGACGGTCAACGGCGAGAAGATGTCGAAGACGCGCGGGACCTTCGTCCTGGCGCGCACGTACCTCGACCATTTGTCGCCGGATTACCTGCGTTACTACTTCGCGGCCAAGATGGGCGCCGAGCAGGATGACATCGACCTGAGCCTGGAGGACTTCGCGGCGCGCGTGCGTGCGGACCTGGTCAACAAGGCGGCCAACCTGGCGAGCCGCTGCGTGAAGTTCGTGCATCAGCGCCTCGGAGGCCGGCTCGGGCCGCCGGCCGAGGACGCGGCGCCGTTGCTGGTGCGTGCGGCTGAGCGTTTGGCTGAGGCGCCTGGGCTGTACCGCGAGTTCGAGTCGGCGAAGGCGCTGCGCCTGGCGATGGAGATCGCGGAGGACTTCAACCTGTTCGTCACCGAGTCTGCGCCGTGGAAGCTGGCGACGAGCGACCCGGAGCGGGCGCGTGCGGTCTGCTCGGCGGCGATCCACGCCGGCAAGATCGTGGCGGCGATCCTCAAGCCGGTGCTGCCGGTGTGGGCCGAGAAGACCGAGCGCATGCTGCGACTGCCGCAGCCGCTGGACTTCAAGAACGCGGCGGAGCAGCTCCCGGACGATCACATGATCGACGCCTACGAGACGCTGGCGGAGCCGATCGACCCGGCCAAGATCGCGGCGATCGTGGAGGCGAGCACGGAGAGCATGCCGAAGCCGGCGCACGCCTACGAGGTCGAGGCCCTGACCGCGGAGACCAGCATCGACGGCTTCAAGGGCGTCGACCTGCGGGTCGGGCTGGTCCAGACCTGCGTGCGCGTGAAGGGATCCGACAAGCTGCTGCAGTTGACGGTCGACCTCGGGCCGCTCGGCACGCGCAACATCTTCAGCGGCATCGCGCTCAGTTATTCGCCGGAGGTGCTGGTCGGCAAGCACGTGGTCGTGTTCGCCAACCTCAAGCCCCGCAAGATGCGCTTCGGGATGAGCGAGGGCATGATCCTCGCGGCCGGCAGCAGCGACGACGCGGTCACGGTGCTCGAGCTCGACCCGCGCAGCCGGCCGGGCGATCGCATCTCGTGAAATTGTGAGAGGGGCGCGGTCCAGATGGACGGCGCCCCCTTATGTCCCGAAGGACAGGTATCAGCGCGCCGCGTGCAGGGCCTCGGTGAGGCTCTTTTGCAGGCCACCGAGGCGGTCGGCGACGCGGCCCTCACCGGCCAGTCCGCGCAGGCGGGAGAGCACGCGGGCCACGGCGCGCTCGGCCAGGTCGAGCACCCGGCCGCGCACGCTGAGGTGGCGCTGGGTCTCGTCGAGCAGCAGGCGCAGCGAGCCGATCAGGTCGCGTTCGACGCGTTCACTGAGCGGGCCGAGGTCGGGCTCGGCGCGCGAGACGTTGAAGTGGATGAGGTCGGTCAGCGCGGCGCAGGCCCGGGACTGGGCGTCCTGGAACCTGTCGCGGCGGGTGGCCAGGTCGGCGTGGCAACCGTCGGCGAGCAGTTGCAGGAACTCGCGCAGGTGAGTCTCGGCCTCGCGCAGCGGCGCGGCGTCCTTGACCTCGCGGCGCAGGTCACCGAGCTCGGCGAGGATGTCGGTGGCGATGTGGAAGCTGTCGAGCTCCCGCACCGAGGTGACGGCGCCAGGCGGCAGGGAGACGTTGTTGCCGGGCGCGAAATTTACGGTGAAGCCCTGGCGTGACGGCCTGCGCGGCGAGCTGGTGTCACTATTCTCGTCGGCCGTGAGCTCGGCCGGATCGAGCTCGGAGGCGTCGTCGTGGCCGTCTTCGCTGTCGTCGCTGTCGCTGTCGCTGCCGATGCCGGCGGCCTTACGGGCGAGCAGGTCATCGCGGTTGATGAGCCAGCGCGAGCCGATACGGCGAGCGGGCAGGCGACCGGTCTGGGCCATGTGGCGCACGGTTCGCTCGCTCTTGCCGAGCAGCTCGGCGGCGTCTTTAATGGAGATCTCCATGGAGCTTTCCTCGTCGGGTGGGCGGATCGGCCGGGGATGGCCGCGCACATCCTAGCCGAAGTCGGATCGCGCGTTGCCCCGTCGGCACTATTTCTTGCCGGTTTCGGCCACTGACTTGCCGAATGCGGATCGGGTCTGGGCAAGTGTTCAGGGGCGGCTCAGCTTGACGCACCGAGGGCGGGAGCCGATGGTCGGCCGGTGAAGAAGCCCGAGCAGCAGTGGGAGACAGCCCGCTTCATCGCGGTGCGCCGGTCCGAGCCGCCGCCAGCCCGTGCCTCGGAGCCGGGCGTGCAGGCCTTCGACCTGCGGCCGCGCGCCGGCGGGACCCCGGCGCAGGCCTGCTTCTCGCTGGTGAGGCAGGAGGTCGACGCGGCCGCGGCCGACGCGGACCTGGTGTTCGCGGCGCAGGCCTGGCTGGCGGCCCGCGGCGGGCGCTCGCTCGACCTGACCGATGAGACAGGTGCGGTGATCGCCCGCGGGCCGTTCACGCTGGCGGAGCTGTCGAGCGTGCCACCGGGCGCGGCGGCGAGGATCGTGACGCTGTGCCCGTCGAACGCGGAGATCGTCGGGGCGCTCGGGGCCTTCGATCGCGTGATCGCCTGCGAGGACTCGTCGGACTGGCCGCCCGAGGTGGCGCAGCGCGAGCGCCTGGGGCCGGACCTCGGCCCCGACCTCGATCGGGTGGCGGCGCTGGCCCCGGCGCTGGCGCTGAGCTCCCTGAGTGTGCCGGGCATGGAGCGGGTGGTCACCGGCCTGCGTGTGCGCAGGGTGCCGCAGCGGGTATTGGCGCCGCGCTCGCTGACGGAGGTGATCGCGGATGTCGAGACGGTGGGTGGCGACCTCGGATTGGCCGGGGCGGCGGCGGCGGTGCGCGCCCAAATGGAGGCCGAGCGTGCGGCGCTGCGGGCCAGCGTGCGTGGGCGAGCGGTGCGCGTGTACCTCGAGTGGTGGCCACGTCCGATGTTTAGTCCGGGGGCCGCGTGCTACAGCAATGAGCTCATCGCGCTGGCTGGCGGTATCAACGTGTTCGCCGATCGGGCGGGGGCCAGCGTCGAGATCACGGCGGAGGAGCTGCTGCGGGCCGAGCCCGAGCTGTGCTTCGTGTCGTGGTGCGGCGTCGCGGAGGACAAGCTCGACCCGGCCAACCTCATCGAGCGACCGGGGCTCGAGGCGCTGGCGGCCGGACGGGCCAGGCGGGTCTACCGTCTGGACGAGCGGTTCTCCGGGCGACCGGGGCCGCGGATGCTCGAAGCGGCGCGCGTGATGGCGCGGGCGATCGCGGCGCTTTAGCGGATTCGGTTTTTGTCGGTTTTTTGTGCTGGCGATCGCGGCGTGCCATGGGTGCGGCATGCCAAGCGTGTCACTGGAGCCCCAGGTCGCCCGTCTCGTCGCCGAGCTGTCCCAGTACCGCGGGTACAGGACGCTGTGGCTCGATCGCCGCGGCTATCTATGCCATAGCGAGCCCGAGGACGACTACGAGGATATCGGCTTCGCCTACGTGGCGACCGTGTTCTCGCCGGACGCCGACGAGCTCGGCAAGACCCTCGCCTCGTTCGCCGCCCGCCGGGCCTCGCGCGTCGGCGCCTGGCCGGTCGCCGCGGCCCTGCGTATGGGCACGATCGCCGCGCTCTCGCCGGCGTGAGGCAATGCTGGTACCTGACCCGAAGGTCAGGTGCCGCGAGGCTGTCGCCCGATGAGGCGAGGCCTGCGGCGGCGCAGCAGGGGTAGCAGCATGGTGGAGAGCAGCCACGGGCTCGTCGGGGTGTGACGGCAGCCGCAGCCGGTCTCAGCTTGCTGGGCGCCGGTGTCGCTGGA
>Ga0105046_10003183_pt1 | contig 25982 bp, 20 predicted proteins | sample MAT03_FD_78385 | JGI IMG/M metagenome (GOLD analysis project Ga0105046, IMG submission 78385) | Freshwater microbial communities from Lake Fryxell liftoff mats and glacier meltwater in Antarctica - MAT-03 (megahit assembly) | ecosystem: Environmental > Aquatic > Freshwater > Ice > Liftoff...
GGTTTACCGACGGAGGGCTCGCTCTCATTCGAGCTCCTGACGGGCTGCGGGGCAAAGTCCGCCGCTTGATGGAGACAGCTGCCAGTGGACTGTCGAGGTTAAAGTCGCCTCGAGAACTGGCGATGATCGTCGTCGTATCGCTGCTCCAGTGGTTGTTGAATGGATCGATGATGTACCTCTCATTGCGCAGCTTTGGCGTCGAAGTCCCGTTCCAGGCCGCGATGGTGCTGCTGGGAGTGGTGGCCCTGAGCGTCGCTGTCCCCGCTTCTCCGGGTTTCTTTGGCGTCGTTCAAGCGTGCTTCACTCAGACACTGAAAATCTATCCGGTCAGTCAGCCAGCGGTCCTCGCAGCTTCGATCTATTACCATATGATGCAGTACATTCCCGTCACGCTTCTCGGTTTGCTCTGGCTCAGGCGATCGGGATTCCAGATGCGTGAGGCCGAAACTCTCGGCGCCACACAAGAGTCGACAACGATCCCACTGACCACTGACCACTGACCACTGACCACTGACCACTGAGATAGCTCGATGTCCTCGACACAATCAATCGGCTTCATCGGCGCGGGCAAGATGGCCACGGCGCTCGCGATTGGATTTCTGAAAAGTGGGCTGACCGAAACCAGCAAGGTCATCGCCAGCGATGTTCACGAGGGGGCCCGCGCCGCTTTCGAAACGCTGACCCAAGCCCGCACGACTGCCAGCAATCTGGAGGTTGCCAAAGCCAGTCGTGTCATTCTTCTGGCGGTGAAGCCGCAGCAGATGGAGGGCATGCTACGCGAGCTGGGAGCAGTGCTTACACCGCAGCACTTGGTGGTCTCGATCGCCGCCGGTGTCACAATTGCCAAGATGCTGAAATGGCTCGGCCAGGAAGACGCCCGGATCGTGCGCGTGATGCCCAACACGCCGGCTCTCGTTCAAGAGGGAGCATCCGCTTTCAGCATCGGGGGCCAAGCGACTCGCGAAGACGCTGCTTTGGCACAACAGCTGTTTGCATCGGTCGGCATCGCCGTGGAGACGCCCGAGACGCTGCTGGATGCCGTCACCGGGCTTTCGGGAAGCGGTCCTGCTTACGCCTTCCAAATGATCGAGGCGCTGAGCGATGCCGGGGTCCGGGTCGGACTTCCCAGAGCAACTGCGACTCAGCTCGCCGCGCAGACACTGTTGGGTGCTGCCAAGATGGTCCTGGAGACCGGTGACCATCCTGGCGTCCTCAAGGACGCGGTCACCAGCCCTGGGGGTACGACCATCGCCGGGCTCCACGAACTCGAAAAAGGCGCGCTGCGGGCCACGCTGATGAACGCCGTCGTCGCCGCCACCGCTCGCTCCGTCGAACTCGGCCGATAGCCAATCATAACCTGGCGTCCGCCATACTCCCCCTCTCCCTTTCCCCCTCTCTCCCCTATGGTCGGTCGCAACAGACGCTCTCGAAAACCCTCCCTGATGGGCAATCATCAGAAGTGCTGGCTCTGGGGCCGGCACGCCGTCTTGGAGCTTCTGCAAACAGACCATTGGCAGCCTCTGGAATTGGGGCTGGGAGAGAAGTTGCCCGCGCCGATCGCCGAAGAAGTCCGGGCATGGGCTCAGCAGCACAGCTGTCCAATCGGAGTCTGGAGCGATCACGAGATCGAGGACCGCTGCCGCGCGAGCGATCATCAAGGGCTCATCGCCCGCATGCCGGAGTTCCCCTTCAGGGCAGTCGATGAGCTACTCGAATCCATGGCCGCGACGGCGTGGTGTACGTTGCTCGACGGGATTCAAGACCCGTTTAATTTCGGGGCGATATTACGCTCGGCGGAAGTCCTGGGAGCCAGCGCCGCATTCATCGGCGGTGAACAACAGTGCGGCGTCACCGCCCAGGTGGTCCGCAGCTCAGTCGGTGCAGTGCTGCACCTGCCGCTGGCGCAAGGTCCGTCGGTCATTGAAATCGCACAGGCACTTCTGTCGAAGGGCTTTCAACTATGCGCCGCGAGTGAGAAGGCGCAGCTTGCACCCCGTGAGGTCGACTTCCGCCGACCGACCTGCATCGTCATCGGCAATGAAGGACGCGGCATTTCCGCCCCACTGCTCGCGCTTTGTCAGCAGACGGTGGCGATTCCCCAGTCGGGAAAAGTGGGGTCATTGAATGCTGCGGTGGCCGCTGGAATTCTGTTCTACGAAGCGGGTCGTCAGCGCGCAGCGAATTGAAATTTGACCTGCGGCCGCCTGACCGATTCCTGACGTTCGCTCAGAGCGGGATTCGCCCGAGCTCACTTTGCGGTCTTGCGGCGGGACCGGCTTTTTGTACCCGACTTTGCAGGCTTTTCACCGTCACCCTCCTCGGTCGCAGCCTGCTTGCCATTGGCCCCCTGCATGTTCTTTCGCATCTGCTCATTCATGGCACCGTTCATCGCAGCCGCGTTGGGCGCATCGGGATCACCGCCCAGAGTCATGGCTCCGGCGGCCATCGCAGGGTCGGTGACTCCGGGAGCCGTTGCCCCACCCGCTTGCATGTTCTTCATCATCGCGGCCTGCACCGGATTAACCCCAGCTGCCATTGCCGGATTTGGTGCATCTGGATCGCCATTGCCGAGCTTCATCGCTCCAGCGGCCATCGCGGGGTCGACCACAGCCGGAGCTGTGGCCGCACCGGCTTGCATGTTCTTCATCATCGCGGCCATCGCTGCCCGATCCTGACCCCCAGGGATGGTGGCGGCCGCCGCCCCTCCCCCCTCCTGCATCTGGGCCTCCAAGTCAGCGTTGTGCTGAGCGCTCATGTCGGCGATCTTCTGCTTGGACTGCTCACCCGAATTGATCACCATTCCTGGGTACGAAGTCACATCAATCGCTGAATTCCCCAATCCAGGAGTCATCCCCGTCATGGCGGGATTGGCCCCGGACGCGGCCTGCTGCTGCTTCACAAGTCTTTCCAGCATTGGCATGAATGGTGTGGCCATTTGCACGCCATCGGCCACGATCTGCCCGGAAAGGGTCATCGTGAGCGTGGCTGTTGAACCACTCGCGGTGGCTTGAGCCGTCCCCAGCATTGTGTCTACATGGCCGAGCAGTTTCGTCACCATGTCGGATGAGACAAACGGATTGAATCCACCCCCCATCCGGGCCATTTGAGCCACGAGTTGTGGCCGGGCTGCAGCCACATCCGCCTTGAATCGATCTGCAGTCGGTTGGGCCATGGAGGGGCTAAGACTCATACAGTGTGTCACAATCAAATCGCTTCCGAGGGTGCAGCCGAAGCTGATCCCTCGAATCCCGTCGACTTCACCGGTCTCGGTGGTCGCTCCAGAAGAAAATGCCGTAACAGTCGTCACTCCCATCGATTTCAGCTTGCTCACGTCTTTCGGAGCGGCGACGAAGAGAAAATTGGACTTGGTATCGCCGAAGGCAAATCGCTTGGCCGCTGGGGCTTTCCCCCGTCCGTCAATCGCCGCCTTCAACTCCGCGTCACTGCCCAGGAGATAAGTCGTGGAGTCGACAGAATGCATATACAACTTGGGGGACTGTGATCCCACGACGGAGTAGATCGACTTGCCGCTGTAGTCTTCTTTGGCCAGAACTGTGGTCGGGGCCTGTCCCAGCTTAGCTTCCTCCACGGGAGCCTTCAGTCGGACGACGGCCACGAATTGCTGGGGCGGCTTCTGCTGTCCGGCACGTCCGGAGTCGATCAATGCGATTCCGTTCACCAAACCGATTGTGATTGTGTCGACATCCTTGCCCTGGATTCCAAGACCTTGGAAGAACGCAGCCGCGGGGTCGGCTCCTCCGGTGCCGGGCAGCGGGGGTTGGTTCATCAGTTTCGAGAGCGTCGGATTGTCCGTGATCGGCTTGAAGATCGGAGCATTGATCGAGTCTGCGACCCGCATCTGGATCGCGACCTCGGTGTCATCGGGTAGCCACTTCACCCAGCTGTTGGAATTCCCCGCTCCGCTGAGCAGGGTCATCGCTCCGTAGACAATTCCGCCCAAGAGTCCGAGCCCGAGCACAACGCCGCCGCCGATCATCGCGATCGGGGCGAAGCCGCCGCCGCTTTTGGATTTCTTCTTACTCTTGCCGCCCTTAGAAGAGCCTTTGGATTTTCCCTGGGAACGGGGAGCAACGGCTTCCTCCGGCTCTTCTTCCGGCGCGTCGCCCATGGCACCGAAATCGTCGTCGCCCCCTGCGAGGAATTCATCCGCTGGTGGCTCTTCGACGAGGAAGGGCTGCTTGCACTTGGGGCAAGGCACCTTTTTTCCGACAAACTTATTGCTCTTCAGTTTCAACACTGCGGCACAGTGCGGACAAGAAATCGCAAATGGAGTCGACATCGACATAACCCCACGGAGGGCCTGAGACGGGAAGAAGGCTTCTACGATACCGGCGCGATTGTCAGCTGTAAACTGCATTCGCCAAACGCGGAGATTTCTAGAGTAAATTCAGAAATCGTCTTCAGTCAGAAAAGCAGACAGGAATGTCTGCTCGACTGAAGTCGGACAAACATTCTTGTTTGTCCTGACTGAAGACAGAATCTGAATCGGCTCTCGCTGAAATTCGACGACTGGGTGGAGTCAGAAGGATTCCGCAGCCTGTTGTGTCCGTCTCGCTGGGCCACTCATCAAATCAGTTCCGGCATCGCGTGGTAGGCGTTTTGGTCGATCAAGAACCGGGGCCGTCCTTGCAGGTCATTAACGGTCTGCTGGTCGACGTTGATGCCTTGAGTTTTATAGAGGGTCGCGAAAACTTCCTGGAAGTGGACGGGGCGTTCGGTTGCGTATTCGCCGAGGCGGTTCGTCGCACCGATCACTTGCCCAGTCCGGAGTCCGCCGCCCGCGAGCATGGCGCACGAGACTTGTGGCCAGTGGTCCCGGCCCGCGTTGCCGTTGATTTTCGGAGTGCGTCCAAACTCGCCCCAGACGACAACGGTCACGTCCTTGAGCATCCCCCGCTGATCGAGATCTTCGATCAATGCACTGACCGCCTGATCCAGCATCGGCATCTCCGACCGAGATTGTCCGAAGTTGTCTCCGTGCCAGTCCCAACGGCTGAACGACAGACTGACGCAGCGGACCCCCGCTTCGATCAGACGCCGAGCTGTCAGGAAATTATCGAGCAGGCGCGGTCCGCCGTCGTCTTTGAGTTGATTCACGCCGCGGCCATAGCGATCACGAATCGCGACTGGTTCCTTTTCGATGTCGAGGGCCTCGGCGAGCTTGCTGCTGGTCAGAATGCCGAACGCTTGCTGAGTGAAGGCATCGACGCCGTCCATCATGCCCGATTTGTCGATATCGCGGCGGAAGCGGTCGAACTCCCGCAGCACATTCTTACGCTCAGCAAGACGGTCGAGCGAGACCCCTTGCAGAACCATGTCCTCGCGTCCCTCTCCATGCGGAGTGAAGGGTGCGTGCCCGACACCCAGGAAACCCGGGCTGCCGTTATCGGCCCACGGCATGTGCCCCATACGCGGCGACAACCCCACATACGCAGGCACCGCGGGATCGCGCGAGCCATGCAATTTGGACAGCACTGACCCGATCGCGGGCCAGCCGCCCGGAGGTTGATCGCGGTTGTGCCATCCCGTCAGGCATTGAAAGGCGTAGTGGTCACCCGTGGCTCCGACCATCGAGCGAATGAACACTGCTTTGTCAGCGATCGAAGCGATGCGGGGAAACAGCTCCCCAATCTCGATGCCTGGTACTTTGGTCTGGATGGGAGTGAACTCCCCGCGAATATCCGCAGGGGCATCCATCTTGATGTCCCACATATCTTGATGCGGCGGTCCGCCCGGCAAAAAGATCATAATGATCCCCTTGCCGTTACCATTCACGCCGGCTGCTTGTTCGGCTTGCAGGATTTGCGGCAAGGCCATGCCGCCCATTGCCAGCCCGCCGATCTGAAGGAATGACCGCCGAGAGAGCCCGTCGCACATGCCGATCGGCTGTCCTTGAATTTGCAGCATGGTCCAATCTCCTTTGTGCAGTTCATCTCTTCGACCAAGTCGAATCGGACACATAAGAGTATTTCCATACAACCGGATAGGTCAAGGCGGTTCGGTCGCCGAATGGCAAAACAAGGGAGATTTCCGCCGATCGAACGGAGGGTGGACTTTCGACATTTAGTCCTTCGGGTGATGTAAAATGACTCGCAACCTCGCTTGGCGGGGGGTCCCGGGGTTGCGAGCGACCGTATTGCACCACCGGGGCCAACCCGCAGGCACTTGGTTTAGATCAGCAACGAGATGCCTGAGCGTTAAAACGCAGAGAACGTCTTCCCTGGCTCGCCCTCGCTGACGCTTCGGGTTTCCAAAGCAAGTGCCACCGAGGCCAGCCCGCAGTCGGAAACCCCGCTCCCATTACCCCCCGACGTCTGCGGAGAGAATCAGAATGCGATCGGTCGGTTCGACCCGTTCTGTCAGATCAGAAATAAACCGACGCTCATTCACACACGCAATCAGACCGCTAGGCAACAGTTCGAGAGGATCGCAGCGGGCCGCAAAGCCGGGACACTGTCGGGAGATATCGCGTAACACTTCTGCCAGTGTTGCGCCTTCGCTGTGGAGCAGCGTGCAACCGGCATAACGCCTGGCCAATCCCAGCAGTTCAATTTGTGGCATGGAGCACGCCTTTTCGTCTCTTGATTTGACTTCGCAAGAAAGCACGCTCGACAATGAAACACGGCCAGGACAACTTGTCCTGGCCGTGAGAGTTCATTCCCTGCGTCCTGCGTTGGCAGATCGCAATTTACTCGTCCCGCAGCTCATCCCCGGCTTGGGACAGGATCTGCGAAGCGACGTGTGCCGGACTGTAACCGGTGGGCAGCTTGACCATCGGCTTGAGGGCGATGGTACAGAGCCGCTGCACACTCTTAATGGGGACGCCCACACCCCGCACGCCGACCAGAACGAGAGCGGGATCGCTTTCTTCCAGTTCTTCATCCAAGCGGTCGAGAGATTCGTCGTCTCGCATGGCGACCCAAGTCAGGCCGGACAAGCCGAACCCTTCGATGAGTGCTTCGGCGACATCGGCCCGGCGTTCACCACCGGCGAAGACCACCTTGCGTCCCTTGAGGAGTTTGCGGACTTCGAGAACGTCTGGCTCGGGCCACGATTCATCGCCGGCCTCTTCCTCGTCGTCTCCGAAGTCGTCCTCCTCCTCCTCCTCCTCCTCTTCGGATTCAGGCTCAGGCTCAACGACAGCCGAGCGGCTGCGACTTGTACTCGCGGTCCGACGAGCTGGGCGAGCCGCAGGGGCGGCTTCGACCTCTTCTTCTTCGTCCTCGTCCTGGTCATCGTCGGTGTCGTCTTCCTCGTCATCGAGGTCGTCGTCCGAGTCATCCGAAGCGCGGTCATCGGTGGCCGCATCTTCCTCGGGCTCGTCATCCTCGGCGAAGCCGCCTGCATCAACGCGGCGTTCGATTTCCTCCAACACTCGTTCAAAGCCGGGGTGATCCTCAATGATCGGAGCGGCGTCGAGGACGGACTCGAACATGTTGTAGAGTTCGCGGCTGGTGGGAGCGACGCCGAGCTTCAGCAGGCTTTCCACACTCTCTGCGATCTCGCGCCACTGCTCGTCGCCCTCGTCCTCGTTCTCGAGATTCTTGATCTCGGCCAGATGCCCTTGGAGCTTGATAAACAGCCGTACGCGCTCTTTGTTGCGTTCTTCGCTGTTTAGGCTTTCGGATTCCAATCCGCCAACGCGGGATTGCAGATCGGCCCAGCGACCGGGGTCGGCCGGATCGTCAAGACGCATGTGCCGCTTGATGAGGATGTGCTCACGCGCTGCCACACCCCGCAACCAGCGAAAGACTGCGTTCTGATCGAAGTCCCAGTAATCATTGACCTGCGACACGCCCATTCGCACGGCGGATTGCGCTTCGGCCAATAGATCAAGGGCCTGCTCGAAGACGATCCGATCGCGGCCTTCGTCGGACAGCAGGCGACGGGCCAGAGACGTGGCAGCTGCCATGTTCTCAAAGCATTCCGCCAGATCTTCCAGCAAGCGCACATTCTCCGGCGGACGCCACTGAGAAGAAAGCATCCAAAGGTAGCAGTCGGGCAGTTCCTTGGCCCGACGAATCAGTTCCCGATCGACCGGAGAAATCTCGGTTTGGTAGTCAGCTCGTTTCGCGAGCAAGGCTTGGCGATCGATCGCCCACAGCAGCGATTCCCGCTTCAAGCGACAACGCGTTTCGATCATCGGCAAGTCGTCATCAGTGATCGGCATCGACCCGCTACGACCAGGAGTTCGCCCCCCCAACGTGGAGGGAATCTCCGATTCTTCTCGTCCAAACTCGCGTGGTCGCAGGGCGGGAGCCGCTTCTGGTTCACGCGATTCGACCCGAGCGGTGGAAGAACCCCGGATCGGAGGTCCTCCCTTGGTGACTTCCAGCAGACATGCCGCCAGAGCCCGCAATTCGGACTTCAGCTCCATGTCATCCTGAGAGTCACGGACTAGCTTCTCGGTCAATTTCGAGAGCAGGCGGTTCAGTTCAAACTGCATTCGGTTCTACCTTCGGGGCCCAACATCAAATGAGATTCGCAACACACATGGGACGCAGAGACTCTTCCGGATTACGGTCAATTGTCGAAGTAAACCGTTACAAGATCAGTTTCTGGGTTCAGTTCCTGGTTTTTGTTGAAGTGTCACATGGAGGATTCGGTTGATCCCCCCACAAATCAAGAAAGCGCCGCCGCGGCTGTGTGTCGCCATCCACAACTGTGCGAACTATAGACAAGGTCAACCGGACTTGCATCCGAAATCGACCAAAAAACCCCGAAAATCCCCTGTCGACCCCGCACCGACCCGTCAGCGCTCATTTCGATTTCTCAAAATCGTCCGCGAAATCTCCCCCACGAGTCGACGAACTGCTAACGTATCCGTTACTCAGGCGCGGCGGCTTCGAAACGCTCTTGGATGCATCGATGTCGACATCCCGTGACCGGCCCATCGACCGTTCGCCCCGATTTCTCTTTCTCTCACCCAGCTCGCTCGGAAAATTGTCATGCAGCCTTTCCGCCATCCCGCTGTTCGGCCCAGCCACCAGTCCCGGAGTGCCTTTACTCTTTTGGAACTCTTGATCGTCTTGGCGATTATCGGTGTCATCGCAGCCATGGTCGTGCCCCGATTCCTGACCCAGCAAAAAGGGGCCAACGTCAAGCTGTCACGGACCGCGATCCTGAACCTGGAAAAAGCCCTGGAGCTGTATGCGGTCGAACATGATGGAGAGTTCCCGACGGGAAACCAGGAAGCCCTCCAGCTCCTCCTAAAGCCGACCGACAAAGAGGGCAAGGCCATGAAGCCTTTTGTCGACAAAATCCCCAAGGATGCCTGGGAGCAGCCTCTGTTTTATGAGTACCCAAACACCAAGGTTCCCGATACCGATCGGCCCGCGATCTGGTCATCCGGAGTCAACCGCCAGAACGAAAACGGCGAAGGCGACGACGTCAACAATTGGAAAGACTTGGGCAGGTAAGCCACAAACGGCGAGGGAGATTCTCGAAATGAGAGGTCTCTCTATTCCCCGGCCAGCCATCGCCTGCCGGAATCAGAGTTCACCACGGAGCGAATGAGACTCAGAGAAAATCAGTGTGTCAGAAGATTTGATCCCGCTGGTGTGATCGGTCTGGCAGGTGTCGGCTTCCTCAGAATTGCCAGACCCCCGCGACAGTTGATCGTTGGATAGACTTCGAGGCTTCGCACTCATTTCCAATGCCTTCACCGTGCCTCAGTCGCTCCGTGGTCACCCCTGAACGGACCACACGAAGGACGGACCGCCGATGGGTGGATGCCCCCAAAAATCCCGCCCTTCCCACCCTGTCTTGCCTCATTCGCGAACTTTGACAATACTCCCGGCAGGAATTGCCGGATGGCACAACTCCGTGACCTCATTGAACATCCCTCGCATGCCATTGGAAGGCATGTGGATGTTCTGATCGATGAGGTTCGAAGTCTACCCCGGTACACCGCGAGGAAGGGACTCCCGCATGGCTGATTCTTTGAAACTCGTTCACACCACTCGACTCCTCTTAGACGAGCCAATACTCGGAGCTGGACCGCTCTCGAGCGAAGAGCGGCGTCTGGTCGAGGACGCGACGATCACGGCGTTTCACCGCATCGTGGAGTCCTGTGTCGACCGCCGAGCCGATGTCTTCATCCTGAGCGGCGACACGTTCGACGAGACCTCTTTTACGCTGCGAGCTCGGGCGACCTTGACCGATGGCTTGGAGACTCTGGACGGGCAAGGCGTGTCGATCTTCATCACCCCCGGAACGATGGACTCGGCGACCTCCTGGAGACGCCTGGGAAACTTGCCCGACTCGGTCACGCTCTTCACCAGCGAGAAAGACACCCCCGTCGAGATCGCCGATCGAGGCAAGGTACTGGCTGTCGTCAGTTGCTTGTCTCCCTCTTCCCGAGCCATCACGTCCTCTCGGTCCAGCAAAGCCGGTGTTCTCCAGATTGGAGTGATCCCCGAGGGCGATGTTCCGCCCGGACGCCTGGAAGAGTGGCTCGACGCGAAAGTCGCCGGGTGGAATTATCTCGCCGTCGGCGGCGGCGATACGAGCCGGTCATTGAGGTTGGCGAACGGACTGGCTCATGCCCCGGGCGCCCCACAACCGCTCCGGTCGAATTGCCTGGGAGCCTCCGGATGTTCCTTCATCGAGATCGACTCCACAGGGGCAGTGCATCAGGAACAGATTCGCACCGCGACGGTCAGGTGGGAGCAAGTTCACGTCGATTGCTCCACCTCGACGAGTTGGGAAGAACTCGCAGAGAAGCTGGCCCTGCAGCTGCTTGAATACGAGACGCATCCTGTCGAGACCGTCTGGAACATCGAGTGGGTCCTCCGGGGGCGGGGCGATGTATTCGACAGCCTGGCCGACCCTCGTCGCCAAAAAGATCTTTGGGATGCGATCGATCGCGAGGCTCATTCGGTGGAAGTTCGCCGTCGCCATCAACTGACTCGCGAATCGCTGGAGACGGGGCGGGATCATGAGGCGGCCAACCTTCTGAAAGAGTTCTCCGACACGGTCGGCAGCGTCCTCAATCCACAGGACGCTTTCTGGAAGAAACGCGGGCAACCCTTCGCCGACATGTCGACTCCCTGGGGGCGCAAGCTGGCGGGGTTGGTCGAGAACTCGGATGTCCAGAAGGTGGCGGAAGAGGCCCGCAGGTTGGCGCGAGGGTGGTGGACCTAGGGGGCGAAACTCGATTTTCGTCGCACGAAATTCGAAAGCGGGAGCGGACACTCGGGTGATTGATTCGAACTTCGAATTGCCCCAGTCGCAGACAGCACGATTTGCCTTGAGGTGACGACCTCTTCGCAGTCAAGGAGGACCAAGAACAATGAAAATCACTGAACTCCAAGTCGAACGATTCGGCGTCTGGAGCGATCTCACGTTGCCCCTCAATCCGGGCAGCACCAGCGTCTTTTATGGTCCGAACGAAGCGGGCAAGTCGACGCTCATGCGGTTCATCCGTGCGATGCTCTTCGGGTTCCGGCCGCAGGACGAACGAACCGCTGGACCAAACCCCACCCCGATTCGCTGCGATGGAGCACTGCGTATCGAGAAGGGGGGGCGTGAGCATCTCGTCCGCCGCATCAGCTCTGCTGGGACACGCGGTCGCTTGCTGATCGATGGGGTCGAGGACCCCATCAAGACTGAATCGCTGATGAAAAATCTACTCGGCGGAATCACTGAGCCGATCTACGAAAACATCTTCGCCATCGGCCTCAATGAACTTCAGGAGTTGGCCACTCTCGACGGAGAGGAAGTCGCCCGCCATATCTACGGCATCTCGCTGGGTCTGGATGGTGAGCGAATTCTCAAGGCCCACTACGGGTCTGAAACCGACAGCAAGCTGCTACTCGATGAGACCGGTCGTGAAGGGGCGCTGCATAATCTGGTTCGCGATCTCGACGCCGTCGACCGCGAGCTTCTGGCCCTCGGTGATCCGTCGCGAAAGTACGATGAGCTGGTCTCCAAACGGGATCAGCTCGACAGTGACATTAATGGCCGCAAGCAACGCCAGATCCAACTCCAGCGCGAGATTCGCGGTCGGAGCTTCATGGATCGCGTGCACGGGCCGTGGAGCCGCGAGCGTCAACTCCGACGCGAGATGGACGGACTGCCCCAGCTGGTCGATTTTCCGAGTGATGGGCTGCAAAAGATCGATGGCTGGGACACCGAGATTGAATCGATCGAGGGCCGTCGTCGTCAGGCCCAGGCCGATGTCGATCGCGTGGAGGCCGAAGTCGCCCGCAGTACGCTCGATCCGCATCTGGAGGAGCAAGCGACCGCGATTCGCCAAATGCTCGGCGAACAGGAGTCCGTGCGATTTATCGAGCGCCGCCTCATGGATCGCCGGGCCCGGCAGGACATCACCAAGCGGCAACTCGACCAAGCATTGCTTGGATTGCAGGGGCGCTGGGCGACCGATCGCTTGGAAGAGACCGAGTTCTCGCCCGCAGCTCTCTACCAACTCTCCCAGGCGGCCCGGCAGTTCCAGTCGGCGGGAGCCAGCCGTGGACGAATCATCCGGCGTTACAAACAGTACGCCGCGATCGCCAACCGCAAGCTCGCCTCGACCGAAGAGCAAGTGCGCCACCTGGGTGGGCTGACCTTCCCGCAAGCTCGCGAGCACGCTCAGAGACGGCTCGACGAACTCGAACAGCTGATGGCCCTGCGGTCGCGCGAGAATACATTGACGGAGTTGATGTCCGGTCTCGACCTGCAAATCAATCTCATCAATCGACCGAAAGGCCTGCCCGACTACTTCTATGCGACGCTCTGGTTCTTCGGCATCGCCGGGATTCTGTTGCTGGCCGCCGGGCTGTTGGCCTTGCTGGAGCTGGGGCCGATTGCTCAGACCACTTCGTGGTTCTTCAGCAGTGCCCCGTGGCTGGTGGGAGCAACGTATCTGAGCGTGGCGGCCCTGTGCGGCGGTGTCGTCTGGGTCATGCAGGAACACTTCGAGCCCTCTCGCTACGGGCTCGATGCCTTGCAGCGTCGTCGGCGGGATGTCGAGCACGAGCTCACTGATGTCCGGCACGAAATTGTGCGCATCACCCAGCTCGATGTCGCTCGCGGCCCGATGCCCACTCTCGCCGACACCATCGGTGATGAGCCGGGCGATCTGACCGAAGACTCGGTCGCTCGCGCCATTCGCCGTCGCATCGCCGAGTTCGACGCTCTCGAACGCCAGTCACAACGGATCGAGTCGATCCGCAACCGCATGTCGCGTTTGCGGCAATCGCTGAAGACCCGCCAGCGCGACATCGTCAACGCCCGCCGCTACTGGTGCGAGCAACTCCGCCGACTGGGCCTGCCCGAGACGCTCAAGGTCAAGGAAGCCTTCGATCTGTTGCAACTGGTCGCCGATGCACGCCGCCTGTGGATTGAATGGCGGGACGACAATCGCGAGCTGGAAAACGACGACCGCCGCGTGCAGGACTTCCGCAGCCGCGTCGAAGGGATGGCCCGACGCAATGGGTCACGCGAGGCCAAGCTCGACTGGTACCAGTTGCTCTCGCAGTGGGAAATCCAGCTGCGGCAGATCGAGGATTCGCGCGCGCTGCTGACTCGATTGACACAGGAACTCGACGAGAAGCGAAAGCGGTTCAATCAAATCAGCGAGTCGATTACGCCGATCCGCGCATTCCGATCTGCTCTGCTCAGTAAAGCGGGGGCCACCGATCGCGTCGACTTGGTCGCTAAACTCAAGGCGTCCCAGCGGTACAACGCACTGGTCCGGCTCCATGCCACCGCGAAGGAAGAAGTCGCCAGCGCCGCTCGCCTGGAACCCGACCTCGCTGTCGTCGAGGATGATTTGCTCCGCTTCGTGCCCGGCAAGAACGAGGAAGAGACCATCCATCTGCGCGTTGAACTCGTCAGCATCGACGAACAGTTGCAACAGCTGTTCGAGAAGCTGGGCCGGATCAAGCAGGAGATCCTCGACCTGGAGAACGACCGCCGCGCCTCGTCGTTGAAGTTCGAGCGGGCCCAGCTGGCCGACGAACTCAATCAGTCGGTTGACCGCTGGTTGGCCCTCAAAGCCTCCGGCCAGACCGTTGAGAAAATGCGTTCTCGCGTGGAGCGCACGTGTCAGCCCGAGATCCTCCAGCACGCCTCGGAGTACCTCGAGAAGCTGACGCTGGGCAAGTACCACAACATCTGGACGCCGCTCGGTCAGCGGCATCTAGTCGTCGATGACGAGAAAGCCGAGTCACTCAAGGTCGAGCACCTGAGCAAAGGCACCCGCGAGCAGGTCTTCTTGGCGATTCGCTTGGCCGTGATGAAGGACTTCGCCGACCGCGGAGTCGAATTGCCGATGGTGCTTGACGATGTCGTCGTGAACTTCGATCAGCTGCGAACCGAAGCCGCCGTGCGATCACTGCTGGAATTCGCCGAGCAGGGCCAGCAGATCCTGATGTTCACCTGCCATCTGCACCTGGCCCATCTGTTCGAGAACCAAGGCGTCGAGCCGATCTGGTTGCCGGCCCGGGTCGGGGCGGGGACTCGCGAGGGAGCCGCTGGTGTAAAGGCCTAAACTGATCTCTACCGATAAATCAGCGACGAGGCTGACACGCGCTGAAAAGGGGTGAGCCGCAGTTCCCCGTGCGAGGATTGGATCGTCAGCGATCGGTGCATCGGCATCGCCCCTTCACGGGATTGCAGCACGAGCGTGCCAATGTTCCCTTGCTCGTCAGTCAGCTGATAATGGCCACCGGGGATCCGGTCGAGGAAGCCCAGAATGGGTGACGAGGCTCGGTGGGCCACTTGAATCGTGGCGATGCGAGGGATGACCGGAAGGTTCTGTATCACCGATGGGCCCGCATAGACCGGGCGGCTCTTGGCCCGGTGCATGGCGATCTCTTGCTGGATCTTCTGGTCCCCCGACCAGAGAACGGCAAAGGCCACGACCGAGGCGATCAAGCCGAGTAGACGCAGCAGCGGGCGGGCGGTGTCGCTGGACGAGTTCACGACGATCCCCAATCTCACTTCAATGACACATCAGACATCTGGGACGGTCTCCCGCAATCAGTATCGACGGCAGGAAACTTCGCCGGTAAGGCAAACCTTGCCGAATGAGCCAGACCCGAGAAACCCGGGGAGGTGTAGCGATCGTAGCGTTTGCTTCTTTCTGACCACCCACGCACACATGGTGTACAGCTGCGCAGTAATCGTCCGCTGTCAAGGATTTTTTGACTCGCCCACACGAAAAAACTCTGCGGTGCAGCGTCATCTGAGCAGAGGGGCTTTCCTTGAATACCGATAGAGGTATATAGTTCGGCGTCCCGCTCCAACGTGGAGTGCGGCAATTGCACCCCTCGCGGGAAATCGGAGCTATGTCCCTCACCAGCAAGTTACGCCCTCCCCGACTGAAGTTCCATCCGGACGCTTATCGGTTTGTCTTCGAAGCCTTGCAGTATTCGCAAGAGCATTTGAAGAAAGCCTCACAAGATGCGGAGGATGACTCCTCGCACATCAGCGGGCCAGAACTGCTGGCTGGAGTCCGTGAACTCGGCCTGAAAAAATTCGGAATGCTGGCGAAGCCCGTATTCCAGCATTGGGGCGTGAGGTCGACTGATGACTTTGGTCGCATCGTGTTCGAGTTAATCGAATGCGGCGAAATGCGCAAAACCGACCGGGATCAACTCACTGACTTTTTCAGTGTGTACGATTTCGATCAATCTCTGGTGGCCGACTACCAGATCGACACCAATGTCGCATTCAAACGCAACACCCCACCGGTTGCCCCGACCGGGGATGCGTAGCGGCTCTGGCTGATAATATTCGTGAACCTTCACGACTTCGCCAAGAAGACGCGGTTCGCAGCCTGCAGCTGATCGGCGAAGAACTCTCCCTCGTCGCCCAGCTTCTTGAGTTCCCCAATCGCTGCCTCGAACCGGTGCAGGCCCTCGGTTCCCGTCGACCCCATCATTTGTAATGAGAGGGCTTGAAACCCTTCGGCCATCCATTCGTTGGCTGGCTGGCCCGCCTTTTTGTAAGCCGCTTTCGCGGTCTCAAATGCGAAATGTGCTGCCTGCTCCTGTCCGACTGCCAGCCGCTGCGCCCCAATCAGCCAGCGAGCATTCCCCAGCGATTCGGATTCGAGACCCTCTTCCAAGACGAGTCGGTAATGTAGCTTTGCCAAATCGAGGGCTGACTCCAAATCTGAAGAAGTCGGCTGGACAGCTTCATCCGCCCAACCCGGCCATAGGTTGGCACTCAAGTTGTAGGCGAGCTTGCGCGCTGAAGTCTGGAGATGTGCCCGCAGTTCGGTGTCACTCGCCGCCAGAGATTCACGCAGCGCGTAATCGACCCCGGAGCGACCAAGCCACACCATCTGCGTCAGCTTCCGCTGGGAGAAGAGTTCTCTGACCACGAGATGAAAACACTGGATCACCCTGCGGGGGTCACCCGCCGCCAGAAGCCGTGCGACGGCCTCGAATGAGTCGCTCTGATCTAACGCTTCCAAAGCCGCCGGGATCGTCGTATGAAACAGATCGTCTTCTTCGGACATGTCAGAACTCCATGCACTTAAAAGGAAAGAGACCGTGTGTCAATCTGGCGCCCGCATTCTTAACCCGCCGGTGTCATCCGGCAAGCCTGCGGTCATGTGTGACGACGAGAAGCTCGCAATCTCCGGGCCAGCATCCGCCAGCCGATCCAGCGCGGCATGACGCGAAACACGAACGCCAGAAAGGACACGCCCCAGCCCGGATAAATCGCGGGCGGATTGCGCTCCAGTGCCGCCAGACCATCGGCCACGACCCGCTCGGGGGGCAGTTTCAGAAACCCATTCCCGGTTCGATTGGCATCTTGGCCCGACGCGCGGCGGGCCGACTGGCTGAATGTGGTCGGTGTGGGGCCGGGACAAAGAGCTGTGACATGGATTCCCTCGTCCAGTAATTCGATCCGCAGCGCCTCTGAAAAACTCGTCACGAAGGCTTTCGTCGCCGCATAGATTGCCATGTCCGGCAACGGCAAAATGCCCGCCAAGGAGCTGACATTCAGAATCCCCGCCGGGCGATTCTGGCTCAGCGTCGGCAGCAAGGTGTGAGTCATCTGCACCAGCCCCGTGATATTCACGTCGATCTGTCCCTGGATACGTGCCGCCTCAGCTGTCGAGAAGGGACCGTAATCTCCAATTCCTGCGTTGTTGATCAACAGATTGACCGCGACCCCGCACTCAGTGATTCGATCGACCACGCGCTGCCGACCCTCACTTGTGGAGACATCGGCGGGGCACAGGACGACTTGGAGTTGGGGATTGAGCTGCAGCAACTCGTCGCGCACGCTGGTCAGGGCCGACTCCCGCCGCGCGACAAGTACCAGGCACCGTGCCCGAGGAGCTAACTGCCTCGCGAACTCCACGCCCAGTCCGGCCGAAGCACCGGTGATGAGGGCAGACACGCCGTCGAAAGTAAAACAGGGAGCCAAAATCACCTCGCAAAAAAGAGCAGCCATCAGCCATCAACGAAGCCGAGAACAGCGACCAATGGCACATGTGGTTAAGGGCTTCAGCAGTTTATCAATTGAATCCCGCCATGACTTGCTCATAAACAACACACCGCCAATTGACAGGCTGGCAGCCCCCTCGGTTTCCCCTGCCCCCTTGCATTTACTGGCTCGCATCCATCATTATTGATGCCTGAGCGTCCAGTTGCCGATGTTTGTAGTGTGAGACCACCCATCCAGAGGGTCTGTCACGCGGGGGTTCTGTCATGTTGAAGATTCAAACTGGCTCATCGAGCCGCAATTGCCAGGGGATCTCCCGTCGCTCGGCGGTCCAAGCTGGTTTTCTGGGGCTGGCTGGGATGACGATGGGAGACTTGCTGCAGCTCCAAGCGGCAGGTCTGGCGAAGAAAACCGACCGATCGGTGATACTGTTCTGGCTCGATGGCGGGCCAAGTCAGCTCGAGTCATACGACCCGAAGCCGGAGGCTCCTCTGGAAAATCGCGGTCCGATGACCACGATCCAGACCGCCATCCCGGGCACCTACTTCTGCGAGACACTCCCCCGGCAAGCCGCTCTCGCCGACAAGATGGCGATCATTCGCTCCGTCAAACACGGCACCGGCGACCATTTCGCAGCGGGGCATTGGATGTTGACCGGGCGGTTCGGGGCGACCTCGGCCAACAAGGAGACCAAGTATCCAGGCTTGGGAGCCTGTGTCGCGCGATCGCTGGGCCAGCGGAAACCGGGACTTCCCGCGAATGTCGGCTTGCCAGCTGCGGAGAGTATTTTCCTCTTCCCCGGTTATCACGGAGCCGCCTACCTCGGGAATGCGTACAACCCGTTCGATGTCGATACGGAGACGAAGTACCTGCACCACACTTACACGACCGAGATCAACAAGCCCAAGTGCCTGAGCAGCGGAGTGTCGATCGAACTCGACCGAGCCGGGTCGCGGGGTTCGTTGTTGACCTCGCTCGATCGCGTGCAGCGGCAACTCGACCAGCGCGGGGTGATGGACTCGGTCGACACGTATCGGCAGCAAGCGTACTCGTTGCTCTTCGGCGGAGAGGCGGTCAATGCATTCGATCTGACCCAGGAAGACCCCGCTGTCGCCGAACGTTATGGCAAGAATCCGTGGGCGAGATACACGCTGATGGCTCGCCGACTGGTGGAAGCGGGGGTTCCGTTTGTCACCGTCGACATGCCGCACTGGGACCACCATAACCATATCGAGTCACACTGCGCCAACATGCGAGCGATGGACCACTGCGTCGGGACGCTGATGGCTGATCTCGAAGAGCGCGGGCTCCTCGACCGCGTGCTGATCCTCGTGATGGGCGAGTTCGGACGCACCCCCCGGATGAACAACGGGCTGCCCGGAGATACGGTCCCGGGGCGCGATCACTGCGGCGATGCGATCTCGGTCATGATGGCAGGCGGCGGGATTAAGGGGGGTGTCGTGGTCGGAGCTACGAACAGCAAGGCGGAGTTTCCCATCGAACGCCCGCTCGAACCGCAGGACATCCTCGCCACGGTCTATCACCAGTTGGGCATCGACGCGAATCAAGCCTATCCCGATTTCGGAGGTCGACCCACTCCGCTTCTCGACCGACCAGAACCGATCCACGAGATCGTCAGCGCGTAGGCCGCTCGCCGCCTCGCTCGACAGCGAGTGAGAGAGCGTCAGTCCCCCCGGCCCGAGCGACCAACTACCGCCGAGCAATCTTCCGCAACACCTCAGCCCCGCGCAGCAGCACCTCATCTTTGGCTGCGTAGGACACGCGGAAGTGCGTGTCCTGGGCGCTAAAGACATTGCCGGGGATGATCAGCAGTTCGTTCTCAATCGCCTTGGTCACGAACTCGGTGGCTGTCCCCCACGGGGCTTTGATGAACATATAGAACGCTCCGTCAGCTCCGATGATCTCGTAGTCGTTTCCGATCTCAGCCGCAAAGAGATCACGCTTCCGCTTGTAGTCGGCCACGTACTCCGACACGTCGACATCCCACGCCTCGGCCCCCGCCCATTGAAACGGATGCGGGGCACACACGAATGTGAACTGCTGCAGCTTGGCCATTTGCTGAATCAGGAAGTCCGGCCCGTGGCACCAGCCGACACGCCAGCCGGTCATCGAGTGCGATTTGCTGAAGCCGTCGATCACCAGCGTCTGATCGTTGTACTTCGCCGGACTGGCGAACGGGCGGTCGTAGCAGAAGGCCCGGTAGATTTCGTCGCTGATGAGGCAGATGTTCTTCTCTCGCGCGAGTTCTGCCAGACCTCGCACTTCCTCCTCGGTCGCCACACAGCCGGTGGGGTTCGCGGGGCTGTTGAAGAGAATAACCTTCGTGCGCGGGGTGATCGCGTCGCGGACTTGATTGAGATCAATCCGAAAATCAGGATAGGTCGAGATCGGCTTGATCGTCCCACCGGCCAGCGTGGTCAAGTGCTTATACATCACGAACCACGGGTCAAAGGCGATCACCTCATCCCCCGGATTGATTAGGCATTCGAGGGCCAGCATCAACGCCCCGCTCGTCCCGCTGGTGATGAAGACCTTGCGATCGGCATGGTGATACTCGGCCTGCACCGACGATTGAATCTTGTCGATCAGCGGGCGTATCCCCTGCGTCTGGCTATACGCGTTCCGCCCTTGGTCAATCGCCCGCTTGGCTGCCTCCTTGATGACCTCGGGGGTATCAAAGTGCGGCTGCCCGATGCTGAGGTTGATCGGGTTCTGCATGTTCGCCGCGAGATCAAACACCTTCCGAATGCCGGAGGCGTCAATCTGGTGCAGGCGGTCAGAGATCCAAGGGTGGTTCATGGCGGGGATCATTGAAGGTCGAGGGGAAAAACCGGAGCCGATCAGCGCTTGGCGGTGACGCCATGCTTCGGTCGGTATTTTATCCTGACGAGGCTGAATTCTGGATGCCACCGAATTCTCTGACGCACACGCTGCTCATGCGAGCTCCGCAGCAGAATCCGGATGCACCCATTCTTGGCTCCCATCAGCCCAGTGTTCCTTTTTCCAGATCGGGACAACTTCCTTGATCCGGTCCATGACCCACTGGCCTGCTTCAAATGCCTCTCGTCGATGAGGGCAGCTGACGGCGACGGCCACGGCGATGTCTCCCAGTTCCAGATGGCCGGTTCGATGGACGACCGCAGCTCGCACGATGGGCCAGCGGGTTTGAGCTTCGTCCAATAAGACGCCCAGTTGCCGCAGGGCCATCTCGGGATAGGCCTCATAGTCGAGGGACTCGGTACGTTTCCCAGCTGTGAGTTCCCGGACGGTTCCGAGGAACAACACGACTGCCCCGGCAAGATTCGACCGCACCCGCTCCACCATCGCTGCGTGATCGATGACGGATTGTGTGAGTTCGAGATGGCGATTGTCGGACAACATCGTTCAGAGATTCCGGTGAAGCTGTCTGGAAGTTTGGACGCTGTGTGAGAGCGAACCGAGTGTTGGTCTTTACGCTTCTGGCCCCTCTCATTCTGGCGAGGATCGAGGGCATCACAGCGGCTTGACGGCCCGCCCGGTCTACGAACCCGACGCGTCAACGAGGGCGAAGGCTGGAGGACCATGATTCGCGGTCCAGCCCCCCTGCGGAATCATCTCCGCGATTGACCAGCTCCCGCCGGTTGAACTGCTCTGTCCGGTCGCCCTCGCTGACGCGTCGGGTGCGTGTTTCCAGGAAGCCAGCGCGGCAGATTTACCCCTTGTCCACCGAGCTTCTCCCGAGAGCAACGTCAAACGATCCGATGGCCGGGACGAGCATGGCGATGGTTGTGAAGCCATAGGCGGCAACCACCGAGAGCGAGACGCCCAGCGTTCCGCCGAGCAGATATCCCGTGATCGCATAGAACGTCAAGAATGGCAGAAGTGCGGAGGCCATCATCAGCGCGGGGGATGGGTTCTTGTGACTCAGAGACGCCCACAATCCCAAGCTGCCGCCGAGGATGAATACCAGGAACGGCGTTAGCTGGAGTGCGAACGAAGACCGCGCTTCGACGATCAACATCATGCAGACAAAGATGCCGACAAACAAGAAGAAGACCGTTCCTAAGCTGTTGCCGATGGCCGCGCGAGATTGGCTATAACTCAATCCGGCGTGCAGCCCGACCATTGCGGAAAAGGCGATCAGCACCAGATATCCGACCAGTACGTAGATCGTGCTCTCCAGCGTGAACTCACCTCGCAGAGCTAACGCCAGCAGCAGGAACATCGGGACCAGAATGACTTCTTTGGCATTGAAGAAGATTCCGCCGAGCTTGCCGAATACGAACTCCTTGGCGGTCACGTTGGTGACCAGCAGGAGTTCCAGCGTCTGGGCGTCGCGCTCCGAAGTCAGCGAAGTCACCGCCTGGGCATTTACGAGAATCAGACTCACCAGACTGAGCGAGGCGAACGCAAAGCCGACCGGCGACATCATTCCGAGGATGATCTGCTGACTGTCGGCGGACTGCGACAAATCGAACACGATGAACCCAGCCAGCACGAAGTAGGCCAGCTTGACGAAGATCATCTTGCGGCCATACGCACGGGTGCAGACCTCACGCCAAAGGACCGGGAAATTCCAAATTTCCCGGTGTTCGCGTTTCGCATTCGTCGTGGGGGCCAGGTCCCAGGCAACCGCTGCGGCACGCTCCTCGGCGGTCGGTTCGGCCATTTGATCGAAGGCAAACCGCGACGGATTCCAGACGCGGACCATGACCATCGTCACGAAACCGAGAACAGACGCCAGCGAACAGCTGACCAGTACCGGCCAGAGGGCTGTGGGATTCGGGCTGATGACATTCGGCTGGCTGGCGAAAGGGTCGAGTACGCTGGCCATCGCCCGGTAGGGGTTGAGCGTCTGAGCCAACCCCGCGAGAGAAGGTCCGCCGACTGCCGACACTCCCTCGACGACACCGACGAACAGCAATCCGCCGATGACGCAAGTGGCGAGGGTTTGAAATGTCTTGTCTCGCCAGTACGCGACCAGCGTTGACCAGCTGCCGACGAGAGCCGCGGTCGAGAGGCACACGGCCTCGACCCAGAAGATTTGCGCCGCAGAGATGCCTCCCAGAATGGCCAGCAGCGTGAATACCGGCAGCGAGACTCCGATCAGCATCACGACCAGCAGCAAACTCGACGCCAGCTTTCCGGCGACCAGTTCGAAATTGGTCAAGTCGGTCATCAGCAACAGCACTAGCGTCCGCCGGTCCTTTTCCTGCGACACGACACTTGAGCTGAACAGTAAAGCCGCAGCGGCCGCCAAAGTCAGTTGGACCATGGCAAACAGGTCGAAGAGGAATCGACCGAACGCTGCGGAATCGCCGAGAGTCTGGACCGGGCGACGTTCGAATGTCGCTTGTCCGGCGGTGTACATGAGTACGACAAACGCTGCCAGATACCCGGCCCGAATGAAGAACAATTTGGGATGCCGCGGGGCGGTCATCGCCTCGCGAGTCAGGAGTGGACCGGCCAGCAACGGAATCTCCCAGGAACGCGAATGGAGATCGCGAGTCACGGATGGGCAGTGATCAGGATTCTCAGAGTATACGGAGGGGACCGATTGGGGCAAAGCTGTCGGGCAAGTGGCTGCTGACTGCTGGCCAGTAGTTTTCTGGCTATGAGCCATTCGCCATCCGCCGCCTTTGAAAGAGCGACCCCCGAATCGGGTGGGGTGGGGCACCGCCCGACGCCGATATCTGTCTAGGCGGGAGTGGTTCACGATCCAGGAGGCGATCGTCATGCGCTGTGAACATTCGGCGACGGTTGTGCAGAAAACAGTGCATCTGACGACCAGCGATGGGCTTCCGCTGTTTGTTCGCCAAACATGTTCCGCCGGATGGTTTCCCCGACGCACGCTGATCGTGGTGCATGGGGCGGGTGAGCATAGCCAGCGGTATGAACACTGGACGCGGATGCTGGTGCAGCACAATTGGCGCGTGGTATCGCTCGACCATCGCGGGTACGGGTTGTCTGGCGGGTTACCTGGACATATTGACCGTTTCGAACAGTATCTCTGTGACCTGGATCAAGTTTGGCAGGCCCTGGCACTCGTTCCAGACGAAACGATTGTCTTTGGCCACAGCTTGGGCGGGTTGATCTCGGTGAGATATGCTCAGACGCGTCCCCATTCGATGCGTGGGTTGGTGCTGTCCTGCCCACTCTTGGCACTCCAGCTAAAAGTCCCTACATGGAAGCGAACGCTGGGGCGAATCTGCTCGCTCCTGGCTCCAAGAACTCGGTTTCAAACGACGATCAGAGCTGACCAATTGACGAGCGATCCAGCTGCTCGGCAAGTTCGGGAGAATGACCCGTTACGGTGCCGATCAGTCACCGCGAACTGGTATTTTCAGGTGCTCGATGCGATGGTGGCTGCGTGGGACGACGCTCGCCAGTTGGCGCTCCCGACGCTGTTGCTACAAGGCGATCTCGATGAGGTAGTGAATCCCGAGGCCGCCACGAAATGGTGGGTGACTCTCCCCGCCTCCGACAAGACGCTCCGCATGTTGACGGGGCATCTGCACGAATTGCTCAGCGAGCCGGATTGGGCTCAAACCGCAACAGGAATCGTGGCGTGGATGGAAGCCCGGTTGCCGGAGCCGCATCTCACTTCACTGGCGTGTTGGCTGGATCGCCCGCTCGTTTCAATCGCGGGTCAATCCGGACGACAGAGCCGGGCAGCGTAGGGAGCTGGGTGGACACAAATTACGCATTGCACAATTCGCCAAGAATTTTCTACCTTTCCCTTCGCTTCGTCTGTCAGAATTCTCTCGAATTCCGCGACGGGGAAAGCAGGGACTCGATTTTCGCCTGCATGACTTACTGCTCGTCAGTGACGAGTTCGGTCTCGGCATCTTCTCCCACTTCCACGAGGGACATCTCTTCGATGATTTCCAACGAGGGGATGAAGTTCGTTCGAGCGGAAGTGGATTGTTTGGTTTCCGTGTTGACCTTGGCAGTCCACTTGGCCAAGCCAAAAGGCGACTCGTCCGACCGGTACATCTCTCCAACCGTGGTCGTGCGGAGTATGGGTGTTTCAGCGACGACATCGCCCTTGTAAAGCTTTCCGGTCACATCCTTGAACGGAGTTTGAACGGTTTCCTCGTCGCCCGTCGATTCCAAATTCCGGAAATGACGGAGGAACGACACCATGGGATAGAGGTCGAAGACTTGGCCTTCAATGGCCGCAGCGGGTTCATCACCGATCTTGCGGAACCCCTTTACGACCGGGATGAAGGAGACAAACATGTCGCGATCAGCGGAGAGTGTCTCGGTGATCGTCCCCCGAATTTCCCCTTCCGGAACGAGCAGCTTGTAGATGCGATTTCCACCCGGTCCAGCATCAACCACACCTTCATTGACATGGCCGGTCAGCTGCTTGATCTCGATCCAGCGACAGGGAACGGTTTCGCCTTTGAACTCGGCGTCTTCTTGGCCGAGAGATTTAATGGTGAGGTGCCGCACCCATTCGAGGGTCAGGTCCCCTTCTGCCGACTGCGGACGACGGACGGTCTGTTTGTAGGTGCCCTCGTAACGACACCAGGTCTTTTCCTGCTCGGGAAGTTTCCACAGGAGTCCCTGAGCGCTGGCCGAGGACGCGAACAACAAGAAGGCCAGAACGATTGAACCGACGAGGCGCATTCCGCACTCCTGACAGACACACCACGGACACTAGGCGAAACAGATCGGCACCGGAACGTCCCGAGCAATCACCCTTCGCGGCTCAGTCTGACACACGCTTCCAGAGGCCGCAAGAGGGGTTAAGGGACTCGGTTCGGATGAGACGCCCCTCGACTCTCAGAACTCCGATCAGCGAAAGATCGCCACTTGGAAGAGATGTAACACCAATCCGCGTCGAGCGGAAATCCGGAGTGTGACTCGCACTTTTCGATTGTCGCCGGATTCTCCGAATCCGGTGTCCCTTCGCGTCTGACAGACCACGATGGCGGGCGACCCACGACTGCAAGGTGCGGCGTCCATGGCTCGGACGTGCGATCGCAGTGCGAATGCCAAGACACCGGACTCTTAGAGTCCGGAGACGGTCACAACCCGCGTCTGACACTCGGAAATCCGGATCAATGACACCACGAATCAGATGCACCTCAATGAAAAACGGCCCCGCGTGTTGCCACGCGAGGCCGTTCGTTTCATTCCTGAGGAATCAGTACAGCGAATCAGTTACAGCCACATGGAGCGGCATTGCATCCACCGCAGCTTGGCACTGGGACCTGGACCGTAATGGTCTTCGGAACCATGCGACAAACCTGGACGGTGACTTCCTTCTGGACCTGGACTGGAACGCACACGTTGTACGTCTCGGTCTTTTCTTCGGCGACGGTGTCGCAGACAGTCACAGAGTAAGCTTCTTCGCGAGTCTTTGGGACGCAGACCGTGAAGTTCACGGTGCGAGTCTTCTGGACTGGAACTTGCTTGCAGACGGTGTACTTCCGCTCGCGTTGTTCCTGACGGCAACCAGCGACCGTGTAGGTGTATTCCTGCTGCTCAGCGACCTGACGGCACACTGGGACCATGCGGGAACGCTCTTCCTGGCGGCA
>Ga0105046_10003184_pt1 | contig 25981 bp, 28 predicted proteins | sample MAT03_FD_78385 | JGI IMG/M metagenome (GOLD analysis project Ga0105046, IMG submission 78385) | Freshwater microbial communities from Lake Fryxell liftoff mats and glacier meltwater in Antarctica - MAT-03 (megahit assembly) | ecosystem: Environmental > Aquatic > Freshwater > Ice > Liftoff...
CGGCCGACAGGCGCGACCCGGTGACCGGGATCGCCGGATCGGACGGTGAGAGGCGAGCCGCCAACCGGCTGGCTGAAACGCTCCGCGAGCGCGGCCGTTCCGTCGCGGTCGAAGCGGCCTCGGTCCGGATCGCCGAGGGAGCATCACTCTCGCTCCACGCCCTGCTGGCCATCGGTGGCGGACTGCTCGCGATCTATTCCCCGCTGGCCGGCGCGGCGCTCTGCCTGGTGACCGCATTTTCCTTCTACTCGGAGCGCGCTCTCGGCAGCCCCCTGCTCGGCCGGCTGATGCCGACCCGGGCCACTCAGAACGTGATCTCCCCTCCCCCGGGCCCAGCCTGGAACGAGGTCGAGGTCGTGCTCACCGCCGGCTACGACCTCGGTCGCTCCTACCCGGTCGGAGAGTGGCTCTCGCGCCGGTTCTCGGGCCGGCTGACCACCGATCGGATCGTTTTCTGGGGCGGCCTGGTGCCGGTTTTCCTCGCGACCATGCTCTACGTCGCGGCGATCGAAGGCGCCGCACCGCAGATCGTCCAGCTGGTCGGATCGACCCTGCTGCTGGCGATGGTCGCCGCGCAGTTCGACGCACGGATCACCGGAAGCGCCGAGGCCGGAAGCGAGGACCTCCAGGCCACGCGTGATCTGCTGGCGACCCTGGACGAACTGCTGGAGCAGCCGGGGTCCGATCCGCCGGTGGCCGTCTGCTTCTTCGGCGCGGAGAGCCAGTCAGCCGGCGGCGCTGCCGGGTTCTTCGGCCGGCGCCGCTCCGTCGTGACCGGCAGCCCTGCGGTGATCAGCTTCGTCCGAGGGCGGCGCGGTGGCAGCGCGCTCGATCGAAGCCCGATCCTGCTGACCGCCCGGGAGGGAGACCTGACCACCCTGAGGATGAGCTTTGATCTCGGCGCCGGGAGCCCGCTGAAACCGGAGGCGGCAATTCTGAGACGGACCACGACCGCCCTGATCGCGCGACGCCGGGGCCTCAGGGCAACCACGGTCGTCGGTCGCGGGGACAAGGCATCGGGCCTGGCCCTGGACCTGGTGGAAAGGGCCTTCGAAGAAGAGGACACAGAGAGTGGGTAAACCGCAGCCGATCTGGCGGCCCTCGGCCCGGGCGATCGAGTCCTCGCAGCTCACCGCCTACATGGCCTGGCTGAAGCGGGACAGGGGCCTTGATTTCAACGGCTACGACGATCTCTGGCGCTGGTCTGTTGAGAAGCCAGACGAGTTCTGGCAGTCGATCTGGACCACTTCGAAGTGATCTCTTCCGGAACCGCGAAAGCGGTTGTCGACGGCATGGATTTGCCCGGTGCCTCCTGGTTTGAGGGCACGCAGATCAACTACGCCGAGCACATCTTCCGCAACCGTAACGACGACCAAGTGGCGATCCTCGCCGCCTCCGAAACCCGTCCGCTGACCGAGACCACCTGGGGGCAGCTGCGCTCGGACGTGGCCGCGGCGGCGGCCGGTATGCGCTCGCTCGGGGTCGGCCCGGGCGACCGGGTCGCGGCCTACCTGCCGAACGCAACCGAGACGATGGTCGCCTTCCTCGCCGCCGCGAGCATCGGCGCGGTCTGGTCCAGCTGCTCGCCCGACTTCGGGGCGAGCGCCGTCTCCGACCGCTTCATACAGATCGAGCCGAAGCTGCTGATCGCCGCCGACGGATACACCTACGGCGGCCGTGGCTTTGACCGCCGCGGCGTGATCGCCGAACTGGCCCGGTCGATGCCGTCGGTCGAAGCCGTGATCGTCCTGCCGTTCCTGGAAGACGAGCCCGACCTGACCCCGGTCAAGACGGATTCCGGGGCCAACGTGATGACCTGGCCGGAGCTGCTCGCGATCGAGCCGGACACCGGGCTCGAGTTCAACCGGGTCCCGTTCTCCCACCCCTTGTGGATCCTGTACTCGTCCGGGACGACCGGCCTTCCGAAGGCGATCGTCCAGGGTCAGGGCGGCATCCTGCTCGAGCACCTGAAGAAGATGAACCTCCACCTCGACGCGCGGCCGGGCGACCGAATCTTCTGGTTCACCACCACCGGCTGGATGATGTGGAACTTTCTCGCCTCCTGCCTGCTGACCGACGCCGCGATCGTGCTCTACGACGGCAACCCGGGCCATCCCGACATGGAGACGCTGTGGCAGCTGGCCGCCGAGGCCGAGGTCACCTGCTTCGGTACCTCGGCCTCCTACATCTCCGCCTGCATGAAGGCCGACGCCGAACCGGGGCAGGGCCGGGACCTCTCGAAGCTGCGTGCGGTCGGCTCGACCGGCTCCCCTCTGGCCCCGGAGGGCTTCGACTGGATCTACGAGCAGGTCGGCGAGCAGACCTGGCTGTTTTCGACCAGTGGCGGAACCGACCTCTGCACCGCCTTCGTCGGTGGTGTGCCGACCCTGCCGGTCTACCGGGGGGAAATCCAGGCCCGGACTCTAGGTGCGGCGGTGGAGTCCTGGGATGAAGAAGGCCGGCCCCACGTCGGCGAGGTCGGTGAGCTGGTGATCACCAAGCCGATGCCGTCGATGCCGCTGTATCTCTGGGGCGACGAGGACGGCTCCCGCTACCGCGAGAGCTACTTCGATGTCTATCCCGGGATCTGGCGCCACGGCGACTGGATCGAGATCACCGAGCGTGGAACCGCGATCATCTACGGCCGCTCCGACTCGACCATCAACCGCGGCGGGATCCGCATGGGCACGAGCGAGATCTACCGCGCCGTGCTGGCCGACCCCGACATCGTCGATGCCCTCGTCGTCGATATCCCGAAACCAGGGACCGAGGGCTGGATGCCGCTGTTCGTGGTGCTGGCCGATGGCGCCGAGATGACTGACGACTTGAAGGCGCGCGTGGCGAAGGAGATCCGTGCCTACTGCTCGCCCCGACACGTGCCCAACGAAATGGTCCAGATTGCCGCCGTGCCGAGAACTCTGAGCGGCAAGGTGCTCGAGGTCCCGGTCAAGCGCATCCTGACCGGCACGCCTCCCGAGAAGGCGGCCAGCCGAGACTCGCTGGCCGACCCGCACAGCCTCGACTTCTTCGTCGAGTACGCCGGCCGCCTGGAGGCTGACTGATCCTCAACTGTCGCGGGAGCGCGCCGGCTCGGGCCGGGCCCAGAGCAGCGCCACCATCGCCAGGGCAGTCCAGAATCCGACCACGAGGACTGCTCCGACCACATCACTGACGAAGTGCCAGCCGGCGGCCACGACTCCGACTCCGACCATGGCGCCGTAGGCAAGGCCGATCGCGCCGGCCGCGGTTCGGCGACCCGGCGGGGCGGCCAGCCAGAGCGCCACGCCGACCGAGAACGCAGCCGTGGTGTGCCCGCTCGGGTATCCGATCAGCACCGGATAGGGAGCCCCGAGCTCACCCTGGACCCGCGGATGGGAAAGCACCAGCTTCATCAGCTGCGTGGTCACGTTGGCAGCGAAGAATATGGCGATCCCGGCGACCAGCCAGGCCGGTCGCTTCCAGTAGAGGCCAAGACCGACCACGACCGCCATCAGGGTCAGCAGCGGTACCCCGTTGGCCGCGTCGGCGCCGACGTCGGCGATCGATTCGGCGGTGGTTCCGGGTTCTGCGAGGATCCGGGCGGTGACCCGGGTATCGATGTCGTTGAACCGGTCCGAGAGGTAGAACAGCGCACCGAGCACCGCGACGCCGACAGCACAGAGCGCAGCCAGGACCAGCAGGCGCACGATGAGTACGCGCCGGGAATCCGGTTGGCGGGGTGCCGGGTCGCGGGGATCCGGGTGGCCGGGATCCGGGTCCTGAGCTGCCGGGTTGTGGGGTGCCGGGTTCATCCGGGCAAATCTAATGCGAGGCGAGGGCCGACCGACTGTCCGGCCGGGAGCCGGTGATGCCTCGGACCGCGACGCTGCACCGGATCTTGGTCGTCACACGACCGTTATCCCGGGCAGCGGCCGACCGCGTAGCCAGTGATCCCTCGGGCCGCGGCGCTGGACCGGATCTTGGTCGTCACACGACCGTTATCCCGGGCAGCGGCCGGATCGCTTCGGTCAGGCCGGGGTGATCGGGTTGCGGCGCTCGGAAAAGTGGCGGTCGCGGCCGCGGGCGGTGGCGAAGCGGCTGATCAGCTCGCCTCGCAGGCTTTCCGGCTCGATCACGCCGTCGATCACCATCTCCGAAGCGAGGTGGAGCAGGTCCACCCCTTCGGCGTACTCGGCCCGCTTCTCGGCGACGAAGGCTTCGCGCTCGGCTTCGTCCTCGATCGACTGGATCTGGTTGTAGAACACGGCGTTGACCGCAGCCTGCGGCCCCATGACGGCGATCGAGGCGTTCGGCAGGGCCAGGCAACAGTCAGGCTCGAAGGCCGGACCAGCCATCGCGTACAGCCCGGCGCCGTAGGCCTTGCGCACGACCACCGAGATCTTCGGCACGGTCGCCTCGGACACGGCCGAGATCATCTTCGCTCCGTGGCGGATGATGCCCTGCTTCTCCACGGCGGTGCCGATCATGAAGCCGGGCACGTCAGCCAGGAAAAGCAGCGGGATGTTGAAGGCGTTGCAGGTGGAGATGAACCGGGCAGCCTTGTCGGCCGAGTCGACGAACAGCACGCCACCCTTCTGCCGGGGCTGGTTGGCGACGATGCCGACGACCTCGCCGTCGAGCCGGCCGTAGCCGACGATCAGCTCCTTGGCCCACCGCTCGTGAACCTGGGTGAAAGAGTCGGCGTCGAGCAGCGTGTCCAGGAAATCCCGCATGTCGAAGGGCTGGTTTTCGTCGAGCGGGACTATCTCTTCGATCGGCGTATCCGAGGAAGGCGCCGCGGGCTCTGCGGCCGGCGGGTCCTGGCGCCAGTTGACCGGCATGTAGGAGAGGTAACGACGGCCGGTCTCGATCGCCTCTTCGTCGGTCTTGACCAGGAAGTGGCCGCAGCCGGATTTCGAGGTGTGCATCTTGGCCCCACCCATCTCCTCCAGGGTGACCGTCTCACCGATCACCATCTCCGCCATGCGCGGCGACCCGAGGTACATCGAGGCGTTGCCGGCGCGCATGATCACCACGTCGCAGAAGGCGGGGATGTAGGCGCCGCCGGCGGCGCTCGGGCCGAACAGCAGGCAGATCTGCGGCACCCGACCGGACATCTTGACCTCGTTGTAGAAGATCCGGCCCGCGCCGCGCCGGCCCGGGAACATCTGGACCTGCTCGGTGATCCTCGCCCCGGCCGAGTCGACCAGGTAGACCATCGGGATCTCCAGCTTCAGCGCCCGCTCCTGGATGCGGAGAATCTTCTCGACCGTCTTCGGGCCCCAGGAGCCGGCCTTGACGGTCGGGTCGTTGGCCATCAGGGCGACCGGTCGGCCGGCGACCGTCGCGGTGCCGGTGACCACGCCATCGGCCCCGAGGCCCTCCTTGTCCCAGTTGGCCAGCAGCGCGTCCTCGACGAAGCTGCCTTCGTCGGTCAGCAGCGCGACCCGCTCGCGCACCGGCAGCTTGCCCTGCTCGGCGGTCTTTATGTGATGGCGCTCGGGGCCGCCACCGAGGGCGGCCGCCAGCGCGGGATCGAGTTCGATCTTGCTCACTGCCGGCTCCCCCTCGAGTCAGTCTGTCGCCGGGCCTAGAGGCCCGGGTTGACCGGAACCGGCTTCTCGCCGGAGTAGTCGTAGAAACCGCGGCCGGACTTGACGCCGTAGAACCCGGCGGCGACCATCTTGCGCAGGGTCGGCGGCGCGGCAAAACGGCGCTCGCGGAACTCGTCGAACATCACGTTGGCGATCGCGGCCAGGGTGTCGAGTCCGACGAAGTCACAGAGTTGCAGCGGACCCATCGGGTGGCCGGCGCCGGCCTTCATCGCGTTGTCGATCTCCTCGATCGAGCCGATCCCCTCCTCGAGGCCGCGGATTCCGTCAAGCATGTAGGGCACGAGCAGGCGGTTGACGATGAAGCCGGCCTTGTCCTTGGTCTCGACCGTCGTCTTCTTCAGCCGGGCTCCGTAGGCCATGCCGGCCTCCATCGCCTCGGGGGATGTTGTCACCGACTGGATCACCTCGAGCAGGGGCATGCGCTGGACCGGGTTGAAGAAGTGAAGTCCGAGCACACGATCCGGGCGGCCGGTCACCGCGGCCTGGTCGATCACCGGCAGCGACGAGGTGTTGGTGGCGAACCAGGCATCGGCCTTCGCGATCTCGTCAACCTGCTTCCAGAACTCGAGCTTCATCGAGAGGTCCTCGGTGATCGCCTCGATGATCAGGTCGCAGTCGGAGAACTCGTGCGGGTGGAGGGTCGGGGTGATCCGACCGCGAATCGCGTCGGCGTCGGCCTGCTCGAGCTTGCCCTTCTCGACCGCGCGGCCGAGCTGCTTTTCGATCTTAGCGATGCCCTTGTCGAGCTTCTCCTGGGTCAGTTCGGTGACTACGACGTCGTAACCGGCTTCAGCGCTGACCTGCGCGATTCCGTGTCCCATCAGGCCGCAACCGGCGACGCCTACCTTCTTGATCTCCATCGAGGGCTCCTCCGCATAGAAGTTTCGTGCCCGGCAAGCCCGGGCGACCGGCATGGGAGCCTAACGGCTCTCAGGCGGGCTCGACTCCAAGGGCTTCCATGCGAAGCCGCATCTCGGCTCCGAGCGCCTCCAGCCCGGACATCGGCCGGATCATCACGGTCATTTCGGCGATCAGGCCATCTTCGTCGTAGCGCAGGATGTCCACGCCCTGGACCTCGCGCTCGCCAACCTTCGCCTCGAACATCAGCACCGCGACATCGTCGGTCTCGGTGTGGGCGATGTACTCGAACTGCTCGAAGACCTGCACCACGTTGCTGAGGATGAACCGCAACGCGTCGATCCCCTCGTAGGCCCGGAAAACGAACGGGCTGCGGAACATGACGTCGTCCCGGAAAAGCCCGTCGGCGGAATCGATGTCCTTGGCTTCGGCAGCGGCTCTGAACGCATCGCTCTTCATCGGTCCACCCTAGTGCCGGACTGGCCGGTCAGGGGCTCCACTCGACCGGGCCGGCCCGCAGTACGTGGGAGCCGAGCGGGCGGCCGAGCACCTGCTGGGCGGCGGCCGAGGCTTCGATCAACTTCGGCAGGTCGATCCCGGTCTCGATCCCCATCTCCGAGATCATCGAGACCACGTCCTCGGTCGCGACGTTTCCAGTCGAGCCGACCGGGACCGGACAGCCGCCGAGCTCGCCAAAGCTGGCTTCAAAGGAGTCGATGCCCTGCTGCAGCGCGGCCAGCACATTGGCCAGGCCCTGGCCGCGGGTGTCGTGGAAGTGGGCGGTCAGCTCCGGCTCTGGCAGGCGCGGTCGGGCCAAGTCGAAGAAGCGCGCGACCTGGACCGGGTTGGCCATCCCGGTGGTATCGCCGAAGCCGACCTCGTCGCAGCCGGCGGCATGCAGTCGCTCGGCGAGTTCGAGCACCGTCTCGACCGCCACCGGGCCTTCGTACGGGCAGCCGAAGGAGGTGGCGATCACGCCTTCGCAGCGCAGTCCCGCCTCACGGGCGACCGGGATCGACTCCTCCAGCGCGGCGATTGAGTCGGCGACCGAGCGGTTGACGTTCTTCAGGTTGTGGGTCTCGGAGGCCGAGAGGAAGAAGCTGGCCTCGTCGAAGCGCTCGCGCCGCTCGAGCGCCCGGTCGAGACCGCGGCGGTTAGGGACGAGCACCGAGAAGGAGACGCCGTCGCGACGGGTGATGCCGTCGAGCACGTCGTCAGCGTCGGAAAGCTGCGGGATCACGTCGGGCCGGACGAATGAGGTCACCTCGATCCGCTTCAGTCCGGTGGCCGAGAGCAGGTCGATCAGCCGGATCTTGGCCTCGGTCGCGATTACCTCGGGCTCGTTCTGGAAGCCGTCCCGCGGGCCGACTTCACGGATCTTCACGGCATCGGGCAACGAAGAAGCGTCGAGGTGCATCGTGGGTGGCCCCTTACTCCTGGTCGGCCTCGACCGGTGGCGGCACCTGGATCATGCGGCGCTCGTGGATGCCGACGCCGATCAAACGCTCGCCTTCGCGAACCTCTACTGCGAAGCGGAACTTGCGGCCATCGATCACTTCGTCGAGCCGGGCCCAGGCGACGCAGTGAGAGCCCTTGAAGGAGCCGGCAACGTGCTTGATCGAGACCTCGAATCCGACCGTCGCCGCGCCTTCGGGCAGATGGGGCTGGACCAGAAGGGTCGCGTTGTGCTCCATCATCCCGATCATGCCCGGGGTTGACAGCACGCCTCCGGGCAAAGTCCCGCCGACGTCGGTGACCAGCAGGCCATCAACGGTGAACGGTTCTTCTCTTTCGGTTCCGATCTGATCTTCAGTTGACATGGCGCGGAGGATACGGGGCAGGTCTTAGACTGCGCCTCGTGACTGAGAACGGCGACACCCCGACTATCCCGATCCTCGGCGGCACCGGAGCACTGGGCAGCGGCCTGGCCGGGCGGTGGGCCCTTACCGGCGCGAAGGTCGTGATCGGCTCGCGCGATGCCGGTCGGGCCGAGGAAGCGGCGACGAAGATCGCCGCGGAAACCGGCGGCGATGTGACCGGCGCGACCAATGCCGACGCGGCGACGCAGGCCGAGATCATCTTCCTGACCGTTCCGTTTCGCAATCAGTCCGAGTACATGACCAACCTGAAGGAAGTACTTCAGGAAGGCCAGATCCTGGTTGACTGCTCGGTGCCGCTGGCCGCGGCGATCAGCGGCAAGGCGACCCGCACGATCGGTGTCTGGCAGGGCTCGGCCGCCCAGCAGGCGCAGGAGATGGCCCCAAAGGGAGTGACCGTGGTCTCCGCCCTCCATACGGTCAGCGCCTACACCCTGACCGACCTCGACTCGAAGCTCGGCGAGGACGTGCCGATCTGCGGCAACCGCAAGGCCGACAAGGCCCGCGTCGCCGCCCTGATCGGCCGGATCGAAGGGCTGCGCTGCGTCAACGCCGGCAGCCTCGAGACCTCGCGCCTGGTCGAACAGCTGACCCCGCTGCTGATCTCGATCAACATCCGTTACAAGACCCACGCCGGGATCGGCTTCACCGGGCTGCCCGACGGCGATCCCTTCTCGTGAGGACGGTCCTCCTGGCGGGAGGAACCGGCGGTGCCAAGCTGGCCGCCGGAATGCAGGAGGTGATCGGCGACCAGCTGAGCGTGATCGCCAACACCGGGGACGACATCGAGACTCTGGGCGTCCACGTGTCTCCCGACCCGGATCTGATCACTTACTGGCTCGCCGGGGAGATCGACGAGGCTCGCGGCTGGGGGATAAAGGACGACACCTTCCGAACCTTCGAGCGGATGGCCAAATTCGGCGCGCCGAGCTGGTTCTCGCTGTCGGACCTCGACCTCGCCGCCTGCCTGTACCGGCGTGACTTCATGGCCGAGGGCGGCCGACTGACCGATGCCCAGGCCCAGATCGGCCGCGGCCTCGCGGTCGCCGCGCGAGTCCTGCCGATGGCCGACAGTCCGGTCCGGACCAGGATCCTCTGCAACGGCAGCTGGCGCGGGCTTCAGGAGTACCTGATCCTCGACGGCGGAGTGCCGGAGGTCGAGGGGATCGAGCTTGAGGGGATCGCCGAATCCGAACCGACACCGGAAGTGCTCGAGGCGATCGCGCAGGCTGAACTGATCGTGATCGGGCCGTCCAATCCGGTGATCAGCATCGGGCCGATCCTCGCAGTGCCGGGGATGCGCCAGGCGATCGTCGAGGCCCCGGCAGAGGTGATCGGAGTCAGTCCCTACGTCGCCGGCAAGGTGATCAAAGGGCCGACCGATAACTTCATGCGGGCCCTGGACCGGCCGACCACCGCGGCCGGTGTCGCCTCGCTCTACGAAGGGGTGATCGACGCGATGATCTGCGACTCCGGCGATCCCGACCCGCCCCCCGACGGCGTGCGCTGCTTCTCCACCCCGACCCTGATGCACAGCCGCGAGAGCAGGGCCACAGTGGCCCGGGCCGTGCTGAAGGTGGCTGGAAAGCTGCTCGACAGGTGAAATGCGTGGCCGTGGTCACGGCGAAGCGATTCGACCGGGCCAAGCAACGCCTGACGGGATCGATCGCCGAGGAACTGCGGCTGCAGCTGGTCGAGGCGATGCTGGCCGACGTCCTGGCGGCGATTTCCGGTTCACGTCTGGTCGAGCGAACGATCGTCGTCACCGGTGAGCCCGCCGCGGCCAAGCTGGCCCGTGCCGCCGGAGCAGAGGTCGTCTCCGACAGCGGCGATGAAGGTCACTCCGAAGCCGCAATGCTCGGCGTCACTCGGGCCGCAGAGCACGGTGCCGAGTGCGTCGTTCTGCTGCCCGGTGACTGCCCGCTGCTCGACCCGCGAGAGCTCGACCACCTGCTGACCGGCCTGCCGGATCCGTACGTGGCGATCGTGCCCGACCGCCACGGGACCGGGACCAACTCACTGGTCCTGGTCCCGCCCGACGTGATGCGCCCGGCCTTCGGCGAAGGCAGCTGCCAGCGCCACCAGTCAATCGCCCGTGACGCCGGGGTCCCGTTCACGGTCGAAGACCTGCCGACCTTGGCGCTGGACCTCGACACCCCCGCTGACATCGTCGCGCTGACAATGAAGCTTGACCTCAAGGGCGGCCACGCCGCCAACACGGCCCGCGTCCTCGGCATCTGAACCTTGGGCGAGGACTCCGAGATCCGGATACTGCCGGTCCCGGGGCTGCCCGAAATCGGTGAGGGCTTCAACCTCGGCGCCGCGATCGCTGCCGCCATCCCGATCCAACCGGGAGACATCGTCGTGATCTCCCAGAAGGCCGTCTCCAAGAGTGAAGGCATGCTGGTCCGCCTGGCAGAGGTCGAGCCCGGCCAGCAGGCTACGGCGATGGCCCAGCGAGCAGGCAAGGACCCGCGTCTGGTCGAGCTGATCCTCGCCCAGAGCCGGTCGGTGATCCGCGAAGACCCGGAGCGCGGAATCCTGATCACCGAAACCGTCCACGGTCTGATCTGCGCCAACTCCGGGATCGACGTTTCAAACCTTCCCGAGCCCGACAGCGCCCTGCTCCTTCCCGCGGATCCGGATGAATCAGCCCGACGACTCCGGCGGGAGGTCGAAGTGGTCTGTGGATTGAAGCCGGCGGTGCTGGTTACCGACAGCCTCGGCCGGGCCTGGCGGCTCGGTCAGTCCGAGGTCGCGATCGGCTGCGCCGGGATCGAGCCACTCGAGGACTGGCGCGGATGGACCGATTCAAGCGGCCGCGAGCTCGCCGCGACCGTGATCGCCACCGCCGACCAGATCGCCGGAGCGGCAGACCTGGCCCGGAACAAGACCAGCCGGACCCCCGCGGTACTCGTCCGTGGCCTCGCCGATCTGGTCACCGAAGCCGACGGCCCGGGCTCAGCCGCCCAGATCAGACCGGCCGCCGAAGACCTCTTCCGCTAGCCGACCTCTAGCGCGATCGAGCCCTCGACCTTGCCGGCCCGGAGGTCGTCCAGCGCCTGCTGGGCCTCGTTCAGCGGGCGGACCTCGACCTGGGTGCGGACCCCTGCCTCCCCCGCGGCTCGCAACAGCTCCTCGCCATCGCGGCGGGTCAGGTTGGCGACCGAGTGGAGGCTGCGCTCCTCCCAGAGCAGCTCGTAAGGAAAGGACGGAATGTCGCTCATGTGGATGCCGGCGCTGACGATCCGCGCGCCACGCTCACTCGCCTTCAGGGCCTCAACCATCAGGGGGCCAACCGGCGCGAAGACGATCGCCGCGTCAAGCGGCTCCGGTGGAAGCTGATCCGACCCGCCGGCCCACTCGGCGCCGAGCGATCGGGCGAAGTCCTGAGTTTCATGGTCTCCCGGCTGGGTGAAGGCGAAAACGCGACGGCCCTGGGCAACCGCGATCTGGCAGAGGATGTGGGCCGAAGAGCCGAAGCCGTAAAGCCCGAGCCGCTCGCCGTCGCCGGCGATGTTCAGCGCCCGGTAACCAATCATGCCGGCGCAAAGCAGCGGCGAAACCTCGGTGTCGGAAATCCCGTCCGGCAGCGCGAAGCAGTAGTTCTGATGGGCGACCGCGTACTCGGCGTATCCACCGTCACGGGTGTAGCCGGTGAATACGGCCCGCTCGCAGAGGTTCTCCCGGCCGGAGACGCAGAACCGGCAGACGCCACAGGTCCAGCCGAGCCATGGCACTCCGACTCGCTGGCCGTCATCGAAGCGGTCCGCCCCTTCGCCCCGCCCCACGACCGTCGCCACGATCTGATGGCCCGGGATCAGCGGCAACGTCGGCTCGGTCAGCTCGCCGTCGATGATGTGGAGGTCGGTCCGGCAGACGCCGCAGGCGCGAACCTTCAGCAGCAGCTCGCCCGGACCGGGCTCGGGTGTCGGCAGCTCGGCCTCCCGGAGCGATCCGGGCAGGCGGTCGAGCTGCATCGCCTTCATCTCAGCCCGCTCCGGCCCCCGCCAGCGCGAGGCCGCTGTCCGGCTCCGCCAGGTCTACCCCGACCGGGTCCACCGCGGAGTCCGGCCAGGCCCTGAGGATCCGGTAGCCGGTGTCGCGCTGGGCAGCGCGGCGTCCGGCCCGGAGGGCGGCGTCAACCAGCTCGTCGACCTCCTGCCGCACCCCGTGCTGGGAGCCGGCCATGCGCGAGATGCTCTCCTCCATCAGCGTTCCGCCGAGGTCGTTGACCCCCCAGCGCAGGGCCTCGGTCGCGCCTTCGAGGCCCATCTTGACCCAGCTCGCCTGGAGATTGGTGATCGAGTGCCCGAGGCCGAGACGGAAGGCGGCGGTGTGCTTGAGGTTCTCCTCGATCGAGATCTCCTCGACCCCGTGGGTGCGGCCGAGCAGCGTGTTGAACGGGATGAAGCTGAGTGGTACGAACTCGGTGATTCCGCCAGTCCGGTCCTGGAGCGAGCGCACCACTTCGATGTGGCGGGCCAGCTCGCGCGGTTCCTCGATGTGGCCGAACATCACGGTCGAGGTCGAGCGCAGGCCGGCGGCGTGGCTGGCCTCGATGATCTCGACCCAGCGCGCAGCGGGCAGCTTGTTCGGGGAGATCCTCTGGCGCACGCCGTCATCGAGCACCTCGGCCGCGGTTCCGGGGGTCGAACCGAGGCCGCAATCGATCAGGTAGGCGAAGACCTCGGCCGGCGGCAGCCCGGAGACCTCGCACATGTGGTCGATCTCCATCGGGGAGTAAGCGTGAAGGTGAATGTGAGGCGCGACCGACTTGGCCAGCTTCAGCCAGCCTCCGTAGTCCTCGAGGGTGATGTCCGGGTGGATGCCGCCCTGCATGCAGAGCTCGGTCGCGCCGAAGGCGATCGCTTCTTCGACGCTGGCCACGAAATCGGCCTCGCTGGTCTCGTAGGCGTCGGGCGAGCGACGGCCCTGGCCGAAGCCGCAGAAGGCGCAGCCGACCGTGCAGATGTTGGTGAAGTTGATGTTGCGGTTGACAACGAAGGTCGCGGTATCACCGGCCAGCTCGGCCCGCAGGCCGTCAGCGGCGACCCGCATCTGCTCGATCACATCGGGGCGGGTCTCGGCGAAAAGCGCGGTCAGCTCGTCTTCAGACAGCCGCGCGCCCTCGCGGCCCTTGGCGATCGCCTCGAAGGCGAGGCCGGGATCGATCTGCTCTTCGCTGACCCGGCCGGAACCGAGCCGCGGGATGAAGCTCCAGTACTTGAGCTTGATCACGTCGAGCACGCCCTGCTCCATCCACTCCGAGTTCATGTACTTCGCGTAGACGCAGAGCCGCTCGGTCAGGGCCTGGCCCCGGGGAGCGAGTTCCTTGCGCACCTGATTGGGGCTCGGGAAAGGGTGCTCGGGTGAGATGTGGTCCCCGTTGGCCGAGAGGCCGCCGAGGTCGGTCGCACCGGCGTCGACCAGCTCGGGCCACCAGTCGGAAAGGTTCGGCGGCACCTGAACCCCGACGTCCGGCATCAGGCGTGCGGTTTCGGCAATCAGGAACTTGAGGTCCTCGATCGAGATCGGGCAGGCCCACTCGGGCAGAGCGATGGCGCGACCGTCGACGTCAGGGGAGTCGACCGCGTCGGCCGATCCGTCCCCTCCATCCGAAGTCGCCAGCCCGGAATCGAGGCTTGCGGTCGACACCGACTCACCGCGCCAGCGGCGCTCGGAGGCCTCGGCCGCGATCTCAGCCGGTTCCTGGCCGTAGTAGCGCGGATGCGGCACGAAGTTCTGAATGATCACTTCCTGGATGTGGCCGTAGCGTCGCTGAAGATCGGCGATCGCCTCCAGCGACTCGATCCGCTCCTCGGGGGTCTCTCCGATCCCGACCAGGATCCCGGTGGTGAACGGAATCTTCAGGCGACCGGCCGCCTCGATCGTCGCCAGTCGGTGGGTCGGGTGCTTGGTCGGCGATCCGGCGTGGACGGTCTGCATCAGCCGCTCGGAGGAGGACTCCAGCATCAGACCCTGCGATGCGGTCACCTCGCGCAGCCGTCCGAGGTCCCGTTCGGACACGGCGCCGATGTTGGTGTGGGGCAGGATGCCGCGCTCGAGCGCTCGCTCGCAGGCCCAGATCACGTAGTCAGTGAAGTCCCCGTGGCCCCAGGCCTTCAACTGCGCGGCGACGATCGGGTTGACCTCGGGCTTTTCGCCGGTCAGAAACAGCAGTTCCTTGGCCCGGCGCTTTACCGCCTCGTCGAGTCGGCGCTCGACCTCATCCGGCGGATGGATGTGCGCCTGATGGGTCGCGAAAGCGCAGTACTTGCAGTAGCACTGGCAGGTTCGCGACAGCGAAATCGTGTAGTTACGGGAGAAGGTGACCCTGCGCATCCGGGACCAAACCTACCGGAGCCGGACCTGCAGCCGACCCCCAGTGAGCCCGGGTCAGGCGGGAAGTACGTGACAGCCCCGGTTAACGGCCGAGGGCCCCGTCACGGGGCCCTCGGGGCAAATCACGGTCGGCACCAGGCCGACCTGCCGAACCTACTTCTGCGTTCCCGGGGCGACCGAGGTCTCAGCCGAGGCATCGGCCTTCTCGATCACGAAGCGGTAGAACAGGAAGGCCAGCGCGCCACCGGCCAGCGGGGCGAGCACGTAGACCCAGGCATCGGCGAACTCGCCGGAGACCAGAGCCGGGCCGAACCAGCGGGCGGGGTTGACCGAAGCTCCGGTCAACGGACCCATGACCATGCCGATCGCGGCGAAGGTCAGACCGATTGCCAGCGGTGCCCACTCCTTCTTTGCCCGGATACCGAGCGCAACTGCGAGCACGGTCAGAACCAGCAGGAAGGCACCGAGGGCCTCGACGATGAATCCCTGTGCGGCACCACCGAGCAGCGGGCTGACGGTCGCAGCGCCGTAGTTGGAGGCGCGTCCTTCGTCTTCAAGCAGGGTCTTGGTCATCAGCGCACCGAGAACACCACCCGAGAGCTGGGCCAGCACGTAAATCACGGCGTCAACCGGCGCGATCTTTCGCATCAGCGCCGCGCCCAGGGTGATCGCGGGGTTGAAATGACCACCGCTGGCCATCCCGATGCCGATAATCAGCACGGTCAGGATGAAGCCGTAGGTGAGGCCGATCACCGCAAAGTCAGAACCGAACTGGGCGGTGTCGCCACTCGCGATGTACAGAACGCCGACGGCGGTGATGAAGAAGACCAGGAAGAACGTCCCGACCAGTTCAGCGATGTATGCGGACAGTCCGCGATCTTGCATGAAAATCAAACCTCCAGTGGCGTTTATAAATGGCGTCTCGCCAGCAAGTGGCAAGCCGCGGGAAGTGTAGCCCTCCCATGCCGGAATCGCGCATCTGACGCGAAGCCGGGAAATCTCCGGCGCGAGTGTATAGCGCGTCGCCGGATGAATGCAGCGGCCGGATCGGCGGCTCAGCCGGCCAGCCGATCAACCAGCTCGGGCAGCTCGCGGGCCATACGGGACCTCGGCACGACCAGGTCGACCCCCGCCTCGACCGCTCGGGCCCGGGTTTCGACGTCGACATGCGAGTAGAAGCCGATCGAGGGGACGGGTAGAGCCGCGACGCCTTCGGGATCGACCGCTTCAAGGTCGCAGACCACCAGGTCAAGCCCTTCCGGTGCCGTCCAGCCCGGCGTCCAGGCGGCGGTCGTCACCTCGTGACCGGCCGCGCTCAGCGATCCGGTGACCCGGCTCATCAGCATCAGGTCAGGGACGAAAGCGACGATCCGAGCCAATTGCGGCCGCCTCAGATCGAACGGCGGACGCGGAACTCTTCGCGCACGCTCTCCGGGCGGCCCCACATCTGGACCACCTCCGAGCGACCCTCGCGGACCTCGACCAGTCGCAACTCGCCGGTGAAGCCCTGGGCGTCGAACTTCTCGAGGGTGCCCTTCACCGTCTGGGCAGCGGCGGCGTGGCCGAAGGTATGCGCCACCGGTAACCGCCAGTGCCATTCAGCCTTCGAGTACGGCTGAACGTTGACCTGGCTCAAAATCACCGAAGCGTCGACGTAACGGGACTCGTCGTCGATCCGCAGGTCGACCACAAGATCGGTCCAGTCGGTCGGCAGTGAGTCGAGTACTTCCTGAAAATCGTTGGCAAAGGACACTTGAGAAGCGTAGCGCGATCGGTGCGGGCATAGAATCGGACGCATGTCCTCCCACTCTGCACCCGACCTCGACGCGGAGTACCGGCAGCTCCGCGAGGAGTGCGGGTTGCTGCGTGCCGAGCGGGCGACGATCGCCGTGACCGGACCCGACGCCGCCGAGTTCCTCCAGGGGCAGGTGACCAACGACGTCGAGGCTCTCGAGCCCGGGAGCGGCTGCTACGCCGCACTGCTCGACCGCAAGGGCCACATCCAGGCGGACATGCGCGTCCTGCGCCGGGAGGACGGTGACTTCCTGATCGACACACCCGGATCCGCCGGAGCCCTGCTGCTTAGACACCTTTCGATGTACATGATCGGCCGCCAGGTCAAAGTCGCCGATGCGGGACTCGAGGTGATCTCGCTGATCGGCCCGGCCGCAGCCCAGGTGACCGGTCTGGCCCCGGGCCTAGAGTTCGCTTCAACCACGGCGAAGATCGCTGGCGTCGAGTGCCTGACCGTGGCGACCGACCTCGGGCTCGACCTGATCTGCCCGGCGGAGGGCAGTGGCGAAGTAACGGCGCAACTTGAAGCCGACGGGGCGATCCCGGTCTCCCGTGAAGCTGCCGAGATCCTGCGGGTCGAGACCGGCCGGCCGCGGCTGGAGACCGAGATGTCGGCGGCGCCGATGCCGGCGGAGACCGGCGTGGTCGAGCGGGCGGTCAGCTTCACCAAGGGCTGCTACATCGGCCAGGAACCGGTCGCCCGCCTCCATCACAGGGGCCGGCCGAATCGCCACCTCCGCGGCCTGAGGCTCGACGGTCCGGTCGAGCCCGGTGACCCGGTCATGCTCGGAGAGCGTGAACTGGGCAAGGTCGGGACGGCTGTGCTTTCCCCAGCCAGTGGCCGCATCGCGCTGGCGATCCTGCGCAAGGAGGCGGCTCCCGGGGACCGGGTGCTGGTCAACTCCGGCGACGGCGAGGTCGGAGCAACCGTCGCGGACCTTCCGTTCATCGAGGATCCGTCGCTTTGACCGCCAGGCATCAGGGTCTCGGCGGCAGGCCGCTCGGCTCCGACAGCCCGCTCTTCGGCGGAGCCGACCGGGAACCCGGTCAGAAACCCCTGCCCGGCAACGGGCCGCAGACGGTCCCGCCCTGGGACCCGCGGGCCGACGATTACGCCTCGCCACTGCAGGAACTCCGGATCGAAACACCGGAAGAGGCCGAAGCCGCGCTGGAGGAGCTGCGCTCGCTGCTCCCGGCTGACGAAGCCGGCCGGTCGCTCGACGACTGGGGCCGCTCGGAACGGGTGATGACCCTGGTCGAGCCGATCCTCAACTTCTACTACCGGTACTGGTTCCGGGTCGAAACCAGCGGCATCGAGAACGTGCCGTCCGAGGGCGGGGCGCTGCTTGTCTCCAACCACGCCGGCGCCCTGCCACCCGATGCGCCGATGATCATGCAGGCGCTCCGTAACGAACACAGCAACCCGCGCCCGCTCTACATGCTCGGGGAGAACTGGTTCAAGGGCTACCCGTTCGTCTCGATGATCGTCAACAAGATCGGAATGATCCCGGCGCACCGGGAGAACGCCCAGCGGCTGCTTCACGACGAGGGCCGGCTCGCTGTGGTCTTCCCCGAGGGCCAGAAGGGCTCGCGCAAGCTGTACTGGCAGCGCTACCGGCTGCGGCGCTTCGGCAGGGGGGGCTTCGTCCGTACCGCGATCCGTGCCCGGGTCCCGATCGTGCCGATCGCTCTGGTCGGAGCCGAGGAGGCGATGCCGATCTTCGCCCACCTGCGCTTCCTGGAGAAGTTGACCGGGCTGATCTACTTCCCGGTCACGCCGTCCTTCCCCCATTTCGGGCTTGCCGCCCCGGCCATGTACATGCCGGCCAAGTTCAAGATCCACTTCATGGAGCCGATCGACATGGCCGGGTATCCGCTGGAAACCGCTTCGGATCCGGCCGAAGTTCAGACCATCGCGGAGGGCATCCGGCGGCGCATCCAGTACGAACTCGAAGAGATGCTGCAGGAGCGCGAGTCGGTATGGACCGGTTGACGCCATCGGGTGGGGTAGATTGGAAGCTGTGAGGGGACGGAAACTATGCCTGTCGGCTCTGGCGATCGCCGGACTGACTCTGGTCGGCTGCGAAGCCAAGAGCCATGAGAACCTGCCGCGCCCGCCCGTCGTACCGGTGATCAGCGTCTCGGTATCCGAGAAGTCAGTTCTGGTGGCGCCGCGAGCGGTCGGCCTGCCCGGCGAGAACGCGATCAACCTGACCCAGAACGCCGGCGCGCCCCGCAGCGAGGCGGATCCGGACGTTCCGCTGGTCGCCAACGTGCGCTTCTCCAATCTGACCGGCCGCGACAGCCAGTTGATCATCGAGGGCCCGGTCGACCGGGACATCCGGATGCCGGCAAACTCGCCAGGCAGCTTCACGATCGGCCTGAAGAACGGCATCTACCGCCTCAGCTCACCGATCAGCGAGGGCAGCCGCAGGCTGACTGTCGGCCCGAGCCGACCCTCCTCCGCCAGCGATCTGCTGACCCCTTAGGGGGCGACCGGCCCGCGCTTTCTGCGGGCCCTGATCACGGCCTTGGCGATCACTCCGTAACGCGGGGAGAAGAGCAGTGCCAGCGTGAAGCAGACCGTCGCGACCAGACCCATCGCCCCGGCGATAGAGGCGTCAAGCGCGACTGCCGACGTGTACCCGCCCACGGCGCTGATCCACCCGATGGCGACGGTCACGATCACCAGCGGCAGAAGCCGCACGGTCAGCAGGTAGGCAGCCGCCGCGGGAACGATCAGCATGGTGACCACGAGGATCGCGCCAACCGACTCGAAAGCGGTCACCGCGGTCACCGCCACTGCGATCAGAACCAGTCGTGAGACCAGCACCGGGGAGATCCCGTTGACCCGGGAGAAAACCGGGTCGAAGGTCGTGGCTTTCAGCTCCTTCCAGAAGACAACCAGCAGCATCAGGTTGACCAGCGCGACCGAGCCGAGCAACGGCAGCGACCGTGGCAGCTCCAGACCGAAGGCCTCCCAGGTACGAAACGGCGTGAAGGCGATCTCGCCGTAGATCGTCGAGTCCAGGTCCAGGTGAACGTTGGAAGCGAAGGTGGTGATCCCGAGTACGCCGACGGCAAACAGGACCGGGAAGACCAGCCCGATCGCCGCGTCGGCGCGGACCAGCCCGGTCGCTCGGATCTGCTCGATGCCGATCACGCAGATCACCGCGAACAGGCCCGCGCCGAGGATGACCGGCAGCGGCGCCCGGGAACCGGTGAGCAGATAGACCATGACGATGCCGGGCAGCACCGCATGCGCAACGGCGTCGGAAAGCAGCACCTGCCGGCGCAGCACGAGGAACGGTCCGAGCAGGCCGCAGGAGGTCGCCAGCAGGCCGGCGGTCAGGATGATCGCCAGGTCGTCACTCACCGGAGCCTCCCTTCGAAAGCGTCACCAGGCGGTCGGTGAACTCGTCCCCGATCGACGCCCGCAGATCCCTTGGGTCAGGCTCGCTGGCGTCCGGCAGGTCGAGCTTCCAGCCGTGTTCCAGCCAGACGCTCCACAGTTCACGACGGTCGAGCAGCGCGTGGACCGCCGCAGCCCCGGACTCGGACAGGTAGATCTGATCGCCGTCGCGCTTGAGCGCACCGGCCCGGTCCAGGTCTCGCAGCGCTCGCCGGACCGTCCCGGCGGGCCGGCCGCTCAGTGCCGCCAGCTGACCGGCGCTCGGCGGAGCCCCGGAATGGACCGCGGTCTCGAGGTCGATCAATACACCCTCGTTATTCGCCCGCCGGCGGGCCCGCATGGTCCGCCCGGCCTTCCAGACGACGCCCCGTCCGGGGGCGAACAGAACCGCCGCCATCGCCACCAGGAATCCGACGATCACGATCACCGGCCCGGTCGGTACCGAGGCCGCGGTTGAGATCAGCGAACCGGCCGTACCGACCGCCGCGCCGACCAGCCCCGCGACCACCAGCAGCACCGGCAGCCGGTTGGTCAACTGCCTCGCGGTTACGGTCGGCACGATCAGCATCGCGACCATCAGGATCGCCCCCACCGTGCGCACGCCGATCACGATCGCGATCACCAGCATCGCTGTCATCGAGAGCTCGATCAGCCGCACCGGCAGGCCGATCGACCCGGAAAAAGTCATGTCGAAGAGAGCGGCTTTGAGCGGCCGGAAGGCGATCGCGACAAAGGCAAGTGAAGCGGCACAGAGCAGCCCCATGATCAGCAAATCGCTTTCGAGCAGCCCGGCAGCCTGACCGAACAGGTATTTGTCGAGTCCGGCCTGGCTCGAGTTGTTGAAATTGGCCAGGAAGGTCAGCATCACGATGCCGAGCGAGAAGAACCCGGTCAGGACGACACCGATCGCCGCGTCCGGGCGGATCCTGCCGGTCCGCTCGATCGCCAGGATCAGGATCGATGCGAGCACTCCGGCGACCGCCGCGCCGATCGCCAGGGTCGCCGCGTCCTTGGCCCCGGTGGCCACAAAGGCGACACAGACGCCGGGCAGAGCGGCGTGGGAGAGCGCGTCCCCGACCATGCTGCGCTGGCGGAGCACCGCGAAGGCACCCAGAACGCCCGCGGCAACCCCGAGGATCACCGCCCCGATCAGCACGACCGAGTCGGTGTAGTTCAGCGGCAGCAGGTCGATCAGCCAACCCATACCGCCTCCCCCACCCCCTCATCCCCGGCGAGACCGCCGTAGGCGCGGCGCAATGAGCCGGCCGAAAGCGAATCGGCGACCGGGCCGCAGGCGACCATGCGCACGTTGAGCAGCAGCGCCCAGTCGAAGCGCGATCGCACCGTGGCGATGTCGTGATGCACCACGATCACCGTCCGCCCCGCGGCCCGGATCCCGGCCAGCAGGTCGAGCAGCGAGGCCTCGGTCCGCGCGTCTACTCCGGCGAAGGGCTCGTCGAGCATCATCACCGGGGCGTCCTGGGCCAGTGCCCGGGCGATGAACACCCGCTGGCGCTGGCCGCCGGAAAGCTCGCCGATCTGGCGCTTGGCGAATCCGGTCATCCGCACCTTTTCAAGAGCCTGGTCGACGTGCTCGCGGTCGGCCGCCTTCAGCCGCCGGATCCACCCGGCTGAGCGGTAGCGGCCCATCTCAACCACCTCGCGAACGGTGATCGGGAAGTCCCAGTCAACCTCGTCGCGCTGCGGCACGTAAGCAACCCGGTCCAGCGCCTCCGAAGCCGGTCGGCCTTCGATCAGCACATGTCCCGCGTCCAGCTTCAGCAGCCCGACCGCAGCCTTCAGCAGGGTTGACTTGCCGGCCCCGTTCGGCCCGACGATCGCCGCCAGGGTGCCGGTCGGCACGGTCGCGTCCACGTCCCACAGCACCGGACGCGAGGAGTAGGACGCAGTCAGTCGCCGGACTTCAAGCGCCGGCGGTCCCGCCCCGGCGGCCGTCACCTGAGCCCCTCGGCAAGCAGATCGACGTTGGACTCGAACATGCCCTGATAGGTGCCTTCGCGGGTGCCCTCCTCACCGGCCGCGTCGGAGAAGAGCTCCCCGCCGATTACCGCTTCCTGGCCCTTCTCGCCAGCCGAAGCCAGCACTGCCTCCACAGTCTGGGGCGGCACGCTCGATTCGACGAAGACCGCCTTCACCCCGCGGTCGGCGATCAGCGTCGCGATCCGCTCGATGTCGTCAGTGGTCGCCTCGGCCGCGGTCGAAAGGCCCTGAATCGCCTCGACGTCGATGTCGTACCTCTCCCCCAGGTAACGGAAGGCGTCGTGCGAGGTGACCAGGACCCGGCGGCCGGCCGGGATCGAGTTGATCGCCTGCTTCGCCTTGCGGTCCATCCGGTCGATGCCGGCGAGGAAAGTCTCGGCGTTGCGGTTGTAGGTGCCTGCCCCCTCCGGGTCGACCTCGATCAGCCGGTCGCGCACCGTCTCGGCCGCGTGGCTCCAGAGCGTCGGGTCGAACCAGACATGCGGGTCGTACTCTTCCTCGGCCGGAGCGCCGACCGGAGCTTCGAGCAGGTCCTCCCGTGGCATCGATTCAGTCACCGCGAAGACCGGCCTCGTTTCACCGATCTCCTCGAGCACCTCCTCCATCTTGGCCTCCAGGTAGAGGCCGCCGTAGAAGATGATGTCGGCCTCGCGCAGCGCGGTCACGTCCCCGGCGCTCGCCTTGTAGAGGTGCGGGTCGACGCCGGCTCCCATCAGCGCCTCAACCGACACCCGGTCGCCGCCGATCTGCCTGACCGTGTCGGTGATGAAGTTGGTCGTGGTCACCACCTTGACCTCCCCGTCGCCGGATGCCGGGCTGTCGGTCGACTCGCCGAGGTTGGAGCAGCCGACAGCCAGAGCCGCCATCGCGCCGAGGATCAGCAACGTCAGGAGCCGTAGCGGGCGCCTCGGGTTGAGTTTCGCGCGGGCTGAAAAGTTCAGAGGCACTTCCATTATTTTGAGTCTAGCCTAAACATCTACTGGGGGTAGGATGCCCGGCGACCTTGAAGATCCCGAGAGGAGCGAAGTGCCGGTAGACCTCGCAGATGTGAGCAAGCCGGACGTCGAGCCGGGCGAGCCGCCCGAAAAGATGGCCGCCTGGGTGATTCGCGAAGAGACTCAGGGAGAACCGAAGGACGCCTTCCGCCTCGAGGAGATCGAAACTCCGGAGCCCGGCGCTTTCGAGGTAATCGTCCGGGAGGTGGCCGCAGGGGTCAACTTCAACAACGTCCGGGCAGCTCTCGGCACGCCGGTTTCGGTCTTCGGCTGCGGGAACCACCCCGGGTTCGGACACCACATCGGCGGCACCGACGCCTCCGGCGTGGTCTGGAAGGTCGGGGAGGGTGTCACCCGCTGGAAGTCCGGCGACGAGGTCGTAGTCCACTGCAACCAGGCCTCCTGCGAAGACGTCGAGGTCCACGGCCTCGACCCGCTGGCCGACCCGAGCCAGCGCATCCGGGGATACAAGACCACCCGGGGATCCGGGGCGCCGCGGGCGGCCTCGGCGTGTTCGCCGTTCAGCCCTGCGAGGCGGCCGGGGCCAACGCGGTCGGCGTCGTCTCTTCCGATGAAAAGGGCGAGCTGGTCGAGCAGCTCGGCGCGGTCGACTACATCAACCGCAACGAGTTCGCCGCAATGATGCGAACCGGCACCGAGACCGCAGAGGAGGAGGAGCGCTTCAAGGTTTCGCGCACCTTTGCCAAACGGTCCAAGCAGATCCTCGGCGGCGCGCCGGACGTGGTCTTCGAGCATGTCGGCAAGGCGACCTTCCCGACTTCGGTCTTCATGGTCAAGCCGTTCGGCAAGGTGGCCATCTGCGGCGCAACCTCGGGCTACAGGCTCGATTTTGACGTTCGTTACCTGTGGATGCGCCAGGAGCAGATCATCGGATCGCACTCCGCCAACGCCTACGAATGCATGAAGGCCAACCAGCTGATGGCCGAAGGCAAGGTCCGCCCCGTACTCTGGAGGACGATGGGTTTCGATGGTGTACCTGAAGCACACCAGAAAATGCATGAGAACCGGCACTTCGGCAAGATCGCGATCATGGTCGGTGCGACCAGCGAAGACGAAGGCTGTGAAATCGAAGGTCCCGGAGCGATCCGGGCCGAGGCCGGGGCTTAGGCTCCAGACTGAAACGAAGAACGAGGCAGCAGATGGCACACATAAGCGAAATCTCCTGGCACATCACACCGTTCCGGGCGCAGAAATGGATCGACCTCTGGGAGCCGGCCGCGGCCAAGGCCATGGAGTACGGCGCGATCGACTGGCGGATCTACCGCTCGACCGAGGATCCCCTGTCATTCCGGCAGGTGATCACCTGGGACGAGAAGACCGACTTTGAGAACTACTGGTACTCGGAAGAGCTGTCGGCCTTTCGCGAGCAGATCATCGACCTGTACGACAAGCCGCTCCTGCCGCTCTGGTGCACACCGATCGTCGGTAGCTGAGCCAACACCGCTGCGTCGGAAGCTGAGCCGACGCCGCTGGAGCCGCGTCGTCTCCCGGCCTGCCCGAGGCCGACCCGAGCCCTACTTGAACGGGCTAGGCATGCGCACGCGGAAATCGGTGAAGCTTCCGAAGGCGCCGGTGGCGTTGCGATTCGAACTGATCGCGACTGTCGTATCCTGACCGCCGACCAGATTGCCCCGCTCCACGTCGGCAACCCCGACGACCTTGCCGTTGACAATGCCGACCAGGCGGGCCGAGGAGGCCGGCTTGCCTTTGACGATGCCATTGTAGGCACGGAAGGTCATGCGATTGGCCTTGCCGAAGGTCTGAATGGCCCTGGATGTTCCACTGGCGACGACCTCGGTCTTGCCACCGGCCAGAATGCTGAAGATCCGGTAGCGGCGCCCGCTCGGGAAGACCGCGAACTCATAGCGGCTAGGGCCGGCAGCCTGTCGCAGGCCGAGTCCGAGGTAGACCGACTTACGGACCGCCTTCGGGGTGGCCGGGAAGATCCGGCCGGTCGCCGAGACTTCCAGGTCACGGCCGGCCACCGGGACGAGGTAGCGGCACTCTTTGGTGCGCTTGCCGATCTTGAACCTCAGAGCTGCCTTCGAAGCCTGGCGCTGGCAGCTGCCGGGGCCCCTTTTCTGGACCTCGGACCGCTGGTCAACCGACTTCATCGGGTTCGAGTAGATGGTGATCGAAGACACTGCGCCGGCGGTGGCGGAGAACGACAGCATCAGCATCGTCGCTCCGAAAAGGGCGATCGCGAGGGTCTTCAGACGGGAAGTTGAGGGGATCGTGAGTAGACGCATACGAAAAGCCTAAACACACGAAAGCGGTAAAGGGTGCGGCGTGGCCCGTGCGGGCGGTATCTTTTCTTCCATGAGCGACCACCGTCTGCCCGAAAAAGACCGCCCCTGGGTGATGCGCACCTACGCGGGACACTCCGATGCCCGTCGATCGAACGAGCTGTACCGAGGGAATCTGTCAAAGGGACAGACCGGACTCTCAATCGCCTTCGACCTGCCGACGCAGACCGGATACGACCCCGATCACGTGCTGGCCCGGGGCGAAGTCGGCAAGGTCGGCGTCTCGGTCGCCCACCTCGGCGACATGAAGACGCTGATGGATCAAATCCCCCTCGGCACGATGAACACCTCGATGACGATCAACGCCGTCGCCGCCTGGATGCTCGGTCTTTACGTGGCCGCGGCTGAAGAGACCGGCGTCGACCGGGTCGAGCTCAAGGGCACGACCCAGAACGACATCATCAAGGAGTACCTCTCCCGCGGCACCTACGCCTTCCCGCCCGAGCCGTCGATGCGCCTGATCGCCGACATGGTCGCCTTCACCGTGAACGAGGTCCCGAGCTGGAACCCGATCAACATCTGCAGCTACCACCTGCAGGAAGCCGGAGCCACCCCGGTCCAGGAGATCGCCTACGCGATCTCAACCGCCATCGCGGTGCTGGACGAGGTCAAGACCCGCGGCCAGGTCGCCGACGAGGACTTCCCCAAGGTCTTCGGCCGGATCTCGTTCTTCGTCAACGCTGGCATCAGGTTCATCGAAGAGATCGCCAAGCTCAAGGCGATGGGCCGGATCTGGACCGAGATCGGCCGCCAGCGCTACGGCGTCGAAGACCCGAAG
>Ga0105046_10003185_pt1 | contig 25965 bp, 23 predicted proteins | sample MAT03_FD_78385 | JGI IMG/M metagenome (GOLD analysis project Ga0105046, IMG submission 78385) | Freshwater microbial communities from Lake Fryxell liftoff mats and glacier meltwater in Antarctica - MAT-03 (megahit assembly) | ecosystem: Environmental > Aquatic > Freshwater > Ice > Liftoff...
CGTCGCGGCCGGTCTAGCGAAAAAGGCATAAGGATCGAATGCGTCATGACGTTTGAGAGACACTTCGGACCCAATGGTCCCGATGGTCGTGTCAACCTGGAGCGACTCGTCTATGAGGTCGTTGATCTCCCGGGCAGTAGAAGGAACACTGAGATCACCTATTCCTACCCCGACGTCCGCAAAACCGGCGAACTGGATGAGGGGAAATTCCGTCTGACGGCCTACGGCCTGCCCGAACCGGAAGGCATCGTTTGGGAGAAGCCACGGCGCTGGCTGCCTTATTGGTTGGCGGGTGCCGGGGTGCTGATCATTTTGGTGACGACTTGGTTGCTCCGGAGAACGCGTCGTGTACGCCGAGCGGAGAAGCAGCCATGAACCCAATCCGGCGGCGGCTCGCGTTCACTCTGGTCGAGCTTCTCGTGGTGATCGCAATCTGCGCGATACTCATGGGTTTGTTGCTCCCCGCCGTGCAGAAAGTCAGGGAAGCGGCGGCTTGTGCGAAGTGCCAGAACAACTTGAAGCAAATCGCACTTGGGCTGCACAATTATCACGGCCAGTCCGGCCGCTTTCCGCCCGGGCATCGCGGCGTGAGGAACCCCGACCGAATGCCGTACACCGGCTGGCCGCTCGATCTCTTGCCGTACCTCGAACAATCGGCCATGCACTCCACCGCCTTGGATGCCTTCCGGCGCGATCCGAACCCGTTTCACAATCCGCCGCACACCGGACTCGCCACCGTCGTATCGATGTACGCCTGCCCTTCGGATAGCCGAGTAAGTCGGCCGCAGATCGCCGAAAAGTCGAAGTATTCAATCGCCTTTACCAGCTATCTCGGTGTGAGCGGCAAGGACTACTCGACCAAAGACGGCATCTTGTTTCAAAATTCGCAAACATCGCTCGCCGACGTGTCCGATGGAACGAGCAATACCCTTTTGCTCGGCGAGCGGCCGCCGAGTGCGGATTTTCAGTTTGGCTGGTGGTATGCCGGCATCGGCCAGCGGCGGACCGGCTCGGCGGACATGATCCTGGGCGTCAACGAGCATAATTTGCAGCCGATCGTTTCGGGTTCCACATGCGGCCCCGGTGCGTACTCCTTTCGCGACTCGCGTTTCAACGATCCCTGCGGCATGTTTCATTTTTGGTCGCCTCATCCCGGAGGGGCGAATTTCGCATTAGCGGACGGCTCAGTGCGATATATTGGCTACGGAGCAGCCTCGTTTCTGCCTGCGTTAGCCTCACGGGCGGGCGGCGAGTCCACGGTCGTTCCTTAATGCGGAGAGTCTGCGATGAGTCGCGTCGTTTTGATTTGCGGGTTCATTATTGGCCTGGCCGCGATCGGCTATGCCATCGCATTGTTCGCCGAGAACACGAAACAGCCCGTGATCGTCGAACGGGAAGCGGTGGTGGTGCAAGGTGCGGAACTCGGCGAGACACCGATCTACGCCATGACCCCGATTCGCTTCCGAATTCAAAATAATTCCAACGTTGCGATTCGCTTCATCGGCGGACCGAACGGTTGTCAGCCCGGTGGATGCCTGAAGACAACGGGCCCTTGCCCGCTAACCATCGAAGCCAACTCGGTCGCCGAGATACCGCTGGATGTTTCCGTGTCAACACTGGGGTCTTTTCAGCTCGAAGTGTGCGTGTATCTGGATTTGGCCGGCGTTGGCGTGGCACGAACCGTTTATCTAACCGGCACGGGTGTCCCGGCGACGGAGGAAGCCGCAACTCTCGCAAGGCCCTAATTGCAACCGAATTGGAATATCCTCAAGACCGACGCGTAACTCTTCGCCTTCATCCACCTCAATAGTCATCACAATACCTTCGTGGCGACATGATTCCGATTTTGTCGGAACCAGGCTGCACGCGTTCAAAGTCATATGCCACGGTGAGCGGCAGTGGCACATGGAGTATGCCTGCTACATTCGGTGTTCCTCCCCGAGATGCTTTTCCACGATTCGCTGGGTTTTATATTTGTGACGAGTTCTCAAAACTGAAAGTAGATAAACGTCTTTCCATCCACCGGCATCAGCAGCAACGACAGCGTCAACATCAAGGCCATCACGAGTGCGGCCACAAGGGCGGGCATTCGGAATAACATTAATCGGGCGTTCGGAAGTTGCCCTAGGGCCTGGCCGATCATTGTGATCACCAAGCACACGATCACGATCGAGTTGCTATCCCCCGCCAACGAGTATCCCGATGTCGGTACAACCAGTCCGCGGAGAATCGTGCCTGCGTCCTGTAGAGTCTGCGCGCGAAAGAGCACCCAACCAACGCAGACGGCCAGGAACGTAATCACCATTCCCAAGGGCCGAAACATCGGCTGTGTGAGTGCCTTCGGGATCAATCGCTGAATCGCGAGCAACGCGCCGTGATACGCCCCCCAGACGACGAATGTCCAATTCGCTCCGTGCCACAGGCCGCCGAGCAGCATCGTGATGAACAGGTTCAGCATGGTGCGGACTGAGCCGTAGCGATTGCCGCCGAGTGGGATGTACAAATAATCGCGGAGCCAACGCGAAAGGCTAATGTGCCAGCGTCGCCAAAAATCGCTCGGTGAACTCGCAAGATACGGCGCATTGAAATTGTTTGGCAACTTGAATCCAAGCATGTTGGCGAGGCCGAGGGCCATGTCCGTGTAGCCCGAGAAATCGCAGTAGATTTGCACCGAGTAACCGAGCATGGCGAGCCACAACGCTTCGGTGCCAAAGTCACCCGGTGCCGCGAAGACCGGATCAATGGCGAGTCCGACCTGATCGGCGATGACCGATTTCTTGAACAGGCCGATCAGAAACAGATGTACGCCGGCCTGCATGCGCAGCCAATCGAATCGCTTGGGGCGCTGGAGTTGCGGCAGGAATTCGTTCGGCCGCACGATCGGCCCGGCGACCAGATGCGGAAAGAACAAAATGTAGGCAGCGTAATCGAGCGGGTTGCGAACGGGCTTGGTCGTTCCGCGATAGACATCGACGACGTAACTGATCGCTTCGAAGGTGTAGAACGAGATGCCTAGTGGCAGGAACGCCTTCACAACGGGAATCGGCAACGACCAGCCCAGCCAGTGTGTCAACTCGCGCGTCGAGTCGAGTGCGAATTCGGCATACTTGAAGTATGCAAGGATACCGAGATTGATGCAGACGCTGAACGTGACGAGCCACTTGCGCTTTCGAGAAGATTTCTCACCCGGCAATCTCAGGGCCACAAGATAATCAACGGATGTGGAAGCCAGGATTAGGAAAATGAATTCCCAGCGCCAGATCATGTAGAAGAACGCACTGGCAATTGTAAGCCAAACCAGCCGCCAACGATGCCGGCCCAACAGCCAGTAGACCGTGAAGGCGGCAATGAAGAAGCTCAGAAAACCAGATGTAGGAAATAACATTCGATCCGGGAAGATACGTGGGATGGGCCGGGCTGTCAAGCCAGGAGAAGACGGGAGACAGAAGACAGAGGACAGAGGACAGAAGGCAGAAGACAGAGAACGGAGGAGTGGGAGCCTCTTGCTTTCGGGAGTGTGGGACGCACAATCACCCAATCACACCTGGAGCAGCAGCGATGGAAAGCGGCCTACTTCCCGATTGGATGATCGAGCGCGACGTCAAGATCGTGCCATTTGCCCCCAATGTTTCTCGGCCTGGAGTCATCTCTTACGGCGTCACCAGTTACGGCTACGACGTGCGTCTCGACCGCAAGTTCAAGGTGTTCACGAACGTCTGGGGGGCGGTCGTCGATCCCAAAAACTTCGACCCGCGTTCATTCGTGGAAGTGGAAGGGGATTTCTGCCTCATCCCACCGAACAGCTTCGTGCTGGCGGAAACGATCGAATACATCGAAGTGCCACGCGATGTACTCGTGATTTGCGTAGGCAAAAGCACACTCGCCCGTTGCGGGCTCATCGTAAATGTGACGCCCCTCGAACCGGAATGGCGTGGCCGGGTGACGCTGGAGATTTCCAACACGACCCCCCTTCCTGCCAAGCTTTACGCAAACGAAGGGGTTGCCCAAATGCTATTCTTCCGTGCGGCAGCCCCGTGCCGAACCAGCTACGCGGATAAGAAAGGGAAGTACCAGGACCAGCCGGGGCTGACGCTGCCGATCGTGGCGGGCGAGGCGAAGTAGGTACACCGAGCCGAGGCGGACTCAGGCGTCGGGCGAGATGCCACGTCGCGCGAGTTCAGCAAGTGCAGCGGCGCGAGATGCCGGCCCGAGATTGTTCATTCTTAGGAATAGCTGGATTTCCTCGGTTGCAACGAGTCGAAAACTTTCCTCGTTCGAGCCTGCCCAAACGAACACGGGCGGGGTACGTGAGTCGTCTAAATCTAGGATCGTTGGCGAAAAGAGGTTAGTACTCAAAGAGTCTCGCTTGCTACTCATGGCTTTGTTTCCTCCAGAATCTCGAACCTTCGCAGTGCGACAATATCGAGGTCCACCCACACTATCATCTCATATTCTCCCGGTCTTGGGAATCGACATTGACCCATATTCAACTTCAAGAATACGGGTTCGAAGCGATCTTTGAACTCGACCGAGTGCTTGAAGGCGTAAACCATCTCTTGTTTATCGAGTGCAAGAACCTGGAGCGTCAGGTTTCCTTTCGCCACTGGTCCGTAGAGTTCAGCGAAAGCCCAAAAGGGGGTAGTAACTTTCGGGTAAAGAGGGGCACTTAATGAGCGGAAGCTCCTTGTCAAAGTGACTTCATGGGACGCAGCGTCAATCAAGACGTCACGACACACATGCAAGCCAGCGACGACGGGCGGAGGAACCATGCTCGGGATTCCATTCTGAGGAACGATACTGAACCGGTGCAGTGCATCTTATGGCCAATGGTGAAACCTGTGGCAACACCGACTCGCGACCACCGCAAACGCCGCTGTTTCCCCAGATTTGATCTGTTCCGCCTGAAGATTGCCCAAATTCCATTCGTGATAAGATCGCGCAAAGAATGGCAAATTTCGCGTCCCTTCTTCGGACTTGAATAGTTCGAGGCGGGAAGATGAAAGCTCTCACTTTCATTACGTTGCTGCTGCTTCCCTCGTGTCTCCTGTCTCAGGGCAAGCTCGACCAGATGCGCGAAGAAGTCGATCGGCCTGCTTCATCGAGCGGTTCAAAAAGCGATGACCGTTGCAACGATGACAGTTCAAGTTCCACACTGACCGATGCCACCAATGCAACTTCAACCGGTTCGACATCGTCTTCCGGATCCGGAGGTGGCCTCGATGCATTTGCAGTCATAGTGGGGTTGCCCTGGGTGATTCCTCACATGCTTCTTGATCCGGGCCTGAGCGTGAACGGCAGCTTTCTCCCGTATCCGTACGCGAGCACGGAGACGGCGTGGATGACGCTCGATCGAGAACGAGGCACGTACAATCCTGGCGAAGCGAAGTGGTTTTCCGTTCGCGCCTCCATCGAGACCGGCAGCGATTTCCACGGACTGACGCGCGTCGGCACACGGTTGTTTCTCGACACGGACACGCGCTTCGGCGTGAAGACCGGTTGGGACTACTACAGCGAGAAACTCGATGGGGGCGGCACCGATTCGCTCTGGATCGGCGACGTCATGGGTGTGTACCGCTTCGTGCAGAACGAGCAACTCCAGATGTACACCGGCCTCGGCACTCGCTTCCTGCTCGATGACGGCCGCGACCGTGCCGGCATCAATTTCCTGTACGGGTTCGATGCCTTTCCGGTGGAGCCCGTTCACCTGTTCGGCTCATTCGAAGCCGGCAACCTGCGTCGTGCAGGAGTTTGGCGAGTTCAAGGCGGCATCGGTTTCAACTGGCAGCAAGCCGAGTTATTCGCGGGCTACGACTATCTCTACATCGGGGGCGTGGAGCTGAAGGGGCTATTCGTGGGGCTGCGGATGTGGTTTTAAAAGCCCGGGTACAGCATCTAGGGCGTCATGGAACAGGCGAGCGTCGAGGCGTAAGCCCGACGTGGATTCGCGTACTCCCAAGTTCGGGCGCTACCACGTCGGGCTTACGCCTGGCCGCTGCCTGGGTAAGTTGGTTCCTGCCGCTCGCCCAAGGATCTAAAATCTCGATAAGAAATTCACTGGAGAGGATTACGCCAAAATGTCCTTCACCACCTTGCCATGCACGTCGGTCAAGCGGAAATCGCGGCCTGCGTACCGGAACGTCAAGCGTTCATGATCGAGCCCCAAGCAATGCAGAAGCGTTGCCTGCAAATCATGAATGTGAACCGGTTTCTCGACGATGCTGTAGCCCAGATCATCCGTGGCACCGAGGGTCATGCCCGGCTTAATGCCGCCGCCGGCGAACCACATTGTGTAGGCCGACGGATGATGGTCACGGCCGAGCTTTCGACCAAGAGTCGGGTTCGATTCGATCATCGGCGTGCGGCCAAACTCTCCGCCCCAGATTACGAGCGTTGAGTCGAGCATTCCGCGGGCCTTCAAATCTTGAACCAAGGCGGCACTGGCCCGATCGGTTTCGAGGGCGTTCTTCTTGTGATTGCCGATCACGTCCGAGTGGGCGTCCCAGCCTTCGTGATAGATGTTGATGAAACGCACGCCGCGCTCGACCATTCGCCGAGCGTACAGACAGGCCCGCGCGAATGACGGCTTGTTGGCATCGGCCCCGTACATGTCGAGAGTTTTTTGACTTTCCTGCCGCAGGTCCGTCAACTCAGGAGCGGATGATTGCAGCCGAAATGCCATCTCGTAGGAAGCAATCCGCGTGGCAATCTCCGGATCGCCGACGGCATCGAGATGCTTCTTGTTCAACGAACCAATCAGGTCGAGTGTGTCTTTCTGAAGTTCCGCATCGACTCCCTTTGGGCTCGACACATTCAGGATCGGATCGCCCTGATTGCGAAAACGCACGCCGGTGTAAACGCTCGGAAGAAAGCCACTCGACCAGTTCGCTGCTCCGCCGCTGATGCCGCTGCCCGTGGACATGACGACGAAGCCAGGCAAATTCGAGGTTTCCGCACCGAGGCCATAGAGCGCCCACGAGCCGATGCTCGGCCGGCCCGGTTGCGAGAAGCCGGTGTTGAAGAAAATCTGTGCCGGTGCGTGGTTGAACTGATCGGTATGAACGGAGCGGATCAAGCAGACATCGTCGATCATTCGCCCCAGATGCGGCAAGACCTCGGCAATCTGCGTTCCGTTCGAGCCGAACTTCTTGAACGCGAACTGCGGTCCGAGAGCACCGGCATCAGGCCTAATGAACGCGAATCTCTGGTTGCCGATGACTTCAGGCGGAAACGACTTCCCCTCAAACTTCGCAAGCGCCGGCTTGTGATCGAACAGATCAAGTTGACTGGGAGCCCCGGCCATGAACAGGTGAATGACCGCCTTCGCCTTGCCCTTGAAGTGAGCCGGCTTCGGTGCGAACGGGTTGCTCGGCGCGGCCGATGCGGAACTCGCGAGGATGGACCCGAGCGCGATCTTGCCGAGGCCTACACCGCAGGAGCGGAGGAAGTGGCGACGGGCAAAATCGACATTGCGTGTTTCCACTATCTGCCTCTTAAATCGTACAAGGTCGGTTCATCTCGAGAGGAGTGCCAAAGCAGAACAATATTAATCCGCCTTCGATTTTCCTTCACTTCGTAAAAGAGGCGGTATTTGCCGACCTGGACCTCGCGAAACGGACTTGGCTCGCCCTTCTCTTCGTAGATAGCCCCAAGATAGGGAAGTTCCGCAAGTTGATCGAGCTTTTCGTAAATCGCCTTGTCTAGTGCCAGGGCAGCGTCAACATCGTAATCAGCAAGCGACTGACAAATGGACTTATAGGTAGCCACAGCGTTCATCGACATGACTACTTCGAGAGCCATGGCCTCTCCATCTTCTTGAACTCTTCCAGAGTCATGAAATTGCCTTGCTCTACCTGTCTTGACGATTCCTCCAACTCGGCCAGGATACAAAGGTCCTCGATTTTCTTGAAATTCGATGGATCGTTTGGAATTCGACGCTCCCTCAGCCTTGCTTTTACCTGCTCCTGTGAAATTAGCCTTCCATTCGTTACATCCTCAAAAGCCTCTTCGAATACTTCTGCAATCCGCAACTCCTCAGCAATGTCCTTGAAGGAAGCATTTTCTGGCATACGGTTGAGAACCGTTCGAGCGATGTTTAGTGGCGATTCAAGTACCGAATTTGTCATAAGACTCTCCTTGAGACCTCCTAATTTATTCTACTCCCGCGTCACCACCTCATCCAGATTCAACACCGCCCTTGCTGCCGCGGTCCATGCGGCTCGTTCGATCACTTCGCTGTCGCCGACCAGGTTCAGGATGTCGCCGGCCTGTTCGCTGAAACGCTTCTTTTGTTTCTCGTAGAACGCGAGCACCAGGGCCGTCTCGTCGTTCGTGGGTGGACGGATCATGCAGCGTCGCCACAAGTCGCGGGCTTTCGCGTCGGCAGCACCTGGCCCTGCCGCGAGCTGTTTGCCGAGAGCCTGGGCCGCTTCGACGAAAGACACGTCGTTCAACAGCGTGAGAGCTTGCATCGGTGTGTTCGATACTTCTCGTCTCGCCACGCAGGCTTCGCCGCTTGGACCATCGAACGTTAGCCCCATTGCGAATGGGGCCGTCCGCTTGGCGAACGTGTACAAGCCGCGACGATAGCGATCCTCGCCTGAACTCACTTCCCACTTCAACGAGCCGTAAGCCCCCTCCGCCGTGACCGACGCAGGCTGAGCCGGGAAGACGCTTGGCCCACCGATTTTCGCGGAGAGCAAGCCGCTCACCTTGAGCACGTTGTCGCGAACCTGTTCGGATTCCAAACGCAGTCGTGGGCCTCGCGAAAGCAGATTGTTCGTCGGATCCTTTTCGAGCACCGTCGGCGAGACTTTCGAGGCTTGCTGATAAGTCGCCGACATTACTATGGTCTTGTGCAGTTTCTTCATCGACCAGCCGTTCTTCACGAAATCGAAGGCGAGCCAATCAAGCAGTTCCGGATGCGTCGGAGGCTCGCCTTGCAAACCGAAGTCCTCCGTCGTTCGCACGATTCCCTTGCCGAAAAATGCGGCCCAGGCGCGATTCACCGTGACGCGGGCCGTCAGCGGATTCTCTGGGCTGACCAACCAACTCGCGAACGCCAAACGATCGGCCGGGCCTTTCGGCAACGGCGGCAGAAATCCTGGAACCCCTGGCTTCACTTCACTGAGCGGTTGCTGAAACTCGCCACGCTTGTGAATAAACGTCGGCCGTGTGTAGTGGGCCGGACGTTCTTCCATTACGAGGGCAGTCGGATGCTTGGGCATCGCGTTGCGAAGTTTCTGCACCTCGTCGCGGGCCGCTTTCAACTCAGGAGCCGTGGCCAGAAAGTGCCGCTTGAGAGCCTGCAATTCCGTCGGCGACAGTTGGGCCGAATCCCTCAGCAGCGACGGCACCAGGTCATTCGGGATGCCCCTGGCCTCGGCCTTCCGCGAGTCGCCCGTCACCGAGATGCGGAACTTGCCAAGCCCGGCCGCGTAGTATTTTTCGAACAGCATCGACAGGTTCAGCTTGCCTGACAAACGCAGCGGCTGTTCGAGATTGAACACGGCCTCGTGGGCTCGACCCTGTCCACCGTTGATCGACCAACCGGTAAGCGGCTCGTCGTCGATGGCAGCCGAGGCCTTGTTGTTGCCGTCGAAGTAATCCTGCGATGCATTGGCGAGCTTCACCGGCTTGCCATCGTTCTTCAGCGTGAACTCGCAAAGGAAGAAGTCGCCGAATGGCCCCTCGTAGCTCACTCGGCCCGGGCCGTTCGCCGGCAGACGTTCGTCCGGCAACACTTCGAGGCGAACGGCCGTGATCTTGGAGAGCTTGCTTTCGAACGCGAGGTCGTAAACATCGCGTTTGCTCTTGTCGCCGGTGACGAAGACGCTGCCGTCGGGCTCGATGCTCAATAGCGGAATGTTTCCCGTGGCCGAGGTTGGCTTCAGCACGGTCCAGCGCACGAGCAGCTGACGTTCGATGTTCATCCAGGCCTGGAAGCGGGCCTGCAAATAGGCGGCACGCGATTCATCGGGAGTCCGTTTATCACTCGCATCGGCCAGCGGATCGAGCGGAAACTGGCGATGAAGCTCGGCTTCCTTCGCGGCGATCTGCTTGAGCATTTCCGCTCGCTTCGCAGTGATTTCCGACGACGGAATGTCCACGGTTGGCTCGTCGCAGTTATTCAGGAAGGCCGCGAACTGATAGTAGTCCTTCTGCGAGGTCGGGTCGTATTTGTGATTGTGGCACTGGCAGCAATTAAGCGTGAGGCCGAGCCAGACAGTGCCAGTGGTGGCCACGCGATCGTTCAGGGCGTGCCAGCGGAACTCGAGCGGGTCGGCTCCGCCCTCCTCGTTCAACATCGTGTTGCGATGAAAGCCGGTCGCAATCTTGTTTTCGAGCGTCGCCCCTTTCAGTAGGTCGCCCGCAAGCTGCTGAATCGTGAATTGGTCGAACGGCAGATCGTCGTTGATGGCCTTGATGACCCAGTCGCGGTAGAGCCACATCGTGCGGGCCCGGTCTTTCTCGTAGCCATTGGTGTCTGCATAACGAGCCAAATCGAGCCACTTGCGCGCCCAGCGTTCGCCGTAATGTTGCGAACGAAGCAGCTTGTCCACAAGCTTTTCGTAAGCATCGGGCGAAGTGTCCTTCACGAACGCATCGGCTTCCTCAACCGTCGGCGGCAAGCCGATCAGGTCGAGATAAACTCGCCGAACCAGTGTGTAACGATCCGTCATCGTCGAAGGTTTGAGTCCGACCTTCTCAAGTCGAGCGAGCGTGAAGAAGTCGATCGCGTTCCTGGGCCAGTCGGCCTGAGACACTTTCGGCAAAGCCGCCTGCTTTGGAGACACGAACGCCCAGTGATCGCGATACTCGGCCCCCTCGGTAATCCATCGTTGCAGGATTTCCTTCTGTGCATTGGAAAGCGGTTTCTTGGTGGCCGGCGGCGGCATCAGCAACGAGTCATCGTCTTGAAGAATTCGCTTGACCAGTTCACTCTCGTTTGGCTTACCCGGAACAATCGGGATATTCCCGGACGAAGGGGCGATCAGGGCAGATGCCCGAACATCGAGACGCAAGCCCCCCTTGCGTGCGGCATCATCCGGCCCATGACATTTGAAGCAATGCTGCGAGAGAATCGGCCGCACATCGCGTGCGTAATCAACCGGGGCGGCGTTGAGGGAGGTCGCCGTTAGGACCAAAGGGATGGTGAGCCGGAGCAAAGACATACAGGAGAGCATCTGATTCATCATACCCGATGAGCCTCGCAAAGAACCGGATTGGGGTTTGCCAATCTCATAGGCAGGTGAAGTGGCGGCACACCCGGCCTCGGGCTTATGCCAATCGAACCCACACCAGAAACATTGCTTAGCCTCCGGCGTTCGTGCGATACGTTGGCATCGCGAACAACGATTGACGAATGCATTGTCACCAAGTCCGTCCAGCACCTGGCGAGCAACTCGAAGCCGATATGCTTCGACGCCCTCGGCGAGTTGGTCCATCACCGCGGGATCGTCCGCGAGCCTGTAACGCTTCCAGATGAACTCTGCGATGTGCTTGTTCCCGATCGCTTCCTCGGCAGCGGCGACAACTGCCCAACCCGCTTTGGCTTCAACCGGCAACAGGAACTGTGCGTAACAATTCCACACATAAGTCGCAAGCTCGGATTCGTCGTTGTAGTCTCTCACGGTTTGTCACCTGATTCATTCGCGATGCCAACACGTTTCGCCATCACGATGAACGGCTTCCCTTCAATCGGATCCTCGATCGGCTCTGGCGTGAGTCGCACGAAGCCTTGCGCGTCGTAAAGTTTGATGGCCTTCTCGCTCGAAAGGTAGACGTCCAGAAATAAGAGGTCATGGCACAGCGATCTTCCGGCGGATACGGTTGCTTCCTCGATCAAGTGCTTCAAAATGCTGGTGCCGTATCCCAGGCTCTCGATGGTAGGGTTTATGGCCAATAAGGGGATATATAAGTGAGGCTCGTCATTTGCATATTGCTGATAATCCAGACAGATGTCCAGTATGCCAAAGCCTACACATACACCATCCGAATCGTGGTAAACCCAGATGCGACAGTTCCCGAGAAGGGCGCGTTGAGGAATATCGCTCGAGAGCAGGCGCGCCACGAATCCGTCGTCAAAGGGCCAAGTCAAAATCTCATCGAATTCCGACCCGCTGGTGCCGATTCGAAGCGGCTTCAGCGGAATCGGCGTGCGAGCAGGCATCCAATCGTTCTCGCTAGGAGGACCATGAAACTTACTTTTGATCTCGCTTCCGAAGGAGACTGAAAAATCGTTGTTGGCGAGGATCGCTCGGTCGCCAATCCGCCGGAAGGGGCGGAAGTTCCTGAATCCGACGTCGAATCTCATCCGCCAGTGGGCCTTCCTGAGGAAGCCGCACTCGTGCGGATGGACCGACTGCCAACCTTGGGGTGACCCAACCAGCCAGAAGCTGGTTCAAAAGAAAAAGCGCCGACTGGAGAGCCACTCGCCCATCGAGAACGACCGTGCCAGTCTCTTCCTTCTGGCCATACGCCAACATCTCCATCGACCGGAAATAGAGTTTGTTTCCTTCTTCGAGAAAAACACGCTCGACTTCCGGGTCGAAGGCGACACGACCGGAAAACACTTCCCGACCCCATAGGCGAACACCGTCTCGGAATTCGCTACAGAGGGTTGCGTAATGTCGAAGCGTGTTATCCAGGTCCGCACAGTCCATCCCCTCGCCGTTATCGCATTGAATTCGGCGCGCATCGAGTTCGGCAGTGAAACCACGAGCATCAGCAAGGTCGAAAGTTGTCATGTTCGGTTTCTCCTCACTGTGGGCAGGAGGTAAGTCGTCCTTACGCAAATCATACCACAAGTGCATCCGCAGAGAAAGAACTTCCTCGTTGCCGAAGCACTGCTCAGCACACACAATGCCCTTCGCATCCTCCCTCCCGGAAGGCCAACCATGCGCATACTGCTACTCCTCCTCGCGATTCCTCTCACCGCCCTCGCCGAGCAGAAGATGAACGTTCTGTTCATCGTGTCCGACGACCTGACCAACAACGCCCTTGGCTGTTACGGCAGTGCCACGGGCAAGTCGCCGAACATCGACCGGCTTGCCGCCAAGGGCGTTCGGTTCGATCGGGCTTATTGCCAGTTTCCGCTTTGCAATCCGAGTCGAGCCTCGTTTCTAACGGGTTTGCGGCCTGACACCACTCGCGTTTACGAAAATGCCACGCAGTTTCGCAAGAATGTACCGGACGCGGTTTCGATGCCGCAAACCTTTCGCAAGGCGGGCTACTACGTTGCTCGTGTCGGCAAGCTGTACCACTATGGCGTGCCCGCCCAGATCGGCACCGACGGGCTCGATGATGAGCCATCCTGGGAAAAGGTCATCAATCCGAAGGGACGGGACAAGGACGACGAGGAGAAAATCTTCACGCTGCTTCCGAAGGGCAAAGGACCCGCTCGATTCGGTGGCACCTTGAGTTGGCTAGCCGCCGACGGAGCCGATGCCGAACAAACCGATGGCTTGATTGCGAACGAAGTTGTCAAACAACTCGAAACCAAACGGGATCGGCCGTTCTTCCTGGCCTGCGGTTTCTTTCGCCCGCACACGCCTTACGTGGCACCCAAGAAGTATTTCGACATGCATCCGACGTCGGGGATCAAGCTCGCGGAAGTGCCGGCCGACCACATGAAATCCGCGCCCGCCCCGGCGTTCGGTAGTGCGAAGAAGGAACAAGAAACGCTTACGGATGAACTTCGCAAGCAAGCGATGCAGGCCTATTTCGCGGCCACGTCGTTCATGGATGCTCAGGTCGGTATCGTGCTCGATGGGCTCGAACGCTTGAAACTCGCGGACAACACGATTGTCGTGTTCATCAGCGATCATGGCTACCATCTGGGCGAGCACGGGCTGTGGCAGAAGATGAGCGTGTTCGAAAACTCGGCCCGCGTGCCTTACATCGTTTACGATCCACGTGCCAAGGGGAACGGGAAAGTCTCTCGTCGAACCGTCGAGTTGCTCGATCTGCATCCGACCTTGGCCGACCTGTGCGGAATCGCCATCTCAAAGGGGCCGGAAGGAACGAGCCTGAAGCCCCTTCTCGACAATCCCGAAGCCAAGTGGGACAAGCCGGCACTGACGCAAGTCAGCCGTGGCACGCCGACCGTGACCGGCGATAAACTTCCCGCGAAGAAGCAGGCCTGGTTCATGGGCTACAGTATTCGCAACGAACGCTACCGGTACACGGAGTGGGACGATGGCCAGAAAGGCAGCCAGCTTTACGATTACGAGAAAGATCCGCACGAACTCAAGAATTTAGCGGAGGATCCTTCATCGGCGGAGATCGTAAAGGAGATGAAAGGGTTGTTGGCGAAAGTGAAGCAAAAGTAGGACAGGCCTCCCGGCCTGTCCAGGTTGGGACAGGCCGGGAGGCCTGTCCTACAGGTCCTGCCCGCTCAGTACTTCGCCGGCCGAACGGGTACACATCGCCGCGAACACTTCGAGTCGCACACTCTCGCGAATCAAGCGGACGCTGCCATCGGCGAACAGGAAGTTCGCTCCGGTGGCATGAAACGAGTACGGCTCGTTCTCATTGGTGGCGTTAATCGCCCTCGGTGTGAGTACTGGACCTTGGCCCTGCACAGAGCCATCGGCATTTGATCCGTCGAGGCTGAAAGGTCCCTCACTATCAACCCAACCTTGCCCCTGATCGTTATTCAATGCCGTCACGGTTCGGCCTCTATAGACAAGCGGCCGTGCCGCACATTCGACGATTAGTATCGTCGCCCCGATGCCATCGGCGATGTCGGCGAATGCGATCGTGGAATTTCGAAACATAGCGGAGCGGTTGCTCGCTGCCGTCGCGTACAGGAGCGGATCCACGGTTGACTGCACACCCATGATCGCTTCGTAGTCGGTCGGGCCAAGAGGTCCCGGAAAGGTCATGGCCGGCCGCGGCGACTTCGCGATGGCAGAGGTGACTTCCTTCCGATTGGCCGTACTTGGGCACAAGAACAACGAGAGTCGATTGGTCCCGGCCGCAGGATTCGTGCCTTCCCACCAGTTTTGTTGAAAATCGTATAGGCGGTGAAGCGCCGATTGTTCGTAATACGGTAAGGTCAACGCCCGCCAACCGACATACTTTCCGGCAGGATTTCCGGGACCAACGGTTGTCCACCCCGCAGCGGGCAGTACCAAGTTCGCGTCGTGGAAATTATGCAGGGCTAGCCCGATCTGTTTCAGGTTGTTCTGGCACTTCAGCCGGTTTGCGGCCTCGCGTACTTTTTGAACGGCTGGTAGCAACAGCCCAATCAGAATCGCGATGATGGCAATCACGACGAGAAGTTCAATGAGTGTAAAGCCACGACGAATGCGACTCATGATTGCCCCTGTGCCGAGTTCACTTCAAGGTTTTTAGCTTGATGTTTTTATACCAACACGGCGAACCGTGGTCCTGGAAGCCGATGTAGCCCTTTATCGGATGATCCTTGAAGGCCACGTCGAACTTGTGGGCCGTGCCATCGGGGCGTAAGTTGGGCTTTTCGAACTGCTCCATATCCGCCTTCACGACGGTTTCGCCGTTCAACTCGATAGTCACTTTGTGGCCCAGGCAGGTAATGACCATGTGGTTCCACTCGCCAGCCGGCTTCATGGCGTTCTTGGTCGGTTTCACCAGATCGTATAGAGCACCGGTATCGTGGAAGCCAGCCGTCTTGGTGTCATCGATGGCGACTTCGATCCCGTTGAAGCCGACGTCCTTGCCAGGCCTGGGCTTGAGGCTGGATGTCCGGATGAACACGCCGCTATTGCACTTTGGACTGATCTTGAAGTCGAACTGGAGGGCGAAATTTTCCCACATCTTCTCGTGGATCATCATGTAACCGCCGCACTTGTGCGGGTTGATGCAGCCATCGGCCACCGGCGTCTTGCTCGGCTTCTCGCTGCTGGTCATCCAGCCAGCGTGCGTCTTGCCGTCGAAGAGAAGCTGCCAGCCGTCCTTCTTTTCGAGATCGGTCAACTCGTTATCTGCAGCCGACGCCAGAGACGCGAACAGACAGAGCGAGACGATCGGGAGAGAATGTCGCATGGGAACTCCATCAGATTGAGGCGAAAGCTGGCCCACGCAAAGCCGCCAAGACGCAAAGGAATACAAGAAGGAAATTCTGGTCTCAGGATAAGCTATCGTTGTGCCTATGAGTGGCACGATAAGGGAATTCAATGCTTGGCTTCTTTGTCTTTACTTTGCGACTTTGCGACTTTGCGTGAGCCATTCTTACTGCATTCTGAGCCGAGCGTAATTCCAGCCCAGATTCGACTTGGCGAAATTCGTGAGCTATGGTTTTCGAACCCCATCATACGCCCTCCCGTTCCGCGAACCTCATCACACGTGGAAGGGCCGACATGCGCCGACGTTTGCAAATCGAAGAACTGGATGCCCGAATCGTTCCCACCTTTCTCGGCAATCAGGTCTTCCCGCTCGATAATCCTTGGAACCAGATTATCGCCGATGCCCCGGTCGCTTCAAACTCGAACGCGATCATCAACGCGATTGTCGCCCGGCACAACGGCACCGCCCCGAAACTTCACGCGGATTTTGGCAACCCCCTTGACGGCAATCTCTATGGCATCCCCGTGAACGTGGTCGACAGTTCGACTCCGAAAGTCACGGTCGTCATCCCCAATTTCGGCTACCCGGATGAGAGCGACATCGTCCAAGTGCCCATTCCGGCAAATGCGGTGATCGAAGGCGATGGTCCAACGAGTCCTTCGCAACCGGAGGATCGTGGCGATTCGCATTTGCTCGTTTACGATTCGGACGCGAATCTACTGTACGAACTCTATCAGGCCGTGCGGCCAACCGAAGACGTGTTTCCCTACGGCGGCGAGCACGAATTGGGTGAATGGGGTGCGTGGCAAATCTCGTTCTGGGATCTGAACGACAACAGTTTCCGCACCATCGGGGCGACCTCGGCGGATGCGGCCGGCCTGCCGATCATGCCCGGTCTGGTGCGACCCGACGAAGCCAATTCCGTGGCCGATGGCGGTGTCGGCGTGATCGATCACGCCATTCGCATGACTGTTCAGCAAACCCGCGACGAGTTTGTCTTTCCCGCTTCCCACGAAGCCAGCAATCGTAGCGAATCCAATTTGCCGCGCATGGGCGAACGCTTCCGTCTGAAGGCAAATTTCGTCATCCCCGCCGACTGGTCGTCAGAGGCCAAGGCGATCGCGCAGGCCATGAAGACCTACGGGATGATCGTCGCCGACAATGGGTCGGACATGTACTTCCAGGGGATGCCGTCCGAAGATTGGGACATGGAAGCCGTCCTGGACATCCAGTCCATCAAGGCCACGGAGTTCGAAGTCGTCGATCTGACTCCGAGAGTCACGAGCCTGAGCGTGGCCTCCGCTTCGACCGCTGGCGGGCGGGAGGTCACGATTAACGGCAAGAACTTCGGTGGTGCCGCCGGCGAACTGCATGTGTTGTTCGGCGACGTCGAGGCCGCTTCGTTCACGATTCTTTCGGACACACAGATCCTGGCCATCGCCCCGGCCCACGCCGCAGGAACCGTTGATGTTCGCGTACAATCGGGAACCACCCGGCTCGATACCGACAACGATCCGGTGTTCTTCGGCTACGGGACTTCGCAGGTGATTTCGGCAGTAAGATTCACATTTGGTTTGCTGCCAACGGCCAACGCGGATTCGTTTTCAGTTCGCCACGAACGCACGCTCACCATCGGAGCGGGGGCCGGTCTGCGAGTGAACGATACCTCCAACCCGCTGGGGCGGCCGCTGACCGTCGCCCTCGAAAGCGGGCCGGCTCACGGCACCTTGAAATTGAATGCCAATGGATCGTTCACATACAAGCCAACTGCGGGCTATGCCGGACCCGATTCTTTCACGTATCGCGCCAAGGACGGACTTCTCGCCAGCGACCCGGCCACGGTTTCGATCGCCGTGACCGATCAGGCTCCGGTCGCGACGAACGATTCCTACTCGACCAACAAAGGCAAAGCGTTAAGCGTGGCCGCTGCCGGCATCTTGAAGAACGACACGGATGCGGATGCCGACAAACTGACAGCGATCCTGGTGAACGGACCGGCGAACGGAATCCTGGCGCTCAAGGCGAACGGCTCGTTCAAGTACACGCCGAATGCCGGCTTCAGCGGGGCTGACACGTTCACCTATCGGGCAAACGACAAAGCGCTCGACTCTGGCGTTGCGAGCGTGACCATCAACGTAGTCCCGCCGCCACAGGTTACGTCGGTTAGCATCAATGATGGCACGGCACAACGATCCCTGATCCGTTCGATCACGATCACTTTCGACACGCTGGTGACATTCGACAGCGGTGCCTTCCGCCTGACCCGCCAAGGTGGCGGCTCGCCGACAATCACGCGACAGATTTCGGAAGTGAACGGACAGACGCAAGTCGTGCTAACGTTCAGCGGTTCGGGGACGAACGCAGGCTCCCTGGTCGATGGAAACTGGACTCTCAAGGTGGTTAAGTCGCGCGTTCACAACGCCGGTCATCGTCCCGCGATCATGGTGGCAGACGCCCCGAACGCATTCCACCGGCTCTTCGGCGACTCCGATGGCGACCGCGATGTGGATGGCACGGACCAGACCGCATTCAATTCCGCGCTAGGGTTGACGGACAATGTTTCGCTGGCCACGTTCGACTACGATCACGATGGTGATGTGGACGCCAGCGATCAGACGCAGTTTAGTTTGCGATTTGGCGCGACCATCTGATTTGTAGGGTGGGCGAAGGCTTTGCGTAGCCCACCAATCTCGAAGGTGGGCTACGCAAAGCCTTCGCCCACCCTACAAGACCTCAAACGACCTTTTCGGTCTTCGCATCCCAATTCATCACTTTGCGTTGCCGGTACGATTCCACTGCCAGTTTGATGGCGACCATCGTGGCCGTGCCGAGTTCCACGTTGCAGTTCAATTGCCCGTTGCCGCGAATCACGTCGAGGAAATTTCCAACCATGTCCGCTCTCGGCTTGATCGGGATTCTCACTTCGTCCTTGCCTTCGTTCTTCTTCTGGAACTCGGGCTTGAAGTCGCCGTTGAACTTCAACAGCGGTTCGCCGCCGACTTCCATGGTGCCGTGCTTGCCGTAGATGCGGTCGGGAATTTGCGTGTCGTTGGTGAGCGTGCTGACCAGAAACACCGAGAATTCCTGGGGATAGTCCGCGGTCATCATGAACACATCGGGAATATCGCGGCCATCTTTCTCGACATATAAGCCGCCGGAACCGGTCACACGGCTCGGATAGGCCCCGTTCGGCCCGGCCAGGGCAATCAGAAGAGGGGCGAGTTTGTGGTACAGCAGGTCCGTGGCCACACCGCCGTTGTAGGGCCAGTATTTGCGGAACCGAAAGAAGTGTTCCGGGTTCCAGTCGATCTTCGGAGCCAGGCCATACTTGTGGCCGAGCCACATGTCCCAATCGATGTGATCCTCGCCGGCCTTGTCGGGCCCGGCCGTGGGCTCGATCTTCTGATGCGTGTTGAACAGGCAATCACGGGCATTGCGATTGTAGCTTCCCTGGGCCCAGGTCACCTTGCCGATTCGCCCGTCCTTGATGGCCTCGTGTGCTTGCCAGTAGCCGTCGCTCGCCGTGGCGTTCGGACCAATTTGGAGGATCTTCTTCAAGCGGCGGGCAGCATCGCGGACAGCGATCGCCTGCTCGACGGTATGCGTCATCGGCTTTTCGCAATAGACGTTCTTGCCAGCCTCCATGGCCTCGATGGTGATCTTGCCATGCCAGTGGTCCGGCGTGGCGATCAGCACGGCATCGACATCCTTGCGATCCAGGATTTTGCGGTAGTCCGCGTAACCCTCGGCACTCGCAATTTTCTTGGCCCGTTCGATGCGGCGTTGATACACGTCGCAAACGCCAACGACTTGCACGTTGTCCTTTTCGCCACGCTTGACGAGCGAGCCGACGTGGCCGGTGCCCATGCCGCCACAGCCGATGACGGCGATTCGGATTCGTTCATTCGCGCCAAAGGCCCGATCCGTCGAGAGAGCTAAAGCGCTGGTCGCGGCAGCGGCAACAAAGGCTCGGCGGGAGAGATCCTGATGCATGGGAATTGACTCCAGGCTGAGGGTGGATCATAGCGGGCAGTGTCAGGGTGCGTTCGGCTGGGAAACCTGTTCCATTGCCTTGTCAAGGGCCGAGGCAAGTTCCGCTTGTTGCTGAACTCCGAGAAAATCGGCAACAACTTTTCCATCTACGAGAAGGATCATTCGTGGAATCGACGAGACATCGTACTTCGCGGTGAGAACTTCTTCCTTGTCGATGTCGATAATGCGAAAGTCGATGGCCGGGTATAGTTTCTTCAACCGTTCAACGATTGGTTTCTGCTGCTGGCATGGTCCGCACCAGTCGGCATGAAATTCGAGAAACTGCACACGCGATGGTTGAGCCTTCTTGGCTTTCGCAACCGTCGTTGTGCCCGCTTTGCTCGCGGAGGTCGGGGAATCGACGCAGCCAATCGCGGCAACGAGAGCGATGGCTGTAGAGAGAAAGAGTGTTGTTTTCATCCTCACATCATGGGGGGAGTCGCGGCCAAGTGCAAGATCATTCTTCCGCATCCAACTGCCGCAATCGCCGATCCGCGTCGAACGTCGGCGGAGGCAATTCTTCCGCCAGCCGGATGGCATCGCCTTCCGCGATGTTGGCCTTGGCCGTGCCATGTCCGCGAAAAACCGGCAGGCCCTTCCGCATCGCGATGATTTCGCGGCGAGTGCGGCCACGAGGTGCATCCGCCCAGCGACCGATTCGTTCGTGGAAGTCGAAGAACATCGGCACGACCTCGCGGATGTACTTCCAGTAACCAGGATTGTCCGTTTGAATCACAAACAGCCCGCCAGGCACCAAGCTGCGATGGAGCAGAGCCAGGAACGCGGGCGTGATGAGCCGGCGATGAACCTGCGCGGCCTCATAATAAGGTTGCGGGTGATAGCAGTGAATTTCACTAACGGAATGCGGCTCGACCCAGCGCTCGAGCAGTTCGTGTGCTCCGCCAACCGCGAATTTCAGGTTTGAGAACCCCCTCTGGTTGCCGCGTTTGCGGGCATAACGGATCACGACGGGCAAGGTGTCGATGCCGAAATGATCGTGATCTCTTTTGGAAAAGGCACTGGCAATAGTGGATCGCCCGTTACCGCAACCGAGATCGAGAATCACGGGGGCTGTTCGACCGAACAATCCGGTCCAGTTTAGCCTGCCCTCGGCCGGCATTGCTTTCAAAGCCGTCTGCGTCCACTTCGACTGTTCCAGCACAATGCCCGCAAACGGGACGCCGAACTCGCGCTCGACGCGTCGTGCAGGAAGATCACTTCCAGAAGGATGGCCCATCCTGTTAGAGTAAGGCGCGATACAAAAGCTGTAGCATTCCGCAAACGTTTGAAATCGGTAAGGGAGTCGTGCGTGTTTCCGTCGTGTCCGCAACCCCCCGACTGGTCGATCGACTGGGCGTCGCTCGACCCGTTGCCTTGGTTGCAGGACATGAAGGGCTGTCCGCAAAACCCGGATCGCCACGCGGAAGGCGACGTCTGGAGTCACGTTCATTTGGTAACGGAGGCAATGGTTGCTCTTCCCGCCTGGCGCGAGCTTCCGGAGACCGAGCGGCGAATTTTGTTTTTCTCCGCGTTGCTGCACGATGTCGCCAAGCCAGCCTGCACGCGGATCGAACCGGATGGCCGGGTTTCCGCTCGCGGGCATTCCTGGCGAGGGGCCGTCCGGGCACGAGGGATACTCTGGCGACTCGGCTTCCCGTTCGCCGAACGCGAGCAGGTCTGCGCGATCGTCCGCCATCATCTCGTGCCTTTTTTCCTCGTCGATAGTGCGAATCCCCGGCGACTGGTCATCGAAGTAAGTCAAACAGCCAAGTGCGACCTGCTTACTCTCATGGCGGAAGCCGACGTTCGCGGCCGCATCTGTCCCGACCCGCAACGAATGCTCGATCAGATTGCCAGATTCCGCGAACAGGCCGAGGGGGTTGGCTGTCTGAATTCCGTCCATTCTTTCTCATCGGATCACGAACGTTACCTATTCTTCCGCGAGCCCCATCGACAGTTTAACGAAGCCGATCCGGAATCCATCGGAAGCCACGTCGTCCTGCTCAGTGGTTTGCCCGGTGCCGGCAAGGACCATTGGCTCGAAGGTCATTTAAACGACTGGCCGCGAGTGAATCTGGATGATATTCGTCAGGATTTGCAGGTGCCTGCCGCGGATCCGCAGAATATCGTGTTAAATCGGGCCCGCGAAATTGCCATGGAGCATCTCCGCAATCGCCGGGATTTTATCTGGAACGGGCCCTGTTTGAGCCGAAATATCCGCAACGACTGCCTGCGGATGTTCCACAGCTACAACGCTCGAACGCGAATTGTGTATGTGGAAGTTCCGCCGGAACAACTCTTCTATCAGAACCAACAACGCCGCCGACGCGTCCCAGAAAAGGTGATTGAACGGATGCTCGATCGCTGGGAAGTCCCCGATCGGACGGAGGCACATGAGGTGGAGTACGTCGTTTCGAATGAAACCGCGATCGTGCCGGCGTAGGGTGGGTGTAGGCTTTGCGGAACCCACCGGGCGCGGCGAGGGACTGGTGGGTTCCGCAAAGCCTACACCCACCCTACAAGGCATTTTTTCACAGTCGCTACGGACTACAATGAAGCATGCACACAGTCAGCGGAGATTAACCATGCCGCGATTTCTTTCCTCGACCGTCTTGCTCATCCTTGGCGGAATACTTCTCGCGGCACCGGCACCGACGAACACCCCTGCACCAAAGGGCATTACTCCGGAACAAATCAAGCAGGCCATCGAAGATCTAGGCAGCCCAAAGTTCCCCGTGCGTGAGCGTGCCTCCAAATTCTTGCTGGAAGCCGGTAGCCGGGCCGAGGATGCTCTACGAATTGCTGCCAAGAGCAAGGACGAAGAGACTTCCAACCGTGCCAAGGCGATTCTGGAAAAGTTTGCCTGGGGCCTCTATCCGGATACGCCCGCCAACGTTGTCGCCCTGATCGAGAAGTTTCGTGGCGGTGAGCCCGAGGTTCGACGACAGGCCATCGGCGAATTGATTCGTCTGAAACCGGCTCCCTTCGCTACGCTCCGCAAGCTGATCACCCAAGAACAGAACGAACAAGCCCGCGAAGAAATGTTCGAGGCGATGGCTCAGGTGGTTCGCCGAGTCGTCCCAGGCCTGCTGGTCGCCAACCAACTCGATGAGGCCGCCTCCCTTTTGGAAGTGTGCCAGAATCAAATACACTCGCCGAGCGTGAACGACTTTGCGACGTTTCATTATTTGCGAGGCAGCGTACCCGCCGCCATTCAGCAGATGGAACTCGAGGTGAAGGCAGGTCCAGAAGCCGAGAAGCAACGCGCGGCCGGCGCCCTCGTCCACCTCTATCGCCTGAAGGAAGATTGGCCGGCCGCTCGCAAGGTTGTGGCCCTGGCCAAGAACTCGCTACTCGAAGATATCCTGGCCTTCCAATCGAACGACTGGAAGAAACTCACGGAACTGGAACCGCTTCCACGCGAGTTCGACGACCGCGGTGTCTCGGCTGCCTACCATCGTCTTGCTGGAAACCAGGCCAAATACGACGAGATCATCGCCGAGTTGAAGAAAGAGTTGGCTGGAGTCGAGGGGGACGACACCACCGCTTACAACGTGGCCATCGCACTCTTACTCAATGGCCGTGGGGCTGATGCAATCGCGACACTGAAAGAGCGGCCCGGCAAGGGAGCAAGCCTGACCTTCGACCTGTTATGTGCTCAGATGAAGTTCAATGAAGCGTTCGCGTTGGCCGACAAGGCGGCCAAGGAATACGAGAACGATGAAGCGGGCTATATTTTCAAGATCGCGCTCGATCTCGAACGTGCGAAAGTCCTGGCCGGCCTCGGCGACCGTGATGCGGCCACACAAGTCTTCCGCGGTGTGCTCGATCTCTCCACCAAGCACAATCACGAGTACCTGGGATTGGTCAAAGCGGTCGTTCGGGCGGGAATGAACGACCTCGCGATCGAGTGCGTGGCGAAGATATTGGCGAATAACGATGCGCGGATTCGCGGTGGGATGGCCGAACTTCTCGATCCACTTGTCGGCGAGAACAAGCACGTTGCTCATCGTTGGTGGCTAGCCTATCGGCTCGACAAGCCCGATGAAGAACCTACTAAAACTCTCTCTCGCGTTCTGGACTTCGCCAATGGCAAGGCCGACAAGAAGCAGGCCGAGCATCTCGCTAGCCTGATCGAGAAGCTCAATCTAGCCATAAAGGACGATAAGAATCAGGAGAATCCACTATTCCTTGCCACCACAGGAGGAACGAGTCTGGATTTCTGCATCGCACAGATGTACCGTGCGGTGGGCGAGAACGAAAAGGCCGAAGCGTTTTTCAAGAAGTTGGTCAACGCCAGTGCGGCCGAGCGCGCGCTCGACCTATTGCGTGAGGAATATATCGAGGACGAGGGGCAAGCCCCATTTGTGCCTGCCCGACAGAAATATCTTCTGAACTACGGCGACTTTCTCCTGGCTCAGAAGCGATACAAGGAAGCAGCCTATATGTATCGCCAGGCTTGGGAAATCGCTCCGTTTCAACCCTTGCCGTTGTTTCTCCAGGGCCATGCAGTCAAGTTGGCGGGCAACGACAAGGAAGGGGCACGTTTGATCGAAGTCTCGCACTGGGTCGCCCTGGGCAATGATGCGACGCGATCGGGCTTCGCTGATGAACTCAGCAAACGGGGCTTCGACGCAGACTCCCGCCGTGAGATGGCAATCATCCTCGCGACCGGCTGGTTCGATTCTTACCACTACGGCAACGCATTGGCCCGGCTGGCTCGCACCAAGGCCCGACAAAAGGATTACGCGACAGCTTCCCTCTACTACGAGAAGAATGTGATCGGCCTCTCACGAAGTCGTGCGCGCTTCGTCGAAAATCGAGGTTACCTTACCGTTCCGGAACTCGCTCGCACCTATCGCGCTCAGGCCTTAATCGCGGCTGGCAAGTTAGACGCGGCCTTGATCGAAGCCCGGATCGGCCTCGAAGCGCTGCCGGGCAATGTTGAACTCGCCATCGCCCTCGTTCCGAATCTCGAAAAGGCCGGCAAGAAGAAAGAAGCGGACGAGATCTACGCGAAAGTCAAAGCCGCGTTCGACGTGTCGATCAAGGATTTCACTTCAAGTGCGGACTTGCGGAACAGCCTGGCCTGGATGATGGTCAACTGCAACCGCGAACTGGACGAAGCCCGCAAGCACGCGGAGCAGGCCGTCAAGCTGGCACCTAAACTTGCCGGATACATCGACACACTGGCCGAGATTCACTTTCGCCAGAAAGATCGCGTCAAGGCACTCGAGTTCATGAAACAATGTGCATCGCTGGATCCGGGCAACCCCTACTATCGCAAACAACTCGAACGATTTGAAAAGAAGCCGTTCGATAGCCCGTTGCCGGATGAAGAAACAGGGGATGATTGAAACGCTGGGAACGCCAATCTCCTGATTGGCGAGAGGACAAACGCCAATCAGAGCTTGGCGTTCCCAGGAAGTGAATCCAACCGATCAACAAGCTTTCCGAACCGCTCCGCTACGCGCGTGACACTCGGCAACGGGAACCTCATGAAGCGATTGAGCCAATTCACCACTGCCCCGAAAGCTCCGGTTACATCCAGAACCTCGACCAATCGGTAATCCGGAACCGGACGAATTCCAGCGTAAACAACCAACGCTTGACGCATTCGTCCGTGATCGCCAGGAATCAGACTGCCTAGAAGCCTGGCGAGGTCGGCTTCAGGCACATCGACCTTGGCTGCCGCGAAATCGATAATGCCCGAAACGCGATTGTCCTCGAACAGCACATGATCGTGCCAAACATCGCCGATGCATGGCTGAACCGTAACGAGCCGGGATCTCCACGGTTCTAGCCCGGATTATTCACCTATGCTCAAGCGACCATTATATGATCCGCTGTTTCGTCAGTCGGGCCCGTTGCGGGTGCCCTGAGTCC
>Ga0105046_10003186_pt1 | contig 25964 bp, 18 predicted proteins | sample MAT03_FD_78385 | JGI IMG/M metagenome (GOLD analysis project Ga0105046, IMG submission 78385) | Freshwater microbial communities from Lake Fryxell liftoff mats and glacier meltwater in Antarctica - MAT-03 (megahit assembly) | ecosystem: Environmental > Aquatic > Freshwater > Ice > Liftoff...
ATGGACATTAACATGCCCGAAATGGATGGCTTTGAAACCACACAATGGCTTAAACAAAACCACCCCGAGGTAAAAGTACTGGCTCTCAGCATGTACGATAACGAAACCTCCATTATACGCATGTTAAAATGCGGTGCTAAGGGCTATATTTTAAAAGACAGCGAACCGGCCGAACTGAAAGCCGCCATTGCTGCCATTATGGATAAAGGATTTTATTACAGCGACCTGGTGAGCGGCAAGCTTATGCACGCCATTAATAAAATGGACGATGATGGCGATGGCCTGAAAAGTTTAGTGCCACTCAACGACCGGGAAACCGATTTTTTAAAATATACCTGCACCGAACATACCTACAAGGAAATTGCCGATAAAATGTTTGTAAGCCCACGTACTATTGATGGCTACCGCGATGCGCTGTTTGAAAAATTACAGGTAAAAACAAGGGTGGGCCTGGTAATGTATGCCATTAAAAACGGCATTGTAAACCTATAGACCCGCCATACCTGAGCCATACCTACGCCATAGTGAAGCCATAGCTAAGCCATCAAACCTTATCAAATAAATTATGTTAAACAGAAGTTAGCAATAATGGCTTTCCCCTTTGTGCACATTTTATTACTCCATATCCTTTCTATAATTCCGCCTGTAAAACTCTTTAAAAAAGCTTACAACAAGCAGGTAACTTATCAATACCGAAAAAGAAACCTGTACCGAAAAGATAAGTTCGGATAAAACAGCCAGCAGCAGGCAGATACCTAAGAAAGAAATATACTCATTCACAAAAAGCTGCATCAGCAAGTCGAGCCAGGGCCGCCCTTGTATTAACGGTGCTCTCATTCTTTTAAAGAACAATAGGTAACTAACCGCCGAAAGACCGGCAACCATAAACAGCGCCCACCACCAACTTACATGGCTGCGGTTTCTTACAGAAAGATAACTGTTGAGCAGGATGAGCGGACCGGGAATTTTATCTACCGCACTGTTGTGTACATCGGTATCAAAATTACCGATCACTATAAATTTATCCTGAAGAAAATTGTGGTAAAAAGAATCAATTTCTGAAAGCATCTGCAGCTCACCAAGATTGTAGTAGGGATATTTTTGGGTTTCAAAAATATGGGAGGGGCGAATATAGTATTTGGGGAAGATGGATTTAAAATCAAGGTAAGAGGCTGGATACTTTTTTTGGTCTATCTCCTGCAGCAAAACCAGGGGCGTTGTTTTTATGCTGTCGTTATAGATGAGTTTAAATTTAGAGAAAGTTCCGGTGTTGGTTACAAAATCCGACAGCGCCGCATGAACCGGCAGGCAGGGCCTTTGTATGCTGTCGCCGTTGAAGTGATAAGGAAATAACAGTTTGGTACATCGCTTTGTTTGCACCAGCAATAAAGAATCATCTTCATCAGCAAACTCCAAGAAAATATCGCACAAGGCATAATGATGCTTATTATTATTGTCGGCTAATATTTTAAAAAACTGTGCCAGCTTGCTTCGGTCGGTAATGGGAGTTTCGCCATATTCTGCCGGGTCGCTTACTAATTTAATGTCCCGGGAAATATTTACAAAAACAAAATCGTGGTTGTAGTGTGTATTGCTGCCAAACAATCTGTTACTGGCAGCATTCACTTTTTTCATCAGCCCTTCATCAACCGAAGATGTGTAAGAGCTGTTACTTACATTCCATAAAATTATAAAAAACAACATGCCATGCAGGATGGCGGTAATGATCTTATAATGTGCTTTTATAAACTTCAATGCCGAAAACATTTATTTAATGCTGCTGTAAACTTCTTTCACCACCTGTTCATCGGGCTTGCCATACAGGTAATAAAGCTGTGTGTATGCTTCTTGCAGAATATCCTTTTCTGGCTTGCCTTTCAACGTTTTTTTAATTAGCCTGATGGCATCTCTGCATGTTTCCTTTGTAATGTACACTGGCTCTATCGGCGTAATGAATTTCACTTTTTTATCGCCGGAATAATTTTCAATATATCCGAGGTTTAATTGTCCGTCTCTTTTTTTATAAAGGCTGTCGCCGAATAAAATATCTTCCCGGGTAATGTACAACATGTTGTTGCGGCATTGCAATTTATGATTAGCAGGTTTTGCCGATGTTAGCTGCAGAAAAAAGAAATTTTCTTTGTTATCTACCCTGGAGTAGGACCGGGGAAGTTTTATTGTAAGTGTATCAATAACCAGAAAGTTGCTGTTTATGTCTTCATCTGTTTTAAAATAATCTTCCAGCGATAAGGGTGCATCATCAAGTGTACGTGAACTAAGCCTTACCGTCTGCTGGTTCAGGTCAAGAAAATCCTTTATCAGCACTACAAACTTATTATCTTTTGATGCGGTTGCAGTCTTTGGCGTAACAACAATACGACCCTTGGAAGGATGAAGCAGGATGAGCAGGCTTTCCTTTGAGCCCATGCTCACTTTATCGGTAAGTAAAACTTTGGAACCTGGCTTAATGGCCGATCCATCCGCCTTTGATACACTGCCTTTTACAATGGTAACAAAATAACTTTCCTGTGCAAAGCTGGTTGTAATGCACATCACAAACAAAGATAGTAATGCAAATTTTTTCATGCTTATTTTTTTCTTTGGTTAAATATCAGGAATATTATCGAACAACCTTGCAAAGGTTTTAATAAAATTATTTGCCGTAAACCTTTTTACCGGCACTATAGGTTGCCAATACTTTTGCTTTTAAAATAACAGCAGTATCACAACTTATTAAATCGGTATCCAGTATAATAAAGTCTGCAAACTTTCCTTTTTCCAAACTGCCCTTTTGCTTTTCTTCAAAACTGGCTTTGGCCGCCCAAATAGTCATGCCTCTTAATGTTTGTTCACGGGTCAATGCATTTTCCATCTGGTAACCTCCTGCAGGAAACCCTTTGGCATCCTGCCTTACAACCGCAGCAAAAAATGTTTTAAACGTACTGATGTCTTCCACCGGAAAATCGGTGCCCAGCGGTATCCAGTTATTTTCTTTTAATAATTGCTGATAGGCATACGCCCCTTTTACCCTTACCGGTCCAAGCCTGTCGCCGGCCCAGTACATATCCGATGTGCCATGTGTAGGTTGCACCGAAGGAATGATACTGTTACCTCCAAAAAAATGAAAATCATTTTCGTTTATCACCTGCGCATGTTCAATACGCCAGCGCAAATCATTTTTACCCTTCAGGTATTTTGCATAAATATTAAGGATGGTGCGATTTCCGCTGTCGCCAATGGCATGTGTACACATTTGCCATCCCTTGGCATAAATAATACTGGCTACCGAATCAAAATGTTCGGGTTTACTTAACAGAAAGCCAGACCATGCCGGCTTATCGCTGTAGGGCTGTAATAAACTGGCTCCTCTTGAACCCAATGCTCCATCAGCATAAACTTTAAAGGAACCCACATTCAGGTAATCCGTTTTTATCTTGCCTCTTTTAAATGCATAATCATAATTTGCTTTTGCATCGCTCAGCATGATGTTCATGCGCATTTTAAGTTCGCCGCTTTTTTGCAGGGCTTCTATTTGTTCAACCGTGCCAAAATCAAGTCCGCAATCGTGCAAAGAAGTTAAGCCCACGGCAAAACAATTTTCCTGCGCCAGCAGTAATGCTTTTTTAGCCTGCGCAAGATCTGGTGCAGGAATTTTTGAAGAAACAAGATCAACCGCATTATCTATCAGCAAACCGGTAAGTTTACCGTTGGCAACTACAATATCGCCACCGGTTAATCTATCTCCCGGCTTTATACCGGCAAGCTCCAGCGCTTTTGCATTAGCCATCGCCGCATGACCATCAACACGGGTAATCATTACGGGCCGGTCGGGGAAAAGTTCGTTCAGTTTTGTATTGTCGGGAAAAGCTTTTGCCACCCAATCATTCTGATCCCAACCACGGCCGGTTAGCCAGGTGCCTGCCGGTAATGTTTTGGCAAATGCACTGCATTTCTCCATTACTTCTTCCCAGCTTTTGGTATCAACCAGGTTCACGGTTAGCAGGCTCATGGCATACCCCACAAAATGTGCATGTGCATCATTAAATCCCGGGAACACGGCTTTACCCTTTGCATCGGTTATAGAATCTGATTCGTATTGTTTCAATATATCATCATTGGTGCCGATTGCAATAATTTTTCCATCGTTTATTGCCATGGCTTCGGCAACAGAAAATTTACCATCAACGGTATAAATTTTTGCATGATGAATGATGAGTTCTGCCTTTTGGCGAAACTTACAGGAAGTGAAGAACAATAAGCAACAGGTAATAAGCAATGGGCAATAATGAAGCAGCTTTTTTGATGACATGGTATTTATTTAGTTTTCAAAAATAAGATAAATGACAGGAAGAAACTCACCGAATGTCTGTATCCTTAACGTTGATTAACAATTGCGATAAAATCTGCGCTAATCTGCACAATCAGGCTAATCTGCGTTCCGTATTTCAAACGTATCTTTACAACATGCAGTTCAACGAGATCATCAATGCAAAAATAAAAAACGATTCCGACCGTCCGCTGATGAAAAAAGACCTTTTTCCGGTGAGTGAAAGGTTGCAGAAATACCTAAACCAGTATGGCCGTGATGTAAAGCTGCCAGTTGAATATAAAGACCTCTTAAATTACCGCCACACCACTGCGTTACGCAATAAAAAAGGAAAACTTACGCATTGGGAAACCGCCATTTACGACCTGAAGGAAATGGAGTTTTTAAAAGAAGGCCTCATAAAAACCTATGCTGCTTTAAAAACAGAAGGCAATCTCAGTTATATAAAACACCTGGATGTTGAGCGTATAGATTTTTGCGAATTTGGCAACAGTGTTCCGTTTCGTATCCGCATCATCAACCGCATAAACGATAATTACGATCATTATTATATCAAGGCCGAAGATGCTTCCCGTATTTATGGTTTGGAGCTGGAAGATTTGTTAAGTCCCAACCGCATAACCTTTTTATCGCACAAAGGCACATTGGTAGAAGAACATATTGCCGGCATACCGGGCGATGTTTTTTTAGAAGACTATATGCACCTGCCCGAAACCAATAAAATACGCATTGCCAAAGAGTTTGTAAAATTTAATGAACGTTGTTTTGCACGCCTGCTGGGCGATATGCGGAGTTACAATTTTGTGGTGGCCATTACACCCGATATTGAAGATAACCAATACCGCCTGCGTGCCATTGATTTTGACCAGCAGAGTTACGAAGGACGTAAAAACCTGTACCTGCCGCAGTTTTACCGGGAGAACTACGAGTTTGTGGAACTGGTTTTAAAAACCCTGAGCCCCGAAGTAATTGAACAATACCAGGCAGAGGAACAAACGGCCATGGCTCACCGTGTGGTTGCCAGCCGCAGGCAATTGATGGAGCTGCTGAACATTATGATAAAGGATGAGATATCTGAATACCACAAAATAAAAATGCTTAAAGATGAACTAAACAAGCATTTCGATACCAATTATTTTGCTAAATGCAGCACCATGGGTACCATAGTAAAAAGGCAGTTGAAACTGGTTTTGCAAAAATACCTGCAGCAGATTGTTCAGGGCAGATGATTTTATTCCCACTAACACAAAGTTTATTTTCACTGCGTGAAAATGGAAAGCAAGGATTGCCACTGAAACACTGAAAAAATACAACCTCAATTCCTGGATTCTGTGCTTCCGTGCCTCCGTGGCAAACCTAAACTCCGCAGGAGTTTTAAGTTTTCTATTTTCACTTCGTGAAAGATTTTTGCCACAAAAGCCACAAAGTGGAAAAAATCTTCACAAAATAAATCTTTGTGTACTTTGCGGCCCTGTCTGCCGACAGGCAAGTTTGTGGGATATTTTTCAGACCGTCTTTAAAGCAATAATTTTTTATCTTTAGTACGATATTTATTTTATGTACAACAACGAACAAACAAAAGCTTTACAACAACATACTTCCGAATGGTTATCGGCTGCAAAGGGCGATGCTATTTTAGAAAAAGTAAACCATAATACAGAAGACCTGCGCAACTGCCTGCGCTTTCACGAATACCGCTATTATGTACAGAACGATCCGCTCATCAGCGATTTTGAATATGATACGCTGTATAAATTACTGGAGCATTTTGAGAAAGAAAATCCCGCTGCAATAACTGCCGATTCGCCAACACAGCGTGTGGGCAAAGGTTTGATAAAAGACTTCCCAAAAACGCAGCACCTGGTGCCCATGCTTTCACTGGAAAATTCTTACAATGCCGATGATCTGCTTGACTTTGACCGCAAGGCCAGGGAATTATCGGGGCTGGGTGAAATTGAATATTGTGTTGAACCAAAATTTGATGGCGCCAGTATTTCGCTGGTGTACGAACATGATATGTTGGTAAGAGGCATTACCCGGGGCGATGGCGAAGTGGGAGACGAAATTACCTTGAATGTAAAGCAGATAAAATCGGTTCCGCTATCAGCAAAATTCAGTGCGTATGGTATTGAGCAGATTGAGATACGGGGCGAAGTGCTGATGAATAAAAATAATTTTAAAGCTTACAACGATGCTTTGATTGAAGAAGGAGTTCCTCCACTGGCTAACCCCCGCAATGCTGCAGCCGGCTCATTAAGAATTAAAGACACCGCAGAAGTGAGTAAGAGAAATTTAGAAGCATTTCTTTATCATGTAAGTTTTATCATAGAGCATGAGGCGGTTGCTTCAGCAAAACCACCAACCACCAATCACCAACCACAAACCCACTCCGGCATGTTGGAAATGCTTTGGAACCTCGGTTTTCGCAGTCCAAAAAATGAAATGCAGATTTTTAAAGGTATTGATGGAGTAATAAAACATGTACACGATTTTGAAAAAGTACGTGACAACCTGGGTTATGAAATTGATGGCATGGTTATCAAAGTAAACGACCTGAACCTGCAGGACCGGTTGGGCATGACATCGCACCACCCCCGCTGGGCCATTGCATTTAAATTCAAGGCCCGTCAGGGAACCAGCAAATTACTGGCGGTTGAGTTTCAGGTGGGCCGTACCGGTGCTGTTACGCCGGTTGCTAAAATAGAACCGGTGCAGGTTGGTGGGGTTACGGTGGGCAGTATCTCCATCCACAACGAAGAATACATCAAGGAAAAAAACCTGATGCTTGGCGATACAATTTTGATAGAGCGAAGCGGCGATGTTATTCCGCAGATAGTTAAATCTTTTCCCGAACTGAGAAAAGGCGACGAGGAGAAAATTAAATTTCCAACAGAATGCCCCGTTTGTAAAAGTGCGTTATACAAGCCCGAAGAAGATGCTGTTTGGCGTTGCGTAAACCTTACCTGTCCGGCGCAGATCGTAGAAGGCATTATACATTTTGTAAGTAAAGATGCTATGGACATCAGGAGTTTTGGAGAAGCTAACGTGCGCAAGTTTTATGAAATGGGATTGCTGAAATCTATCCCCGATGTTTACAATTTGCCTTATGATAAAATTGGTAAGCTGGATGGCTTTCGAGAAAAGTCAATTATCAAACTGCAGCAGGCTATTGAAGATTCAAAAAAGCAATCATTAAACCGCATCATCTATGCATTGGGCATTCGTTTTGTGGGCGAAACCACGGCTAAAACGCTTGCCAATGCAGTTTATCATCTTACTGATTTTAAAAACTTTACCGAAGCACAATTAATGCAACTGGAAGATGTTGGGGTAAAAGTTGCCACAACAGTTTACAGCTTTTTTCACAATGAAAATAACCTGCAGTTATTACAGCAGTTGGAAAATCTTGGTGTACAATTAAAAAATGAAAAGAAAGCTGTTGTTACAGATGGCAACCTCTCTGGCCTCACATTTTTATTTACTGGCACGCTCTCTCAATTAAAAAGAAGTGATGCCGAAGCCCTTGTGGAAAACAACGGGGGAAAGATACTTGGAGCCGTAAGCAGTAAGTTAAATTACCTGGTTGCAGGTGAAAGTGCCGGCAGTAAACTCGAAAAAGCCAAAAAAATTCCCGCCATTCATGTAATAAGTGAAGAAGAATTTATAAAAATGCTACCTAGTAGTAAATAAATATATTATATTTGTTAGCAACCTCTCCAACTGCCTGAATACAGTTACAATACTGTTGATTATTAAATTCATTAAATCTTACGATTATGATTAAAAAAAATCCTGGCGAAATTTGGAAACAGATTCTATTTACCGGCCATAAGCAACTTCGTAAAAAGTATGGCATTTCTTCTCATGGCAGGGCTGCCAGCTACACAGATGATGTTTTAAAAGATGGCAAACTGTTGAATGGTTCGCTCACATCGGGCTACAAAACATTAAACCTGCATGTTGAGGGCAGCAATGGTACTATTTATATTCACCGCGAAGTAGCGAAGCTTTTTTGCAAAAAGCCCTCACCAAAGTACAAATATGTAATTCATGTAAATCATAAGAAAAAAGATAACGAATATAAAAACCTGAAGTGGGCAACACTGGACACAGTGAGTTCTCACCAGCAAAACAGTCCTGAAAAAATAGCTTACAAAATACGCCAGGCAAACCGTACAGTAGGCCTAAAACTCAATGCCACGCAGGTTAAAAAAATAAAAGACATCATCAATAATCCAAAAAGAAAATTAACCTACAAACAACTGGCTGCAAAATATAAAGTAAGCGAAATGACATTATACCGCATTAAAAGCGGTGAAAACTGGGGACGTATCAAGTAATACCGACTATACCAGTGTTTAGTTAAATGCACTACAAAATTGGTATAGCTGAGAAAAATCGAACTTTCGGTAAAGGAACCTGTTAACGATGCAGGTTCCTTTTTTATTTTATTAAGTCGTTATTCAATTATTACCATGCTTCAGTCATCAACATTAAAATTTCTTAAAGATCTAGAGAAAAACAATAACAAACACTGGTTTGATACCCACAGGCCACAGTACGAAACAGCCAGAACAGATTTTTTTGCAATGGTTGAAAAACTGATTCCGGCTATAGCAAAATTTGATGCCCCAATTGGGCAGCTTGCTGTAAAACAATGTGTGTTTCGTATTAACCGCGATGTAAGGTTTAGTAAAAACAAAGCTCCCTATAAAAACAATATGGCCTGTTATTTTAACCAGGCCGGTAAAAACGGGCTTGGTGGCGGTTATTACCTGCATATAGAGCCGGGCAAAAATTTTGCTGCCGGCGGTATTTGGGAGCCTGAAGCAATAGTACTGGCAGGCATACGTCAGGAAATAGACTATAACTTTACCGATTGGAAAAAGATAATTGAAAACAAAAATTTCAAAAAGACTTTTACCGAAGGACTAAGAAGTAACGAAAAACTGGTGAGACCACCTAAAGGTTATGATGAAAATAATCCTGCCATTGAATTTTTAAAAATGAAAAACTTTATTGTAAGCAAACCCTTTGCTGATGAAGATTTGCAAACAAAAAATTTTGTAGCTGATGTTGCAAAAACATTCAACAGCATGAAGCCGTTAATTGAATTTTTGAATACGGCGATACATTAATTTTTTGGGACTTTCGGTAAAAAAAACGGCCAGAGATAAAAATCTCCGGCCTTGCTTACCTCTGAAACCACAAGAAAAAATTTATAGCAATAGCTTAATAATTAGTTTTATTAATCAAAATAGTTTTAATTGAAAACATCCCTTAACGATATTTCAAAGCGGATTTTATATAATATTGGAGATACAGATAACCAAGCAGGCTGTAAAATTACTATTTTTTTAATATTACACGTAATTTATTTTTCAATTTTCGCATTTTTATAGGCTTTGGGTCGCTTAAAATTCAATGTGGGCTCTATACCCGTTGCTTTGGTATTCCCAATTGTTTTGTAAAATCATCCAAGCCTTTTAGCATCATTTCCCTCATAAAAAATCAGTTATAAAAACTAATTAGCATTAGTTTTGCATAAAAAAGTGCATGGCAAAAATAAAGCCCGGTAAAAATGCCAGCAAAAAGGATGTAATAGCCCAAAAAGCTGCGGCTTTGTTCAAAAGCAAGGGTTTTTCATCAGCTTCAATGAGGGAATTGGCGGAAGCGGTAGGTGTGGAAGCACCCAGCCTATATAACCACATTGGCAGTAAAAGCGAATTGCTGCAGGGAATTTGTTTCAAGGTTGCCAATGCCTTCACTTTGTACCTGGATGCTACAGAAAATAATACCGATAATCATGCAACAAGGCTTGAGCATATCATCCGGTTTCATATACGCATGATGCTTGATCATTTTGATGAAGTATATGTCGCCAATCATGAGTGGAAGCATTTAAAAGAACCCTATCTCAGCAATTTTCTGATTCAGCGCCGGGGTTACGAAAAACGCATCATCAGTTTAATGGAAGGCGGTATTTCTGCGGGAAAGTTCAAACTTACCAATCCCTATGTTGCAGTGTTAACCATTTTATCGGCAGTTAGAGGCCTGGAGTTTTGGCAACAACATAAAAAAAATATCAGCAGTCAGGTATTGGAAGATGATATGGTAAATCATTTATTAAATGGCATTATTAAATAATTTTTATGGCAGTTCATTTTCATAAACTAACAGTAAAAGAAATAAAAAACGAAACGCCCGATTGTGTTTCCATAGCATTTGTTATTCCTGAAGATCTTCAAAGCGAGTTTGCATTTGAACAAGGCCAGAATATTACCATTAAAAAAGAAATTGATGGGGAAGAAATACGCAGGTCATACTCCATCTGCTCGGCTCCTTTCGAAAATGAATTACGGGTAGCTGTAAAAAAAGTAGATGGTGGAAAATTTTCAACTTATGCAAATAGTGTTTTGCATTCCGGTGATCAACTTGATGTAATGCCGCCCACCGGAAAATTCAACACAAAACTCGAAACTCAAAATTCAAAACGATATTTGGCTTTTGTTGCAGGTAGCGGCATCACGCCGGTCATCTCCATCATTAAAACAACTTTACAAACCGAGCCCGCAAGCAGCTTTACATTGGTATTTGGTAATCGTGGCCGCAATTCAATTATCTTTTTTGAAGAACTGGAAGGATTAAAAAACAAATACCTCAACCGCTTTAATTTTATCAATATTCTCAGCCGTGAAAAAACAGATGCGCCTATAAATTCCGGAAGAATTGATTTTAATAAATTAAACGAACTGAATAAACTGGTTGACTACAAAAACACCGATGAATTTTTTATTTGCGGCCCCGAAAAAATGATCTTTTGTGTAAAAGAGTTTTTAGAGGCAAGCGGCATAGAGCAAAAGAAAATTCATTTTGAATTGTTTACTACGCCGGGCCAAAAGCAAGCTGTTAGCCACAAGCCATTAGCTGTTAGCAACGAAGGCCCTCAAAGTAAAATAACCGTAAAGCTCGATGGCCGTAGTTTTGATTTTGACCTTGGTTTTAATGGTGAGAATATTTTAGATGCTGCTTTAAAGCAAGGTGCCGATTTGCCATTTGCCTGCAAAGGTGGCGTATGCTGCACCTGCAAAGCAAAACTGCTTGAGGGTGAAGTGGAAATGGATGTAAACTGGGGACTTGAGCATGAAGAGGTAGAACAGGGATTTATTCTAACCTGCCAATCGCACCCAATTACAGAAAAAGTGGTGGTTGATTTTGATATAAAATAACACTTATAAACAGGACATCGCTTTAGCTTAAAATAATAATAGCCAGCAAAATTAAAATGGTCAATGCGTCTTTCTTTTCCATATCTTTTCTGGATATCAAACTGAAATTATCCGGTAGTATTTTGCTTCCAGATAATTTCAGTTGTAGTTTTATTGAATCACTATTTTAATTGTTTCAGCATTTTCGCCTCCTGATAACCTTACAAAATATATTCCGTTGATAAGCCCTGCCAGACTATAGCGATTAGTACTATTTTTATTAATTGTTCTAACTCTTTTGCCGGTTATATCTGTTATCTGCAAGTGGTTAAAATTATCTGTACCATTTACAATTATATAATCTTTTGCAGGCACCGGTGAAATGCTTATTTTTTCTATCACAGAAAAATCAACCCTCACAATATTGCTGTAATTGAACCTTCTGTCTTTATCAATCATTTTTAAGCGGTAATAATTAAATCCTTTAATAGGTATTCTATCAGTTGCGGTGTAAGTATTGCTGGTATTACCTTTAGCAAGTTGAGCTGTTATTTTGCTGTAGTTTAAACCGTCCGTACTTTTTTCAACCTCATATTGCTGCAGGTTTATTTCGTTTGCCGTGTTCCAGTATAATGCCACTTGTTCTTTTTCTTTTACAGCATTGAAAGACAACAGATTTACTGGCAAAATTGTAAAAGAATTCTTCGCAAAATAAAACGATGAGAATGAGCCAACACTGGCAGACAAAACATACCCGTACTCATACAGGCTGGCCGTGGTGGTTAGTTTTGATGCATTGGCTGTTATTGAAGCACTGCAGCCCTGTTCGTTTTTAAATATGGCAATGTCATTGATGGTTACAATGCCTGAAGGCTGGCTTTGTGAATTGAATGCATTTTTTAAAGACAAGTACTCGTTGGTTTTTATGTACAATCTTATGTCAACATTACTAGTTGGTTGGTTTTGCACCGTGATGGTGATATTTCTGTCTAGGTATAATTGATGCTTCGGATCTTCTCTTACTATTGCACTGTTTATGTAAACCGATGCATTTACATTTCCTAAATTATTGCCATTTCCTTTTATTTCGGCAACCACATCACCAGCGGAGTTTAAGATGGGAACCCATTTGTTATTATTGGAACCATTAATTACAACAATAGGGTATGCTTCGCAACTGTTGGGTTGGCCATTGGCAATAAATGCCGGCACCACAGTTAAACCATTACGGGCCACTATCAGGTTTGTGTTGGTACTGGTATTGGAAGATTTGGCGGTAACGGCGTTGGTTGCAGGGTCAAATTCCACCACCCTGGTAATACCTCCACTTTCCTGTGTGGTCGTGTACATTTTATTGCCGTTTATCGTAAGCCTTCCCTGCGGATTATAGCCATTGCCCCCGGCTGAATTGGGGAAACTATACAAATTGTTTAATGAATTCGTGGCAGGATCAAAAGAAAAAATAGTACCCCGGCCACCGCTGCCGCCGCTGAGAGCAGTGTTGTACATTTTACTATTGTAAACGGTCATAGCATTTTGTACAGTTACTCCTATTGATGAAGAAAGGTCTGCCAGTGAGGTAGCAATATTAGTTGCAGGGTCAAAAGAAAAAACAGCACCGGAATTATTTGCTCCCCCGTCAGAAGTAGTACTGTATAATTTATTGTTATACACCACAAAACCTGCATTGGGTTTATTGCTTCCCACGTTTTGCACATCATACAATTTACTCAGCACTTGAGTAGCCGGGTCGAAGCTATATATGATGCCATTATTTCCAATGCCCCCGGCATAGGTCATCCCATATAGTTTATTGTTAAAAACAACAGGCTCACCTGCGGGGAATGCCCCACCCAGTGGCTGAAAATCTTTTTTAGCAAATGCATTAGTAGCAGGATCAAATTCATACAATACACCCCAATCACTTATGCCACCATTAGCGGTAGTGCCATATAATTTTCCATTATAGGCAACTGGCGAAGAAATTGGTCTTCGTCCGTTAGCGCCACTGTTTACATTACTGAATAAAAATTTGCGGGAGTAAATGGAGGTGGAAGGATCGAACTCCCAGATAGTACCGTAGGGTGCTCCAAATATTTCCTGCGGGCCGGTATAGCAGATGCCATAAATTTTTCCGTTCAGCAATGTTGGCTGGCCATAGGGAATACGACCATTTTCTGCAGCATTAAAATTTAATTTTTTAGCAACGGTATTTGCTGTGTAATCATATGCAAACAAAGTACCTTGATCAACAAAGCCTCCATTATAAGTAGTACCATAATATTTTCCATTGTATAAAAACATGGCAATACCCGGCTGTATAGGATTATCAAAATTGTTGGCACCAAAATCATATTTTTTTACAACTGTGGTTGGGTTTGCAGGATCCCATTCATAAATAGTACCAGTAGCATTTGCACCGCCGTCGTTGCACATGCCCAAAAATTTTGTTCCATTCAACACGAGTCTGCCTAATGGCCCTCTTCCGGTAGGGGTATAATTAAAATCAACCAGCTTTGTGAATATATTTGTTGCTGGGTCTAATTGAAATAAAGTACCGGAGTTATTTGAACCAGCACTGTAAAGGCATCCATACAGTTTATTATTGTATACCATCATTTCGTTATTATTGGCATTACCACCAGTGGTGCCGTCAAATACCTTAATGATAGTAGTGTTAGAACCATTGGGCAAACTGGGGTCTATGGCATATAAGGCTCCATAATTATTGGTAGCACCCTGTTGGCTCATACAATACAGTTTATTATTGTACACGGTTACATTGCTATTAAAATTTGAGCCGTTTCCAGCACCTGAACCAGTAAGGTCCAGCAGGTCTGTGTAGATATTTGTGGCAGGATCCCACTGAAATACTACACCAACATTAGAGCTGCCACCTTGCAAAGTAGTACCATACATTTTATTATTAAGCAGGCGAAGGGAGTTTTGCGGGCCACTTCCGCCACTGCCTATAAAATTATATTTTTTTGTAAAAATATTTGTGGCAGGATCCCATTCAAAAATAGTTCCGGCAAAGTTTGTTCCGCCACTTTGTGCCAAACCGTAAAATTTTCCATTGTATAATAAAAGACTCCCTTTGGGATTATAACCATATAAAGTAATATTGGCACCAAAATCAAACTTTTTGGTGTAAATATTTGTAACAGGGTCATATTCAAAAATGGTTCCGTAGCTACCCGTGCCGCCCTGGTAAGTGGTACCATATAGTTTACCATTATACAAAGCCAGTTCTACATTGGCGGGGTTAGCGCCAAAAGTAATTACAGGGAAGCTGTATTGCACCTGAAAATTAGTACCCGAACTATCTGTGCTAAAAAGATAGCCGTTAGAAGACTGATCGCCCTGAGGGGTTCCGCCCACCAGGCCAAATAGTTTTGATACTCCCTGTGCGGAAATATTTACAATAAAGCTTACACTTGAGAAAACAAGGATGAATAAAAATTTTTTCATACAAAAAATTAAAGCTGTGAAAATTCAAAATCTCAGGCTTTGCTAAAGATAATTGGGAGGATGTAAAATTTCATTTATAAACATTACCTGCAAATACCTAATTTGTAGTAGATGAACAACACCAGGCTAATAAATTAAAAAGTTGCTGAGGTAGCAGCCAACCCCGGAACCCCGGTAACAAACACACGTACAGTACCGGCCGCAGGATAGGTATGACCCGGGTCGCTCCCCTTACTTCTTACATACAAAGTATTTTGTAAATTTTGAATGCCCCCTGCTGTCATTGTACCGCTAAGCACATTAAATTGCTGCACCTGAATGCCTCCGGGCGATATTGTTCTGAGCACAAAAATTGAAAAATTATTTCCACTACCTGATATGTAAGTAGATACGGGGGTAGTACTCAACGTACCAGCAGGTATTGCTTTTTGCTCAACATTTAAAGTAAAGGATGTATTATTTTGGTTGGTAAACCGAAATTTATAATCAGTAAATATTGTACCGGCAAAATTTGACGGAGAGTTATCATAAATACAGCTGTCGGGGTGCATAAAATAAATACCATTTACTATCGGCGGGGTGGTGCCACTATACACGTTGGCGCCTCTTACCCTTAATGAATCAACCATGCTTTGTGAAATCTGGTTACTGACAGGTGTAGGGAAAATTTCGCCAGTAATGGCTGGCAAATCGTTACTTTTTTTACAAGAACCGAGTACTAAAAATAGAGAGTAAAATACGGCTGTCCATTTTATTAAAGCTGATGATTTTTTCATTTTTTTTATTTTGATATGAATAAATGTAAAATCAAAACTACCCTTGTGTAAGCTCCAACACAATACTCAATTTATAGTAGAACAGAAATAATGATAGCTTAACATCGAATTATTGAATAATTTTAAAGTTGCTAATACAGCGAGAACAAAAAATGAAAAAAATAAGTACCCTTTTATTTGCAGTGATATTTTACGTTCAGGGACAACCTGTATTTGCACAGGCAAGACTTACAGATAGCATTAGGCGGATCATTGCCATAAGTACAAATGATAAAGAAAAAATTGAAGCCATTGCAAAATTGTCAGAACTAAACCTTAATCCCGATACTTTATTACCCTATGTTGTAATGGCAGAAAATATTTCTGGTAATATAAAAGAGAAGTTTGAAGCAGATAGGATAAAAGTAGCCAGAGTATACTATTATGTTCGTAAAAATTATATTGATAGTGCCATTAACATAATTGATCCACTTATTAATTATTACAAAACTGAAAAAAAAAGGCAATCCTTTTATTTATCGCTATTATTTTTTAAAGCAAAAATCCTTGACAGGGGCAATCGTTACACACAATCGCTTACACAGTTATACGAGGTAGTAAAAATTGCTGAATCACAAAAAGATACGTTGGTACAAATACAGGCAAAAACAGGCATTGGCTGGGTACAGATGGAAATGGAACAATACCCGGAAGCTTTAAGATGGCTCAACAATGCGCTGAATACCTCAAACAATAAAAAATTTTACAGCAACTACGGTGCATTGTATAGTAACATTGCCACTACATTTAATGCATTGGGAAAACCCGACTCAGCAAAATATTACATTGATATTGCCATTAAGGATGCAAGAAAAAATGATAATCAACTTTTTTTAGCCACTGCACTAAGCATGCAGGCAAAAATATTTATCGATGCTAAACAGCGTCATCTTGCAGAAGCCCCGCTGAGTGAAGTGGTATCAATAAGAAAAGGAATAAACGACCCTTTTTATACAGTATATGATATGAGCAGCCTGGCAAGTTATTATGCTAGTAATGAACAAACTGAACAAGGTATTGCCTTGTGCAAAGAAGGTATAAGCCTTGCCAAACAAAGCGGCTTATCTTCGCAATTATTAATGATTTACCATTCACTTGCAGAAAATTATAAAGCAGCAGGTAAAACAGTTGAATACAGTAATACCCTGGAGTCGATTATCGCTTTAAAAGATTCTTTTAACAATATCAATTCTTCCAGGCTGCTTGCCGATATGCAGGCTGCAAGCGAAGCACAAAAAAATGAAAAAACAATTGTTGAGCAAAACTTAAACCTCGCCATAAAAAACTACTGGTTGTTTGGTTCTGCTTTATTTGCTACTATGATAAGTATTATTGTTTGGCTTGGGTTTAAAAATTACCGCCGCAAACAAAGTATAAAAATGCAGTTGGCGCTTGAAGAGGAAAAGAGAATTGCAGCACAATCTATCATTAACGCAGAAGAACAGGAACGCAAAAGAATTGCTGCCGACCTGCACGATAATATAGGAGCTTATGCCTCGGCCATACGGGCCGACGTAGAAAAAATAACTGATAATGGTTTTGAAAAAAATAATGCATCGCTGCAAAATCTGCAGCAACATTCGCAGGAAATTATTAATTCGCTCAGGGATTCCATCTGGGTATTGAATAAGGAAAACATCACCATCACCGGCATCAGCGACCGCATAAAAAATTATCTCAACAAGTTACAACCCAGCTACTTCCATATCCATTTTCATATTACCGAAGAAATAAAAAATGATGCAAGGCTGAGTTCGCAACACGCACTGAGTATTTTTCGAATTGTGCAGGAAGCTGTTCACAATGCTTTAAAACATAGTAATGCTGCAAACATCACTGTTGATATAAAGAGTGCAGAAAGCATTACATTAAAAATTACTGATGACGGTATAGGAATAAGCAATACAACAGATAATACAAGAGGCAATGGCCTTATAAATATGAAAGCAAGGGCAACAGAGGCAGGCATGCAATTAGATATTACTGCCGGTAACAACAATGGAACCAGTTTGATTTTACAGGCTACTACAAATTAAGTATGGCATATAAATACAAAAACCCTCTCTTTGTAAAATGAAAATATACTCATGAGTAAAGCTATAAAAATTGGATTGGTAGATGACAAAGCCGTAAACCGAAGCAGTGTTTCTGACAAAATAAAACAGTTTGAGGACCTTGATTTTTGTTTTATGGCAGTTAATGGAAACGATTGCCTGGAACAGTTAAAAGGTCTGCCGTTTGAAAAAATGCCCCGGGTTATTTTTATGGATCTAGAAATGCCCGAAATGGATGGTGTGCAAACTATCAGCCTGGCAAGGGCTTTATACCCTGAAATATTTTTTATTGTACTAACCGTTTTTGATGATGATGATAAAATTTTTGAAGCCATAAAAGCAGGTGCACATGGTTATTTACTTAAAGATGAAAGCGCTGTAACCTTGCACAATGCTATAACCAATGTTGTAGAAGGCGGAGGTGCACCCATGAGCCCGGCCATTGCCCGTAAGGCACTAGGCCTGCTAAGCAAATCATCTTTGCAAACCACTACAAAAGACCCGGAACCTAGTTTGCTGGATACCATCGTTACTGAAAGAGAAAAAGAGATTTTATTGCATACCATCAATGGTTATGATGCAAAACGCATTGCCGGTATATTAGATATTAGTGTCCTTACCATCCGCAAGCATATCGCCAATATTTACCAGAAGCTGCATGTTAACAGCAAGGCACAAATCATTTGCCTGGCGCATAAAAATAACTGGGTGTGATCTTCTTTTAAAAATTAATCCGGGTTCCAGGTAATACTATAGCAGTATAATTTCTGTTTGATATTATTTCATTCCGCCTGCCATGCCCTTTTAGCGCTTTCAGTCTTATTTGTTCGCCGTTTGCAGCTTTAATGCTAAAAATATCAACGTCGGTTTGCATTTTGCCCAGTTTTATCATGCCTTTAGCTATCGCACCCTGGTTAATGATGGTAACTCCGCTGTAAACAACATTATTTTTCAACGAAAATGTTACCGGTATATCCTGGCGTTCGGGCGAATTGCTTAGATCATCCTGTAAATAAAGTTGTATTTCAAGCTTCGAAGCAATAAAAACATCTTTTTTAGTTACCGGCTTTTCCTCTTCTCTTTCTTCTTCATCAGCTTTAAGTGCCAGTTTTTCCGAAGATTTAACTTCTGTATTTTTTACTTTTTCTTTTTCCGGGGTTTTTTCTGCTGGTTTTTCTTCCGGCTTTTTTTCCGTTTCGGGTGTCACTGTACGCCTGTCAACTGCGGGTGTTGATCCCGGTGTTACATCAATGGGAACATTATTTTCAGAAACAATGTCGCCGTTATTTTCCGCCTTCAGTTTCTCTATTCCTGCAATCTCTTCGTCAGGTTTATTCTTATTTACAATGGCAAGGGTAATAAAAAGGCACAACAGCAGCAGCACTGCCGGTAAATAGATATTTTTATTTTTTAAAACATGCTGTTTTGAATTTTCAAGCGCTGATAATGGTTTAGCCCATATTTCTGCCCGGGTTTCCATGCCAGTGCCTGTCGTTTTTTCCAGCCTGGCTGCAGGGCTGGCTTGCTGGCTTGCATAAGCGGAAGCCATATTAAGAGAGGCCAGATTTATATTTCTATAATTTGGAAAAGCGGCTATCAGTGCCTGTTGAAAAGCCGCTGCATCTGCAAACCTTACAGCAGGATTTTTTTCCAGCGCCTTCATCACAATATCACTTAACGCCTTAGGTATTGCCGCATTAGTTTTTACAGGCTGCGTTATTTTCTCTTTCATGATGGCCTGCATCAGGTTAAAATCGGTATCTGCCTCAAAGGGAAGTTTACCGCAAATCAATTCATACAGCGATACACCCGTTGCATAAATATCCGATGATGCAGACGCATCTTTTCCCTGCAAAAGTTCCGGGGCCATAAATTCTACCGTGCCCACAATTTTGTTCACTTGTGTCATTTTCTGTTCGCCTGCAACCTTGGCAATTCCAAAATCCATCAGCTTAACCGTATCATCCGGCGTAAGCATAATATTGGCAGGTTTAATATCCCGGTGAAAAATATTTTTTTTATGGGCGTGTTTTAATCCTTCCAGCACCTGTATAAAAACCGGCACCACAAATGCCGCAGGAAGCGTTTTATACTTTTTCATCAGGTCATCAAGGTTGGTGCCCTCCACATATTCCATCACCATAAAATGGTTTCCGCCCTGCTCAATAAAATTGTAAATAACGGCAATATTGGGGTGCAGCAACTGGGCAAGCACCCGTGCTTCTTTTTTAAATCTTTCTAAAAACAGCTCCTGCACAGTAAGTTGCGGATGCAGCATTTTTAAAGCCACATCTCTGCCCAGCATGGTATCTGTTGCTTTAAACACATTGCCCATACCGCCCTTGCCCAGGTGTTCGCTAATCTCGTAAGAATGTATTTTTTCTCCAATCATAATTTGCTGTTGTTAAAATTCGGTGGGCAGTTCTGCATCCCTTGTCATTTTAGGAAGCTCTACATCCCTTGTCGATTTTAGTTCGGTTTCTTCATTACTTTTTTTCCTTTCGGCAAGCACTACGGTAATATTATCGTGGCCGCCTCTTGCCTTGGCCTGCCCAACCATGGCGGATGCAGCATTTTTTATTCCGTTTTCAATAAGTATTTTATTCAGTTCTTCATCGTTCAAATAATCATATAACCCGTCTGAACAAAGTAAAAGCCGGTCGTTGTTCTCAAGATTGTATTTGCTTTTGCCGGTGTCTATCCGCAACTCCGCTTTTGTGCCCATGGCATTGGTGAGTATATTTCTTTTGGGATGCTCTGCCGCTTCGGCTGCTGTAATATCGCCACTGTTTACGAGTTGCTGCACATAGGTGTGGTCTTGTGTTATCTGCATAATAGAACCACTTTTTTGTATATACGCACGGCTGTCGCCTACATGTGCGTAATAAACATCCTGGTCAATTACAACCAAAACGGTACAGGTTGTACCCATTCCCTGAAAGGCCGTTTGCGATGATGCTTTTTCAAAAATTGTTTTGTTGGCAAGGGTTAATGCTTTTTCCAGACTTTTTTCTACGGTGCTGTTGTTTTGATTATAATATTCCCTGCAAACAATATCGGTTGCCATTCTGCTGGCCACTTCGCCGGCCTGGTGGCCTCCCATACCATCTGCCACAATCAGCATATAGCCTTTTTCACGTAACGTATTTTCATCGGCAATTTTAAAGAACAAACCCATGTCTTCATTATTGGTGCGTATATTACCCAGGTCCGAAACCACCACCGCTTTAATATCGCCCGGCTCAATTGAATCGCTCCTGCGCTCGCTGGCAACCGGTTTGTTTTTGTTTCCCAACAAATTATTTATCCAGCCCATGATTTACTCTTTTATTTTTTCAAGATTATATTCATACGATTTGCGGCCAACGGTTATCGGCACCTCTATTTTTTTTGATTCATACCCATCTGCCCTTAAAGTAAATTCAAAGTTCTCTCCCTCTTTACCGCTGATGTCATAAGGTAGTTTTTCGGTGCTCCCATCCGGAAAAACAATATAGGCATTGGTAGCATTGGGTACATCTATGGTTAATTTCTGATTTTCAGATGACTTTTGTACGGTGTTGTCTTTTTCACCTGGTAACCCTTCGCCAAGCGGTTTTTCATCCGATCCGTTAAGAATAGTAATTGCAACAGCAATGATCAACACTACCGCAACTGCTATCATTCCTGTTTTACGGCTAACTTTCAGTTGTATTGGCGTTGTTGTTTTACTTTTTAGTGCAGATTGCGTTTTTTTATCGCCCAGCAACATTTCAACCCCCGCTGCAGATATACGGCTTAAAGGATTTACCTGCAGGCATTTTTCAATTACGGTGTTAAGTTTAGCTGATACAGTTGGTATAAGTATCCGTGGTTTTGTATAATCTCCCTTTTCAATTTTAAACCGCATGGTTACTGCATTATCTGCACCAAACGGCATATGCCCTGTTATCAATTCATAAGCCAGCACGCCAAGGCTCCAGATATCTGATTTTTTTTCAACCTGCTGACGAAACTGTTCTGGTGCCATATATTCGGTGGTACCAACCATGTATCCCTGTTGTGTTAATTTGGGGGTGTATTTGTTTTTGGCAATACCAAAATCAAGCATGGTAATTATTCCGTTGGGCTGCACTTTAAAATTCTGTGGTTTTATATCCCGGTGCAATATGTCTTTGCTGTGCAAATAAGCCAATGCTGCAGCAATCTGCTTTACAATATTTTCAGTTTCTTCGTTTGAGAGTTTACCCCTTCTGTGCAGGTAAACATCCAGCGGATCGCCTTCAACAAATTCCATAATGATGCAGGCTGTTTCGCCGGTAACCAGGTACTCGTACAGGCGGGCAATATTTGGATGACTTACAGAAGACTGTATATAGGCCTCGTTCCTGAACCGGTCGCCCATTTCTTTCTGGTGCAGCATTTTGATAGCTGCTGTTCTGTTTAAGGTTGCGTTATATGCCTTATATACATCGCCCATACCGCCCGACCCTAAACGTATGGTCAGGCGGTATCCGGCAATTTCTGTAATATGGCCACTGTCATATCTCATACAATCATCGTTATCAAAAACAGTTGGCTTTTCTTATTTATTAACTTTTGTAATACCCATTAATTCAAGGCCATATTTAATTGGTACGGCAAAAGAAATTTTTGTTCCCTGATTATCTGCTTTTCCTGCAAAGAAAATTCCTATCACATTTCCCTTATCATCAAACATAGGGCCACCGCTATTGCCTGCACCCGTTGCATTAATGGTAAGCTGGTAAGCATCTCCAAAGCTGCTATAGGTAAGGTTTTTATCTGATGACGCAGGAATGATGCGGCCAATATTACCGGTTGTTACAGTTGTGGTAGGCACGGTTGTAACCTGATTTCTCTGGTTAAATACATCTTTCGATTTTTTAACTACAAACTGCTCAGGTGCTACGCCCGGAAATCCCATTACTGTAACTGATTGTCCGGGTTTTACCAGGTCGTAATTATCCAGCATAGTAACTTTTGTAAGAGAACGCACAGTATTTATTTTCAGCAATGCCACATCATGCTCTTCTGAAGGTTGCGGATCGCCGGCCGCAGGAATACGCATACTTGTGTTTGAAAAGATCACGTCCAGGTAAGTGTTTTTTCCTTTTATCTGGTTGGCACCTACCTGTCTTCCATTAACCATGGATACATTTGCAGGAACAAAACCCTGCATATTCTGCGGACCAACCTGTGCATCATAATCAACAGTTTCTTTTCCACCTACCCATTTTACCAAGGCACCCGGAAACGCATAATTAGGAAACTGGTAACTTGTAAGCCAGCAGGCTGCCACATGCCTGTTCGTTAATATAAATCCATCCGAAGAGACAATAAAACCAGATCCTGTAGCTCCCGAAAACCCAAGAGGTACACCACTTCCATTGCGTTTATCTAACTCGGTTTTTGTAACCAGGTAAGGTTCAACCTGTCCGTCAGAATTTTGAAAATACAGGCCCGTATAAACAACCTCGCCGCTTGGCAAAACCCTGGCGCTATATTCATGCCATAATTCAACGCCAGAACTTACATCTCTTAATTGCCAGCCAAATTCTATCTGCACCACCCTGTCATCATTGTCTTTAGCAATTACCTCCGGCGTTTTAATATTACTTACCGGTATCTCTGTTTTTTTACCAAAAAGATTATCTCTGAAAACATATCCCAATACGCCCAACGCAATAACCAGTACACCAATTACAATACCCATGGTGCTGAAAGATTTTTTTCTTTCAGCAACCAGCATCCTTTCTACGGTTTGTTTTCCCAAGCCTGTTTTTGCAGGCTCGGCTGCCGCTGCGGCACTAACTCCCGGTGTAATTTCTGAAATGGTGGTAGCTTTAATGGATGTAGGTATATCCATTATTTTGGTTTCCATCATCATGTTTTGCGGCCTTGGGTATATATCAAACGCAAACACAGGTCCGTTGCTGCCCAACTGAACTTCATCGCCCGGTTTGAGTGTGGCAGAGCCTTTTACACGAACTTTATTTACAAAAATTCCATTGCGGCTGTTGTTGTCGTTAATTGAAAATTGCGGAGGCTCGGAAGTTACCTTTACGATCTTTCCATGTTCCCGGCTTACAATAACTTCCTGCTCGGGATCATACTGAATATCGCTTCCGGCAGTGCGGCCAATGGAGAGTTCCTGTTTATTAAAATCAAATTCTTCTACCTGGTTGGCCTTGGTACCTGATATATGCCTGATGACATATCTTTCAATAGTTGTGCTCATGTTGTTTGGTTTTGGTTATATGATATATTAAATGTTGAAAGACTCTGCATTTACACGGGCTTTACACACAGGAAATTGGAAAAAATCAGCTTAAGCAACACACTAAACCGGCAATAGCCTGAGTTTTTAAAATCAGGGCGAATTAAAAAGGGAACTAATTGACAGTTTAAATATAGTAATAATCATTTTAAAAGTAACTATCCCTTCCTTTTATTTACATGCTATCCTGTAATTTTAGTTTTTACCGGCAGTGTTTTTAAAGTTTTTAACATCAGGTACCCCGTTAAGCTATCCGCTTATAGCATCGCCCCAAATAATCCAAATGGATTAGTTTTTTATGCCCTGTAAATAATTGCTCTTTTATTTTTTGGGCAGATAAAATACCCGCTGATGGGTACAGCATATTAAAAGGTATACTGTAGTTTTACCTGCATAAAAATTATTTACATGAAAAAGTTGATTTTAATTCTTTTTGTATTGCCTGCCTTTACAGGTTTTGGTCAGTCCCCCGTTGCCACATCTTCCATCTGTAATGAATGTTCCGATTATGTGTTTACATCAATCTCTGTATTAAAAGATGTACAAGTAACCGATGCATATTACCTGCAATTACAAAGTTTGCTTGAGCGCTATAGTATTAATGTGGCACCCTGCAATGTTACCACATTTGGTGGCAGCCAAACGCTTACCAATGGAGCATTAGCCCAAATACTGAGCAGCGGTTTGCAAAACATAAGTGAATTAAAAAAAGCTGTTTTAAGCGAAAAGAATGATGCCGATAAGATAAAAATTGAAGCAAAAATTAAATTAAATGGTTTTGATTTATTTAAGCATCAATACAATTCTATTAATAAGGTTAAAGATGTAAAAGCAAGTGATTGTTATTACGGCGCCGTACAAATTTTATTAGAAGAATATAAAATAGACATAACCGATAAAACCGGTTTGCTGCAAGCCGCTAAACCAGCAAATGGTAAAAATATGGGCATCCTTATAAAGCAGGTTTTGGGGTTAACTAAAATCGATGTATCAAAATATGCTAAGCCAACCATTACAAAAAGCGAATTTGTCATACTGCTTAGCGACGCTTTAGATGAATATAATGAAATGATTGCTGCAGCAGCCTATTAATAAATTGAAGATAAATTCAACTGTAAGTAAACTTATTTTTTTTATTTTAACTAACGCTTGTTAGTTTTTTGTATTAATTTTACCTCTTAAATTTTTTATTATGTCTATACACGACCTTGAGAAAATTTTTCAGGATAAGATTGATAAAGAAATAAAGATCGAGCCAAAAGACTGGATGCCAGAAGCCTATCGCAAAACCAACATTCGCCAGATAAGCCAACATGCGCATAGTGAAATTGTGGGTATGCTACCCGAAGGCAACTGGATAAGCAGGGCCCCGTCTTTAAAACGCAAAGCAATCCTTATTGCAAAAGTGCAGGATGAGGCCGGCCATGGCTTATACCTGTATTCATCTGCCGAAACCCTTGGCAGCAGCCGTGATGAAATGATTGCCGACCTGCACAGCGGTAAAGCAAAATATTCTTCCATATTTAATTACCCAACATTAACCTGGGCCGATATGGGTGCCGTTGGCTGGCTGGTTGATGGCGCTGCCATTTTAAACCAGGTGATGCTGTGCCGCACCAGCTACGGGCCTTATGCAAGGGCCATGGTGCGCATTTGTAAAGAAGAAAGTTTTCACCAACGCCAGGGATTTGAAAGTTTGCTGGTATTAAGCCGTGGCACACCTGAGCAAAAAGCCATGTGCCAGGATGCCATTAACCGCTGGTGGTGGCCAAGCCTGATGATGTTTGGGCCTAAGGATAGCGAAAGCACCAA
>Ga0105046_10003187_pt1 | contig 25958 bp, 21 predicted proteins | sample MAT03_FD_78385 | JGI IMG/M metagenome (GOLD analysis project Ga0105046, IMG submission 78385) | Freshwater microbial communities from Lake Fryxell liftoff mats and glacier meltwater in Antarctica - MAT-03 (megahit assembly) | ecosystem: Environmental > Aquatic > Freshwater > Ice > Liftoff...
AGCCCCCCTCAAACTCCCCCCTAACAAAACACTAAATCACGAAGATATGGTAATATAAGAATGTTGGATGTGACATTTCAACTTAATTTCCAACACGACATTTCAACTTAACGCTGACAGCGATATAATATAATAATTAGTATTTGACTAATTCACGTTTAAAGTGGGAATAGAGGAATAAATCCAATTGCAAAGTATTAAGTTTGATTCACCTTGCTTATAAATATTTTGGCTTTTATGATGAAAATCCAAAGGATTTGTCAAAATTTAACCTAAAGGGTTAAAGATTTTTTTATTGGATTCTTAATATCTAAAGTTTTGAGAAAAAGGTTTATATGACTATTAATGTAAAAAATATTCAATCTGCAAAAGATTTTCATGAAGTTGTCAATCACCTAAAGACAATTAGTGATGCGAGCGATCGACAGTTAACAAGCAAACTTCAAGAAAAAAAAGGAAATCTTGAAGGGAGATGGATTATTCTTCTAAAAAAAATACTATCAATTCTCCCTGGGGTTAATCCCTCCACTACAAATTTAGATGAAGTTGCAAAAGCAGTTGCTAAATTTGCTGTTGCTAATCAGAAAATAGGGTATTTTACAATTGATGACCAAAAAAAGCTCAGGGAGGTTATCGAAAAATTAAAACTGAAAGGACAAGAATTTCATCAAGGTAATGAAAAAGTTTTAAATACAGCGATTGAAACAATTAGCAAATTGCCTGTTAGAACAATTAATAAAGATAGTTTTACTTTAGAGGATATTTCGGCTTTAAGAGAAAAAGCAAAGATTTTTGTAGAAGGAGATCAATCTAACGAAATTGCCCCTTATATCGAAAGTGTTTTAATCAACCCTTTATTTCAAAGCAATCCTCAACTTTTTATGGACAATTGGAAGAAAGAGAGAGGGGGAACCGAAGAATTTCGCATAGGGGAAGATTCTGCAAGAATGTTTTTTAATGCAGAGCTGCCAAAATTATAACTTTATTTAAAATCGATTGTGGAGACATAAGATGCCTAAAGTTTTACCCGATGCACTACAAAAAAATAGACTAATTATTGAAGAGACGCTTCAGACTAGCAACGAAGAAACTTTTTCACCAAAAAATATGCAAATCCAACTGCTCAAAAATTGTCCAGAAACAATCCCTACTTTAGCCAATTGGATATATCAAGAATGGCACCCTTATGACTCTTCATTGACTAAACAAAAGCTCATTACTGGTTTTGGTAAGCGTTTAAATGATGATAGAATACCCTTGGCGGTGGTTGTATTAAAAGAAGGGCTTCCTATTGGAACAATTTCTCTTAAAGAAAATGAGGATCCTGAATTTGCAAATTTTGCCGTCGGTAATCCTTGGCTGGGAAGCTTTCAAATAACAGAAGCAGAAAGAAATAAAGGTTTAGGTACAGACTTATTAAAGATGGCAAAAACTCTCGCAATTGGCTTGGGTTACAAAAACATTTTTCTTTATACTTCGAATCCTGCAAATTTAGAATGGTTTAGCGAACATGGGGTGCATTTGATAGAAACGCGCCCTTTTCGCAATCATGAGATCACCATCATGCAAATCCATTTATCATAACTTTACTGCTGATAATAGGGACAAAGTGTTGCGAATTTTCTCATAAAAAATCCTGGCCATAGAACAAGATTATAAATGCAAGGTCAGGAACCCCTGACCCTTGCTTAAACTTATAGATAGCAATCGGAAGAGAGATAGGCCAACTTGCCAAAGGGTTCTTTTGATTTAAAAGCGCGAATTTCCACTGGAGAAACCCAATTTTGGCTAAAAGAACATTGCACAAGATGTTGCTCTAGATCAAGTAACAAGCCAACATCCCCAGGTAAAACGACTGTTTTTGTTTGAAATTGATTTTCTCTGCGTAATTTCTTTGCAATTTCTATCCGAATATCCCCTTCTTTGCCGCCAAATTCTGTGCAAAGAAATAAACGAGGTGTGGCTTCATCTATTAAAGCAAGAGATCCAAAATAGCCAAGCGCTTCTTCAGAATTCCCTTCGCTGCTATTACCGAAACCCGCAACAATGACGTCACATTGTTTTAAGTGTTGGGCAGCTATTGAAGCTTCGGTGGCTCCAGACACATACCCAAAAAAGATTTCTTTACCTTCAGGATTTCTTAAGTCTAAACGTATTCCTAAAGAACTGGATCCGTTGTGGTCTGGTGAAAGAGCGAAATAATGGAGGTTTATCTCTTGATTTAACTCCATTTTTTCTAAGTCAGCAGAATCCACAAAAAGATCGAGGGAATGCAGCGTATTTCTGGCTTGTTTGGAAGTTGGCTTAAGAGCTTGGGCCAGCTCTTGGTAGGCCTTTTGGTTCAAATAATAGTGAATTGGCTTAGAATCCAATCCGATTTTGTTAATTTGAAGGGCTAAGTCGTGGATTTCTTTGATATCTGAATAGGCCTCAGGACTCTCTTGCGTAACAATTACGTAATCGATATCGCAAATATGCAAGCCTTGTTCATGGAAATGACGTAAGAAATGCTTTCCTGGATTAATCACAATCCCTTTGTTATTCCAGCGAAGATAAAATCCTCCCGAAGCTTTGCGAGAACGATCAGTTAAGAAAAAGTGATCTAAAGAAAAAGGCGCGAGGCTTTCTTTGACATTGCCATTTAAAATGAATAAACATTGATTCGGAATCACGCGTTTTTGAAGTTGCTCTAGGTATTCTTTAAGTTTTTGATTTTGTTCTTTTTGAAAGCTTTCGATCTGTGAGTGCAAAGAGCCTTGATCGTGCTGAGTACAGGAAATGTTCTTTTTTTCTTCCATCGGTAGCGGCGCGAAGGTGTGGATAGAACTAAAATCATAGGAAGGCAAATCAGTGAAATTTTTGGGAGTTTGCAGCTGTTCTTCGTAGAATAAATCTTGAGTTTCAGTGCGAGGTTTCTCGAAAATCTGTGAAAATTCATTCATGTCCCTCTCCTCTAATGAATTTTCAGAGCTTGGGTCATTTTGCTCTAAAGAAAAAAGTCTCTGATCGATGTCGTTAACACTTTCTTTATGGGATTCATAGCATAAAAGTTCTTTTAAGAGATTTAAAAGAAGGTAGTCTTCAGGGAAGAATTTTAGGGCTTTACGGCCAAAACTAATAGCTTTTTCAGTATTTCCTATGGTTTTTGAGACAAATGCTGAAGCGCGATAACAAAAAAACTGAAAATAGGGAATTTGGCGCGCCTGGAGGTAATATTTTAGCGCTTGTTCGTACTCTTGATTAAAAAAAGCAATTTCACCGTTAAAAAATTCTTCGTAAGAAGGAATTTCGCACCATTCAATTTGTTGGCTTTCAATTAAATTTAGTAGTTCGGCCTGAACATTTTCTTCTTTGCTCATTCTAATTGTAAACGCCTGGACTTGTTCCAAATAACTTTCGAATTTTTGTGTGTCGATCAAAGTAGTCATCGATCTCCCTCAATTGGTGTGTAAATAAAAGCTCAGATACATTTAGGGGCAGTATACCCTGACGGTAATATTTTTTGGCTACTTTTTTATTTCTTTGAGGAAAGATATTTTATTTATAGTTGTATAATTAGTTTTTATTTGATAAAATATTTATTGTTATCAATTAATAAATTAGGAATTGTTACATGATTATTAGGGTTTTATTACTTTTATTAGTTTCTTTTCATCCCTTTATTAATGAAACTCAAGGATTTGCGTCCTCAGCAGAGGAACAAATAGTCAGACGTGCTGCTTTCGATTTTGGCTCAGGATCAGTCAAATTGCAAGTTGCGGAGGTCGACCTTTTAAATAATCGTCTAGTTAGAACTTTGTATGCTGAAAAAATTCCTGTCGATCTGAGTCAAGATCTTTCACAAAGTTCCGATGCAAAATTTAGTGCTGAGATTCAAGCTGAAGCTATTCGCGTGATCGCTCTTCTGAAAAAACGTGCCGAAGTTTATCAACCAGCTGCCTATAGCGGGGTGGCGACAGAAGCATTTAGAATTGCGAAAAATGGACAAGAGTTAGTCGACGCCATTCGGGAAAAAGTTGGAGTATCCCTTCAAATCATTTCACAAGAAGACGAGGCCCTTGTTGGATTTTCTGCAGCAGTAAGCACCAAAGGCATTTCAGCTCAAAACGCTCTTGTTTGGGATATTGGCGGCGGGAGTTTGCAAATTGTGACGCAGGTGGGTGAATCTTATGAAATTTACAAGGCAAATTTAGGAAAAGTGCCGATGAAAAATTTTATTATTTCAGAACTTCAACGTAAAGATATTGAACAAACCTATAGCCCAAATCCTATTAACGCCGAGCACAGTCTTCAGGCGATTCAATTTGTTCAAGAGAAAACGGGTCAAATCCCTGCAGAAATTTTAGCTAAATTAGCAGACCCAAATGTGGTCGTATTAGGCATTGGTGCTCAACCAAAGTCCTTGCGCAATCTTAGCCGTGGATACACTTCAAACGATGCCTTTAGTCAAATTCAAAAAGGGTTAAACTTACCTGATCAAGACATTTTAAAGGTATTTTCAGAAGATACTGTGCCAGCTTATGTGCTTTCTGATCTGATTTTAGTTTATGGAATTATGACTGCTGCTGGTATTGAAAATGTGCATTTTGTCGAAACCATCTCAGGCAATTCCACCGGTGTTCTAATCACTCCATCCTACTGGGAAGGAATTTGAAGCGAATCACCTGGTTTAAGATTATCAGATTTTAAACGATTATGTTTTTTTAAAATGTCGACATTGATCTTAAACTGCCCGGCAATTTTCCAAAGAGTATCTCCTTCCTGAATAATATACACACGATTTGGTCGGGCAGGCTGCGGCTTGACCTGGCGGGTGGGCACTTCTTTTGGTACTGAAGCTTTTGGCACAGCAACCACTTGGCGTGTAGGTGGAACTTGAACCATTTGAATCACCGGAGCTGGTGGTTTTGGCGCTGGTGGAGTCTCTTTTTCGGCAATTTCAGGCATCATATTTTTTTGAGGGATAAAGCGTGAAACGGCTGTATGGTGATGATATTTGGCTGGGCGCTGTTCACCGGCGTAGTCATAGAGTCTAAAGGCCGCCAATTCCCAAACGGCGTCACTACGAGGGCTGGTGAGCAATGCTAGCGCAAACTGTTCTGCCTGTGGAGTCTTTTCAGTTAAAACTTGTAGAATTTCCAAAACATGCGCATCGTTTAATTTTTTTAATGCAAACGCCCCATCAGTTTTTAAAATCACTTGAGCTGCCGAACTAGATTTGGATTGAATGTATTCGAGCAAAAACCGCTGCCGTCTCGAAGGGGAGAGATCTTGAGAAACTTTTTGCTGCTGTAGAAAATCAGTCAGAGTTTGCCAATTCCCTTGAATCAAGACTTTTAAAATTTCTTCTTTATCAATAATTTCCTCGCCTCGATTCATCAACATTTCTACCGTGAGAAATTCTTGGCTCAAGTAAAATGCATCAGCCAATGAGGGAAGGTGCTTACCATTAGTTTTTTGTAGAAGTAAGAAAAGTCCTTGCGAGGTTAAAGGCCATTGTTCTGATAAGGCATAACGCAAGATAGATTGATAGTGCACATCGGTTAATCCAGGATAAACATCAATTTTGCCATCTCTTTTTCCGGCTCCTTCTTCATAAAGAATGGTGCGGCGTTGCATGGGTTGCGGCAGTCCTAATAAAGCTTTCGATAGATCAAAGTAATGAAAATTGACTAAGCAAGCAATGGCAAGATCTCTCTGGGTATACCCATTTTCAACGAGTTGATGACTTCCAAGTTTGGTGAGGAGCTGCTGCAGTGACATTTTTTTGAAGTGTCGAATGATATCTCCATTACTTTTATCGAGTGCTAATGGAGGTTGCTCGGAGTGCTGATCGGCGGGTTTTAATTCACAATAGGGTGTCGGAGGGCGTTCCTTAATAAACCAGTAGATAAAAAGGGCGCTTAGACCAATATTGAGAGCAAAGCTAAGGATCAAAAATTGGCTTAATCGGCGAATGAGATTTGAATATTTTTTTGTTTTGGACATGAACTATTAAGCGCCAAAGTTATGAGGGGAATTATTCTTTATTTAATCTGCTTTCCAATGCTTCTAGTTCCTTAGTGATACCCTGAGGAAGCTTTTCACCAAATAGCTTAAAGTAATCTCTCAATTCAGCCGCTTCTTTTTTCCAATCTTCACAGTTTACGTCTAGAAGGCTTCGAACGGTTTCAGGGGATATTTTAAGGTTAGAAGTATCCAAAGCTGCGGGTGTAGGAAGAACGCCAATTGGAGTTTCTAATCCTTCAGCTTGATTTGAAGTGCGCTCGAAAATCCATTTTAGCACGCGGCTATTTTCGCCAAATCCTGGCCATAGCCACGATCCGTCAGAATTTTGCCGAAACCAATTCACATAATAAATTTTGGGGAGTTTTGCTTGACTGTGCGCACTGCCTAGCTTTAGCCAATGAGCAAAGTAGTCACCCATGTGATAGCCGCAAAAAGGGAGCATTGCAAAGGGATCATGCCGCAGTTTGCCGACTTCTCCGGCGGCGGCGGCGGTCGTTTGAGAAGAAACACTGGCCCCTAAAAAGACTCCATGCTGCCAGTTTAATGATTCATAAACTAAAGGCACGACTGAAGCCCTTCGCCCACCAAAAAGGATTGCAGAGATAGGAACACCTTTTGGGTCTTCCCAAGCTGGATCAATAATTGGGCATTGGGAAGCAGGCACAGTAAAACGAGCGTTGGGATGCGCGGCTTTCTCTTTTGAAGCAGGCGTCCACTCATGATTTAACCAATTAATTAAATGTTCGGGAGGAGTGGCTGACATGCCTTCCCACCAGACATCTCCTGCGTCAGTTTTAGCCACATTGGTAAAAATAGCGTGCTTTTCGATGGTTTTCATCGCGTTGGGATTCGATTTAAAAGAAGTTCCTGGCGCTACACCGAAAAAGCCTGCTTCAGGATTGATGGCGTACAGCTGTCCATCCGCACCGAATTTCATCCAGGCGATATCATCGCCCACAGTTTCAACTTTCCATCCAGGCAGTGTAGGCGTTAGCATTGCTAAATTGGTTTTGCCGCAAGCACTTGGAAAAGCGGCGGCAATGTATTTCTTCTCCCCTTGAGGATTGGTAATACCCATAATGAGCATATGCTCTGCCAGCCACCCTTCGTCTCTGGCCATAGCCGAGGCGATGCGTAGGGCAAAACATTTCTTTCCAAGCAAAGCGTTTCCACCGTAGCCGCTGCCAAAAGACCAAATTGAGCGTTCTTCAGGAAAATGAACAATGTATTTTTCTGAAGGGTGGCAGGGCCATGGAACGTCTTTTTCACCTGGCTCTAAAGGGGCTCCGACTGAATGCATGCAGGGAACAAAATGAGAATTTCCTAAAACATCAAGTACTTGCTTCCCCATGCGCGTCATGATGCGCATATTACAGACAACATAAGGAGAATCAGTTATTTGCACGCCGATATGGGCAATATCTGAGCCTAGAGGCCCCATGCTAAAAGGGATAACATACATGGTACGCCCTCTCATGCATCCTTTAAAAAGAGGCTTTAGCACTGCGTGCATTTCTTGCGGGTCTTTCCACTGATTGGTTGGGCCAGCATCTTCTTTACGGAGACTGCAAATAAACGTGCGCTCTTCCACTCGTGCGACATCATCTGGGTTAGAATTGCAGGCATAACTTTCTGGGCGATTAGCGGAATTGAGGCGCTGCCATTTTCCTTGATCAACCATTTCTTGACAGAGGGTCTCGTATTCCTCGATAGAGCCATCGCAAAGGTGCACCTTAGATGGGGTACATAGCTGGATGGATTCCTGAATCCATTTTTTTAGACTGGCATTTGTTGTCCATTGATCAAGTGATTCAGGCACTGCTGTCATAAAGGTTCCTTAAATATTAGCCGTTTTTCTTTTTTTGAATTTGTCAAGGTATTCAAGTGCTTTGCCGGTTCCTAAGCAAACTGAAAGTAAAGGATTATGCGCTGTGATCACTGGCAGGCCAGTTTCTTTAATTAACAACTTATCCAAACCTTTCATCAAAGCTCCTCCTCCTGTAATAACCATACCTCTTTCAACAAGATCTGCAGCAAGTTCGGGAGGGCATTTCTCCAGAGTTAATTTGACATGCTCAATAATCTGTTGATTGGGCTCAGCGAGGCATTCGCGAATTTCGACTGAGTTAATTCGTTTGGTGACTGGCAACCCAGCAACTTGGTCGCGTCCGCGCACTTCCATTTCCAGTTCGTTTTCCCCTAAAGGATAAGCTGAACCGATAGTCATTTTAATTTCTTCTGCCGTCCGTGGACCAATCATCAGGTTATACGTACGACGCATATAGTTGATGATACATTCATCAAATTCGTCTCCGGCAATGCGGAGGGAACGAGATTCTACAATACCGCCTAAAGAAATGATAGCGATTTCTGTGGTTCCACCGCCAATATCAATAATCATGCTTGCTGCAGCTTGGTGCACTGGTAAGTCCACACCAATAGCTGCGGCCATTGGTTCTTCGATTAGGATGACTTCTTGAGCACCGGCATGCAGGGCGGCATCTTCGACAGCTCGCTTTTCTACCCCAGTGATACCTGAGGCAACTGCAATCAAAATTTTAGGTCGGAAAAGACTGCGGGAAGGGGTGACACGCTTAATTAAAGCTTTCAACATCCCTTCAGCAATTTCAAAATCGGCAATGACGCCGTCTTTCATTGGGCGTACTGCATGGATTCGTCGGGGAGTTCTGCCCAACATTTCTTTAGCTTTATGTCCCACGGCTAAAACTTCGTTTGTCGATGAATCAACGGCTACAACGGAAGGTTCGGCAAGAACAATCCCTTTGCCTCTGACAAAAACTAAAGTATTTGCCGTTCCGAGATCGATGCCGATATCATTCGAAAAGGCGCCTCTAAATTTAGTGAGTTGCCCAAAAGCCGAGCGATACATGTGATCAAAAGTATCTTTAAACCCGGAGTGATTTTTTTTACTCATAATATGTGTTTTTCCAGTGAGTGAACAAGTTTGTGTCTATTTTACACTTGCAATAGCTCCAAAACTTCTTCCCAAGTCAATTTAGCGATCGCCTCTTCATCACAGCTAACGACCTTTTTGACATGCCCTTCTTTCTGCTGTTGAAGTTGCAAGATTTTTTCTTCGATGGTTCCCAAAGTGATCAATTTATACGATAAGACTGATTTCTTTTGGCCAAGCCGGTGCACCCGATCTGTGGCCTGATTTTCTACCGCAGGGTTCCACCACATATCGTAGTGGATCACAGTATCTGCACCGATTAGATTAAGACCAGTCCCTCCAGCCTTAAGCGAAACAAGGAAGATAGGGATATTCTCGTCTTCGTTGAATTTTTTTACAATGCTCAATCGATTTTTACTTGAACCATCTAAATATTCAAAGGGAATTCCTTGCTGTTGCAGATCTTCTCGAATGATATTAAGCATCCGTGTGTATTGACTGAAAATAACAGTCTTGTGTTTCCCTTCTATCAGAGTCGGAAGGAGTTCCATTAACATATCGTATTTGGAAGAATCCCCATTCTCGGCCTTTTCTTTTGCAAAAATAGCCGGGTGGCAGCAAATCTGTTTTAAACGCGTTAAAGTGGCTAAAACGTGAATTTGAACTTTATCGAAACCTTCTTTTTTGACCAATTGCGACAATTCTTCGCGGGCGGACTGGGCATAGGAACGATAAAGAGCTTGCTGAGTCTCTGAAAGGTGGCAATGATACACAATTTGCGATAAAGGAGGAAGCTCAGAAAGCACATCCGACTTCATACGGCGAAGAATGAAAGGGGAAACTTTACGACGTAAAATTTCCAGATTCTTGCCTTGATTATTGTGTGGATTACGAATATAGCGCTCGACAAAGCGATCAAAAGTACTCAGCAATCCAGGCATTAAGAAGTCAAATAAGCTCCATAATTCTTCCAGAGAGTTTTCAATAGGAGTTCCAGTTAGTACTAAGCGATGCACGCCATTTAACATTTTTACCGATTTTGCATTGCGAGTGCCCCTGTTTTTAATATGTTGGGCTTCATCTAAAATGCAATAACGGAATTTGGTGCTTTGATAATATTCGATATCTTTTTGTAAAAGAGTGTAAGAAGTTACGATGACATCGTAGTTTTTAATGCCTTTGATGAGTTTTTTTCGATGAGCAGGGGAGCCGTCGACAGGTAAAATCCTTAGTTGCGGATGAAACTTGGTAAACTCTTCCTGCCAGTTATACACCAAGGAGGTTGGGCAGATGACAATGGCGATCGAATCCGGGTAGTCGATTTTACTTTGTGTCACTGCAATAATAGCCTGCAGTGTTTTTCCAAGGCCCATATCGTCGGCCAAGATTCCATTTAAGTGCATATGACGCAATCTTTCTAACCAGTTGACCCCTTCTACTTGGTATTCTCTCAATTTCGCATTGATAACCTCTGGAACTTGTTTTGCATTGAAAACTTGTTTTCCAAGCATCTGTTGCTGGACTTCTTGTAATTTTGCAGTCATGGAGAATTCTATGGGTAAACCGGCAAAGCTACTCGAGTCGATACTTGCCAAACTCCACAATGGACGTTCTTCTTCATGATTTGTTAAGAGATTGATACCGATTTCATCAAAAATTTCGACGACTGGAGCTAGTTTTTCTAAATCTAACACCAAAATTTTGAGGGTTTTCATGCCGCTCTCATCATCAACTCCTTTTTTACGAGTCGACTTAGTGGCTCGTGAAAGCTCGATGAAAGTTTTTTTGGAGGATAAGCATTCCCACAAAAGATCGATGGTAATGCCATTGAGAAAGCCATCCACTTTTAAATTGACTTTGTAAGTGTCCATTCTTTCAGTCTCTGAAAGATGCAATTTGAAAGTTGTATTGTCGTAAATAAATTGGTCTAACAAGTTGGATGGACAATTAAATGTAACTCTTCCTTGATTACGTGGAATGACTTCTGTCATGAATTCGACAATTTTTTTGTCCGATTTACAGATGTAGCAGCTTTGAGCCGGGTCGAAAAGAAAATCTTGGAAAAGATCGTTAAGGATTTTTTGCTCTTCGGTTAAGTTTCGTGCTAAAATGCCTTCTGGCCTAACAAAAGAAGTGATTTCTTGAATATTCAGCTGTGCACTTGAGGCCGGGACTTTAAGGTTGTTATAGACAAATTGCACTGAGGCTTCTAAAACACCATTTAGGTAGTGAATATCACATTCGGCGACTAGCTTTCCTGTAAAAGGTAGAGTGACAAATTTTTCGATAATGTCATTATTGGTTACATTGGCAAATCGAAGCAATTCAGGGAGTGAGTTTTCTACAAAAGTACCGAAAAGAGGCTCTGGAATCGTAATATCGCGAATCACATTAATATTTCTTAAATGCTTGCGCTTGATTAGATTCTGAAAACGGTAGTAGGTGTGGTTTAAAATCATTCCTGGTTTACAACACTCGAATAAACGCGCATCCTGTATAGGAACTCCTCCTTGGTCAATTAACAAAGAGGGTTTAAAAAGAATTTTGGGATCATGTGCAGTAAAATACTCGAGCTCAAATTGTAAATTAGCTGGAATTGTGGAGAACCGCAGTGGTTCTTCTAAGCTTCCACTATAAAGACAGGGCATTGTTTTAAATTTAGAATCGTCGGTCAACATGGCACCAGTCGAATTGATTCTTTGCATCACAGATTCATAAATTTGGGCAAGGATGGTTCCAAAAGTCTCTCCATCCAATGCGGCAATTCTTTGATTGCGGTCGCTATTTGGATCAGGATAGCGAGCAAAGTCGAGAACATTTTTCAATAAAAAGGCACTTTCCTGATCGAATGATTGCAAGGTGAAGAAATAGCGCTTATTGCCTATATATAAAGGTTCTCCATAGCGCACCGCATTCACAAATTCTCGAATCGCAGGAATAATTAGCGGTTTGGAGCGGAATGGCAAGCGCAAGGCTAATTGGATTTCTGCCCCAGAGAAGGCTTCTGTACTGGGAGGGACATGAAAAACTACTGCGAGTTCCGCATTGTCCAAGGTAAGTTCTTCTTCGGGTAAAAAAAATGGGGATTGGCCAAGCACTTGAGAGGCGCCAATATATTCTTCCATTAATTCTTTCTGTTGTTTTTTGCCTTTGCGGACACCTTCTTTTTGAGCCGCTTCTTTAAAAGTTTTAAGAAGCGTGTCCTTGTCTTTTTCATCGATGATCCCGGTTTTTTCTAAATCGGTTTCTTTAGAATAATCTACCACCATGCCATCAAAATGTTCTTCCAAATAAAAAAGGACGGATGCCAAATGCTGGCAATCGTATTTGTATGGACAGTCGCAATCGGAATCCATCGTTGATGAGTCGTGGCGGCTCATTTCAATTTCACATTGATACTTATTATCAAAGGTTCCCATTACACCGCAACTGACACGCACGGTCTGCGGACTTAGGCTCATAATTTTGGCGGAAACAACCAGCCCTTTGCTGTAAAGGTCTTTCCCTTCATTAAGAATAGTAGGTGAGTAGTCTTTTTTTAACTTTCGAAAATTTAGCATCGTCACTCTCTGAAGTTTAGGTTAAAGAGCTTAAGGGCTCATACAACGGGAAATTTAGTGGAACTTGAGGTTTTTGAAACCTTTTTAGCTTTTTTCATTCCCGAACGCAATCAAAAAAAAGAGATAGGTAAAAAAATAATTAATTTTTATTTTTAAAAGAGGGTTAACAACCTTTCCTCAGGAGATTTACAAAAAAATCTTGAAAAAATTAAAAAGAAAGCGGTATAGCTAATCCTACAATATTCTATGTGTACCTGCCCAGTTCTAAGTCAAAGTTCCTCCATTCTTTGGTTTAGAACTGGCTTTTTTATTTTTTGCACCATAAGTGCTGATTTTCATGTTGCTCAAAAAATCAAAAGCGCTCTATACTCGTCGCTTAAATCCTAATCTGCTGTGATGGCATTGTAAGGTACTGGTAAATGCGGATGTAGCTCAGTTGGTAGAGCGTCACCTTCCCAAGGTGAATGTCGTGAGTTCGAATCTCATTATCCGCTTTAGAACCAAAAAGGAAGAAACACAAGTGTGCGGGTGTAGCTCAGTGGTAGAGCATCACGTTGCCAACGTGAGGGTCGTGAGTTCGAGCCTCATCACCCGCTTTGTGCCTTTCATACCTTTATGCGGGTGTAGCTCAGTGGTAGAGCATCACGTTGCCAACGTGAGGGTCGTGAGTTCGAGCCTCATCACCCGCTTTCTTTCACGAGTAATTTCAAATATATTACTCACGGTTTAAGTTTCAAAACTTCCAAAAAATGAGGTTATGGTGTCTACGAATCAATCCGAAGTCAGCAATCAGCATGTAAAAATCTCTCTTCAAAAAGAAGATGGGTGTTTGGTTAAACTTGATATCCATTTATTTCCCGAAGCAACAAAAGCAACCTATCAGGAAGCCATTAAATCCGTTGCTAAAGAAGTTTCTCTTCCAGGATTTCGTAAAGGCAAAGTTCCTCCAGCCATGATTCTACAAAATTTTAAATCTCACGTAGAACGCGAATGGCAGGATATTATGCTCAATCGAAGTTTACGTGAGTTCATCGATCTTACTAAAATTGTTCCGTTTAATAAAGAAAGCGTGCAAAAGGCTGTCGTTCAAAAAGCCTCATTGGATAATGGCGCCGATCTGCTCATTCAATTTGAATCAGCTCCCGAAATTCCAAAGGTCGATCCTACGGCTCTGCGCATTCATCAAGTTAAAAAACGTGAAATCCTCCCAGAAGAGATCGAGCGATCAATCCAAAAGGTTCAAACGCACTATGCAGAATGGATCACAATTACAGATAGAGCTCTTCAAGCTGGTGACAGTGTAGTCGTCGATGCTGCTTCTGCGGATAATCCAGATCATCTCTTTTATAAAGACACCTCTTTTACCGTAGATGATGAAAATATGATGCCCTGGTTTAAAAAGGCTATTTTAGGACATCATCAAGGAGAAACTGTCGAAGCTGTTGCCGAAGATCAAGACCCGCCTCTTAGTATACGCATTACTATTAAAGAAATTAAGGCGCCAAAATTACCAGAGCTAAACGATGAATTCGCCAAAAAAGCTGGGGCCGAAAATCTTGAAGATATGCATCAAAAAATTTTACAGCAGCTTGAAAAGCATGCAGAAGAAGAAGTGCAATATGGAATGCGTCATCAAGTAAGCGCTGCACTCTTGGAAAAATACCCTTTTTCAATTCCTGGATCTATCACTAAACAAGAAATTAAACGGATGATTTCCCAGAAAACTAATGAATTAAAAGAGCAAGGTCTTTCCGCTTCTGCAGCCAATCAAAAAGTTGAAAGCATGCGCCAAGAACTTGAAAAAGAATGCGCAGAATCTCTTCAATTACTTTTCTTGGAAAATGAAATGATTCATCAATTCAATATTCATGTGACGGATGATGAAGTCGTGCGGGAATTGTTTACCCAAATTTACAAGAATCCTTCAGCCATGCAATCGGCTCGCGATCTTTTAAATTCTCCAGAAGTACATAGCCGTGTCCGACATATGTTAACGACGCAGAAAGTCAAAGACTATCTTGTAGAAAAAGCGGAAAAAATTGACGCCAGTTGAAATGCAAATGTAATTGTTGCATAGCAAAAAAATAGACAGATCGGATACAACAAAAGCATTATTCAACTTAGCATAAGGATGCTCTATGTCAGATAAAAGACCACACAACTCACTAACTCCCTATGTCATTGAAGATACAGCAAGAGGGGAAAGGTCGATGGACATCTTTTCTCGCTTGCTTCAAGATCGAATTGTATTTATCGGAACCGATATCACAGATCAAGTCGCAAACGTAGTCGTCGCTCAGTTGTTATTCTTAAAGATGGAAGATCCTAAAAAGGATGTCCACCTTTACATAAACTCCATGGGAGGTTACATCACATCTGGCTTGGCCATCTATGATACCTTGCGCTGGATGAGTTGCGATATTAATACATACTGCATTGGGCAAGCCTCTTCAATGGGTGCTCTGCTGCTAATGGCAGGTACAAAAGGCAAGCGTTTTGCGTTGCCGAATAGCCGCATCATGATCCACCAACCATCAGGTGGTGTTGGAGGCTCTTCCTCAGATATTATGCTGCAAGCTAAAGAGATTCTCGTGCTTAAGCGAACCTTGCATGAAATCATGTCTGCATGTACAGGTCAGTCAGTCGAAAGAATAGCTGCAGACTCTGAGAGAGACTTTTACATGAGTCCAAGTGAAGCGAAAGAGTATGGCGTGATTGATGAGGTCGTGACCCTTGCAAAAAAGTAAGTTTTGCAAGTTTATAAAAGTGTTTTAAATCTTAAAAAGATCGTTCAGAATGGCAAAAAAAGCAATTAAAGAAAATATCGCCTGTTCGTTTTGTGGGCGTGCCGAAGATGCTGTAGAAAAGCTCATATCAGGTCCTAATGCATACATCTGCGATAAATGTGTGAATCTATGCTCTGGCATTTTAGAAAAAAAGAAATCCAGAACAACCTATGATTTTAAAATCTTAAAACCTCGAGAAATCAAGGAACGATTAGACGAATATATTATTGGTCAGGAAAGTGCCAAAAGAACCATCTCTGTTGCTGTATACAATCACTACAAGCGGATTCGTACAGTTAATAAAGAAAAAAATGCAATTGAATTTAACAAATCAAATGTTTTGTTGTTTGGACCGACAGGTTCTGGCAAAACCTTGATTGCAAAAACACTCGCAAATATTTTAGATGTCCCTTTTACAATTGCCGATGCCACCACACTTACAGAAGCAGGATATGTAGGTGAAGACGTTGAGAACATTATCTTACGTCTCTTGCAAGCTGCCGACTATGATGTTGGTAAAGCTGAACTTGGAATTATCTATATCGATGAAATTGATAAAATCAATCGCACGACAGCCAACGTGTCTATTACACGAGATGTTTCTGGTGAAGGCGTGCAGCAAGCCTTACTAAAAATTGTCGAAGGAACAATTGCAAATGTACCTCCCAAAGGAGGGCGCAAGCATCCTAACCAAGAATACATTAAAGTTAATACCGAAAATATTCTCTTTATTGTAGGCGGGGCTTTTGTCAACCTCGACAAAATTGTGGCAAAACGTTTGGGCAAAAGCACGATTGGGTTTACAAATAAAGATAAAGAAATTTTTGATCCCAATAAAAAAAGCGAGCTATTAGCCAAGGTTGAACCTGAAGATTTGATTCAATTTGGTATGATTCCAGAGTTCGTTGGACGCTTTAATTCAATTGCAAACTGCAATGAGTTAACAATTTCAGATTTAGTCTCTATTTTAAGCGAGCCTAAGAATGCGATTGCCAAACAGTTCATTGCAATGTTTGAAATGGAAGGTGTAAAACTAGATTTTACAGACGAAGCCTTGGCAGGAATTGCTAAAAAAGCTATCGAAGCTGGAACTGGAGCACGGGCTTTGCGTATGATTTTAGAAAACATCATGCGTGATTTGATGTTTGAAGTTCCAACCGACCCCTCTATCGCTGAAATCTTGATTGATGAAGATGTTGTTTTGGGTAAAAAAAGTCCAATTATCAAACGAACAGATGAAAAAATTGCTTAATAAAAGCTCTTGCATACTTGACGAAATGCAAGAGCTTTTCTTCCATCCAAACTTATTTCTCCGAATCTCCAAACATTAGTTTTTGTGGAGAATTTCTAAAACTTGGCCCTTCCCGCGTATAAAAATTAAAAAACCAGTTTCGATCAAATGAAGATCCAGGCCATGCCTTCGGGGCTGAAATAACCCTCAAGGACTCAGCCATATTGGGAATAGCATAACGTTGCCAGCAAATAAGGACCATTTTACCTGTGTACTCTGGCTCTACCATAATTTCACGCAGCATTGCTGAATACTCATTACTTTTATACTTTGTATTTAATTCGATGCCTAGCGTTTTTGCTAGTCCCTGGACAGTTTCAATAGGACGAAGTGTGTCAAAAACTTTACTTGGTCTTTGCGCGTAAATAGCTACAGGTGGTCCAAAGTCCAAGACATCTGGATTCCCAGTAAAGTAAGCAATGAAGGCAGCAGCTCTTTCTCTTCCCTTTTGAGATAAGGATGGGTCTTTTTGGTGCGGCACCTTTTCGGCATGTCGAATAATAATAATTTGTGCTGGAACAGCAAAGAGAGGGGAACACCAAGCCGCAATCGACATGATCAAAATAGCAGTTGTCCACTTCATAAGTGCTCCTTAGAAAATTCATTTGTTAAGATCAGTAGCTATCTCAACATCGTTTGCTCTTAATTGCGTTTTAAGGCAAAAACAAATTGCTAATCAAGAAGATTTTTTAAATTTTTAATTAATTTATCTAAAATTTTATTCAGATTTTAATTATTAATTGTTTCTTGATCTGTAGTTCATTAACTGTGATAAAAATAATGACGATGAGTATTTCAAAGGATGAGCTAGGTCTTAAGACCTAGCTCATCCTGGATTTCTCAACTGAAAGAAAGTTTTCTTAAGAAGTAAGAAATCTCGCTGAATATCAATGAGATAAATTAAATCGAGGGTAATATTAAGGCAGTCTTCGACCTACTTAATTAGTTTCTACTGACATTAAGCAAACCTGCTTTATATCTCATTTTTAGGGGAAGCTTACCGGAACTTACGCTTAGATTACTATTGACACTAGTAGATTGTGGAGATGTGATTTTTGAAACTTTAGACCTGGTTTTCTTGAGGATTTTAGGCCTAAATTTTAATTTTGGTAAATTAGTCGTTTTATCTGATAGAGATATTTTGTTTTTTCGTTGCTTTTGTGCGATTCGTGAAGATCTTCTTAGCAATGATGTCTTTTCCGTTTCTAACGAATTAACTTCATCTTTTAGTTTAATTAGTTTATTTGTTAAAGATTGTTGCTTCCTTAAAGCAGATTGTTCTTTTTCAAGTGCAAGCTGTTCAGCATGTTCTTTTTGTACTTGTTCAATCCTGCTTTTTTTTAATAAAGCTTTTTCTCTTTTTAATTCATTAGCTTTTCTTTTTTGATTACGGTGTGTAAGAGGCTGTGGTTTGTCAGCACTGACAGGTGTTGTCAAATCGATAAAAACCTGCTGACTGACTTGCACTGTAGTATAAATGCCTTTAGCTTGTTCAGCTTGTTCTTTTTTTAATACAGCTTGCTGTCTTTGGAGCTCTTTAGCTTGCCTTATTTGATTTCGGTATGAAAGAGGCTTAGGTTTGTCAGCAGAGACAAGTGTGGCTGTTCGCTGAATTGGTGGTAGTTCTTTCCATAGGTATGCATCTATCCTAGGAGTTGTAAGTGTTTCTTTTGGCTGAATTGGGTGTGCATTTATAATTAAGAGATTATCTTTACTTAGAAGTGGGCGGAGTGGTTTTCTGCTCAGAACTGGATGTACTACTCTTGGAATTGGGAATGGATATTGCTCCAAAATTGGTGGTGTTTCTTGTTTATATGTCAAATCAATAAGAGTTCGCCGGCTAGCTTGGGTAACAGGCGCAATGGGTTTAGTTAGTTTTTCAGAAAGATCTTTTGTGACAGAGAATTTTCGAGGATGGGAACCAGATGCAGATTCTGGCTTTCTAAAACCGACTTTTGTTGGTAACGTGTGGGTTCCTTTATAGGTAAATTTAAATCCGTTAGACGAATTTGAAATAGACACTTTATGATACTTTAAAGGTGGCTTGGTAGTAACAGCAACCGAAATAGATTGTGTGTCCATATTATTCATAATGTTCTCCGAGAATATTTTTTAATTACTATATCTTATTATAAGAAGTTATTAGTAATAATGTTTTAATTTATAAATTCATAAAATGTTCGCATAAATTAAAGCATTTTGTCAACTTGTAATTGTTATATTTTTATGTTGTAGTTTTGTTTTTATATAAAGCTAATTATTTAGATGTTGAGATTTGTTGTAGTAATTGTATCGTGACAGGTTCTGGATTGGCAACTAATCTAAAATTGAATGTACTGTATTAATACCCAAACTGGTGGAACGACTTGAAGCTGATAAAAACGGGTAGATAACCTCATGGGATCTTCTTGCAAATGAAAACAAAATTCGAGTATTCCATAAGTAAAGCTAATAGGAAGTGATCATGTACCAAATTGAGAAATACAGTGCCCCTCTTCCTCAGAAGGAAATAAAACAATTTGAATCCCTAGTAGATACCCGAGATCGTGATTTTCTAAAAAATCCGAAATTCGGCGGACAAATATGGGTGGCTTTTTTTCAGAAGAAACCTGTTGGATTAGTGATCGCCATCAATACTGAATTTCCTTTTTATTCAGAAATTCATTCGCTTTTTGTTTTAAAAGAGCATCGCAGTCAAAATGTGGGGGGTCGACTTCTGAATTCAGTAGAAGAGTATCTAAAAAAGAAAGGTTGTAAATATTCCACTCTATTTTTTCGCTACGATCGAGCTTTAGCTCAGGGAAATGAAAATTTTTTAAAAGCTCATGGGTGGAATAAAAGCACTTGCAGCTCTTTGCTTTACTTATTCCATAGCTCGTTATTTAATCCTCCATGGCTTCATCTCTATGATAAACCTCTACCCAATCGATTTCGTGAGGTCTCTTGGACACAAGTGAACGAAAAGGATCGAAAATTATTGAAAGCTCTTGAGAAAGAAAAAGCCTTTCCATTTTACGTTTCCCCCTTTAGAGATGAGCAATTGGTAGAACCTTTAAATAGTTTGGCGGTCTACGAGGGTGACGAAGTGGTTGGTTGGTTGATTACGCACCGTATTCTTCCCCATATGATCCGTTACCAGGCTTTCTTTTTTGAAAATCGTTTGCAGCATACTGGAATTCCAATGAAAATTTTATGCGACTCTATCAAACTACAAATCAACTCTTCTGTTCCCTACGCATTAGTAGAAATTAATGTCTCGGTTTCTGAGTCAGATTGGATTCGTTTTGCGAATAAACGCCTAACGCCCTATGCACAAGCTCTTGGTTTTATACGGCAAAGTTGGAAGCAATTTTCCTCCTAAGATTTTTGCTGGAAAAATATGTGAGAGCCCAAGTATGATCGTTCATAATTCATGTTCAATATCCTTCGCGATCAAGTATTTACGATATTGAACCTGGGAGGGGGGTATTGGATGAAATTAAAAAAAGCTTTTATTGGTTTGGGAGGGAATATCGGCGATAGTTACGCTGTTCTCAAACATGCGCTAAGATTGATTGAAGAATTTCCTGGCATCTCCCACCTCAAATCCTCAGCTTTTTATGCAACGACTCCTGTCGGTCCCATTTTGCAAAAAAATTTCATCAACGCAGTCTGCAGTGTGCAAACTTCACTTTCGGCCAATCAACTTTTACTGGCGTTGCAAGAAATTGAGAAATTTCTTGGGAAAATAGAGAAACCTAAGAATGCACCGAGGGTGATTGATCTCGATCTTTTATTATTCGATATGGAGAGGCACTCCTCACCTCATCTCGAAGTACCTCATCCTAGATGGAAAGAGCGTTTATTTGTTTTAATCCCTCTTACAGATCTAGAGAGCGAAATATTAGTCCCGGCTGAAGACGATCAAAGTCCGATTCGCTTAAACCTTCATCGGTTGCTGCAAGAGTTTCCAAACATTCATCATGAAACTGTGCTCCAGGTACAGGAAAAAATGGCTATTTAACACAGAGGCAGACATGGCACACGCAAAACAGCGAATAGCAGTTAAAGATTTTTTTATTGGAGAGCAACAGCTTGTCATTATGTCAGGTCCTTGCGTCATTGAAAGTGAAACCCATTGCTTGCGAGCCGCTGAAGAATTAGTGAAAATTTTCGGAGGTTTTAAAAATCTGCAGCTTATTTTCAAATCCAGCTACGATAAAGCCAACCGCACTTCTGTGCATACCTATCGTGGACCAGGTTTAGAAGAGGGTTTGCGCATTTTAGAGAAAGTAAAACAAGAAACAGGGCTGCCGCTTGTCACTGATGTGCATTCTCCCGAAGAGGCTGCAGCTGCAGGTCAAATCTGCGAGATCATTCAAATTCCTGCGTTCTTATGCCGGCAAACCGACCTTCTTATTGCTGCCGGAAAAACTGGAGCTGTGATTAATGTCAAAAAAGGTCAATTTATGGCGCCGTGGGATATGGTACACGCTGTCGAAAAAATCCGATCAACTGGAAATCCTCATGTCATTTTAACGGATCGCGGGGCTACTTTCGGATACAATAATCTCGTGAGCGATATGCGAGCCATTCCAATTATGCAGCAAATTGGAGTGCCTGTGTGTTTTGATGCGACCCATTCAGTGCAACTGCCAGGAGGGCAAGGAGTTTCTTCGGGTGGACAACGCGAATTTATTCCAGTGCTAGCTAAAGCTGCCATTGCAGCAGGTGCAGACTGTTTATTTATTGAATCCCATCCCGATCCCAAACAAGCTAAAAGCGATGGAGCCACGGTTATTGATTTCAAAGAATTACCCGGCTTACTTGCCATTCTTGATCCCCTTTATCAACTGATCCGCACGAGCAGAAATGAATAAATCTTTTTTTAAGGCTTCTTGGATTCTTTTCAGCATTTTTCTCATGGCGGCTGCTGGTCTGTCCATATACCTAAGTATTCCAGATCCAGAAGCCGAAGCTTTCTATCAGCAGCTAAACTCAGCAAATAAAAAAACTGATTGGAATGATTATCATCTGCAACAAAAAAGAGTAGGGGTCGTGAAAGAAATCCTTTTTAATGAAGGTACAGAATTACGCAAATTACGATTAGAGTGCCGTGAAGCTGAGATTGTTTTTGCAGAAAAAGAAGGAAAAGGAGAAATTCTTGAGAGGATGTATGACGTGATTGGCCGCATCCAAGAAAGGCTTTATTATGTGTTACCCAATGGGAAGCTTGCATTTGAAGTGCTTAATTTGACCTCTAAAAACTCTTCAGATCAGACAACCCCAATTCCTTTTCAGGCCATTAGTTATTTTGAAGCCGATGTAGCTCTCTACAGTTTTCGCCATGAATCTTTGTCAGCCGAGCAAGTACTGCTAACACGCTATACTCTTCCTTCCCATGTTTTACCTCTATCTTTCACTGAAGCTGCCCCTGAAATGACAGGAACGGCCAGGCACATTGATTTTTCACTTAAAGATCGAAAATTCAATTTGCAAGCGCAAGGTTTTAAAGGGCGTTTTGATACCCTGGAGAATGCCTCTTAATGCTGCCATCTATTTTATTTTGTTTTTTTACAGGTTTGAATTTTTTTTGTGGATACGCAGCAGAATTTCTAAGTGTGGAATCAGATACTGCCTTTTACGCTGGGAAAGAAATTTTCCTAGAAGGCAATGTGATTGTTGAACATCCTTTCGGTACTCTCTCTGGTCAAGTCATTAATTTGCAGCTAAACGCTCAAAATCAGGAAACTCATTCTTATCTCATTAAAATGAATGATCAAGTGCAAATTTCGTTTAAAAAGGGGAGAGAACTCAAATGTGGTCAAGCCGAAATTGATTGCAGGCAAATGACAGGAAGTTTTCAGTCGAATAAAGCTCAACCCCACGTCATTTATACGGAATCAAGTCCTGCAAATCCGTGCTTAGAAGTTAAAAGTCGTGGAATGCATCTAGCGCTTAGTCAAAAGAAGAAAAAAGAGTGGCAAATCCAAAAAATTATTGCCACGGATAACGTGTCAGCAAAGTACAATGATCTTTTTACTGCCTTTGGTGAAGTCTTGACCTATGAAACAAACGCCGAGGCTGATGAGCAAGGTGGCAATATCGAATTGCAGGGATCAGTGGGAAAAGAAATTTGTTCCGTGGAAACCCCCGAGGGAGATTTTATTGAGGCATTGCATATTTACATTGATACTCAAAGCCGTCAATCACTCTTCATTCAACCTCGCGGCAAATTACAAGTCTTGGCTAAAGAGGAAGTTTTTTTCTCTGCCGATACAATGAAGTGGGATGACCCCCACCAACTTTTAATTCTTGAAGGTCATGTGATGATCAATCAGCAAGGGATTGGTCAAATTGTAACAGATGGGAAAGTGATCTTTAAGAAAGCCAATTTCAATGGCAAAAATCTAATCCGCTCCATAATCCTTCCAGGAAAAAGCGTACTGACCTATGAAGACACTGAAAAGCGGCTTTTTATGCATACATTAACCTGTCATGGCCATTTAGAAGTCGACAGGTGTACTCTTGAAATGGTAGGTTCGAGTCCTATGGATATCTCAGGGAACGTCATTAAAGATCAGCAAGTCCACTATATTGATCCTGTGGGAGAAATTTATGCCGATCAATTCAGCGTTTCATCGGAGCAAAAACAAGGGAAAAATGTGCCCTCTCACATCATTTTTCGGGGGAATGTCTACATTTGCAATCAAGGAGATGGTTCGGATTCGGCAGAATCACTTTTAAAGCAATATATTCTTGCTGACAAAGTAGAGTATTACCCTCAAACAAAAGAAATGTATCTTTCTGCCAAAGAAGGCAAACGTGTGCTCTTTTACGATAAAATTGATAATCTGCAAGTCAGCGCCCCCTCCTTGAAAATCAAGCGGGATCTGGTAAGTAAAAAAGAATCAATTCAAGGATATGGTGATGTGCGCTTTAATTTTATTGAGCATGAGCTCGAAAAATTAAAAAGCCGCTTTTTATTGGATAAAACTAAATAAGGAATAGACATGCAGGACCCCAATCAGAAAATCCCCTGTCTTCAAGTCAAAGAGTTAGTCAAATCCTATGGCGGTAGAACGGTTGTGAATGGGTTATCGTTTGAAGTCGAGCAAGGGGAGATCGTCGGACTATTAGGGCCGAACGGCGCAGGTAAAACAACTGCATTTTATATGACCGTAGGTTTGATCAGACCTGATAAAGGGGCGGTGATTTTTCAAGGCCAAGATATCACTCGGCAGCCAATGCACCTACGGGCGCGTATGGGTATGGGATATTTGGCCCAAGAACCTTCAGTCTTCCGTTATTTGACGGTTGAGCAAAATATTCTTAGTATTCTCGAAGGCTTAGGGCTAAACAAAACAGAACAAAAAACACGTTTAGAACAACTTTTAGCGGAGCTGCATCTCGAGCATTTAGCTAAGAAGAAAGCGATTGCATTATCTGGAGGCGAGAGGCGCCGTTTGGAAATTACGCGAGCTTTAGTGACGAATCCAACTTTCTTAATGCTTGATGAACCTTTTGCAAATATTGATCCGATTTCTGTGGATGAAGTCAAACAGATGGTGCAACACTTGACTAAGAAAAACATTAGTATATTAATTACAGATCACAATGCGCGTGAAATTTTTTCGATCGTGAATCGCAGCTATCTTGTTTTTGAAGGCAAGGTCATGCTCTCTGGAACCGTAGATGAACTGATCAACAATCCTGAAGCCCGCCGAGGTTATTTAGGAGAGCAGTTCAAAATGTAGTTAGATGATATCAAAGGGGATGGCAAAACAAATAGCCCCAATCATTAGCAAAGATAGCCGAAACATCTGCCTTCCCCAATGTTGATCATTTTGGCTTTGAAATCCTTTAAGGCATAGTCCTAGCCATATCAAGCCAATACTTAGCGCCACCATCAAGTACACATATCCTGTGTAATTAAAGACTGTCAACATCATCGCGGCAAGAATAAAGCTGAGAATGTATGCCACCATATGGATTTTTGTGCGCAACATCCCTTTTTTTATGGGCAATAGAGGGATACCTGCCGCTGCATAATCTTCAAAATGTAGAATAGCGATCGAAAAAAAATGGGGCATTTGCCAAAGCACGAGCATGATAAATAAAATAAGCGCTCCTGCATCAAAATGATTGCTGACGGCGCAATAGCCTACCACTGGAGGAACAGCTCCTGCGATGCTGCCGATAGCAGTTCCATAGATTGTGCGTGATTTCCAGAGGCTATAGAGGAGCACATAGACACCGAAACCGATGCCTGCCACGATTACTGCCACCGGATTGGTATAATAATAGAGAATCTGCGTGCCAAGCAGTCCTAGAATAACCGCGAAAAAAAGGGCGTTGCGGCTTGAAATCAAGCCTTGGACCAACGCGCGGTTTTTTGTGCGTGACATTTTTTGATCGAGTTGGCGATCGATGTAATTATTAAAAACACAAGCAGAGGCCATGATAAAAGCCAGACCTAATAAGGTCGCTAAAAATAGCCTGAAATCAACCACACCCTTGGAGGCCAGTAGAAATCCGGCACCTACCGTAATGAGATTTCCTAAAATAATTCCAGGTTTAGTGATCAAATAGTAATTAATCATGAGACATCGCCTCTGTCATTTCAGACATTACCCGATCATTTAAGTCATTCATGATCCATAAAGATCCACCCACAATAATCAGTAGAACCATAACCATGAAGAAAAATACAATAGTTTCCCAGCGGGGCTTGGGCTCTTGTCCTACATGCAAGAAAAAAAGCAGCTGTAAAATAGCCTGGGTGAGGGCTAAGCCGATAATGGTATAAACTAAAGTATGGCCTGTTAAGGCATGCGTGGAGACTAATGTAAAAGAAATCGTCGTCAATAGAAAGGAAGCAATGAATCCAATTAGATAAGATTTTACTGTTCCATGCCATTCTTTTTGAATGGCCTTTAAACTCAGGTGATCATGCATATTAGATTACTCCCATCAAGTACACAAATGTAAATATGAAAATCCATACGACATCTAAGAAATGCCAAAACAGACTAAACACCACAAGTCTTCGAAAAGTATCGACAGTCACACCCCAATAAAACACCTGCATGGTGACCACAAACATCCATAGCAATCCAATAGAAACGTGCAGACCATGAGTGCCTACCAGCGCAAAGAAAGAGGATAAAAAGGCACTTCGCGTCCAACTGTTTCCGCTTTCTACCAGGTGCGTAAATTCATGCAGCTCTAAAGCCATAAAACTGGCTCCTAGTAGGAAAGTGACGGCTAACCAAGCAATTATTTGATTTTTTTTGCCTCGCAAAGCAGCTAACATCGCCATGCCGCAAGTCACACTGCTGCATAATAGAATCATTGTTTCGATAAAAGCAGTTGAAAGGCTGAAGAGTTCGCGTGATGAAGGCCCGCCAAAAGTATTA
>Ga0105046_10003188_pt1 | contig 25957 bp, 22 predicted proteins | sample MAT03_FD_78385 | JGI IMG/M metagenome (GOLD analysis project Ga0105046, IMG submission 78385) | Freshwater microbial communities from Lake Fryxell liftoff mats and glacier meltwater in Antarctica - MAT-03 (megahit assembly) | ecosystem: Environmental > Aquatic > Freshwater > Ice > Liftoff...
GAGCATGGCGTGGTGCTTTCGCGGTTGCGTCGGGAATTGATTGATGCGCTGTCGCCTCATGCGGTGCTGGCGCACGGAGGGATCAGTCTGGGGAGTGAATCGCTGGGTTTACAGTATGCCTCAGCGGCGACGGAGGATTTCGCGGCGGCGCTCATCGCGGCGCGCGCTGAGGATGGGCGGTTGCGTCAGACGACGGTGGGGCCGCATCGGGACGATGTGCTTTTGACGATTGGCGGGGAGGGCGCGGAGTTCGCGAGCGAGGGCCAGCAGCGCACGATTGCGATTTCGCTGAAGCTGGCGCTGGCGCATTTGCTGGGCGCGCTGCACGGGCGTCCGCCGTTGTTGTTGATCGATGATGTGTTCGGGGAGTTGGATCCAGACCGGCGCAACGCGTTGTTTTCTCAACTGCCGACGGGGGCGCAGCGGATCATCACGACGACGCATCTGGACTGGCTGGAGGGTGTGACACCGGAGGTGCTTTTCACGATGGAGGCGGGGAGGCTGCTGAGCTGAGCTTTGGAAAACTCCGCAGAGGTGGGGTGGTTTTGATGCCGCCGTGTGAAAGCGGCAGAGGACTGCCGCAGTCCAAGAGCTGGTGCAGGACGATGCGTTTTCTAATTTCGCGAAGCGTCTTGGAGTGCGGCACTCCTCTGCCGCTTTTCGTCCGGGTTGCTTGCGCTTTTTTCCAAAAACAGCAAAATGCTTGGCGTGAATCCGTCGGATCGCGAGGAGCTGAATGAGTTGGTGTCGGCGCAGGTGAAGCTGCGCCTGGAGTTGATGCGTCTGGATGAGCGGATTGAGAAATTGCACTCGCGGGTTGGCGCGCCGGGCGAGCGAGCGCTGCCAACAACGGGGATTCCGGAGATGCCGAAGCCTGTGGCGGCGTCGGTGGTTTCGCCTCCGCGGGAGGGCGCGTCGGAGTCTGCGTCGCCCCCGAAACTTCCGCCTTCCTTGCCGGTGCGCGATATTTTTTCGACGGAAGAAAAACCCTCGGTGTTCGCACAGGCGTCGTTGCCGAAGACGCCTCCGTTGCGCGAACAGGCGCCGCTCCGTGAAGCCGATGAGCGGGCTTCGTCGTCGCTGGAAGTGCAGTTGGGGCGGGTGTGGTTTGTGCGTCTGGGGATCGTGCTGTTGCTAACGGGACTGGTTTTTCTTGGCAACTACGCGTGGCAGAATTTTGTGGTGAATTTTGGTCCGGCCGGAAAGCTCGCGCTGTTCATCCTTGGCGGACTGGGGCTTTGCGGGGCGGGTGCCACGGTGGAACGGAGATTTGCGGGGATGAAAAATTGGGGGCGCGTCGTGTTGGCGGGTGGATTGGCGCTCTTGTACTATTGCGCATACGCGGCGTATTACGTGCCGGGGTTGAAGGTGATAGACAGTGCGCTGCTGGCCGGGGTGCTCCTGCTGGCGGGTGCGGGCGGGATAGTGTGGACGGCACACCGGCGGGATTCGGAACTGCTCGGCGGGATGGGTGTGGTGCTGTCGTTTTACACGGCGGCGATCAATCCGGTCGCGGGTTGGACGATGTTTAGCAATCTCGTGCTGGCCGTGGCGGCGGTGTGGTTTTTGGTCCGGAAAAAGTGGTTCTGGATTTCCACACTTTCGCTGCTGCTGTGTTACGGGAGTTTCGCGTGGTGGCGGATCATGGAAGTGATGCCGGGAGCGGGACGCGGCATTTTCTCCAATCTGCACCTCGGCAGTGCGCTCGGATATCTCGCGGCGTATTGGGTGTTGTTCGGCTTTGCGGGCTGGTTTGCGCGGGAGGAAAAATTTGCGCGGTGGCCGCGTGCAGGATTTCTCACGCTGAACAACGCGCTTTGTTTTTTGTTTGGCGCATTGCTGATCGCGCTGCATCGGTCGTGGGATTTTTGGTTGTTTTGTCTGGTGTTCGCGGGGCTGGTTGCCGTGCTTGGATTGCTGGTGCGGCGTCGCTGGCCGGATGATGAGGCGACAGAATCGGCACTCGTCGCGCAGTCGTTGTTGCTCGCAAGCGTGGGCGTGGCGTTGAAGCTTGCGGGCTGGCAGGAGGCGCTGGTGTTTGCGCTGGCAAGCGCGGTGATGATCGTCGTGCAACCTGGTCGGATGCGGATGCTGTTCACGGTGTTTTCGGGTGCGATGGGAACGTGGGCGTGTTTGCTCGCGGGCGGGCCGATGTTGTGGAGCGGATCTGAAGCGAAGCCGCTGGGTGTGGGGCTGCCGATCATGTTGCTGATGGCCTTCTGCGCGCGCTGGAGCAAGCGCGGGGAGGAAAATGCAACGACGATCAGCGCGGCGGCGGTGTTTTTTTCCATGCTCTTCATTCTGCTGGGGATGACGGTGATTCATGCGGCGGTTCCGCCGTTTTGGTTCGGGCCGACGTTGTTGTTCGCTGCGGTGATCCTGGTGTGGAGCAGTGCGTTGCATGGGCTGCGTGAACTCTCGGGACTGGCGCTCGTGTGGCTTGTGGTGTCATGGATCACGTGGCTTTCGCAACGGAATGGAACGCCGCCGCCGTGGCTGAGTTTCATCGAATGGGCGGGCACACTGGCTGTGGCGCGTTGGTGGAAAACGATCGGGGTGCAGGCGGTCAATGTTGCGTTACGGGTGGCAGCCATGGGCATCCTGAGTGCGTGGGTGTGGTTTGATGTGGCTCTGGAATTCCGGGCACCGATCTATGTGGTGTTGGGTATTGCATTCCTCGCGCTGGCCCTTTGGGAAAAGGAGCGGCTGCGTTGTTGGTTCAGCGCTGCTCAGGCGGGTTGGGGGGTATTGATATACTGGGTTGCCAACTGGCCGACGCACCGACTGTGCATGGCGATTCCTATGGTGGTTTGCCTTGTGATCGAACCGCTTCTGGTGCGATGGCGTGGGGTGAAGCTGACTGAAAAGCAGCAGTTGGCGGGAAATGTCGTGGCGGTAGTGGCCTGGGCGACGTTGCTCCGGCTTGCGTCCTCGAAGGTGCTTGAATGGGGCGGAGGATTTTATCTCACGGTCGCATGGGCGTTGATTGCTGGCGTGTGTTTTGCAGGTGGGTTATGGCTGCAACTGCGCCACTGGCGTTGGTGCGGACTGGGGATGCTCGGTCTGGCGCTGGGGCGCGTGGTATTTGTCGATGTCTGGGCTTTGGGAACTCTGGGGCGCATCATCAGTTTCATGGTGCTGGGTGCTGTGCTGATGGCGGTGGGTTTTCTTTACAACAAATTTGCGGAGCGTTTGAAGGCGCTGATCTGAAAATATGTTTCTGGAAAAAAGCAGTGTTTTCCATGGGGTGCGCACTTTTCCGCTGAGAGGGTCGCTGATATTACACTGGTTCAACTGTCCATATTTTTCCATTTGCAAACCCTAGGATTGAAGATAATTTGTTCAACACAGTTACTCCCCCGCTTCGCCCCCGTGCAAAACAGTGCACTCCGGATACGGCAGGGGTTTAGCTAGAAAAAATAATCGCATTAACTCCCTTACAACTTATGAAAATGAAATCCTTGATTACCCTCTCGACAGCATTGCTGTCCTTCTCGTCGCTGGCCAGTTATGGTGCTGCGGTGGCCAGTGATAACGCATCTAACGTCCTTTACAATGGTGGTCGAATTGATACCGGCGAGAACGGTGGATCGGGTTTCGGTACTTGGACTGTGACTCCTGGCTCAAACAGCGGTTTCGCTGGTAACTTTGAGGGCAGTTCTGATGCCGGCTCTGACTCTTGGGGCTTTTATGCTAACACGTCTAACACGTCTTCGGCTGTGCGCACCTTCACGACCGGCGGTCCTAGCAATGTAAACTTTCTGGCATTTCAGGAGTCTTTTAGCCTTACGATGGATAACAACAGTATCAATAACGGTGGAACCGTGGGATTTGGTCTGCAAAACAGTTCTGCGACAAATCGTTTGGAGTTCTACTTTCTAGGCGGCGATTCCGCTTACACCGTAAACATTGGCGGAACAGCCTACCTGCTCAATGGAGCCGGTGGACGTCCGAATTTGCCTTTCACGAGTACCGGATTGAGCATCACCTACTTCCAGCAGGCTTCCAACGCCTTTACTCTTTCGATTACCCGACTGAGCGATAACGCGTTGTTTACGGTGACCAACGCCACCACCCAATCCTTGGCAGCGTCCGACATCTCCCAAGTGCGCTTGTTTAACTTCAATGCTGGCGGCAGCAACGACCAGTTTTTCAATAATCTGGTTGTTGTCCCGGAACCGACTTCCGCAATGCTCCTTGGTGCGTCTGCACTCGCTTCGATGTTCATGATGCGTCGTCGTCGGAACTAAGGTAAATTTTAATAATAACTCCCCAAGAGCCGGTCGGTAACTCGACCGGCTCTTTTTTTATCCTGAAATGAGGGGGCTTGCCTCTTTAAAAAAATCTAACAATAGTGTGGAACTGTGACAATGCGTCCCACTCTCCTGATTGTTGATGACGAGAAACATACCCGGGAAGGGTTGCGGCTCGCGTTGGAGGATCATTTTGAAGTGTACGTGGCGGCGGATATTGGCACGGCGCTGCGTGTCTTAGAGGATGACGCCGTGGATTTGATGGTGACCGACCTGCGGTTGGGCGGTGAGGACGGGATGAAATTGATCGATCAGGCGCTGGCGCTGGCGCATCCGCCCATCGTGATCATGATGACGGCGTATGGCTCGGCGGAGACTGCGGTGGAAGCGATGAAGCGTGGTGCGCACGATTTTGTCACCAAGCCGATCAACGTTGATAAGTTGGAAATCATGATCCAGCGCGCATTGAAAAGCCGCAATATGGAGGAGGAAAATCGGGAGCTTAAGCAGCAAGTGGAAAAGCGGTATGGATTGGAAAACATCATCGGAAATTCTCCGGTGATGGAGGTGGTGTTTGAGACGATCCGGCAGGTGGCCCCGACGCGGGCAACAGTCTTGATTCAAGGCGAAAGCGGCACCGGAAAAGAGCTGGTGGCCAAGGCGATTCATGCGTTGAGTCCGCGGCACAAGGCGAAATTCGTCGCAGTGCATTGCGCCGCGCTCACGGCGAACCTTTTAGAGAGCGAACTTTTCGGGCACGAAAAAGGGGCATTTACCGGGGCGATGGAGCGGCGGATCGGGCGGTTCGAGCAGGCGAATGGTGGAACCCTTTTCCTCGATGAAATCGGAGAGATAGATGCGGCTACACAGGTGAAGTTATTGCGTGCAATCGGTGAACGCACGTTCGAGCGGGTGGGGGGAAATCAATCGATTCAGGTGGATGTGCGCGTGGTTTCCGCCACCAACAAGAGTCTCGAAAAACTGGTCGCCGAAGAGAAATTCCGCGAAGACCTTTTTTATCGATTGAAGGTGGTGGAGATTTCGATGCCACCGTTGCGGGATCGTGAGGAGGATATTCCCTTGCTGGTGCGGACGATTTTGAAAAATGCCGCGAAAGAGAATGAGAAGCCGGTTCGAGAAATCACGGCCGATGCAATGGCCGCGCTTTGCAGCTACCGCTGGCCGGGCAACGTGCGGGAATTGGAATCCGTGATGACGCGGGCCGTGGTGTTGGCCAATGGGCCCAAGGTGACGTTGCGCGAACTCCCGCTGCAGGTGCGAGAAAATCGGGTGAGCCACGCGGTGCCGCGAGTCCCGCAGCCTGAACCTGGTCAGCATCTGGATCTGCACAGCACGGAGCATCGGCTCATTATGAAGGCGTTGGAAGAGACTCGCGGCAATCGCACGTTGGCGGCGCAAACGCTGGGAATTAGCAGACGCACGCTGCACCGGAAGCTCAAGGAGTTTCCACACCTTGACTGGTGAAGGTTCAGATGCGCATCCACGGTGTAGAAATGGGATAAAAGAAAATTGACGCTGCGATAAGATTCCTGTTGCTTCCGAGGTTCTTCAACTTACATTTGAATCGTAGAAATAATTTACCAATCCACCCACAGAACAATCCTATGAAGAAATTCTTCACCACATCACAGCGTCGGGGTTTTACCCTGATCGAACTTCTCGTCGTAATCTCCATCATTGCCTTGCTGGCATCCCTTGCGGTTCCGGCTGTGCTTGGTGGGTTGGTAAGAGCGCAGCTCACGCAGGCATTGAGTAATGCTCGTCAGATTTATATTTCGGCGCAGACGATGGCGCTGGATCGTGTTAGCACTGGCGATGCAGCCCTCGGTTGGCCCGGCGACCTTAAAACGAGCGGAACTATTGCCAACACCACCGACTACGTTGAGTCTTTGGTTAACAACGATTACTTGAAAGAGGGCGATCTGAAAGTATTTGCAACCTCCGGTGTTACGCCATCGACCAAGCTCTCGACTTTCACTGTTACTGAGAATAGTGCAGCTTCCAACTGTGGGTTCAAAATATTCTTGGTTACAGAGCAGAACGCTGGCAACGCTATTTTTATTACTACTGCAAATTTCGCAGAATTCAGCACGGATCTGGTTGCCACTGCGATTCCTTTTGGTGACAAAGGATTTGTTGTTTTCCGCAAGGGTGGCGACGGATCAGTTTATCGTAAGAAGCAAACGACTCCCGAGGTTATTGGGATTATGCCTGACGGTACAGATACGACAACACCCGGATCTGTGGCGACCAGCTTGCTAAAACAAGAATAGTGTAAACTTTTTTAAACCGCAGGCTCTACGTTTTACGTGGGCCTGCGGTTTTTTATTGCACGGATACCTTGATCGCGCCGTCTGCGAAAACGGTTTCAAGAATTTCGCCGGTTTGCACGTCCTTGACGGTGCGGACGGTTTGGCCCCGGGCGTTCCGAACCATACTGTATCCGCGTTCCAGTGTGGCCTGTGGCGAGAGCAACGCCAGTCGATCATTGTGCCGGTGGAGTTTTTGCCTCAGGTCGCTCAGAGAAACTGAGCCGCGTTCCTGAATGCTTCTCTGGAGAAGTTCCAAACGCTGTCTGGCGACCAGGATGAGTTGATCGGGGCGTGTGGTCTCCAGTGTTTGTTTCGAAGAAAGAAGCCGCTGTCTCGCGATCTGAAGCCATTGAGTGAGTTCGTGGCTGAGTGTTTCCACATGGCCGTCCAAACGCTGCCGCCATTCATCGATGCGTCGCAGTGGTTCTGCAAAAAGCGCGGCCTTGGTGAGAAGCGAGAGCCTTGAGCGCTCCTGATCCAGACGTTGGGTCATCACGCGCTGCATCACCCGTCGCATTTCCTCCACAAACACCGGGAGATCCGCCAGTTCGGCTGTCACGAGTTCCGCCGCAGCGCTTGGTGTGGGAGCACGTAAATCGGCTACAAAATCCGAGATGGTAAAGTCCGTCTCGTGCCCCACTGCCGAAACCACAGGAATTTCCGATGCGAAAATCGCCCGCGCCACCACCTCCTCGTTGAACGCCCAAAGATCCTCAATGCTTCCGCCGCCGCGTCCCGCGATGATAACATCAGGTCGCGGGACGGAATCCGGCGGTTCATTAATCCATTCGATGGCCTCGGCGATTTCCTCGGCCGCGCCGTCGCCTTGCACACGAACCGGGACGATGATCAGTCGGACCCACGGAGCGCGGCGCGCGAACACGTGGAGCATGTCGCGGAGCGCGGCACCAGTGGGTGAGGTGATCAGCGCGACGGTTTCAGGAAAACGCGGAAGCTCCTTTTTGTGATCCGCCGAGAAAAGCCCTTCATTTTCGAGTTTACGTTTGAGCGCCTCAAATTGCGCCTGAAGCAAGCCTGCGCCCGCCATGCGGACCTCGCTGACGACCAGTTGATATTGCCCGCGCGCCTCGTAAACGGTCATGCGCCCGCGGCATTGAACCTGCATTCCGTCGCCAAGGGCCGCTCCGCGAACGCCTGCCGCCGAGCGCGCAAACATCACGCACTGTAATTGGCTGCCTGCGTCCTTGAGGATGAAGTAGTGGTGACCGGAGCTCTGGCGACGATGGTTTGACACTTCGCCTTCGACCCACACTTCACCGAGCGTTTCCTCGATAATTTCCTTCACCGATCGGGTCAGGTCGGTGACCGAAAAAATCACGGGAGCACGGGCGACTCTGGGTTCGGGCGCTTTTTCAAAATCGAAAAGATCGTCCATCATGGCCCGGATCTCAGTTTGACGCCTGACCGCGATACGCTTCTGCCAGCAGGCTCACGGGATGAACCAATCGAAGCTCAACGCCGTGGGATCGCGCACCCGCTTCGAGTTGCACAAGGCAGCCCGGATTTGCGGTGGCGACAATACTCACGCCGGTTCCCTTGATATGCCCCATTTTACGGTCCAGGAGTTGGCGCGACATTTCCGGCTGGGTGATGTTGTAAATGCCCGCGCTGCCGCAGCACCAACTGGCCTCGGGCAGTTCGATGAGTTGGAGTCCGGGAATTGCCTGGAGCACCTTGCGCGGGGCGGTGACGATTTTTTGCCCATGCGAGAGATGGCAGGATTCATGGTAGGTCACGCGCTGTATGGTTCCGCTGGATGCGGGTGGGCGAATGCCGATTTCTGCCAGCCACTCGTGGATATCCTTCATCTTGCGAGTCCACTCCACGGCCCGTGTGGCGTAGGTGGGATCGTCGTGCAGCAGGTGCGCGTAGTTTTTTAAATGGCCTCCGCATCCGCCTGCGTTGGTGATGATGGCGTCCAAAGCATCGAGCTCGAAGCTATCGATGGCGCGGCGTGCGAGTTCCCGGGCGAGGCCGAGCTCACCGTTGTGCGCGTGGAGCGAACCGCAGCAACTTTGGAAACGCGGTGTGATAACCTCGCAACCATTGGCTTGGAGGACGTCTGCGGTGTCGCGGTTGATGTCCGGATAGGCCAGATCCTGAACGCAACCAGTGAGCAACCCGACGCGGTAGCGGCGCGGTTCGTGCGAGGGTTCAATGGTGCGGATGCGCTGGTCTGAGAATGGGGCTTTGATGCCCGGCGTCAGTGGTTCCAGTTCGCGCAGATTTTTTGGCAGAAGCCTGGTCAAGCCGAGTGTGCGCACGGCGCTTTGCATTCCGCTTGCCTGATAAATCCAGATTCCCCAGCCCAAGGCGCGCAGCAGCCGGGGATTCATGAAAATGGTGCGTAGCATAACGAACCGGATGGCGTTGCGTTTGGGATTTTCGAGAATCCGCTGGTGCTCAACGTCGGCGCGCGCGCTTTCAAACATCTCGGCGTAATTCACGCCCGCCGGACATGCCGTCTGGCAGGCGAGGCAGCCGAGGCAAAAGTACATTTCGTCGGCAAACGTTTTTGTAACGTCCGACCGGCCCTCGGCGATTTGTTTCATCAAAGCGATGCGATCGCGCGGGCTGTTTCGCTCCAGTTTGGTGGCGTCGTAGGTTGGGCAGGTGGGAAGACAAAGCCCGCAATGGATGCACTGTGCAAGCACGCCAAAATCGAGGGTGCGCAAATTCGGAGCCAGCGCCTGCGCGGGGTGCGCTTTCGCGGGGGATGCCGGGTTCATAGATCGAAAATCTTCCCCGGATTCAGCAAGCCATGCGGATCGATGCTCTTTTTGAATTGGCGCATCAGTGCGACGCTCGGTTCGCCAAGGGCCGCTGGTAGAAAAGGTTTCTTCGCAAGGCCCACGCCGTGTTCACCCGTGATGGTTCCGCCGAGGCTGATCGCGTAGTCGAAGATTTCCTTCATCGCTTTTTCCACGCGCGCCATTTCCTCGTGGTTGCGCTCGTCCGTGAGAAAGGTGGGATGAAGATTGCCGTCGCCCATGTGGCCGAACGTGCCGATCTTGAGTTGATGGCGTTCACCGACTGATTGAATGAAACGAATCATTTCGGCAAGACGACTGCGCGGCACCGTGGCGTCTTCGAGGATGGTCGTTGGCGATACCCGTGCGAGTGCGGAAAAGGCAGCGCGCCGGGCAGTGGCGAGTTGCGCGGACTCCGCGGCGTCGGCTGCAATCCTGATGCTGGTGGCGCCGTTCAACTCCGCGATGTTTTTTATCCTGTGCGCCTCTTCCTCAATGACGGTTGGGTGTCCGTCCGTCTCGATAAGGAGAAGGGCTTCGGCATCCAGCGGGAGTCCGATTTTCGCAAAATCCTCCACGCATCGGATGGTGATACGGTCGAGGAACTCGAGTGTGCAGGGAATGATCTTCGCCGCGATGATTGCCGATACGGTCTCTGCTGCGGCGTCCATGCGGTCGAAGGTCGCGAGCAGGGTTTTTTTGCCCATGGGTTTCGGAACCAGTTTGAGCAGGACTTTGGTGATAATTCCCAAGGCACCTTCCGAGCCGATGAACACGTCTTTCATCGAAAAACCGGCTACGTCCTTGACGCATTTGTTGCCGAGAAAAATGATCTGACCGTCAGGCAACACGATTTCGAGGCCCATCACGTAGTCACGGGTGACGCCATATTTTAAACCCCGCAAACCGCCGGAGTTTTCCGCCACATTTCCGCCGATGGTGGAGATCTTCATGGATCCCGGATCTGGCGGATACAGGAGGCCGACGGCATCGGCTTGTTCAGAAATTTTTTGCGTGATGACCCCCGCTTCTGCGAGGAGTGTGAGGTTGTTTTCGTCCACCTCGAGGATGCGATCCATGCGGGCAAGACACAGCACGATGCCACCTTCCACCGGGATGGAACCGCCGCTGAGCCCAGTTCCTGAGCCGCGTGTGACGATGGGTGTTCGATGCTCGTTCGCCAAGGCGACCACCTCTGCCACCTCTTCTGTGCTGAGTGGAAACACCACGCAAGCCGCAGGCGCTTCAAGCGCTGCGGTGCCATCAAAACCATACACCGCGAGGTCCTCTGGTTGTGTCAGGACGCGATCCGCTCCAAGCTTGGCTTGTAGCTTGGGGATGATGGGAAGCATGAAATTCGGGGGCTACTGCTTTGCGGGAAAAAACTTGGGGGCAGGCTCTGAAGTGGAGACGTCGTGCTTTGGCGAAGGCGCTTCCTTCTTGTCACCAAGATCATGTTTTTGGTTTGTGTCACCCGACGGATCCTCGTGTTTCATGATTTTGAGATGGGTTGCCGGGTGCTTTTCGCACGCTCCCATGCAGAAGGCTAGAATGACAAGGGCTGCCGTAGTTGCTTTGATTTTCATGCGCGCAGAAAATCTAGCGTGGCGGTGGACCGTTGCCAACTTTCAAAAACGCAATGGCTGAATGACCTGCGCCGTAGCTGGATATTTCCTCCATTTCCATGGTGGATTTAGAGGGGGAATCAGCCAGACTGCGGGTGATGTCTTTACTCCCCTACTCTGCGGAATCTGCGCGTTATCAGGAAATGAGCTATCGCCGTTGCGGACGCAGCGGATTGCAGCTCCCGGCGATCTCACTCGGGCTGTGGCACAATTTTGGTTATGTGGATCGTTACGACACCCAGCGCGCCGTGCTGCGCAGCGCGTTTGATCTCGGCATCACGCACTTCGATCTCGCAAACAACTATGGCCCGCCTCCCGGTTCCGCAGAGGAAAACTTCGGACGCCATCTGCGCGACGGACTGGGTGCGTATCGGGACGAAATGATCATAAGTTCCAAGGCTGGCTACCGCATGTGGGACGGTCCTTACGGCGAATGGGGTTCGCGCAAATATCTTCTCGCCAGCCTTGACCAGAGCCTGAAGCGCATGGGGCTGGAATACGTCGATATTTTTTACTCCCACCGCTTCGATCCGAACACGCCGCTTGAGGAAACCATGGGCGCGCTGGATTATGCGGTGCGGTCCGGAAAGGCGCTGTACGCGGGCATTTCCAGCTATCGCCCGGAGCAGACGAAGCAGGCGGCGGCGATTTTGCGTCAGCTTGGAACGCCGTGTGTCATTCATCAGCCGAGCTACAACATGCTGGAGCGCTGGATTGAAGACGGTCTCACGCAGGTGCTTGCTGACGAAGGCATGGGCAGCATTGTGTTTTGTCCGCTGGCGCAGGGCCAGCTCACCAACCGTTATCTTCAGGGCACACCGGAGGATTCGCGTGTCGCGCGCGGCGGATTCCTCAAGGCCGATGCTGTGGAGAAAAATATCGCCAAAGTGCGCGTGCTCAACGAAATCGCGCAACAACGCGGTCAGTCGCTGGCGCAAATGGCCATCGCCTGGGTGCTTCGCGAACCGGTGGTCACCTCGGCGCTGATCGGTGCCAGCTCGGTGGCGCAGCTTGAGGAAAATGTGAAGGCGCTCGGGGCGCTGGCTTTTTCGGCAGAGGAACTCGGTGCGATCGAGACGGCGTTGGCGTAGAGGCTTGTAGGAGTTATGGGAGTTATGGGAGCTATCCGCACAATTTTGTGGACTAACGCGGCCTTTCCCAAAAAATACCACCGATGAGCAACACCACATCTTCCGGACCGATCTCCCAATTTATCGCCACGCACTACCGCCATTTCAACGCGGCTTCGCTGCATGACGCGGCGAAGGGTTACAACCGTCACCTCGCGGCGGGCGGCCAGATGCTCGTCACGATGGGCGGCGCGATGAGCACGGCGGAAATCGGCGTGTCGCTTGCGGAGATGATTCGGCAGGGCAAAGTCCATGCCATCTGCTGCACCGGCGCGAATCTCGAAGAAGACGTTTTCAACCTCGTGGCGCACGATCATTACGAGCGCGTGCCGCATTATCGCGAACTCAATGCCGCGGACGAACAGGCGCTGCTCGAACGTCATCTCAACCGCGTGACGGACACCTGCATTCCCGAACACGAAGCGATGCGGCGCATTGAAAAAGCGGTGCTCGCCGAGTGGAAGGCCTGCGACGCGAAGGGCGAACGCCTTTTTCCGCACGAGTTCATGTATCGTATTCTGCTGAGCGGTGTGCTGAAGGGGAGTTACCAGATCGATCCAAAAAACTCATGGCTGCTCGCCGCGGCGGAGCGCAATCTGCCAATGATTGTTCCCGGTTGGGAAGACGCCACGCTCGGCAACATGTTTGCGGCGGCCGTGATGCGGGGTGACGTGAAAAACGTTCACACCGTGCGGACCGGCATCGAGTACATGACCACCCTCGCCGAGTGGTACACGAACACCTCCGTGCCGATCACGCTGCCCGACGCGGGCGAGGTGGGAAGTATCGGATTTTTCCAGATCGCCGGTGGTATCTCGGGTGATTTCCCGATCTGCGTCGTGCCGATGCTGCATCAGGATCTGGAGCGCACGGGCGTTCCGCTCTGGGGTTATTTTTGCCAGATCAGCGATTCCACCACGAGTTACGGCAGCTATTCCGGCGCGGTGCCGAACGAAAAAATCACCTGGGGCAAACTGGCCATCAACACGCCGAAGTACGTGATCGAGAGCGACGCCTCCATCGTGGTGCCACTCGTGTTCGCCTACGTGCTGGGTTGGTGATTTTTTGAACGCAGAGCCTGAGGATTGGCGTTTGCGGGACACGGTGCGTCCCGCGCTGCTCGCGCTCGCACAGCATTGGAAGGCGTTCGTGCTGATCCAATGTTGCCTCATCGGCTACGTTATCGGGTTTTATCGCTATGAAAGTTTCGCCGCAGCCGGACAGGTTCTCGCCGATTGGAAAATACGCTACGGCTGGTGGTTTGTCGGAATCCTTGCCGGAGTGGCCTCGGGCGTGCTGCCGGAAATCGCCAAAGCGCTCACGGCCGGGCGGGGGAGTTATAAAAGGCCGCGCCTGCGGGAGATACTGTTCCGGTTCGTATACTTCGGAAGCATGGGGGTTCTCGTGGACCGATTTTATCACCTGCAAGGGGTGATGTTCGGTCAGGGCAAAGACCCCGCGACGCTGCTTCTCAAGCTGGTGGTCGATCAGGTCCTTTTCAGTGCGGCGTTCTCCATTCCGCTCGCGGTGACGGTCTTTGCCTGGCAGGACCTGGGATTTAACTTCAAGGCGTTGCGCGCCGAACTGGGCTGGGAGTTTATCCGGGACCGAATCCTTCCCGTCCTGGTTCCCGGATGGTGTTTCTGGATTCCTGCGGTGCTCTGCGTTTACGCCATGCCGGGCGATATGCAGACGATGCTGTATCTGTTTCTCGCCGCTGCGTGGGCTGTCCTTTTCCTCTTTATCGTTCAGGACGAACGCGGCACTAAACCGTATGGCGGGCAGTAGTTGCTGCGGTTTTGTTTTTTTCACTCGATGGAAACGCTGAACCAGTTCCCGATTTATATCGTGCCGAACGATATTGTTGAAGTCAGCGGCACGGGAGGGGTGAAAGCCGGTAGCCGGGGGTTGAGCGAGGAACTGGCGGCACCGGTGGTTCCATTACTTTATTTAGCGTTTCCCCATCGATAACGCGCGAGGAGGCGGAGCCAGCGGATCGTGTCGCGCACGGGGTGGATTTTGCTTTTTTCCTCGCCGTACACGGTGCTGATCGGCACGGCGGCGATGGAAAAATTTTGGCGGGCGGCGATGAGGATCATTTCCGTTTCGTAATCGAAATTATTGGTCTCACAGAACACGTGCGGGATGAGGCTGCGGTGGAGCATCCGGAATCCGCATTGGGAATCAGGGATCTTCTGTTTGCAGACGCTGCTAATGCAGGCGGACATGAACAGGTTGGTGATTTTCCGGACGAGCGGCATGGTGCGAAGATCGTGCAGGCGGTTGCCAATGATCATTTGTGCGCCGGAGCGTCTGGTTTCCTCGATGAAGCGCGGGATTTCCTCCGGTAAATGCTGACCGTCGCCGTCGAGGAGCAGGACGTAATCGAAACCCTGATCGAGCAAATGGCGCAGGCCGGTCTTGATGGCCGCGCCTTTTCCCCAATTGGAAGGATGACGCAGGACGGTGGCCCCGGCGCTCTCTGCTTCGGCACCTGTGGCATCGGTTGAGCCGTCGTCGATGACCAGCACGGTTTCGAGCGCCGCGCGGGTGCGCGTGACGACATCCCGAATGAAACGTTCTTCGCGAAAAGCGGGGATCAGGGCAGCAACGAGCACAGCGGATGTTGGAAAAGGTGCGGGCTGGTGTCGAGCCAAAGGCCGCGAGGATCGCCAAAAGGCTGCTGCGAAAGCGTGGGTCGCTGCGGTTTTGATTCGACAAGCACGGCAGGCTTGTTGCGGACTGTTTGTTCTTTGACTCTGCCCGCACATCTTCTTTACGCGACTTCTGCCCGGATCGGCGGCAGCGGGTTGGACAGTGTCGCGCATGAAACGCTCCGGGGTGCTGTGGAAGCGGGGTGCCTGGGGCGGGCGCTCGCTTATGATTTGCGGGAGAAGGATATTCCCTCCGCGAAAGTGCGCAATTTGCGGTGGCATCCGGTGCGGTTGCTCTCGGCGCTCGACCGCCCGCATTATTACGGTGCGAAAAAACATTGTGTGGACCGGTTAGCCGCACGCGAGTTGCGGTCGGGGCGGTTCGATTTGTTTCACGGCTGGTCTGGTGAATGTGTGCGCAGTTTGCGCGAAGCGAAAAAGGCGGGTATCCCGTGTCTGATCGAGGTGCCGACGTGGCATCGCAACAAGGGCCGCACGAAGCCGGCGATGACAAAAACCGAACGTGCCGCGATGTCGTTGACGGGATGGCAGGGCTGGAAGCAACGCCTGCTGGTTTCGCGCCAGCAACAGCTTGAGGAATACGATCTGGCCGATCTCATCCTGGTGCTCTCGGAGAAGGCGGCGGAAACTTTTCGCGCAGCGGGTGTGCCGGATGAAAAACTTTTTCACCATGCGCGCGGTGTCGATGTGGAGCGGTTCACGCCTGCGTCCGCTTCACCGGACATTTTCCGGGTGGTGTTTGTCGGGGCGCTCATCAAGAGGAAAGGCGTGCACCATCTGCTCGCGGTGTGGCGCAAACTCGCTTTGAAAAACGCGGAACTCGTTCTGGTAGGCTCGGTTCATCCGGAGATTCAACCTTATTTGCACGAGTTCGGCGGGAACGATGTTCAGGTACCGGGTTTTGTGGGAAATGTGGAGGAGTGTTACCGCGCCTCGACGGTTCACATTTTTCCATCGACTTGCGAAGGCAGCGCCAAATGCACGTACGAAGCGGCGGCGTGCGGACTTCCACAGATCACGACACGGGAATCCGGGGACGTGGTGCGGGACGGCGAGAACGGGATCATCATTCCGTGTGGCGATCAGGACGCACTGGCGGCAGCGTTGCTTCGATTGTATGGCGACCGCGATTTGTGCGCGATCCTCGGTGCGGCGGGACGTGAGCGCGTCGTGCGACATTTTACCTGGGCGCATTTTCGCGAGCGTCTGTGCAGGGCATGGGAACAGGCCATGCAAAAGGGGGGCGCGTGAGGATTCTGGCCGTTCAACTCAAGCGGATCGGCGATCTGGTGCTGACGACGCCGGCGCTGGCGGCGTTGCGAAAAGCGTTGCCGGAGGCGCATATCACGCTGCTCGCGGCGGACGATGGCGCGGGGTTGCTCGGCGGCATGCCTTTTGTCGATGCACACAAGATTTTCAAACGCGCCGGAAGCAATCCCGGGATGTGGGCATGGATGTTCCGCTCGCATTTTGATGTGTGTTTGGATTTTACGGGCACCGATCGCTCCGCGCTGGTCTCCGCGCTTTCCACGGCGAAAAAACGCGCGACGTTCTCCTCGATCCGGAAATCCTCGGTGCGCAGTTGGTTTTATAACGAGACGGTGGATTCGGCGGTGCGCGATTTTCATACGATTGATCACTACGCCCACCTGCTTCGTGCGATGCAACTGGATGTCGCCCCTTCGGCGACGCCCGTGCTGGAGATTCCCGAGTGGGCAGATCGCGAAGCGGCGGCGCTTCTGGCGGCGGAGGGCGTTTCGGAAAACTTCGTGGTGTTGCATCCGGGTTCGGCGCGATTGGAAAAATGCTGGCCGGCGGAGCGCTGGTTCACCGTGGCGGAGCACTGTCGGAAGACGTGGGGATACGACGTGGTGCTGACCGGCGGGCGCGATCCTGCCGAGCAGGAGGAATTGCGAAAAGTGCAAGCCGCAGGAGCGGCAGCGGTGGACTTGAGCGGGCGCTGCGGGTTGCTGGCTTTTGCCGCTTTGCTCCGGCGTTCGCGGCTCGTGGTGAGCGTGGATTCCGCGGCGATGCATCTCGCCGCCAGCGGGCAGGTTCCGCAGGTGGCGTTGTTTGGTCCGACTAATCCGTTTCACTGGCGGCCGCGCCATGCCCGTGCGGTGGTTGTCACGGCTTCCACCGACGCCGTGGCCCTGGATTTTCAACCCAAGGCCTTCGGGGCGCTGATGGACCAGTTATCGACGCCCACGATTCTGGCTGCTATGGAAGAGGCGACCAAAGCTGAATGAAAGCGAGAACGAAACGTATTTCCCGTAAGGACATGGCAAAAATGTCCGCCTGGCAGATTTTTAAGATCGGCCTTGTGCCGTACGGGCGGCTGTTTTCCTATCTCAAACCGTATAAAGGCCGGTTCATTCTCGGAATCCTTTTTGGAGCGCTTTACGGCATGACCAACGCCGCGCTGATTTTTGCCGCGAAGTATGTCACGGCTGTCGTTTTTCCAGAAGATGGGGCTACGGCGATCTCTTTCGGATTTCTGGGCAAAATCCAACTGGCTCCGCACGGCGAAGTGGGTTTGAAAGAGGTGCTGCTCGCCGCCAGCACGGTGCCAATCATCATGCTTTTTCGCGGAGTCACCGGCTACATCAACGCCTATTGCATGCTGTGGACGAGCCAGCGTGTCCTGAACGACATCCGGCAGCAGGTTTTCGGGCATATTCTCGATCATTCGCTTTCGTTTTTTCACAAGGCAAAAGGCGGCGAACTCATGCAGGTGGTGTTCAACCAGACGCGCATGGCGCAAAATGCGCTGACGACCATCGCGAGCGACATCATCAAGCAGCCCATCGGCATTCTGAGCGCGTTGGTGGCACTTTTTGCCATCGACTGGAAATTCACCCTGGGTGCGCTCGCGCTGTTTCCCATCTGCATTATCCCGGTAATGATCGTGGGGAAAAAAGTGCGCAAAACCGGAGCGCGCGAAGAACAGGAGGCGGGACAGCTCATGGTGGTAATGCAGGAGGCTTTTGCCGGGGTGCGCGTGGTGAAAAGCTATGCACGCGAGGGATACGAAAAGAAGCGGTTCGCCCACGCTAACGAACAAATGCTGCGTATGCTTATGCGCTGGCAGAAGGCCATGGAACTCATCGGGCCGCTCGTGGAATTCATTGCGTCCTTTGGTATCGCGCTTGCGCTGGTCTATTGCTGGTGGCTCGGTCAGACGTCGTCTTCTTTCCTCGCTTTGCAGGGCGGCTTGATCCTGCTCTACCCGCCGTTTAAAACCCTAAGCCGTCTGCATATCCTCATGCAGAAATGTCTCGCAGCGACGACCAAGATTTTTGAAATGATCGACACGCCCTCGGACGTTGCGGACGCGCCACATGCGGAGACCCTTCCCAAGGGGCCGGGCCGGATCCATTTTGAAAACATCCGCTTCGCTTACAACACCAGTGACAACACCAAGCCTGCGATCCGGAAGTTTGATCTGGTTGTGGAACCCGGCAAAACGTACGCGCTGGTCGGACCCAGCGGCGCGGGGAAAACCACGCTTTTCTCGCTGCTCCTGCGCTTTTACGACACCGATGAAGGCCGCATTTTGATTGATGGAAAAGACATCCGCGAAATCACCCAGCAATCGCTGCGCGAATCGATTGGCGTGGTGACGCAGGACACGTTCCTGTTCCACGACACCATCCGCGCCAACATCCTCTACGGGAAACTCAAGGCGTCGGAAGAAGAGATGATTCACGCGGCGAAGCTGGCTTCCGCGCACGATTTTATCATGGAAAAACCGGATGGTTACGACTCGGTGATCGGTGACAAGGGATCCCTGCTGAGTGGCGGTCAGCAGCAGCGTCTGGCCATTGCGCGCGCACTTTTAAAAAACGCGCCCATTCTGCTTCTCGACGAGGCCACCAGTGCTCTGGACAGCCAGAGCGAGCGTGCGGTTCAGGATGCCCTGGAGAAGCTCTCGCAGGGCCGTACGGTGATGGTTATTGCCCATCGGTTGTCCACGATTCTCAAGGCGGATCAGATCGTCGTGATGCGCAATGGCAAAATCAAGGATGTCGGGACGCATGCAGATCTGTACGAGTCCTCGCAAATCTACAAAAAGCTGTGCGATCTCCAGTTTCAGGGCGGCAATACCACCGCGCTTATCGATCTCCCCGATGAACTGCTGGACGCGGTGCTGGAGCCGGAGCCCGCACCAGCGCAGCAACCCTGAACGACGTCATGAATCTCCTCTCCTGCGAACTTCCAGGAATTCCCAAGCTGCACAGCGGCAAGGTGCGCGATCTTTTTGATCTCGGCGAACATCTGCTGCTCGTTGCCAGCGACCGCATTTCCGCCTTCGATTGCATCCTGCCGAACCCGATTCCCGGCAAGGGCGAGGTGCTCACGCAGCTTTCCGCGCATTGGTTCAGGATGTTTGACTTTGTTAAAAACCATGTTGTCGCGACAGATTTTGAGGATTTTCCGGCGGTGCTTCAACCGTTTGAGGATCAGTTGCGCGGACGGTCGATGATTGCCCGCAAGGCACAACCGCTTCCCGTGGAGTGTGTGGTGCGCGGGTATCTCGTGGGCGGCGGCTGGAAGGAGTATCAGGCTTCCGGTGCGGTGTGCGGCATCGTGCTGCCGATAGGCTTGCAGCAGGCGCAGAAGTTGCCCGAGACGATTTTTACACCAACCACGAAAGCGGCGGCAGGGCATGACGAGAGCATCACTTGGGAACAATGCCGCGACGTGCTGGGAACTGCGGTTGCGGAGAAGGTCCGCGGGCTGAGCATTCGCATTTACGAGGCGGGCCGGGATTACGCCGCACAGCGCGGTATCATCGTGGCGGACACAAAATTTGAATTCGGGTTGCTCGACGGAGAGATCATTCTCATCGACGAATGTCTGACGCCAGACAGCAGCCGCTTCTGGCCTGCGGATGAGTATCGCACGGGAATCAGTCCGCCGAGTTTCGACAAACAGTTTGTGCGCGATTACCTCGAAACGCTGGACTGGGACAAATCGCCGCCCGCCCCTTCACTACCTGATGAAGTCGTGGCGCAAACGGCGGCGAAGTACCGTGAAGCGTTCGACCGGCTCTCGCAGTAACCCCTATAGCGTCGGTCTGTAACCGTCGGACTAAAATTCTGCGGTCTAAAAAATGCGACGGTCACAGACCGACGCTACAGCCGGGAGCAGCTTTTCCACGATCACGTCCAGCGGATCGCTGATTTGCGCGACGAGAGCGTCGGCGGGTTCCTCGAGGGTGGCAAACTGACTGTCCAGCAGCGCGGTCGGCATGAAATGGTTTTCCCGCGTGGTCATGCGGCTGTGGATGAGTTCCTTGGTGCCCTGGAGAAAAATGAAGCGTAGTCCGGGGATGCTTGAGGCGAGGCGGTCCCGGTACACCTGACGCAGCGCGGAGCACGCAAAAAACACGGTCTCACCTGCGGCGTCGCGGCGTTTGAATTCGGCGTTCAGAACATCGAGCCACGGCCAGCGGTCCTCATCGGAGAGCGGAATGGCCGCGGCCATTTTGGCTTTATTTGGCGCGGGATGAAAATCATCGGCATCGAGGAAAACGCCGCCCGTTTTTTGCGCGAGCAATGCTGCAACGCTGCTTTTGCCACAGCCAGAAACACCCATGACAACGAACTGATTCATTTTTCGAGATTGCCCCCGGCCCAGTCGGGTTGTTGGCGCAGGTGGTAGAGCATTTCGCCGGCCTTGCGGACGAGCAACACGCCTTCGTCCTCGCGGTCGGCGTAGCCTTCGACATCGATGGTTGCCGGATCGCGGTAACCCATGTTGATGCGCTCGCAAACTTCCCTTGGGATGCCTGTGGCGAGGGTTACTCGGGCGCGACAATGCTCCACTCCGCCGATCATTTTTCCGATGCCGCGCACGTGGGTGCTGTGGGCGAGGGTGCCCCACGGTTTGTCTTTAAAACGCTCCCAGTTCGCGAGGAAGTAGTCGCGGCAGTGGTAGCCGATTTCCTCGATGAGTTTGCCGTGCACCACACTCACTTCGTTGATGTGCGGGGCGTAAATGATCAATTCGCCGCCGTCGGCGAGCACGGGCTCCAGTTTGTACATGCACTTCCCGCCGACCCAGAGTTCGTCGTACATCTTCGGGGCGCAGGAGAGGATCGTGTGAAACGGGTGATCTTTGTAAAGAATGTGAAGCTGGCGTGAAAGCTCAGAAGCTTCTTCCCAGGCTGATTCCGGCGTGCCTGCGGAAAGACCGGCGAGTTCGCCTTTGTCCACGACCATGCAGAAACACAGCTTGTCCACGGTGACCATTGCGCCCGCGCGGTCAACGACCTTGCGCACGGGTGTCCATTTGTTGCCGATGATCATCGGGTTGGTGACGACAGCGCCGAGCCAGTGGAAAAAGTTTAAAATCTCCGGGCCGCCGATGCCGGGGAACAGGTACTTGTTTCCGCCGGAAAACCCGACGACCTCGTGCGGGAACACCGGGCCGACGATGATGATCTGGTTGTAGTCGAAAACGCGGCGGTTGATCTCCACGTTGACATCCATGGCGAATAATCCGCCGGTGAGTTCTGAGATTTCGTCCGCGGTGATCTTGCCGATATTTTGCAGGGCCGCGGGATCGTCCCAGGCGTGATTGAACAACTGTACGCGCGCGTATTTCGCACCCCGTTCTTCAGCCGAAATTTCGAGACGCTCGCACATCGCCTCCTCGCTCATGGGCGGATGCGTGCCGAGGGCGATCATCACGTCGAGCGCCGAGGTTGCCGCGCCGATCTGCGCGTGAATGGTTTTGAAAAGTAACCCCACCGGCGCGGTGCGCGTCGCGTCGGGCACGACCAGCAGGACGCGCTTGCCGCGATAGTTTTCTGCCGGGCAGGCATTGGCGACGATTTCGGCAACTCGGGAAATGGTGATGGGGCCGAAACTATGCACAAGCCCACCCTCGCAGTCGAAAATCCGGGTTTCAAGGCAAGAACCCGCGCAAAAGGGTGCGGGACGGCCGACTTAAAAAAATCTTAAAAATACTGCAAGGGTTTTTCGGCAACGCGGTGTGTGTATCTCCGTGGTGAACCAATCCCGGTTCGCCCGAACAGAAAGAAAACAAAACAATGAAAACTAAATCATTCAAATTCAGTGTGCTGGTCGGCGTCGCCTTCGCTGCGATGAATCTCGCAGTGTTCGCCGGTCCGGGGCCTCAGCAGGTGTTTCGCCCGCTGAACTCCACATCCGAAATCAGCAAGCTCAAAGCCGGTTCCATGGTGGCGCACGAGTGCCCCCATTGCGGAACCATGGCCGTGACGAAGGTGACGGATGCCAAGGCCGAAGCCGAGGGTCACACCTGTCCAGAATGCAAAATGAAGGTCACCTATCGTGATTCAGGCAGCGGCAAGGCTCCGCAGACGCGCATGATCGCCTGTGTTGACGAGAAAACTGGCAAAGAGATGTCCGCCCGCGTTTGCGCCGCCAAAGAGTAAACGCACTGGAAAGTGCACCGCTCCACTCGCCTGGCGGGAAGTTCGACTTCCCGCCAGACTTTTGGCAAACGCCACACAATGAACAAAGACCAGCAACTCAGCGAAGCGCTACGGACCTGGAAAGTGGGAGCGCCAGTCGCAGCACGTTTTGAATCCGACGTCTGGACGCGCATCCGCGCCCGGGAGGAGGTTTCGAGTCACCGCTTTTTCGTTTGGTTCCTTGCGCTTTTTGAGCCCTTGCCATTCTGGCGTGTCGCCGGCTTGAGCACACTCGCCATAGTGCTGTTGGGTGTGGGCTTGGGAGCTGTCAGCGCGGCCAGTGCCAACGAGCGTCAACGCTCGGAACTGGAGCGCCGCTACGTTCAATCCGTCGATCCATATTTACGAACCTCAAACCCGGAAATGCAATAAACCGCCTCGCCGCCTTCCTCCTTTCCGCATTGCTTCTTGGTGCGTTAGCCTTTGTGCTCAGTTACCGTTTCGCCACCCGGCCCATGCGCGAGATGGCCCGGAATCCCGATCAGGGTGTCGCCTGGCTTGCGCAGGAGTTTTCACTAACCCCGGAGCAAACCCTGCAAGTCCAGGACCTGACCGACGCCTACGACCCGCGCTGCATGGAGATGTGTAGGAAGATTAATGAGTCGAACCGGCATCTGGACTTTCTGATTTCCGGCGGAAACCAGGTCACGCCCGCAATTGCCGAGGCTCTGCGGCAGAGCGCCGATCTTGAGGCGGACTGCCGTCGCGAAATGCTCGTCCACATTTACGCCATCGCGGAAGTCCTCCCGAGCAAGCAACGCACGGGATACCTCGACCTGATGAAGATGCGGGTTTTAACCCAGAGTTCTACTCATCAGACGGGCAGATAGTTCCTTCCATGACGACAGCGGACCACGAGGCGGATGCCGCAGCGATGGAGCGTCTACAAGCGGGGGACGATCTTGCGTTGAATGAGTTGATGATTCGCTGGAAGGAACCGCTCGCCCGGTTCCTTTTCCGTTTTACGCAGAACGAATGCGATGCCGTGGATCTGGCCCAAGACACCTTCGTCCGCGTTTACGAAGCCCTGAGCCGCTACGATGCGCGCGCAAACTTCGCCACATGGCTGTTCGCCATCGCGCGTAATCTCTGCCGCAATCACGCCCGCTACAAAGCGCGGCATCCCCAAGTTTCCCTGGATGCAAACGTCGCGCCGGAGGGTGATGCCACGCTCGCTGATCGCCTTGCCTCGGAAACCAAAAGCCCCGCCCAGGACGCCGACACACATGAACTTTCGCTAGCGGTCCGTGCCGCGATCCAGTCGCTTCCCGAAGATCAGCGCACCGCGACGCTGCTTTTCGAGTACGAGGATTTTTCCCACGTTGAAATCGCCCGTGTGCTGGGTTGCTCAGCCAAAGCCGTCGAAAACCGCCTCTACCGGGTCCGCCAGACCCTGCGCGAAAAGCTGATCCGCTGGCTTGGTTAAACCCGGAGCTACGCCAAAGACGAAGCCGCCAAAAAAAACTCAAGTTTTGCGACAGCGCGTTTTTCTAAAAAGCGACGGCACCGCCATCCTTGCACTAAGCGCACTAAGCAAAAGGTGCCTATAGCTCTCCGCCCCCAGCGTCGTGTCAAAAATTGACAAACAACCCCTTTTCCAGAGCTCTACCTGGCGGATCTCCAACCCAGCGTTTAAAGCGTTCGCTCGAGCCAGGGCATCTTGAAATCTGGTGAAACTGTGACCGAAGAATAATACTCCGAACCAACTTCCAGTGAAAGTCGTGGCGATTGGTGTTTACGCCTAAAGTGAAACGTCACGGTGATGGCTATAATTTCCACAATCGCTGTTTTTCAATTCGCTCCGGGGTGCGTCTCTGATACGGTTTTTATTTATGGCCAAACCCTCAGATGCTCTGGTCACGATTCTTGATGAGGCCTCCGAACGCAGCGCCCGAGGGAACACCAGACTAGGTTAAATACTGAACTTAATGCCTTCACCATCCAACAACTCTGGCTTGCGGGACAACCACACCAGAGGAACGGTCGCGGACTTCCTGCGGGCGAAAAGCCAAGCAGGTTCCAAGCTCTCCATCGTCTCGGCTTACTTCACGATTTACGCGTACGACGCGCTCAAAGCGGAACTGGAGCGCATCGAACACCTTGATTTCCTCTTTGGCGAACCGTCTTTCGTCAATCGCTTAGACCCCAACAAGACGGAGAAGAAGGCGTTCATCATCGACGCCGCCGGACTGGAACTCGCCAACAAACTTCAGCAGAAACGTGTCGCCAAGGAGTGCGCCGATTGGATTGAGCGCAAGGTGGACATCAAGACCATCAAGCAATCCAATCTGCTTCACGGGAAAATGTATCACGTCGCCAGCGGCGGCGTGGAGGACGCCATTCTCGGAAGTTCCAACTTCACCGTGAGCGGCCTCGGCCTTGGCGCTTCTGGCAACAACATCGAGTTGAACCTCATCGTATCAGACGACCGAGCTCGACAGGAACTCAAGCAATGGTTCGATGAGCTTTGGGGCAATGACGCGCTCGTCAAAGACGTAAAACAGGATGTTCTCAACTACCTCAAGCAGCTCTACGAGAACCACACGCCCGAGTTCATCTACTACAAGACGCTCTTTCACATCTTCGAGAAGTTCCTCGGCGACGCAGGTAAGACGGACGCAGACCTCGGCAAGACGAGCCTTTTCGAGAATGACATCTGGAAAGCCCTTTTCGAGTTCCAGAAGGACGGGGCCAAGGGGGCCATCAACAAAATTCTCCGGCACAACGGCTGCATCATCGCGGACAGCGTTGGCTTGGGAAAAACTTACGAGGCACTCGCGGTCATCAAATACTTCGAGTTGAAAAATGAGCGCGTCCTCGTTCTCTGCCCGAAGAAGCTGCGCGACAACTGGACCGTCTATCGAGAGAATAACCCTCTCAATCCGTTTTTGGCAGACCGGTTCCGTTATGACGTTATTTCCCATACCGACCTCAGTCGGGAGACGGGTTTCTGTGGCGATATCAACCTCAGCCCGGGCCGACACAATTGGAATAACTACGACCTCATTGTCATCGACGAATCGCACAACTTCCGCAACAACACCGCAGGGAAACGTGACGACGAAGGGAACATCATCCGCAAAAGTCGCTACCAGCGGCTCATGGATGACATCATCAAATCCGGCGTGCGAACCAAGGTTCTCCTGCTCTCCGCCACCCCGGTGAACAACGACCTGAAAGACCTCCGCAACCAGCTCTACTTCCTCACCGAAAACAAGGACGACGCCTTTGCAGAATCCATCGGCGTGGGCAGTCTCAAGGAAACCCTCGCATCCGCGCAGAAGGTTTTCTCGCAGTGGGCCAAGAAGCAAACCGCCGAGCGCAAGACGGGCGAACTTCTGGAAAAGCTCAATGCCGCCTTCTTCAAGCTCCTCGATGAGCTGACCATCGCCCGCTCGCGCAAACACATTCAGAAATACTACAAGGAAACCGTCGCCGCACTCGGCGGATTTCCGAAGCGCGAAAAGCCCATTTCCATCTATCCCGAGATCGACCTGCTCGGGCGGTTCCTCTCCTACGACAAGCTCAACGACGAGATCGCGGGCTACAAACTGGCGCTCTTCAACCCCTCGCGCTTCGTTCTGCCAGACCACAAGGCCGACTACGAAAAGAAGGGCGCGTTTCCGTTCTCCCAAGCCGATCGCGAGCACTTCCTCATCGGCATGATGAAGGTGAACTTCCTCAAGCGCCTCGAAAGCTCGGTGA
>Ga0105046_10003190_pt1 | contig 25957 bp, 19 predicted proteins | sample MAT03_FD_78385 | JGI IMG/M metagenome (GOLD analysis project Ga0105046, IMG submission 78385) | Freshwater microbial communities from Lake Fryxell liftoff mats and glacier meltwater in Antarctica - MAT-03 (megahit assembly) | ecosystem: Environmental > Aquatic > Freshwater > Ice > Liftoff...
AGCAGAAGGAGCGCCACGACGGCGGCAACCGCTGGATTGGAACCGGCGGCACTTCCCCCTTTGGCCATGGCGGAGAACACCCCGCGGGCGTGCGCGTCGGCGGCGAAGGTGGCAGCCGTTCGGCGGTACAAGTCGCCGGCGAGCGGCGTTTTCGCAATCTCCGCTCCGACCAGATTCTCGACACCCGGCAGATCGGCATCGCGCTGCGACGCTTAAGGCGGCTGGCGAAAGACCACGGCCCGGAGGAATTGCAACTCGACGACACGATCGATCACAGCGCCCGCAACGGCGGAGAGATTGAGCTGGTGTTTGGGCCGCCGCGGCGCAATCGCATCAAGCTGCTGCTTCTGATGGACGTTGGCGGCTCCATGGATCCGTACACGCGCCTCTGCGAGCGGCTGTTCAGCGCCGCGCATGCCGCCAATCATTTCAAGCAGTTCGAGCACCGCTTTTTCCACAACTGCGTCTATGAGCGGCTCTTCACCGACATGCGCAATTGGAAGGGAGAACCCACGGTCGACTTGCTCAAGAACTTGGATCACACCTGGTCGGTCATCTTCGTGGGCGATGCCTGGATGGCCCCGTCGGAGCTGACGCACCTTGGCGGCGCGATCCGCCTCGACCACCGCAATGCCGATACCGGTTTGGCGTGGCTACAGCGCATTCGCCAGCGCGTGCCGAACTCGATATGGCTCAACCCCGAGCCGCGCGCGCGTTGGAACGCTGCGACCATCCACCTCATTCGCCGCGTGTTTCCGATGTTCGAACTCTCGATCGACGGTCTGACCGAGGCCGTCGATGTGCTGCGTGGAGCACGCCCCAATCGTCCTTCAGCGAGTGAGATCAGGCCGCTGGCAGACTGAATCGGTTCCGCTCATACACCTTGGTAGCCAGACGCTTCACTCGCGCACTTCCTGTACCAATTTATGCACCGTCTCGGCGATTCGATCTTCGATCTCGCCCGACCAACGCAAGGCGGGGCGGCCGTACTCGTATAAGTTCGATCCGCCTTCGTAGCCGCCCTCTTCCCACACGCGCCGGGAAGGGATGTAGGCGATCATGTCGTCGCAGTAGCCGCACACCCAGGCGCCGGGGCCAAATTCCTTTTTGAAGCGCAGGGCATAGTCCACGACCGTTTCGGCGCCCATGCCGATGAAGAGCGTGCTCTTGCCCAAACGCCAGGCGTGTATGGGGTACGGATACGACTTTGGAAGCTTTTCGCCATTCTCGAGCTTCTCAAGTATGCGGGCGGCCCAGCGCGCGCGAATGGCGTTGTCCCCTTGCCGAGCTTCGAACAGCTCTTCGCGCGAAGCGACCTTCAGGTAGGGTAGCTCGACATACGCGAACGCCGTTCGCAGTCCCGGCGACACCGGCTCAAGTGGCCGCTGCAAGACTTCTTCGACGGCCGTGGCGAGCATGTGCCCATAGCGCTGGCACAGTTCGACGCTACGGCGCGGCAAAGGGTTTTGGTCACCGCCGCAGGTGTTGACGAACATGGCAGTGGCGCCGGCGTGCTTCGCTTCCAACTCCAATTGGGCAAAGCCTGGATAGTCGCCGCACCAGGTCAAGAAACTGAGCGTTGTCGGATGACAGGCGTAACCAAAGAGAATTGCGTCGATCCGGCCGTCGGGACGTGTGACAGTCATCACGGGAACGGTATGGTCGACCGGACCCGCCAGCGGCGTTCCGGCCGCTAACAATTTCGGCACGTCGGCCTCTGGATTGTTGCGACGGTTAACGGCAAAAGTTGCTTTGCCTTGCCCCGTTTGCAAGTGCGCCGGTGCGAGCTTGCCCAGCGCCTGGCCGACTGTCTCCACCGTGCGATCAATCATCTGGGCGGTGTATTGGTTGACCAGCTCCACCTGTTCCGCCTCGACCGGATAGTAGTCCACCAGATCATCACCCAGTCTGGGGCCGCAGTGGTTGTGCGAGAACGTGAACATGATCTGGTGACGCTGCAGGCCAAATTTCTCGCGCAATCGAGCGAACACTGGATCGCTCATGCTCTTCGGTACGCCCTGGAAATCGCTGGTCACCAGCACTGCTTGTCGACCTTCGTTATCCTCCAGCGCCAAAGCCTTCATCCACAAGTCGTGCAGTTTTCCATCGGGCGGACGTTTGGTTCCGTAGCCTGCCAGCCAGACGGATTTCTCGGGCGTGATGACGGCTTTGGCAATGCCGGCCTTCCATGTCGCTTCGGCCCCTTCCGACTTGGCCAGCAGCAGTCCCAGGGCGAGCAAGATGAATAACAACACGCGCGGTCCGCAACCCACCCAATGCAAGGCGGTTGTCGGATTGAATCCCCTGGTCAGAGATAGGGCAGTCATTTCATTCCTCGAATTCGTTACGTCGCCCGCGATGGAACCGCCGTCAATGTATCCAATGGCTTGCCTTGATTCCAATCACACGCCGCGTGCTCAATTCTCCGCAGAAAACAAGGCAGTCATATGCCATTCGCCCGGCGGTGGGTCTATTTTTGCGATAGTCGCAGACACGGCTCGTTTCTCGACGGCGCCGACGGGCCAAGCGGTCGAGATTCAGTCGCATGGTGTGCTGAAATCGATCAGATTGGCTAAAGATGGCGCGCAATTGCTCACCGCACTCTAGCTGGCAGTGCACCGCTGTCGAATTTAGCTAGCTGCTTCAGCGGTCATCCTAGCAACGTGTTATGACGTGATCTGTTGGTTACGCTCCGCATCGGACAACATGGGCACTCCGTTTGCATATAGGGCACGCGTCCGCATCGGACCGCGGGAGACTTGACTCTCCTTAGCCTCTCGAATTCACGGAGGAAAAAACCATGCTAGTCCTCAGTCGAAAACTGGGTGAAAAAGTGTGCATCGGCGACGACATCATCGTCACTGTGCTCAGCGTGCGCGGAAATGTCCTCAAACTGGGCATCGAGGCGCCGAGAGGAGTGCGCGTTCTACGGCCAGAGTTGCAACCGTTCTGCCAACCCAGCCCAAATTTGCTGCAATTCCCCGGTCCGATCCTTGACGGACAGTCCCATATGCAGTGACTCAGGGTACGAAGCCAAGCTCGCACGAACCAGGTTCGTGACGACGCTGATACCTTGGGGGAAGGATCAATCGCCGCCGCGATTCACTCCTTCGGCGGTTTCATCGCTTTGAGCGTCGCCAACTGGGCGTCCGCGGCTTGGGCCAGTTCGACCTGATTCGCATCTCGGAAACGTTTCGCCGCGCGCTCCAGCATCTGCATGCAGTGCGGACTGGGACGTTTGCCATCCACCAAGGGTGGGATACGTGGAAGAAAATCCGCGTAAAAACGGGCCAGTCGCGGCGCGGCGTCTTTGGTGTCTTCGCACAGCGCTTCCAGGCGATCCAACAGAGGTGGCGTGATCGTGCTTTCGTTGGGGAAGGCCATCACGGCATGGGCCAGGGCGTCAATTGCCTCGGTTTTACGCTCGTCTTCGACAAGGTAGTCCGCTAGCTCGAGGCAAGCCTTGCTCGCGAGATCGGGTCGGCCCGCCTGCTCGTACATTGCAAGCAGCCTGGAAATCAGATTCATCCGCGTGCGGATGTTGGCGTCGTAGCTCACTAGATCGTCGAAAATCTCCCACGTGAAATCGGGGAAGGCGACAAAGACGGCAAACATGCTTTGAATGGCGCCGGTGACATGCTTGGTGATCTGCTTGTCACCGGAGTTCTCTTTGGCCAATTGGGCGATGCTGTGCCAGGCGTTTTCATTGCCTGGGCACAAGTCGATCACGGCCGCCAGGTATTCGAAGCGCTGTTTCAACGTGACATCTTCTTGAGCCAGAATTATTTCGCTAGCGCGCATCGCCAAATCCGCGTGCCGCTTGGCTTGCAGATCGCTTCCGGCGGTGTGCAGACGTAGTTCCAACTGCCGATCTGTGATGCTTTGTCCGGTTTGTGGATCGGTCAGGTGGCCAACATAGTAGTTGTGCGCACGGTAGCGCCCGTGCGACTGAAGCGTAAAGCCGACGTTCTCCTTGGTCATGTGGCTGAGTTCCACCCACATGATCCAGGCGTGCCCTTCGCCATCGGACCCGTCCCCTACGACCATCTCGGCCGGAGCGCCGATCGATTTGGAAACGCGCGCGGCGAAGTCCGCCTGGTTGGAGCACACGCCGCCGTACTGCAATAGATTTGGCAACGTGTATTGCATGCCATTCAAACGCGCCTGGGCGTCGCCGGAATTGAGCATCAAATAGTCGTACGGCACGTCGCTGTAGCATTTGCCAATCTGCACGCGACGGTTGACAAAGTTCTGCATCGCCCATTCGCGCTCGGCGCGAGGCGTCTTTTGATTCACAAGATGCGTCAAGAATTCCCAAGGAGCGTACTGCACGCGCCCCTGCATCATCGGTTCGGCGTCGACCAGATACTTGAAGTTCCCTAGCACGTCGAGCCGGTCGCTCGGCACAGTTGCTTTGGATCGCCGGGCGTTCCCCTCCAAATTGTCGATCACCCCTTCATCGTCCCAAACCACGGCAGTGGCAATCGCCAACTGGGTGTAGTCCGCGAACCTGTCGGGGAACTCCTTGCGCAATTGGTTGAAGATTGAAAAGACGGTTGGGATCTTATCTCGCTGGGGGTCGATGGCGATGAAGAATTCTTCGCGCGCCTCTGGATGATCGGCAAACCAGGCCTGCACCTCGTCGAAATCAGCGCCGAGCGCCTGCTTAATCTCAGCCGCATGAGCGCGCTCAAATCGATCGGCGAATAGCTTTCTGAGCGCCGGATATTCCTTGCGCTGGAAGAGTCGCTTCTCGCGGAACATGGTCAAGAGTTCATCTTCCGTGCGGTCGCCCGGCTCGCCACCGCCGGTCCATTTGGGCGCAGTCTCGCTGGACGGTTTTGTGGACGGCGCCGGCATGGCAGGCATTATTCCCGCACCGCTGTCGGCCAGGTCCGGTTGCCCCGTCGCTCCGCTCTGCGACCCGACACGGATCACAAGCGTTGCCCGTGACGACAGCCCGCCACGTCCTTGCTCCTGGACGGCGACGTTGACGCGATACATGGAGGCTGCGCTCGACGTCGGTTTCCACTCGAACTTGCCACTTTGCGCATCGAGGTGGGCTTCCGGGGGCGCGCCCCCTAACAGTTGATATCGCAACGCGCGCGATGGTCGATCCGGATCGCGCGCCACAATGTTTAATGAGACAAGCTGTTGGCCATCGGTCATCTGCTCCGGAATCGGCGATACCTCCGGTGGTCGATTTGCGTCGAGAACCGAAATCTTGAAATCTTGCCGCGCCGCGTTCTGATCCGACACCAGCGCAAGGACTGCAACGGGATAAGTTCGCGGCCCTTGCTCGGCAGTGGGAGTCCACGTCAAGCGTCCGCTGCTAGCGTCGATCTTGAGGCCTTCGATCGGAGATTCGATCGCAAATCGCAATTGTTCGCCGTCGCGCAATTTCGCCCGATGGGGAATCGTGAGATCCAGCGTCTGCAATTCGCTGATTTCCTGATCCGGGATCACGGGGATCGTGACGCCCGCCGGCGAGAGTCCACGTTTTAGCGCAAATAACACGCCGACCACCACCAGGCAAACGGCGCCAATACCGGCGACGATGGCGATCATCTCCGCCTGGCGATTCCTTGCCCGGGGCTTGATCTGATAAGAATGACTACGCAAGGCCGAGGTCGACGAGAGCGCCGAGTAATCGGCAAACGCGTCTTGCGGCGCCGAAGATTGCGAAGCACGCGTGGCGTCGTCGTTTGGCGGTTCGGAAAAAAGGTTTGGATCTAGCGCCACGCTTCGCCCCCTTGGTTCCCGCGTCGATCACGTGGGATTCCGTATTGAACAGCTTCCGTTCAGTTCCAAATAGACAAATACGGCCGATCGGGTTCGCCAGTTCAGGTCCGCTGGATCATCGACATTGAATCCAGACAAACTTGCAATGCCTGCGACCTCTTGCGCCGCGTTACTTGCCAGGCGGCAATATGCCTATTGATTATGTGCTGCACTCCGTCGACGCCGGTACGCAAACGCGCCGGCCAACGAGGCAATCGCCGCCAGGGAAAGTGTCGATGGCTCTGGAACGGCGGTCACGTTAAGAGATCCACCTCCGCCCCCACCCCCTGCGCCTTCCAACCAATGTTCCGCAATCGCGGTGATGTCCTGAATATTAACGATGCCATCGCCGTTAGCGTCCCCCTCCGGATTCGTGGATAGCCAAAGATTGGCGACTTGCACCAAATCGGCGATGTCGACCTTCCAGTCGACATTGACGTCCGCCAGCAGATTATTCCGGGCGATCCAGCCCGTTGTATTTCCGTTTGGGTCGAATCCGTACCCTACAATCGAACGGCCATCGTCAGAGATTCCCTTGGCCTCGACCAGGATCCAGTTATTGAGCTCAGGGCCAAGTCCGACGCGATTCAAAATCCCCTTCAAGCTCTGCAGGCCATTGGCGGGATCCCAACGAAACGCGTCGAAGCCAGCGTCCGACATACCGTAGCCAACGACGATCTTTCCGTTGCCGCTGACGCCATTCGCCTGACTGTTGACAAAGCCGCCGGCAAAATCGCCGAGCGAAACCATCTGATTAGTCGCTGCGTCCCAACGAAACGCCACGTAATCAGTCGCCGACGTATTGCTATAGCCGACAACCACGGAGCCATCTCTGGAAACCCCAAACGCGGCGCTGTCCGTACCGCCGGGCAGATGACCTAAGCTCACCATGCCGCCGCCGCTGGTGTATCGCATCGCTTGATTGTAGTCGGTCCCAGAAAAACCGACGATTGTGCTGCCGTCGGCAGAGATCGCGTAGGCGCTGCTGGTTGAGTCGCCAGGGACGAATCCAAGGCTGACCGTTCCCGTGGCTTGCGTCCAACGCCACGCCGAGACAGCGTCGTCACTGGATCCGAGTCCGACAATCACGTTTCCATTCGCGGAAACACCACGCGCTTCGCTGTAATAGTCGGTCCCCGCGTACGGAATGGCAGTCATTACTCCGTTGTTCACGCGGAACGCCTGGTAGTTATCCGCGGCGGATCCGATCCCAACAATCACGGAGCCATCATTTGAGACGGCATAGCTGTAGCTTTCAAACGTTCCGCCCGCTAAGTCGCCGAGTGGGACCAGTCCGTTTGCTTTGGTCCAGCTTGTCGCTTCCGCTTGGACACCAACGGTAGACTTACTGACGCCGCCGACGACCTGGCCATTGCCCGAAACCGCGAGGGCGCGGCTGAAGGTGCTCCCCCCTGGTAAGTCGCCAATGGAAGTGAATGAAAAACTCTCGCTGCGCGCCGGGAGGGCGCCGCAGGCCAAGAACCCGGCCAAGGCCAGTACGATTGCACGGCCGCGGAAAACAGATGTTGAGGTCGTCATACTTTGTGTTTCGCCAATTCTCGAATGTTCCCCTGACTTCCACCCGGCGCCGATTCGGAACTCCGCAGGCCGCTCGAGAAGTTTCGATATCAAATTCATCGATATCGATGTCGCGAATGGGGCTTAGATCGCTCCCCCACCGCTCGCGTTCGCGAGCGTCCGCTGGCCTCTCCTAGCTCCCCGACACCGCCAGGGCCACTATCGTTCCGCCAATGCGAATCGATCCATTCTGGCAGCGGCTAAGAAGGGTGTTCCGACTTAGTTTCCAGTGTGGAATCAGGCTCCGGCGCCGTCAACCGAAAAACTGGCCGCCGGCCGTCCACCTGTCAGAAAACGCCCAAAAACCAGCCGTTCCAACAGCCTGGCGGGCGGACTAACGATTAGTACCCGCTCGATTCCGACCTGCCCCCTTGCCCCAGGACGCGCATAAGGCGGCCGCGCCGCGGCGGCAAATTTGCCATCGCGACGCGGCCGTGCAAGGCTCGGACATTTGCTCTCCCCCACTATTCCACCAGGTAGGGCACCTGGGCGTAGCGGAGTTTGTCGTGCTTCGCGGGGTCGTATTGGGCGATTACGCCCGCCGCGGTGAATTCCTTTCGCATCGCGACTCCCTGGCCATAACCGTTGCCGCTAATGCAACTGGGGTCGAATGGGTGAAACGAGAAAATGCCGTCCGAACCGCGGATGCGGCCGTACCAATCCCGGCCACCTTGGAAGCGATCGACCGGTTGGTTGACCGTTTCATGACATCGCATGCAGGAGACCCGATCGACCGCGACAAATCCGGCCTCGTAATGGGCCGGGACGACGTGGAACGGGGCTTTGGTCGTCGGCGCCGCCGTGGCCTCTCCGCCATCGGCCGTCATCCAAGATTCGCCCTCGGCGGACTTGAACGTCGTCTGGGTCATCAGTTCGCGAACCAGGGCGTCGTCATCCAGCGAAGGCAACTCGTGGACGGCCATCGTCTGGCGGAACGAAACTCGTGGGTGCTTGTCGACCAGCGTCATTTGCGGCAGCTTGGGCGCCGGCTTGAGCTGCTCAATGAACGAGATCAGGTTTTGATCCTCGCCCCAGGCTGGCCGGAGCTCCTTGATACGCTCCGCCAGGTCTTCGGCGCGGGGAAATGGGCGAAAGGCGTCGACATCCCAATCTCCTTGCTCCCGGAAACGGATGCGGAGCTCAAAGCAGTAGTCCTGGGCATCCGGGCCGCGCATCAATAGCACCTCGCCGACCGCCGTGCCGACCGGATATCGCCAGCCGTAGGTCATTTGGCCATTGAGCTTGGACCGGCTGTGAAACCAGACGATGGGAATCACCTTGCCGTTTTCGTCGACCGGCAGTCGCAAGAAGCGAAATGTGCTGACGCTCTTTGACCGATGCGCTCCGGCGGGCGTCGCCCAGGGGAACTCGCGGTTGCCGTTGCCGAAGGGCTCGCTACCGTTGGCGGAGATGTTGTAGCTAACCCGATGGATTCCCGGCAGCATGCCATCCAGGAACTGGTAGGCCTTGGGCATTTCGTTATCGGTGTACAAGATCAACATCGGGTCGTCCAGAATCTTCTGGACCTCTTCATCCTCGACGCGCGGCAGCAGGTTGCGCAGATGGCGCTCCTGCTTTTCAGCCATCAGCCGTACGACCGGCTTGTCGGCCGCCTGGCGTTCCGCGGGCTGAGCCTCCGCTGCAAGAGATGCCAGCGGCTGCCAGCACGCAAACGCAACGGCCACAGTCAGCGGCAAAAAGAGACGCTCCATAAAATGCTTCCTCCACGTTGAAGACACAAAACCCCAGTCCGTTCAAACAAACACGCCGACCGTATCCGACAGTCGGCGAGGGCAATCCGCCTGCAAGCAGGTCGGATGCATGCAACGGAGGTTAAGGGGCTGCAAAGTCTCTTCAACCCTCAATCTTCGGGGTCCTTTTCCAGACCTCCTTTGGATCGCAAATTACATATTCAACCCTGAGTCACATCTTCGTGTTACACGCGAAATGTTACATCGGGCACGCGCGCGGGCAGACACTTACCGCTATCAAACGAGTTGGGTCGCGATGGGAAGTGAAGTATGCCAAATTGCAGTTGCGGCAAATCGGCAAATATGGGGGGCCGCCTTCGCGCTACAGAGGGCCCCCAGAGCGAAAAGAAATTCGCAGAATGTCCGAAATAGTCGAAATCGTATGCTGCCCAGTTAGCCTACCTTCAATCGAGCGGCTTTGAGCGTGTTGACCAGCAACATGGTGATGGTCAACGGGCCGACGCCACCTGGGACCGGCGTGATATGGCTGGCGACTTCGCGGACGGCTTCATAGTCCACGTCGCCGCATAGCCCTGTTGCGTCGCGATTCATGCCAACATCGATCACCACGGCGCCCGGCTTGACCATGGCGGCGGTGACGAAACGGGGACTGCCGATGGCGGCAATCAAGATATCCGCTTGCCGCGTGATCGATGGCAAATCGACAGTGCGCGAATGGCAGACCGTGACCGTGGCGTCGCCCCCTGGTCCGCGCTGCATCAACAGATTTGCGAGCGGCTTACCGACGATATCGCTGCGGCCGATGATCACGACGTGGCGCCCGGCGGTTTCGATCCCGTTCCGCACTAGTAGTTGTTGAACACCATGCGGCGTGCAGGGCAGAAATCTGGCATGGCCGGCGACGAGCAGTCCGACGTTTTCCGGATGGAAGCAATCAACGTCCTTCAGCGGAGCAACGGCCCTCAGGACGCGGGTCGGTTCCATCCCTGGCGGCAGCGGCAGTTGCACCAGGATGCCGTGGACCAGGGGATCCTGGTTGAGCCGCTCGACCAACGCCAGCAGGTCATCCATGGTGGCCGTCGCCGGCAGACGCTCCAGCCGGCCATCGAGCCCCAATCGCTCGCATGCTTTGCGCTTGTTGCGAACGTAGACTTCGCTGGCCGGATTTTCGCCGACCAACACTGCCGTCAGGCAGGGAATGACGCCCGTCTCGCGCGTGAATGTGGCGACTTCCGTGGCCAGGTCGTTCTGAAGGTGCTGGGCAAGTTGCTTGCCGTCGAGGATGGTCGCGCTCAAGCTTTGCGTCTCCGCCAAAAGAAAACAGCCCCACGGCGGGCATTTTAACGCCAGCGGCGATTGCTGGGAAACGGCCGCGAAAGGCGCCGATAAGTCCGCCACTCGCACTCAGCTTCGAAAGCCCTTACGCCGGCTTGGCCGTCATGCTGAGGATGCGGACCTGCTTGTCAAAGTGGGCGGTCACTAACCGCAGTCCGTCTGGATGCTTGTCCAGGTCGCGCACGGTATTGGGCGCCTTGAAGCGGAAGAACTCCTTGTCCGCGTCTGGCTTGAAGAACAGCACCAGGGCTTCGGTCCCGCCACAGCCTACGATCAGCGAACCATCCGCCTGATAGACCACGCGCCAGGCGATGCAGCGAGTGTCCGGCGCATGCGAAATCCGCGGCTTGGCCGTCTCCCAGTCGAACTCAATGATCAACGGGTCTTGCACGGCGCCCAGCGGATTGCTGGACTTGTGCAAACCGCCGCAGGCCAGGGATTTGCCGTCTGGCGAAAACGCCATGCTGCGGACACCGCCGTAATCGACCGCTTGTCCCGCGTTGTACGAGTGGAGTTCTTTCGCGTCAAACGTCCGGATCTGTTTTCCGCTGGCGACTTCCCACTGGTGGACCTGTCCTTTGAGATCGGCCGATAGCAGAAACTGACCGCTCGGATGAAATATCACGTTGAAGACATTCGACGCGTGACCGGTCATCGTCTGCAGCAGGGCGCCATCCTCGGCGTTCCAGAGCTTGACCAGATTGTCGTTCCCGCAGGTGGCAATCGCCTTGCCATCCGGGCTGACTGCTAATCCGCGGATCCAGCCGGCGTGGGCTTCGACCGTGCGGGTTGCCGCTGGTGTGTCGCCGACGACGGGCCACCAGATCAGGCGGCCTTCGTACCCGCCGGTGTAAAGCGTGGCGCCATCCGGCGAGAAGCCCAGGCTGCGGACCCAACTCTGATGGCCAACGTACGGAACCGCGGCGCCAGTGGCGACGTCGAACCGCTGCACGGTGCTGTCCTCGGCTCCAGCAAAGACGTAGCGGCCCATCGGATCAAACCGGCACGATACAAACGGGCTGGTGTGCTTCCACTCGGCCGCGACGTGCGTCAGCGCGGGATCAGCCTTCACTGGATCGGCCATGGCGGTGATTCTCTCAGGTCAAACGCGGCTTTAGCGAACAGAATCGGGCGGTTTCAAACGACCAGCAGGCCGATCGTTACGACAGCAACTCTTTGACGGCTTTGACCGACGGATCAGCCAGCGGAAGATCGCGGCCGCCGACGTCAAACGTCTCGGTCGGGTCGAGACCCACGGCGCTCAGATAGGTATGGAAGAGTTGACCGTGATCGACTTCGCCATCAATGACCTTGGTGCCGTTTTCGTTCGTCTTACCATAGGCGCCGCCGCGTTGTACCCCGCAGCCCCCCAGCAACACGCTCCAGGCGGCGGACCAATGATCCCTGCCGTAGTGCTGGTTGATGCGTGGCGTCCGTCCGAACTCGGACATCACCACAATCAGCGTGCTATCGAGCATTCCACGATCGGCCAGGTCGGCCACCAGCGCGGCGAACGAGCGATCGAACTCGCCGAGTTGTTCCAGGTGGAAGTCAAAGTTCTCGTTGTGCGTGTCGTAGTTGGAATGGGCGACTTGCACGAACGTTGCTCCGCCAGACAGTAAACGCCGCGCCAGCAGGCAGTGCCGGCCGAGGTCATAGTTACCGTAGCGCTCCTGATCTTGCGGAGATTCCTTGGTGACGTCGAAGACGTCGCGCTCGCTCATCAGCCGCTGGGCTTGTTCATAGCTGTACGTGTACGCGTCCGTTTGTGCGGTGCGGCGGCGCTGGAGGAAGCGCTCGTTCGCCTGGCGACGAAGCGCGTTGCGCTGCATGTCGGCCGCTTCCGCCAAAGATGGGTCACGTCCGCTATTGGCCGGTGGTTTGCCGTTGCCGAGCGAGATGCTGGCATAACGCGGGCCGAGATACGCGGCGTCATTGCTCCGTCCGCCGCCCCCGCCTGGCGTAATGTGGATGTGGCCCGGGATGGCGCTCGACTCGGGCGCCAGTGCCTTGGCCGTCACAGCGCCTAGATGCGGATAGTCAGCGGCAGGTGTTTGCCGACGCCCGGTGGTCATCAGGTAGCCACCCTTGCCGTGATCGTCTTCCTTGGTGTTGACGCCACGGACGATGGTCAGGTGATGCATCTGCTTGGCGATATTCGGCAGCAACTCCGAGATATGAATGCCTGGCACCGATGTCGGAATGGCGCGGAACGGTCCGCCCGTATCTGTGTTGGGTTTGGGATCCCAACTCTCAAGCTGGCTCAGTCCACCGGCCATGTAGAAGCACAAGATGCGCTTCTGGTTCTTTTCGAGCTCCTTGGCGGCGCTCGGACGGACCGCAGCGCCAAGACCGCCGGCCAGCACGCCTGTGCCAGCGGCAATCTGGCCCAGGAAGTTGCGTCTGGCGCGGGTGTGTTCGGGCGAATTGCAAGCGTAGGAGCAATGCATGGTCCGTCCTCCTTGTTTAGTGGTTGAAGCGAAATTCCGCCGAACAGAAGAGCGCCCAGGCGAGTTCGGCCGCTGCGGCCGCACGGTCTGGTTTACGCGGGGCCATGTAGTCGGCCGCTTCCTTGATCTCGGCGTCCATTGGTTTGCGAGACATGACTGTCAGATACAACTCGTCCGCAAAGGCCTGCGGATCCTCCAGCTTGACCAGTCGGTCGATCAGGTTCCCTTCGGCCGGCGCCAGCCAACTGCGGACCTGGCCCCCATTGGCAAGAAACAACGCCTGGTCTGCCGTTGCGGCAAACACCGTTTGCGGCTGGCCAGGGCCGCCGGCGAACGTGCTGATGAACGCCGCGACGTTCCCCTTTAGTTTTTCATTCAGCGCGTATTCGATCTCGTTGGATCGGGCGGCTTCGGCGGCGGCATCTGGCGTGGGATGATTCTTGACCCATTCAGCGGCAACCGCCGCTCGTTCGCGTTCGACCACGCCCGCCGCTTGCATCATGCTCCAGCCAAGCTGTTCCGGCGCGAGCGGTTTGAGCGTGGCAGCCGCGGCGCGAACGCTGGCTTTCTCGGCGACGGTCTGCCGGGCCTGGTCGGCGCTCGTCATTGTCACCGTTACTTGTTGCTCGGCCGTGGCGACGGCCTGTTCGCAGGTTTGCGCCTGGGTGTTGAGCTCGGCAAGCTTTGCGGTGGCGGCGTCCATCGCGCTCTTGGGGACTTGCATGGCGTCCGCGGCCGCTTTGGCAGCCGCTTCGCGCTCGGCGACTTGCGTTTCGGCCAGCTTCATCTCGGCGGTGAGCTGATCAACTTTGGTCTTTAAGTTGCCCGACGCCTGGGCTAGTTCGACGGAGTCCGGCAGCTTTTGCTGCGCGATCTCGGTTTTGGCGAAAGCGTCCGCCACGGCGTCGAGGACTGACTTTTTCTCGGCTTGCTGCTTGCGGGTCTCTTCCACGCCCTGCTGCGTGGTGGTGACTGTCTGTTGCGCTGCGGCCAGTGCCTGATTGGCGTTGGCCATCTCGGGCTCGAACGCCGTGACAGCCGTCTTGGCGGCGGCAAGCTCGTTGCTCATCTGTGCCGCAGTGGCGCGGGCGGCGACGACCGCTTCGGAGGCTTTGTGAACGTCGACCACTGCCTGCGCTTCGATCAACCGATCGCTGGCCGCGAGCGCCACCGACGCCTGTTCACGCAGACGCGCGTCAGCGGCCTTCGAGAGTTCCACGGCTGCTGCCAGCTCTGTTTGCAGAGGGGCGTACTTGGCTTCGAGGGGCGCAACGAGCGGCTCTTGGATGGCGAGTTGTTCCGTGGAGGTCTTCGCCACGGCCTGATTGTCTGTCAGGCTTTTTTGCAAAGCAGCTACGTCGGCAGTCAGTTGATCCGCGCGGGCTTTGATCTTCGCCGCGGCGTCGACCAGTTCTTTGTCGTCGGCCAGCTTTTGCGCTGCTTCTTGGGTCTTGGCGTTCGCCTCGGCGACCAATCGGGCCGCCTCTTGCTTGCCTGGCAGCGCGGTTTGGGCAGCCGTCACTGCAGCGTTGGCGGCGTCGAGGGCCTGCTTCGATCCGCTCGCGGCTGCTTTCGCCTTGGCGAGCTCTTCCGCCACCGGCGTAGCGGCCGCGCGGGCGACACCGACGACCTCCAAGGCTTTGTTCGAGGCGTCTTGCAATTGCTGTTTTGCGGCGTCGGTTTTGTCGCGCTCGGCAGTCAGCGTCGCCAGTTGGGCGGCTAGTTCCGAGCCGCGCTGGTCGATCTCGGCCGGCAGATCGATCGAACGGGCGTACGTGCGCGAAAGCGCAAGCTCCCGCAGCATCGCGCGCATGTCGAACTTGGTGGTGGCGATTTCAGTGGCCAATTGTTCCAGGACCGCAGGATGCGTCGGCGGATTTCCTTCGTGGTGCAGGTCGACCGGTTCCACCAGGCCGCGCCCCATGAGGTGGGCCCAGAGTCGATTGGCGATTGCGCGGCGGAACGCTGGATTGTCGCCCCCAGCGACGGCGCCGGCCAATTGAGAGAGCCGGCTGTACTTGGGAACCGGCCGGACATTGTCCGCCGGCGCCACGGTGTATTCCTGACCCTTGGGATAGCTGGGTTCGGCGATCGGTGGGCCGCCGGGGACTTTCGGCAGCGCCGTTCCCTTTTGCGACGCGTCAAACACCGACTGGTAGGCGACATCGCCTTCGGCCTTTTCCGCCAGATAGGTCTTGGGCTTGAGCTTTTTCTCGGTCAGTTCCTTGGTCTCTTTTTCCGTAAACAGGGTCGCGCGATTGAAGAACGCGAACAAGCCCTGGTAGTCCGCCTGGTAGTAGTCCGAGATGATCGGATGATCGTGGCACTGCGCGCATTGCAGATCCATGCCAAAGAACATGCGGCCGACGTCGCGGGCCAACAGGTTGCCCTCGGCCTCGCGATCGAGCAAGAATCGCGAAGCCGGGCGCTTGGCCGGATCGACGCTGTCGGCCGTGAGAATCTCGCGGACGAGTTGATCGTACGGTTTGTTCGCCGCGAACGAATCGAACAGGTAACGCTGCCATTCGGCCACGGTCACGTATTTTTCAGGTCGCCGCTCCATGAGCGCAACGTCAAACACAGTCGCCATGTGGCGCGAGTGCTCGGCGCCGGTGAGGAGCCGATCGACGAGCGCCTCGCGCTTGTTCGGCGCGGCGTCCTCAAGGAACTGTCGGACCTCGGCCACCGAAGGGATCCGCCCGACCAGGTCGAGCGAAAGGCGGCGGATGAATTCGGCGTCGCCCGCCGTCGGCGCCAGCGGCACAACCTGGTTGCTCTCGATCAGGCGATCGATCCGCTCGCGGAGTGGTTCCGCTGGCGGCGTGGGCGTTTGGGATGCCGGCTCTGCGGGAGCGGCCGCGGCAGGCGCTGGCGGAGCAGCGGGGGCAGGCTCGTCGGCTTGCGCCTGAGAGAACCCCAAAAGGATGCAACAGAGCGCAATCGCGAACGCTAGCGTCAGTACGCCGCGCGTCGGTTGTAGATCGTGGCTCTTGTGGCTTGGCATGCGATGAAAGCCTCCACACAAAGGGCAGGGCCGAGGAGCGTCATGCTTCACGGCGGTCGGCGGGCGTCGGCGGTCCGCGTTAGGATCGGCGACGTCAAACTGGCAAGCAGCGGTGGGTGACTTGCGACCGCAGGCCTTGGGGCGATTGGCCACCGGCCGCAAGCGGTTTCAAGCTCTGGCGGGCACTCGTCGATGGGCAGTGGGTATCATCTCCGTCCCCACGCCGTTGGCGCGAGAGACCTGGGATGCCCTGCACCCATCAGCGAGCGTTCATAAGTATCTCAGAAAGTCCGGAATCATTGCAAGCATTAAATCAGCCGGCCGGGGGGGCGGATGACCGTTTACTCGCTCCTACGGCCGAGTTAATAGGCCCGGGTGGGTGTCCCCTCGCCCCGCGAAATCAGGGACCGCAGCGTGCGAAAGTCAATCTGCGCGGAGAGGAACACTGCGCTGCCGTCGCACAAGACGACGTGGGCGCCCTCGGAGTGCATGCTGAAGATTTCACCGTTGGGTCCGCAGTTGGAGACCTTCCAGGAGCAATCTTCCGGACCCTGGATGGGCGTGGCGTTGTTGTTGATATACGGCTGCTTTTTGGTGGCGATATTGCCTGGTCCGGAGACGCCAAAGCCATTGTCGGGCTCAGCCCAGCGGTTCATGGCGCGATTTTTGGTCTCGGTCGGCGGCTCGGCGTTCTTGCCTGAGGTGATCACCGGGTCTGCATTCGGAGAAATCACGAAAGGGGAAACCGTCTCGTAGTTCACCGGATTGCACTCCGCGAGCGCCATGGTCTGGCTCAGGCCATCCGTAATCAACGCGACCCGCGTTCCGCCCAACCCAAGCGCGCCATCCTGCCGCAGGTTGTTGTTGATCCGACCGGTGTCAGGATCGATATCGACGTGTACCGTGGCGGCGTAATCCGTTTGGCCATACTCGTAAGGGTCTTGCTCGGCCAAGCCGTTGCTGGGGCAGAGGAGGCCGGAAATTACGGTGCGGGCCGCCGCTTGATTTCCGGGCGCCTGAATGTCGTTGTACGCAAAGGCAAGGTTCATCAGGCCTGCGGCCGCCGTCTGCTCCAAGTAGGGCAATAGCTGCGTGAACGTTGAGTGCAGATCCCACTTGGTCGCAGTAGTTCCAGGAACAGTTCCTTGACCGCCGGTCGGAAATTGTCCCTGGGCCCCTTCGAAGCCATGTAGGGCGATCCCCATCTGACGCAGGTTGTTTTTGCATTGCGACTTCCGGGCAGCCTCGCGCGCCATCTGCACGGCAGGTAGCAGCAGCCCAATCAGAATGCCAATGATCGCGATCACCACCAGTAGCTCTACGAGCGTAAACGCGCACCGGCGCTTGGGCGCCCTTTGCGAAAGGGACATGAAAATCTCCTAAGACGATTTCAGGCGGGAGGGAAGGCAGGAAGCGTCGGGCAGGTGGCAGGCGGGCGAATCTTGGCGTTCGAAAAACCGCATCCGCATCCTTGCGATGCGATGGCGCCATCCAGAACGAGTTCCACGAAAACGCCCGGCGTGGGGCCAGACGCATCAGCAACCGTCGATCAGTATGCCAAGCGGCGAATGAAATGCAACCAAAAACAGGCCACTGGCAAGCATCGAATGGCGCCGCGCGGCAATAAACCGGCCGCCTATTTGGGCTTGCGCGGAAAATAGACGTCGACCTGATCGTGCATCGTATAGAGGCGGAACTGCTTGCCGTCCGGCACCAGGATGCCGCTCGATTTGTTCGGTTTGACGATCGGGTTGGCGGCGAATTTCGTCCAATGTCGCAGATCGTCCGAGACCGCCACACATGTCGACCAGCGCCCCAGCTCAATGCTCCCCATGGCGTGATAGTAGCCGTAATAGCGGCCCTCGTATTTCACGATCTGATTCATCGCGATCATCTTGTCGTCGTAGTTCGCAGGGCCGAGCGATAGCACAGGCTCGTCCTGCACGTTCGTCCAGACGCGCAGATCGGACGATCGCGCAAGCCAGACGCCTAGATCGCGCTTCTCGTAAAACAGATACCACTTGCCATCTTCGAACCAGATGGCCGGCGTGCCGTAGATATCGGGCGGAAGCTCCCCGCCGGCGGCGCTACGAAACTCCAAGGGGCCCTGCCGCTGCCAATGAACGCCGTCTGGCGAGGTGAGCCACTGCGGCTCGTCGGCCAAGCGTCCTCCAAAGACGTACGCGCGGCCGTAGCGAAAGCCTTCTGCGAACATGTTGAACCGGCCATCGTGCTGGATGACCGTCATGTCTTCCGTCCAGCGTTTGTCGTAGATCGGATTATCTGGCGAGCGCGTCCAGGTCAGTCCATCTTTACTGGTGGCCAGGCCGAGCGACTTCCAGCCGGCGCGGGTGCCGTTAAAACCGGTGTACCACATCCGGTAGCCATCTTTCTCGTGCAAGATCCAGCCGCGCTCGCGGATCTTGGCGTCCCAATGGCCAGGGCCGGCGGCCGTGAAGACCGGATTTTTCTCGTAGGGGACAAAATCGACCAGCTCCGGAGGAAACGGCTTGCTAGCCGCTGGTTCATCTCCGCGGGCGGTCGCTATGCCGGCGATGGTAGCGCAGCAGACAGCCATCAGGCAGGCGGCGCCGCGGAGTCTGGCCCAATGATGTTGCAAGATCCGTTGCATCGAGAAAACTCCACAGTTGATTTATTATTTTGGCGGGGCCGCTGGGCGTTCAATCGTCCGCGCCCGGTATCTCGTTTTGATCCGACGTCGCCAGTCCCATGGCCATGGCGTAGGCCGTGGCGTGACTGCGGCAGTGCGAAATGGTGATCAGGATCTGGCGAATGCCGAGATGCTCGAGCGCGTCTCGGGCGCCGCCGCGCATGCCGACGACCGGTTTGCCGCTGGAATCATTGCGAATTTCGACGTCGCGCCAACTGATGCCGGGCCGATGCCCGACGCCGATCGCCTTGAGGATGGCTTCCTTGGCCGCCCAGCGTCCGGCGTAATGTTGCGTCGCCTGCTTTCGCTCCTGGCAGAAGCGGACTTCGTAAGGAGTATAGACTCGATTGATGAATTGCTCGCCGTGGCGATCGATCATCTGCGCAATCCGCAGACACTCGACGATATCCGTCCCGATGCCGACGATCTGAAGCGGAGAATTGCCGTTGGAAGTCACTGGTTGCCTATCTGTTTTGCCTATGCCGCGCCGCGATTTGCAGAATCGAGGATCGAGGTTACGCGGTCTCGCCCTGCCCCGTTGAGCCACTGTGTGACCGTAGCTGCATGGGCGTGGTTCCATGATAACTGACAGCCCGTCGGACCGCAGCCGCCCCGGCAAGCCAGCAACCGATAGCGCGCCGCCGGTGCTTTGGTTTGGGGCGCGGAAATCTGCGAGCCGCTTAGCGCGCAGGCGAGCGCATGGGCCGATGGATGATCGAGCGGGCCGCGCCGAGTGCCGCGATACCAACTGCCGCAGACATCGCAAAAGGGACGGCGCAGCGCGAGCACGACCAGTGCGATCGTCGCAGCCAATGACAGCAGCAGGTCGACAGTCCACAACACCCAGATTCCAGCTCCGCTGACTTGTTGGCCAAAGAGCGTTAGCCCTTGCGCGGCCGATGCCTGCAAGAATTCGCCAAACGACCGGGGAGGGCCGGTTGTCGCCAGTTTCTGCGCGAGCTCCGGAAAGGCCTCGCCGAGCGTCTCGCGACGGTCGGCTTCGAGAACCGCGTTCCGCTGCGCCACGCGATAGCTGAAATAATGCTGGGCGCTAAACATCACTAGCACGGCCAAGGCCGTCACGGCCAGCGCGCTGGAGCGGTGTGCGGCGTTTGCCAGACGCATTCCGCCGAGGAGCGCCGCGCCAAGGGCCGCGCCGACCAAGATGGGGAACAGCAGCAGCGGCGCAAAATAGGGCTGAATCGCAACGGCGACCGCGGCCATGATTGCAGCGGCGCCTACGGCCAGCGCGAAGAACAGGACACAAGACAGCGTGCGAAATCGCCGCGCAGCGGCCGGTGGCGCCGTGGTCCAAGCGACATCATTCGCTAAAGCTTCCATGCAGCCAATCGTACCGGCAGGACCGCCACGCGGGCAACCGCGGCCCCGCATTCCATTCCGTCGCCACGAACGAAATCTTTCGCGCGCGGATTTTTTTCAGCCGCTTCTGCTAAGCTGACAACGGATGCTTTGGATAACCGGATGGAACCAATGGAGTGAGGCGCAAGCGTCGAGCGATCGACCACGGCCTCGAACATGCGTTTTAACCTCGTGTTGCCAGACCTGGGCATGGAAGATGCGCCGCTGACGGTTAGTCTGTGGCTCGTCGAGATTGGCGCCGAAGTCGCCGCCGGCGACCGGTTGGTGGAATTGGCCGCCGATGGCGTCACTGTCGATCTACCATCCCCCGCGACTGGTGTCTTGATCGAGACGCTCGTTCTGGAAGACGAAGAAGTCCAGATCGGCCAGATCCTGGCCGTGATCGAAGGAGAAGACGCTTAACAGCCTGTTGATTTTCTCGACAGGCTGCGACCTCACATGGATGTGAGGACAAAATAGCGACGGAAGTCGTTATTTTGCGAGCCTCGCGAAACTTTGCTTTGCGCCGGGCGAGGTTGAAAAACGCCATGACGGCGTTTTTCAACAGGCAGTTAAGTCGGCGTTGTCGCGCGCTGACTTGTTAGGCCGTACTTCGTTGCCCCAATCAAGCGTCGCAAAATCTAGCGAGTCAGCTCCAACGTTCCCCAGACGCTGGGGTCTTCCTTATACGGGAACTCTTTGCCGCAGGTGAATGTCTGCTCGCCGAGTTCCTGGTCGACAATCGCGTACGTGAAGCCCAGCTTGGGATGTTCGGCCGGCTCCCAACCGGTGATTGCCGCCGCCGGAATGTGCGCTTCCAAGACGTAGCCATCCACGCGCTTTTCCATCCGCACCTTCAGGGTTTCTGGGCGCACCGGCCGTGGATTTTCGCGGGCGCGATTGATGAAGTAGAGCTCGCCGTACGGTTCGGCCAGGTTTCGCCCGCTGCCCCCTGGCAGAAAGATGAATTGATGGCAGAAGCGGCTGGCGCGGTGGATGTTGTGCGTGTCGCGCGTGTCGATCCAGATTCGCACGCCGTCGCTTTCGTCCGGCCGAGATTCGCGGCACCAGGGCGGCCGCCGCTTCCCTTCGACCTGGACGGAAAACGACAGTCCGGCTTCGCTCCAGCCGGCGCGGACGTCAGCGTACGAGCGGATCTCTTCCAGGTCCCCCAGGTTCGGCAGCCGATTGCCGACACCCAGCTTGGCGCCCGTGGGGGTCCAGATGGGATCGTGATACCGGCACGGGGCCGAAAAGCGAAACAGAAATCTCGGCGGAACTAGGCGGTCGGACATGATGGAATTTCGACGAGAATGGCGCGCACAGAGCGCGATGGATGAATGAATACGTGTTGGGCGCAAATCACGCGACTTGCGCCAGGACGTACGGCCCCTTGGGAATCACGGCGATCGTGGCGTTGGGACCATGCTTGGCCAGGGCGTCGCTGACGGCCGCTTCGACCGTGGGCGCGCTCCGCACGAACAGCCGATCGAGCGTCTCGGCCGGCAGGCCGTGGCTGACCACGCGGACCTCGGCTTTGCGCCGGACCTTGGCTAACTCTTCGAGTTGCCACTGATCCATCACAAAATAATCCTTGCCAAGGATCCGCTCGACAAAGATTTCAAGACTTTCGTTCTGCTCGAATAGGCTCTGAAACTCCGGGCTGCCGATCCCTTCGGTCATGCTGGCGGCGACAATGATCGTGCCCCCTTGCTTGACGATGGGGAGCGCGCCGGTCATTCCTTTGACGGACTGATAGAACGTCGTGTCCAGCGGATACCCTGCTGAGCTGGTGACAACAATGTCGACCGGTTCCGGCACGGTGTCGATGACGATTTTGCGAACAAATTCGACCCCTTCCAAAAACGCCTTCTCCATGTCGCCGGCCACGATGGCGAGAATCTGACGCTGCGAATCGATCACCGTATTAATGATAAAGTCGCAACCGGCGCGGCGGCCGATCCAGGTGTTCTCTTCGTGCACGGGGTTGCCGTCCAAAATGCCACAATCCGCCTTGGGGTGCTCCAAAAACGCCGGTCCGTGCCAGACCTTGATCGTTTCGAGCGCTGCGATTCCGGGGCAGATCAGCTTGCGACCGCCGGAAAAGCCGGCCATCAGATGGGGCTCAATCAGGCCGGTGGTAATCTTCAGATCGGCCTCGACGTAGCGGCTATCGATCCAGATCGGCACGCCGCGTGGGCTGTCGCCCAAATAGGTGTGCTCGTCCAGCGCGGCGCCGTAATGATTTTCGATCCGGTAATTGGCCGCGATCTCCGGGCCGACCATCTCGACTAGCTCATCGCCAAGATTCGGCCGATGGAGTCCGGTGGCGACCAGGATGGTAATCCGCTCGCGTGGGATACCGGCCGCTTCGAGCGTCGCCAGCACCGGTGGCAGGATTAATTGATTGGGGACCGGACGCGTGATGTCGCTGATGACCACGCACGCGCTGCGGCGGCCGGCCGCGAGTTCCGCCAGTGGGCGCGCGCCGTTTGGGGCACGCAGTTTTGCGGCCAGCGTGGCGGCTGGATCTGCCAGCGGATGCGATGGCTGATAGCCCAGCGAACGCACGACGCGCGCGCTCGGCAGGTCAACATCCAGGCCAGTCTTGCCGTACTCAAGCTTGACGCGCATTGAATTTCGGCTCGCAGGAGGAGACAACGACACGGCGCATTGGGCGCTGGAACTGCTCGCTGCGCACGCAAGGTTGTTGCCCTGCGCGCAGGACAATCAACTTGCAACGCGGCCGGCGCGTGGCGTGGCCCAATTGCAACGGCCCATTACGTGGGCCCACTGCACAGTAGCAGCACGCGGGCGCAACGGCTTGCGCTCTTCCGGCGATTCGGCTTGCGCAGGCCGAACTACTTCTTGCCGCCCTTGGCGGCGGGAGCGGCGGCCTTGGCGGCAGGCGCAGCGGCCTTGCCAGCAGCGGCCTTGGCGCCCTTGGCTGGGGCAGCGGCGTCCCCTTCGCCCTCTTCCTTCGCCTTCTTTTTCTTCTTCATCGCCAGCTTGCTGACGCGAACCTTGGGCAGGCCCAGTGGGCTGCTGCCTGGCATCCAGCGGTCGGCTTCCTGGAGCTTGGCGATCCGCTCACCACGCGACAGCACCCCGCGAGCGCGGGCCATGCCGGCCTTGGAGCGCAAACTCTTATCCATCGTCATGACAAAAACCCTTCATGAATATCAGTTTCGGTAGCCGTCATTGCCGTCGCCGCAAGGCAAGGCATTGTGCGATCTGCGCCCTGGGGCGGTCGCCGGCCCCACCAGCGCGCCCGGGCCATTCCGCCGGGGACCAAAAAGGCCCAGCCAGCGAAGACCCGCCAGTATACGTATGTGGACCCCTGGAGATCAAGGCTACCCGAGGAGGGGTGAAGTCCTAGCAGTGAGTTGGTCGAAGTCGCCGGTTGGGCGAGGGGGCCTATTTTGAAGTTCGCACGTTTCCCCGGTGCACCGCGTCTTTTCGATAGACTTCGATGACCTGATCGCTAGGAAAAGACAGAGTAGGCGAACATCAATAAAACGGCGATTGCCAGTCCACTGAGGAATGCGGCCTGCGCTCCGAAGGACCACAGCATCAAGCCCAGCCCGACAGAAATCGCCACTGAAGCAAATGTGATGATGGCAATTCGTTGCAAACGATAGTGCGCCCTCTGAGCGTCACGGATTTCAAGCAATAGCCTCTTTATTTCAATTTCATCCCCGTCGTTCATTGGGATTCTCCTGAGACGTCCCCTGCCAACTACTCGATTTGAAACCAGCGGCGGCGGGGTGGGGTGCGCATGGGCGCATTCTAACCGCCGGCGCATGAAAAAGCCGCCCGATAGCGGCTCGTAGTGTCTTAACAGTGTGGTGCTTCAGGGCCGTAGAGTCCTAAGCCAGCAGCCAGGCTCTAGGGCTGAATAGTACTCGCTTCAGGGCACATGCTCAGATCCCGTGTATTGAGATGGCGATCAGGATGTAGGTGACATAGGCGATAAAGATCCCCAGGCCGATGAGAGCGCCAATCCACCAACGCGAAAACAAGCAACCGATTGCAGCTGGGATCGAAATAAACAGCAGGCATCCGATGACCAAATACGCTCCACCCTCTGATTCGAGAGGCACGAGTTCATGTGTCCAAAGCCGCATGAACAGCGTTAAAGCAACACAGAACACAGCGACCCAGAATGTGGCGAGCATGATTGCTGTCGTCGTGAACTGAAACCAGCGGCGGCGGAGTGAGGTGGGCATGGGGTTATTCTAGCTGCCTGTTGAAAAACGCCACGACGGCGTTTTTCAACAGGCAGCTAAGACGCTAAGGCGATCCTGCGTGTAATGCTCTCACGCTCCAATGCGATCGCGACGAAGCGATCGCTCGCCTGCTACTGGATCTTCCAAACGCGGACTGCGCCGTCGCGGCCGCCGGAGGCTAGGAGTGTTCCGTCTGGGTTGAAGGCTACGGAGTGGATGGCGGCATTGTGGCCGAGGTAGGTTGCCAGTAAGTCGCCGTTTTCGCTCCAAACCTTGACCGCGCCATCGTGACCGCCGGTGGCGAGCCTGGTTCCGTCGGGTGACCAGGCGACGGTCCAGATATCGCCCACGTGCCCGACCCAGGAATTCAGCAGTTGACCACTGCTGGTATCCCAGATTCGCACGGTCTTATCCCAGCCGACCGAGGCCAACCGACGGCCGTCGTTGTGGAAGGCCAGACCGTAGATCTGCCCGCTGTGCCCTTCGAGGGGTAGCTTGGGCGTCAGTGTTTTTGCGTTCCAAAGGCGCACTACTTTATCGCTGCCGGCGGTTGCCAGCGTTTCGTCATTCGGCGAAATGGCCACGGCGTAAATCGCGCCTGGCTGCCGCGTTTCGGCGATCGGATTGTCGGCGTCCATCGACCAGACGCGTAGATCGCCGTTGCGATCGCCGGCATAGATTGTCTTGCCGCCGTCGTGTGCAAAGGTCAGACCGCGCACCGCGCCTGTATGGGTGAAAACTTTGACCGCGTCGTTTTGCGATGGCTTCCAGATTTTGATTTTGCCATCGTCGCCGGCCGTGGCGAACGTTTCCTGGCCAGGCGCAAATTTCGCGATCCAGATCACCCCGCGGCCGGCGTCGATCGTCGATGTGACGCGTTGCGATTCCAAATCCCAGAGACGGACCGAGCCATCCTCGACGCCCATGGCCACGGTCTTGCTGGTCGGATCGAACGATACGGACCAAACCGGGCCGGAGTTCGCAGCCAGCAAGGCGACCGGCGCCGCGGACGAAACGTCGCCGTTGCGGTTGGCCAAAAACATGCCGCCTAGTAGACCCAGCGAGAGGAACGTGGCGCCGACTGTGGCGGCGATGATCATGTTCCGCCGCGCGCGCTTCTTGACGGCCACCTGGCAGACCGCAGGCAGTTCTTCGGACGACGTCTTCATCAGCGCCCAATGAAAATCAAACAGCTCGGCAAGCTCGGCGGCCGTTTGGATGCGGTCGGCCGGCTTCTTGGACAGCAAACGATCGATCACGTCGGACAGCCAACGCGGGATACTGGGGTCGATTTCGCGCAGCGAGCGGTGTTTGGCGTCGGCGATTTGTTTGAGTAGCACCAGGACCGAGTTGCCAGTGAATGGCGGGCGACCGGCGCACATCTCGTAGAGTATAGCGCCCAAGCTGAACAGGTCCGCGCGATGGTCCGTGGCTTCGTCCAGCGCCTGCTCTGGCGCCATATAGAGCGGCGTGCCGGAAACGTAGCCGGTCCGCGTTAGCTTGACGTCTTCCGCAACACGCGCCAGTCCAAAGTCCGTGAGCTTGACGCGATCCTGCGGCGCCTCGAGCAGAATATTGCCCGGCTTGATGTCCCGATGGATCAATCCTTGCGCGTGCGCTGCCGCCAGGCCATGCGCGGCCTGCATGCCAATCCGCACGGTCTCGCGCAGTGGCAGTTTCCCCTCGCGGTTCAGACGCTGCTCCAACGACTCGCCATTGACGACTTGCATCACCAGGTAAGGGAGGCCTTCTTCGCCTGCCTTTTCGACCTGATGGACAGCGACGACGTTTTCGTGCGTGATCGACGCCGCGGCCCGCGCCTCGCGGCAAAACCGCTG
>Ga0105046_10003193_pt1 | contig 25949 bp, 24 predicted proteins | sample MAT03_FD_78385 | JGI IMG/M metagenome (GOLD analysis project Ga0105046, IMG submission 78385) | Freshwater microbial communities from Lake Fryxell liftoff mats and glacier meltwater in Antarctica - MAT-03 (megahit assembly) | ecosystem: Environmental > Aquatic > Freshwater > Ice > Liftoff...
ATCGATCGCGCAGGGGGCGGGAGTGCATCCGTTCCGCGTCCGACCTGCGCACACGGAGATTCGCATGTCGTCCCAGCCCGGCTTGCAGCGTGACGGTGTTGCCCCGTATCGGCCGGCACCGGAGAGCCGTGGCGCACTGCCCGAGTTCTTCCGTCACCACGGCGTCCGGGCGTCCGGGCGCCCGGCGTGCGGCTGTTCCGCGTCATCGGCTTCCGCGCCAAGGGGCTGGTCATTTCGCTGGCGTTCATGGTGCCGCTGGTCTTCGTGGCCTGGCCGTACTTTGCCGAGAAATCGTCGGCCATCGAGTTCTCGGCCAAGGAGCGTCTTGGCGTGGCCTGCCTGCGGGCCGCCCTGCCACTGCTGCCGGCGCTGCAAAGGCAGCGGCTTGCCGCCACGCTCGAAGCCGCGCAGGGCAAGCCACCCGCTGATCTGGCCGAGGCGCGCAGCGCGATAGATGCCGCGCTGAAAATGCTTGCCGAGGCCGAATCACAGCTCGGCCCGCAGCTCGACACCGGCAAGGTGCATGCCGCGCTGCTCGGCAAGCTCTAGGCCCTGCCCGTGGCAGGCGACGGTGTCGACAAGGTGCTGCGCGGCCACGCTGAAGGCATCGACGCACTGCTGACGATGGTGGCCGCCGCCACCGACGGCTCCAACCTCACGCTGGACCCCGACCTCGATACCTTCTGCCTGATGGACGGCGCCCTGGCCGCCGGGCTGCAACTGCTGGAAGCCACCGCGCAGCTGCAGACGCTCGCCGTGGCGGCGGCCCTCGGCAAGCCCGCTTCCGCGCAGTTGCTGAAGGCGATGCACGCCGCCGAAGTCACGAGCGACCTCGGGGGCGAACGTTTCGGCGCCGCGCTGGCCAAGGTGGGCAGCCTGCACGCCGGCTTCATCAATGCGGGTGGTTTCGAGGCCAGCCGGGCGGCACTGCAGAAGTTTCACGACACGGTGGCCGCCGGGGGCGAACCGGCCGCACTGGCCGCCTCGGGGCAGCAGGTGCTGGACGGCATGAAAACCGCGCAGGCCGGCATGGTCGACAAGCTCGACACGCTGCTGGCCGAGCGTGTGCAGCGCCTGGAACTGGCGCGCTACCTGACCGCTGCCGCGCTTCTGCTGGGCATGGCCACGGCCTTGTACCTCTTCATCTCTTTCCGCAAGGTGCTCGACGGCGGGCTGAAGGAAGTGGCCTTCCACATCGACGCCATGCGCGATGGCGACCTGACGACCATGCCGCGCGCCTGGGGCGCCGACGAAGCCGCGAACCTGATGCACACGCTGGTCGAGATGCAGGAGTCGCTGCGCGGCATCGTGCGCGAGGTGCGCAGCGCATCCGACGGCGTCGTCATCGCGGCCGGCGAGACCTCGGCGTGATCGCTCGACCTGTCGACGCGCACCGAGCAGTCGGCGGCGGCGATGGAAGAGATCGCAGTCACCGTCAAGGGCACGGCGCTGAACGCTCGCGAGGCCGCCGCGCTCGCGACCTCGAATTCGCAGGTGGCCGAACGCGGCGGCCGCATCATGGGCACCGTGGTGGCCACGATGCAGGACATCCGCGACTCGTCCAGCCGCATCGGCGACATCATCGGCACCATCGACGGCATCGCCTTCCAGACCAACATCCTGGCCCTCAATGCGGCCGTCGAAGCGGCCCGCGCCGGCGAGGCGGGCCGCGGCTTCGCGGTCGTGGCCTCCGAGGTGCGGGCGCTGGCGCAGCGCTCTTCGGTGGCGGCGCGCGAGATCAAGAGCCTGATCGGCGGCAGCGTCGAAAAGGTCGGTACCGGTACTGCAGTCGTGCACGAAGCGGGTGCCGCCATCGCCGAGATCGTGGCCAATGCCGTGCGCGTCAACACCATGCTGGCGGCCATCGCGATCGGCGTCGACGAGCAGGCGCAGGGCTTCGGCCAGACCACGGCGGCCGTGCATTCGCTCGACCAGGCCACGCAGCAGAACTCCGCGCTGGTCGAGCAGACGGCGGCCGCTGGGGCCTCGCTCGCCGAGCAGGCGCGCGGCCTGGCCACCCGCGTGGCGCGGTTCCGGCTGCCCGAGACGGCCTGAAGGCGGGCCCGGCCGGGGCGCCGAGCGGGCCGGGCTGCTTCAGTCTCTGGCGGGGGCGGCCGATAACCGGCACAGCGTCGGCATTTCGCCGCGTTTTCACGCCCCGACCCGTCGCCCCAGTCCATGAGTGGCCCGCCGCCCCGCCCCGACCTCCACGCAGAGTTGCCCTCTGGCGCGCGCGGCGCCTTACGTTCCACTCTCGGCCGCGGCGCGCACCGGCGGGTGCGCTGGTCGATGTACGGCGCTTTTCTCTTGCTGGCCGCGATGGCGTTGTTCATGGACTGGTACGGCACCCGCGACGAGCGCGTGCGCGCGGCGGACGCCGAAATCATCCACCTGGCCGGCCTGCAGGCCACCTTCACCCAGCGCATGGGGCGGCTGGCAGCATCGATAGCCGCGGCGCCGCACATTGAACCGTCACAGGTCGAAGCGCTGGCGCAGGCGCTCGACCAGTCGCGTTCGGAAGCCTTGCTGGTGGAGGCGCTGCTCGCCGCACAAGGCGCGCTGGCGCCGGCGGATGCCCGGCAACAACGCCGTTCCCTGGAAGCCTGGCAGGCAGCACGCGAGCGCCTCTGGTACCGCAGCGACGCGCTGCTGCGCCACCTCGACACGGCTGACGCCGCCGCCGCGGCCGCCACCGCGCTGGAGGTGCAGGTCGAGACCGAACTGGCGATGAAGGCAGCCGTGGCGCTGACGGACGAGTTGCGCGGCGCCGCGCAGCGCCATGCGCAGGGCCAGGCGCGCCTCCTCGACGGCGGTGTGGTGCTGACGCTGCTGCTGCTCGTGCTGCTGGCGCTGCTGGTCGTCGAGCCGACGGCGCGCGCCGTCGAGTCCCAGGTCGCCCAGTTCGCCCTGCAGTCGCGTGATCTGGAGCGGCTGGCGCTGGTGGCCTCCCGCACCAACAACATCGTTTTCATCACCGACCGCAAGTACCGCGTGCAGTGGGCCAACGCGGCGTTCACGCGCGTCAGCGGCTACGCGCTGGAAGAGGTGCTCGGCCGGCTGCCGGGTGAACTGCTGAGCCATCCTGACGCCGACCCGGAGAAGATTGTCCAGATCTACGAGGCCATCGAGCAGGGCGTCGGCTTGCGTGTCGAACTTCTGAACCGCACGCGCGACGGCAAGGACCTCTGGTGCGACGTCGACCTGCAGCCGCTGCACGGCGCCGACGGCGAGGTGAACGGCTTCGTCAGCGTCAACACCGACATCACGCCGCAGGTGGCGGAACGCCTGCGCACCCGCACCCTGCTCGCCACCATGCCGGCCGGCATGGTGGTGCTGTCGGCCGGCGGCGAGATCATCGAAGTCAACCGCAGCGCCGAGGCCATGCTGGGGCAGAGCCAGGCGCAGCTGATGGGCAGGATGACGCGCGGCGACAGCTGGCAGGCCCTGCGCGATGATCACAGCGTCTACCCGCAGGACGACCTGCCGCCGCTGCGAACCTTGCGCACCGGCGTCGGCGTGCAGGGCGAAACGGTAGGCATCACGCTGGCCGACGGCCGCCAGCGCTGGCTGCTCGTCAACACCGCGCCGCTGGTCGACCCCGCCGGCCGCCACGACGGCGTGCTGACCTGCTTCGTCGATGCCACCGAGCAGCGCCGGCTGCAGGACCAGCTGCGCATGCTGGCATGCACCGACGCGCTGACCGGTCTGCCCAACCGCGCCGTGGTGCTCGACCGCGTGCAGCGCGCGATCGCGCACGCGCGGCGCCACCCGGGTTACGGCTTCGCGGTGCTATTCATGGACTTCGACCGCTTCAAGCAGGTCAACGACACCCTGGGCCACGCCGCCGGCGACGAACTGCTGCGCCAGACGGCCGCCCGTCTCGAAGTGGCCTTGCGCCCCGGCGATGCGGTGGCGCGGGTCGAGTCGCAGCTGCAGACGGCGGCACGCATCGGCGGCGACGAGTTCGTCGTCGTGCTCGAAGGCACACGTTCCAGCGACGACGCCCGGCTGGTCGCCGATCGGCTGCTTGAATTGTTGTCGCTGCCCTACCAGCTGGGGCCGCACGCGGTGCAGTCGGGTGTGAGCATCGGCATGGTGACCTCGGAAACCGCGGCCGACACCGCAGACGCCGTGCTGCGCGACGCCGACACGGCCATGTACGAGGCCAAGCGCGCCGGCCGTGGCCGCTGCGTGCTGTTCGACAGCTCCATGCACGACCGCGTGGTGCGCTTGCTGGAGATGGAAAACGATCTACGGCAGGCCTTGCGCGAGCATGAGCTGTTCGTCGTCTACCAGCCCGTCGTCGAGCTCGGCAGCGGCGCGTTGGCCGGCGTGGAGGCGCTGGCGCGCTGGCGCCACCCGCAGCGCGGCCTGGTGCCGCCGTCCGAATTCATCCCGGTGGCCGAAGAAGCGGGGCTGATCGACGCCATCGGCAACTTCGTGCTGCGCGCCGCCTGCGCGCAGTTCAGCGCCTGGCGCGTCGAACTCGGCGAAAGGGCGCCGCGCCAGCTGGCCGTCAACCTTTCGCGCGCGCAGCTCAAGCTGCCGGGCCTGGTGCCCGAGGTGAAGTGGATCCTTGAACAGGCCGGCATGCGTGCGTCTGACCTGCAACTGGAAGTGACCGAGAGCCTGGCCGCGCAGGACGAAGGCGTGCAGGCCACGCTGCGAGCGCTGAAAGAACTGGGCGTGACGCTGGCGCTGGACGACTTCGGCACCGGTTACTCGTCGCTCGCCTGCCTGCACCAGCTGCCGGTCGACACGGTGAAGATCGACCGCTCCTTCATCGCCCACGCCGAGACGGTGGAGTATCACCGGGTGCTGATCGAGGCGACGATCCGCGTCGCGCGCACTCTGGGCATGACAACGGTGGCCGAAGGCATAGAAACCGCCGGCCAGGCCGCGTTGATGGAGCAGATGGCCTGCGACCTGGGCCAGGGCTACCTGTACGGCCGCCCGATGGCCGGCGAAGATCTGGCTGCCTGGGTGAGCCCGGCACTGGCTGGTGCGTCGTCCTGACCCGGGTGCGTGCGGGCTCTCACCCGGCCCTGTATCCCCCAGCCCTACATTCCCCAGCGCAATGCCGCCGTGTGCAGCGGCGCGTCCCACAGCGCCAGCGTGGGTGCATCGGCCACGCTGACGGTGATCGAGCAGCCGGCCATTTCCAGCGAGGTGACGTAGGAACCCGTCAGGTGGCGCACCGCCTTCACGCCGGCGCCGGCCAGCACCTTGTGGGCGGCGTTGACCATCAGGTAGAGCTCCAGCAGTGGTGTGCCGCCGAAGCCGTTGACGAGCAGGATGACCTCCTGCCCGCGCTGCAGCGACAGGTCTTTCAGCACCGCGCCGGTCAGCTCGGCGGCGATGTCGGTGGCGCTGGCCAGTTTCACGCGGCGACGGCCTGGCTCGCCGTGGATGCCCACGCCCATCTCCATCTCGTCGATGCCGATCTGGAAGGTGGGCTGGCCGGCCGCCGGCACGGTGCATGAAGTCAGCGCCACGCCCATGCTCGCGGTGCCCTTGTTGATGGCGTCACCCAGCACCTTCAGGTCGGCCAGGCTGTCGCCGCGCTCGGCGGCGGCGCCGACGATGCGCTCGACGATCAGTGTGCCTGCCACGCCGCGGCGGCCGGTGGTGTAGGTGCTGTTTTCCACCGCCACGTCGTCATTGATGATGACGCTGGCATTGTCGCGGTCCAGCATCTCGGCGGCCATCTGGAAGTTCATCATGTCGCCGGAATAGTTCTTCACGATGAAGAGCACGCCGGCGCCGGTGTCCACCGCATCGGCCGCGGCCAGCATCTGGTCGGGCGTGGGCGAGGTGAACACCTGCCCCGGGCAGGCGGCGTCGAGCATGCCGTGGCCGATGAAGCCGGTGTGCAGCGGCTCGTGGCCCGTGCCACCGCCCGAGATCAGCGCCACCTTGCCGGCCTTCAGCGTGCGCCGGCGCACGAACTGCCGGCCCGCGCCGAGCGTGACGATGTCGCTGTGCGCCGCGGCAAAACCGTCCAGCGATTCGTCGAGCGCGGTGTCGACGTGGTTGATGAGTTTTTTCATGGGCTGCCTCTGCGTCATGTTCGATGGGGTTCAAGGGCGCTGGGTCACAGACTGTCGCAGATCGACCCGATGATGAGCGCCATCGAGCGGGAACCTGGGTCGACATGGCCGAGCGCACGGTCGCCCAGGAAGGACGCGCGGCCGCGTGTGGCGTCGATGTGCGCGGTGGCTTCAGCGCTGTCGAAGCCGCATTGCCTGGTGCGCGCCTTGAGGTCGTCGCCACCGGCGGCCAGCAGCTTCTGCACCGGGTCGAGCACGTCGAGCAGCGTCTTCTGGCCCACCTCGGCCTTGCCCAGGCGCGTCAGCGCCTTGATGCCGGCGTCCAGCGCACGCGCCAGGTCGGCCGGGCCGGGAGCGGCGGGCAGTTCCTTGCCGAGCGTCACGAGCAGGGTGCCGAACACCGGGCCCGACGAGCCGCCGATGGTGGACATGCAGGTCATGCCCATCAGCTTGAGCGCGTCGTTCAGCGGCAATGCGGCCAGGTCGCCGGCCTTGGCCTGGATGGCCAGCGCGCCGCGGCGCATGTTCAGGCCGTGGTCGCCGTCGCCGATGGCCTGGTCGAGCGCGGTGAGTTCGTCGACATGGTCGATCAGGGTCTGCGTGGCGGCCTGGATGATCTGCGTGTGGGTCATGGGGTCCTCGTGAGGTGGGGCTGCGCGCTTGCCGCTCAAGCCCGGATGCGCTGGCCATCGGCGTCGAACCAGAGCGACCGCCGCACCTGCAGGTGCACGGTGTCGCCGGGTTCGACGGTGCTGCCCGGCGCCGGCGACGCCGTGAGCGTGAGTTCGCTGCCGGCCAGCGCCAGCAGCACCAGGGTCTGGTCGCTCAGGCGTTCGATGCGCTGCACGGTGGCCTGGATGCCGTCGCCCGTGGCCGCGCCGTTCGCAGGATGCAGTTGCAGGTGTTCGGCACGCAGGCCTACGGTGTGCGTGGCCGCCGGCGCGGCCAGGCCGGGCAGCGCGGCGCGTGGCAGCAGGTTGATGCGCGGCGAGCCCAGGCGCTGCGCCACGTAGGCGCTGGCCGGGTCTTCGTAGATCTGCCTCGGCGTGCCCAGTTGCACCAGCCGGCCCTGCTGCAACACGCCCACGCGGGTGGCCATCGTCAGCGCCTCGGTCTGGTCGTGCGTCACGTAGAGCATGGTCGCACCCAGGTCCTGCTGGATGCGTTTCAACTCCAGCCGCAGGTCGTTGCGCAGCTTGGCGTCAAGTGATGACAGCGGCTCGTCCATCAAGGTGACGGCCGGGTTGCGCACCAGCGCACGACCGATCGCCACGCGCTGCATCTGCCCGCCCGACAGCTTGGTGGCCGGGTTCTGCAGCTTGTCTTCCATGCGCAGCATGGTCGCCACTTCCAGCACCTTGCGGCGGATCTCGGCCTCGGGCGTGGGGTGCAGCGGCGAGCGCAGCGGGAAGGCCAGGTTGTCGTACACGCTCAGGTGCGGGTACAGCGAATATTGCTGGAAGACGAAGGTGACGTCGCGCAGCGCGGGCGCCAGCCGGGTGACGTCGCGGCCGGCGATGTGCACCTGGCCGGTGTCGGGTGTTTCGAGCCCGGCCACCAGGCGCAGGGTGGTCGTCTTGCCGGCGCCGCTGGGGCCGAGCAGCACGATGAATTCGCCGCTCTTCACGTCCAGACTCAGGCCGGCGACGGCCGCCACGTCACCGAAACTCTTGCCGACCGACACCAGCCGCAGGTCAGCCATGGCGGGCTGCCGGGTGCGCCGAGTTTGCTGCGCGTGCCGATGGGCGAGCGGGCCTGGCATGCAGCGGGGCGTCGTCGCGCGCCGTGCGCAACGCTCGGCCGGAGGCCTGGTCGAACAGCGAGACGGCGCCGGCCTCGAAGCGCAGGCCGACCTGATCGCCGCGTGCGGCCGGCGAATCCACGCCGACCTTGGCGCGCAGCGTGGCGCCCGAGGCCATGGCCACGGTGACGATCAACGCGGTGCCCAGGTACTCGGTGCCCAGCACCTCGGCGCGCAGCGGCGACGTGTCGTCGAACCACAGGTGCTCGGGGCGCACGCCGCAGAGCAGCTTGCCTTGAGGCACGTCTTCGCGCAGCGCCGGCACGCGCACGGCGGCCGGGCCGATCCGCACGGTGTCGTCACCGGCGCTCAGCGCCGCTTCGAAAGGCAGGAAGTTCATCGCCGGCGAGCCGATGAAGTCGGCCACGAAGACGCTGACCGGCCGTTCGTAGACGTCGAGCGGCGCGCCGAGCTGTTCGATCAGGCCGCGGTTCATCACCGCGATGGTGTCGGCCATCGCCATCGCCTCGGTCTGGTCATGGGTGACGTAGACGGTGGTGGCGCGCAGGCGGTCGTGCAGGGCGCGCAGTTCGGTGCACATGACCTCGCGGAATTCGGCGTCCAGCGCGCCCAGCGGCTCGTCCATCAGGAAGGCCAGCGGCTGGCGCACGATGGCGCGGCCCAGCGCCACACGCTGGCGGTCACCGCTGGACAAGCCTGAGACCGACGCGTCCAGCAGGCCGGTGATCTGCAGGGTGCGCGCCGCTTCCAGAACCCGGCGTTCGATTTCGGCCTTCGGCATGCCTTGCGCCAGCAGCGGGAAGGCGATGTTCTTGCGCACGTTCATGTGCGGGTAGAGCGCGAACATCTGGAAGACGAAAGCGATGTCGCGCGCCGAGGCGCGCTTGAAGCTGACGTCCTCGTCGCCGAGGAATATCTGCCCCGAGGTGGGCAACTCCAGCCCGGCGATCATGCGCAAGGTGGTGGTCTTGCCGCAGCCCGAGGGGCCGAGCAGGCAGAAGAACTCGCCGTCCTGCACGGTGAAGTTCGAGTCCTGCACGGCGGTGAAATCGGCGAAGGCCTTGTGCAGCTGGTGGACGCGGATCTGTGCCATGGGGATCAGTCCGCCCGCCGGGCCGGCACCAGGGCGGACTGCGCCCCCTCGGAAGGCAGGAACGCAGCGACGTGGGGGCTGTTCATCATTTCGGGAACTTCGAGACGACCATGAACATCACGGTGCCGAAAAGGGTGGTCAGGAAGGACCAGGTGTAGAGCACCATCGCGATGGGCTGCAGCATCATCAAGATGCCCAGCGTGATGATGGCGCAGGCGAGCAGTTCCATCGGGCCGCGGCGCAGCCACTTCGGCCAGCGAACGGCCAGATGCAGCCGCCGCCGGGCCGCCCCAAGGCGGCTGCGCGGCCCCTCGGGGGGCAGCGAACGAAGTGAGCGTGGGGGCTTCATTTGCGTACCGCGCCGAAGGTGATGCCACGCAGCAGATGCTTGCGCAGCAAGATCGTGAAGACCAGGATCGGCACCAGGAAGATGGTGGTGCCGGCGGCCACGGCCGGCCAGTCCTGCCCGCCCTCGCCGATGATGATGGGAATGAAGGGCGGCGCGGTCTGCGCGGTGCCCGAGGTCAGCAGCACCGCGAACGCATATTCGTTCCACGCGAAGATCAGGCAGAAGATGGCAGTGGCCACGATGCCGGTGGTGGCCTGCGGCAGCACCACCTTGCGGAAGGCCTGCAGGCGTGTGTAGCCGTCGACCATCGCCGCTTCTTCGTATTCACGCGGGATCTCGTCGATGAAGCCCTTCAGCAGCCACACCGCCAGCGACACGTTGACGGCGCTGTAGAGCAGGATCATGCCCAGCCGCGTGTCGGACAAACCCAGCTCGCGGTACATCAGGTAGATGGGAATGGCCACCGCGATGGGCGGCATCATGCGCGTGGAGAGGATGAAGAACAGCAGGTCGTCCTTCAGCGGAATCTTGAAACGGCTGAAGGCATAGGCCGCCATCACGCCGAAGCCCACCGACAGCACCGTGGAGCCGAAGGCGATGATCAGGGAGTTGATGAAACGCGGGATGTAGTTCGAGGTGCCGGCCACCACCGTGCCGGTGTCGCGCGCCACCTGCTCGCAGCGGCCGCTGGCCGGCGGCAGGCTGGCGATGTATTCGGGCGTCTGCCGCGAGCGTGTGGTGAAGAGGTTGCAATAACCTTCGATGCTCGGGCTGAACAGCACCTTGGGCGGGTAGCTGATGGCGTCCGACGGCGTCTTGAAGCCGGTCAGGATGATCCACAGCAGCGGCACCAGCGTGATCACCGCGTAGAGCACCACCAGCGCGCTGGCGATGCCACGCGTGCCGGCGGTGGGTTCGACGACGCTGTGCGCCGTGCTGATTCCGGTTCTGCTCATCGTGCGCTCAACGGTTCTTCACGGCGTTCAGCGCCTTGACGTAGATGTTGGCCATGCCGAACACCGCCACGAACAGGATGACGGCGAAGGCCGATGAATAGCCGGTGCGCCACTTCTCGAAAGCCTCACGCTTGAGCGTGATCGACGCCAGTTCGGTGGCCGAGCCCGGCCCGCCCGACGTCAGCAGGTTGACCATGTCGAACATCTTGAAGTTCTCGATGCCGCGGAACAGCACGGCCAGCATCACGAAGGGCAGCACCATCGGCAAGGTGATGGACCAGAACTGGCGCAGCGGCGAAGCACGGTCGACCTCGGCGGCTTCGTAGATGTAGTCGGGGATGCTGCGCAGCCCGGCCAGGCAGATCAGCATCACGTAAGGTGTCCACATCCAGGTGTCGACGATGACGATGGCCCAGGGAGCGAGCCGCACCGAGCCGAGCATCGAGAACGACGACGGCGCAATGCCGGTCAGCGCCGACACCGCGTAGTTGAACAGGCCCATCTGCGGCTGGTACAAAAACGCCCAGAAATTGCCCACAACGGCGGGCGACAGCATCATGGGAATCAGGATCAGCGTGGTCCAGAAACCGTGGCCGCGGAACTTGCGGTCGATCAGCCAGGCCAGAGTGAAGCCGAGCAGCACCTGCAGCAGGATGGTCCAGAACAGGAAGTGCGCGGTGGTCTGCATGGCGACCCAGATGTCGGGGTCGGTGAGCACGGAGACGTAGTTGTCGATGCCCACGCCCAGCACCTCGGCGTTCGGCCGGTTGGCGCGGAAGTTGGTGAAGCTGAGCTTGATGGTCCAGATCAGCGGGAAGATGTTGATCGCCAGCAGCAGCAGCATGGTCGGGCCGACGAAGAGCCAGGCCACCGAGCGGTCCGACAGCCCGCGCAGGCGCGTGGCCAGCGGCGCCGGGGTGGCGGCGGCGGCAGTCTGGGCAAGGGGGGTGACGGGCGTGTTCATCTGCAGGGTTCGCAATGTGACAAGGCGCCGGGCGGTCGGTTCGTCGACCGCCCGGCGTAGGGCGTCAGGCCCGCGTCACTTGATTTTCCCGTCGTCCTTGAAGACCTTCTTCCAGTCGACGACCAGCGCGTCGAGCGCTTCTTTCGCGGTGCCCTTGTCGGCCACCACGTAGTCGTGCACGCGTTTCTGCATCGCCAGCATCAGCTGCGCATACGAAGGCTCGGCCCAGAAGTCCTGCACCATGCCCATCGAATCCAGGAAGGGTTGGGCAAACGGTGTGCTCTTCGGATAGGCCGGGTCATTCAACACGGACTTGGCCGCCGACGAGCCGCCGATGGCCTGCCACTTCTTCTGCACCTCGGGGTTGGCGAACCACTTGATGTACTGCAATGCGGCGTCACGGTTCGCCGAGTACGAGACGACCGAGATGCCCTGGCCGCCGAGCTGCACGCCCTTGCCTTTGTCCGACGGGTTGGTGAAGAAGCCGATCTTGTCGCCGCCGACGTTCGGGTCCTTGTTCAGACCCGGGAAGAAGGCGAACCAATTCATCATCATCGCCACCTGGCCCGACTTGAACGCGTCCAGGCCCTCGCCCATGTAGGCGTTGGTCAGGCCGGGCGGCGTGCTGCCCTTGTAGAGCGCCTTGTAGAACTCGAGTGCCTTCACCGCGTCGGGCGAATTGACGAAGCCGTCCATCGCATAGGGCTTGGCCGGGTCCTGGTACTTGAAGCCCATCGGGTACAGCACGTTGGTCACACCCATCGTGATGCCTTCGCTGCCGCGCTCGGTGAAGAGGTAGGCGCCGTAGACCTTCTTGCCGTCGATCATGCGGCCCTGGAAGAATTCGGCCACCTGCTTGAACTCGGTCCAGGTCTTCGGCGGCGCGAGGTCGCGGTTGTGCTTTTTCTTGAACTCGGCCTGCAGCTCGGGGCGCGCAAACCAGTCACGGCGGTAGGTCCAGCCCACCGAGTCGGCCATCGCCGGCAGCGCCCAGTAGTTGGGCGTGTTCTTCGGCCACTCCGCATAACCGGTGACGGTGGCGGGCGCGAAGTCCGTCATCTTGATGCCTTCTTTGGCGAAGAAGTCATTCAGCTTGACGTAGTGGCCGCTTTCTGCCGAGCCACCGATCCACTGGCTGTCGCCGATGATCAGGTCGCAGAGCTTGCCCTTCGAGTTCAGCTCGTTGAGCATGCGGTCGGCGAAGTTCGGCCAGGGCACGAACTCGAACTTCATCTTCACGCCGCTCTTGGCGGTGAAGTCCTTCGACAGTTCCACCAGCGCGTTGGCGGGGTCCCAGGCGGCCCAGCACAAGGTGAGCGTCTTGTCTTGCGCGGTGGCGGCGGTGCCGGTCAGGGCGAGGGCAGTTGCCAGGGTTGTCAGGGCAGTCAGCCCCGTCAGCTTGCGGAATGTCAACTTCATGGTGCGGTCTCCAGCGGGGGTTGTTTTGACTCGGGGGCACACATCCGACAGCCGTTCAGTGAAGGTTTTCGGCGGTCAGGATCTCGATGCGCGGCTGCACCACGTTCAGTGCGCCCCGCACGTTTTCGCAAGCAGCGCGCAGCACGCGCGCGGCGGCGAGCACGCAGTAATGGATGTCCTGGTGCAGCACATAGGACAAGCCGCCGCTGCCCAGCAGCGCGCGGTGTTCGTCGGTGAAGTCATGCGCGACCACGCCGACGCGGCTGCCCAGCCCGGCGGCGGCCAGCGCCCGCACCACGCCGGCGCTGCCCGAGCCGACGTTGTAGATGCCGGCCAGCGGTGCCAGGTCGATGCCGCCCTGCAAAAAAGCCTGAAGCGCGGCGGCGGCGCCGGCGTCGTCGGCCGGCAGGTCGGGCGTGCGCAACAGGCGAAGCTGCGGAAAACGCTCTTCCAGCACCTGGGCGAAACCGATGCGGCGTTCGATCTCGGCCGACAGCCGCGTGGCCTGCGACGAGAGCAGCAGCGTGCCGCCCGGCGCGCCACCGGCCATGCGCGCCAGCAGCAGGCCCGCAGTGCGGCCAGCGGCGCGGTTGTCGGCGCCGATGTGGGTTTCGCGCATCGAGCCGGCGACGTCGGAGAACAGTGTCACCACGTGCACGCCGGCACGCACCAGCTGATTGATGGCCAGCTTGACGGGCGGCAGGTCGGGCGCCAGCAAGGCGATGCCCTCGCATGGCTCACCGGTTTCGCCGAGCGCCGCCAGCTGTGCGGCGAACACCGCAGGGTCGCTGGCGTCCAGCCGGTGCGTCACCTCGGTGATGTGCTGATGCCGGAAGTCACCGGCCGACAGTGCGATCTGGCGGTCCAGCAAGCCGATGAAAGGCGAGTCGTCGGCCGGCAGCACGAAGGCGAAACGGAAGTTCTCGCCGCGCCGTGGGCGCCCGGGCTGCGGCGGCGCGCCCCGCTCGGCCACCACCTGCATCACGCGCTGCACCGTGTCGGCGTTCACGCCCGGGCGGTGGTTCAGCACCCGGTCGACCGTGGCGGTGCCCACGCCCGCGAGGCGGGCGATGTCGGCGATGGTGGGTGCGGTGGCCATGAGGTGCATCTGATGTGCTGAATTTATAAACATCAATAATTAAATCAATCAGGGTTTACGACCCCTGCCGATCCCGTCCGAGGGCCGATGCGGGACAATCGGCGCCATGATTCAGCAACGCACCATCAAGTCGCTCACCCGGTCGGTGGGCGTGGGCGTGCACAGCGGGCAGAAGGTCGAACTGACGCTGCGCCCGGCACCGCCCGACACCGGGGTGGTATTCCGCCGCGTCGACCTGCCGACGCCGGTCGACATCCCGGTGAATGCCTTTGCGGTGAGCGACACCCGCATGGCCAGCACCATCAGCCCGGGCGGCGACCCCGGCAAGCCCAAGGTGCAGACGATCGAACACCTGATGAGCGCCTGCGCCGGGCTGGGCCTGGACAACCTCTACATCGACATCGACGCCGACGAGGTGCCCATCCTCGACGGCTCGGCCGCCAGCTTCGTGTTCCTGCTGCAGACCGCAGGCATCCAAGTGCAGAAGGCACCCAAACGTTTTCTCCGGGTACTGAAAACCGTGGAAATACGCGAAGGCGAGGGCGCCAGCTTGAAGTGGGCGCGGCTGGAGCCGTACCACGGCTACAAGCTGTCGTTCGAGATCGACTTCAATCACCCGGCGGTCGACAGCACGGGGCAGCGCGTGGTGTTCGATTTCAGCACCGGCCAGTACAAGCGCGACATCGCGCGCGCTCGCACTTTCGGGTTCACGAAGGACGTGGAGATGATGCGTTCACGCGGGCTGGGCCTGGGCGGCAACATGGACAACGTGATCGTCGTCGACGACTACCGCGTGTTGAACAGCGAGGGCCTTCGCTACGACGACGAGTTCGTCAAGCACAAGATCCTCGACGCCATCGGCGACCTGCACATCGCCGGCAAGCCTCTGCTCGCCAGCTACACCGCTTTCAGGAGCGGCCACGCGCTGAACAACAAGCTGCTGCGGGCGCTGCTGGTCGATGAGTCAGCCTACGAGGTGGTCACTTTCGAGGATGCCGCCGACGCGCCACGCGGCTTCGCCGAACTGGCGCCAGCCTGGTGAACTGACGTCATGCTGATCTTCCGCCTGATCTTCGGCTTGTTGCTGCTCGCCGGCCTCCTGAGTTTCGCGATGTACATCGCCACCGGCCAGGTCGTCTGGCGCAAGCGCGGCCTGGTGATCGTGAAGTGGACCGTGCTGGCCGGCTTCGGGTTCTTCGCGGTGCTGATCCTGGAGCGGCTGGCGCTGATGTTGTAGGCGACCAGGCCGCCGGGCGTGCGGGTCTGCAACATCCCTCAGTCCGGCGCCGATTTGCCTCGGCAGAGGCCGACGATCGCCGCCGCGGCGGCCAGTCCCGACACGATGCGCCCGCCGCCCGAGAGGAACCCGGCCACCGAGCCCAGCAGGCTGCTCGTGCCGGGTGCGGCCCCGTCGACCATCAGTTGCCAGATCGTCGACGCCAGCATCAGAGGCGGGTCGACGATCAGCAGCGCCGCTCCGATCGGCAGCCACAGGCCGACGCGCAGCACCTGCTCGCGGCGGCTGCGGGCCGGCCAGGCCGCGGCGGCCAGGGCGGCGACCAGTGGCGCCACCAGCGCGTGGCCGGCCGGCGTGAACGCTGTGGCCTCGCCGCGCGGGTCGGGCATTACCGCTGCGTCGGCCAATTTTGGGGTCACTCGTGCTTCGCCCCCTGAACAGAGGGGTGCGTTTGCAAATCGCCCGTTTGCAGCGGGCCACTGTCACAGCGGTGTCAAAGACGGTCGTGATCATCGACGGTGTTTGAGGCGACTCAGGCGCCGTCCTCCAGCTTCGAGGACGGACGCCAGATACAGCCACCCCGCCGTCTTTTCAATGCCACAAGGTGCAACTCGTGAAACATCCAACTGTCCTGGCCGCCATCCCTTTTGTGCTGGCGCTTGCCGCTCCGGTCGTTCACGCCAGCAGTGCAGCGACGGCAACGCTGTCGTTCTCGGTGCTCGCCGGTTCTGGCTTCAGCTGGGCCGCCGATGCCGGCTCCTACGGCGCCAGTGACGTGACAGCCGCCGGCTTTGCCGGCTGGTCCGAATCGGCCGGTATCTTCAGCCCGAATTTTGCGCCCGTCAGCATCGGCAGCGTCACCACGCCGGGCACCGGCGTGCCGGCGAGTTCGGCCACCGCGTCGAGCACCAGCACCTTCGCGACCGCATTCACGTTCAGCGACTCGTCGTCGACGGTCGGTACCTTGCAAGCTTCGGCCATCGTGCCGGTGGCCGGCTCGGCCAACGCCACAGCGTTCGCGCGCTCCTACTTCACACTGCAGGCCGGTGCCTCCGTCACCTTCTTCGGCGGCTTGGTGCTGTCGACCAGCGGCGACAACGACAACTTCCCGGCCACCTACGACACCTCGTCGCTGTATGGGTACGCCACGGGCCTGCTGGCGGTCGACAGCCAGTTGGCCCAGTTCGAGGTCGGCGGCCCTGCGTTGGCCGTGCCCGGCAGCTACGCAATCACCAGCTTCGAGCCGATCTCGTTGACCTTCACGAACACCGGCAACAGCGCGATCACGAGCTACCTCGACAGCGGCGTCTACGCCAGCAGTGTCTCGGCCGTGCCCGAACCCGGCACCTATGCCATGTTGCTGGCTGGCCTGGCCATCGTCGGCTGGGGCGTGAGCCGCCAGCGCGCCAGCGTCTGAGCCCGGCGCCGCCCCCCATCCCAACGCACACCCCTATCCAGAGAGACCTCATGGACAACCGCATCAACTCATCAGCCCTTATCGTTGATCCCGATGATCTGGACAACAACACCAGCACCGCGCCGCACCTTCAAGACCTGGTCGCCGCGCGCCTGAGCCGCCGCGACATGATGAAAGGTGGCGCCGGCGCACTGGCGGCCTTCGGCTTCGGCAGCCTGGCACTCGGTTCGAGTTCGGCGCAGGCTTACACCCCGCCGCCCGGCCAGACGCCTGCCACCTTTCTTGATTTCAACCCGGTTGCAAAGAGCCTCGCCGACAGCATCATCGTGGCCGACGGCTACAAGGCGAGCGTGCTGTACGCCACTGGCGATTCACTCTCCCTGAGCGTGCCCGATTACGTGGGTGACGGCAGCGAGATGACCTACAGCCAGCGCAGTGGCGACCACCACGATGGCATCAACTTCTTCGGCCTGAGCGCCAGCGCCGACGTGCGCGACCCGGCCAACAGCAGCCGCGGCCTGCTTGCCATCAACCATGAGAACATTTCCGGCACCGCGCAGTTCCTGCATCCGCAAGGCGAGACCAATCTGTCGGCAAGCGCCGGCCCGCGACCCGAAAGCGAGGTGATCAAGGAGCAAGAGGCGCACGGCGTATCGATCGTCGAGGTGCGCAAGGATGGCGGCGGCAACTATGCCACCACCAAGGATGTACGGCGCTACAACCGCCGCGTCACCGCGCGCACGGTGGTTGACATCGCAGGACCGGTGCGCGGCACCTCGTATGTGAAGACCAAGTATTCGCCGACCGGCCAAGCGGCGCGCGGCACCATCAACAACTGTGGTCACGGCGTCACGCCCTGGGGCACCTACCTGACCTGTGAAGAGAACTGGGCCGGGTACTTCAAGCGCAACGCCGGTGACGACACCAAGCGCACGCAGCGCGAAAACACCCAATTGCTGCGCAACGGCCTGCGCCCCAACAGCGAGGGATTTGCGCACCGCCGCTGGGCCAGCGTGGTGCCTGCCAATCCGGACTCAACCGACTACAGCCGCTGGAATATCAGCGTGCTGGGCGCCAGCGCCACCGACGACTTCCGCAACGAAGCCAACACCTTCGGCTACATCGTCGAGGTCGATCCCTACGACCCGCTGTCGCGGCCGAAAAAGCGCACCGCGCTGGGCCGGCGCGCCAATGAAGGCGCCTGGAGCAGCCGGCCCCAGGCCGGCAAGCCGATCGCTTTCTACATCGGCTGTGACTCGCGCAACGAGTACGTCTACAAGTACGTCAGCAAGGCTACCTGGAACCCGCTCGACGCGCGCCGCGGCGGGCTCGCCACCGGTGACAAGTACATGGACACCGGCACCATCTTCAGTGCCGTGTTCAGCGCCGATGGCACTGGCCGGTGGGAGGCGCTGACGCTGGCCAATCCCAAGGTGGCAGCCGGCGTGCCGGTGAGTGCGAACAACCCCGAAGGCTACAAGTTCCAGGACCTGGCCGACATTTGCGTCAACACCCGCCTGGCCGCGGGCGCTGCCGGTGCGACGCGCATGGACCGCCCTGAGTGGACGGCCGTGAACCCGTTCAACGGTGAGATTTACATCACCATGACCGAGAACCCGGACCGCGGCAACTCGGGCAACAGCGGCAACAACGTGCCCAACCCACCGCTGGACGCTTCCAACCCGCGCTATTGGCCTGACCCCAAGGGCGCTACCTCGCAAGGGGCGGCCGTTGCGGCGCAGCGTGGCAACGTCAATGGCCACATCGTGCGCATCCGCGAAGACGGCGACGACGCCGGGGCGCTGACCTTCCGCTGGGATATCTTCCTGTTTGGCGCGCAGGCCAAGGCCGATCCGGGTGGTGACGATGTCAACTACCAGGCCAACGTCAACTTGTCGGGACTGTCGGCCAACAACGATCTGTCCAAGCCCGACGGTTGCTGGTTTTCGAGCGTCACCGGCATCCTCTACGTGCAGACCGACGACAACACCTTCACCGACCAGACGAACGCCATGCTGCTGGCAGCGCTGCCCGGGCGCTATGGCGATGGCGGCGCGATCGACGTGGTCAACAAGGCGGCGGGCAGCCCGCAGCAGGCCGTGCGCGACGCGGGCATCGACACGACGATCCGCACCTATGCCGGCCGTGAGATGAGCGACGCGACACTCAAGCGGCTCTTCGTTGCGCCGTTGGGCGCCGAGATCACAGGCCTGACCGAATCACCCGATGGCAAGGCGTTGTTCATCAACGTGCAGCACCCGGGCGAGAACACCGGCCGCAGTGGCGCGGTGCCGGCATCGGTAGCGCTGAGCCCGTCCACGCCGAACGGGCCTTTCGAGAGCAACTGGCCAGGCAACGCGGGTTACGGCCCGGGTGGCGCTGGGGCACGTCCTCGCTCGGCGACCGTCGTCATCACTCGGCTGGACGGTGGCGTGATCGGCTACGACCCCACCAAGCGCATCACCGCTGGCTGATCACGACGGCCTGATGTTCACAGCCTGACGCCGCAAGGCGACAACGCGGTCCGGCACGAGTTTCGTCGTGGCGGGCCGCATGTTCTGGCGTCTGTCATCGCCCAGTTGCGGAACGCCGCAGGGGCTGGGTGCAGCCCGGGGTCGTGCTCAAAAGGAGTTCTGTCGAGCGGCGGCCGGACAGGGCCGCTCGTTGTCGTGATCCAGGAGGCAGGGGCCGCACCGGTGCTCACGCCGGCGAGCGGATCAGGTGGTCGAAGGCCGACAGCGCCGCCTTCGATCCTTCACCGGCCGCGATGACGATCTGCTTGAACGGCACGGTGGTGACGTCGCCGGCGGCAAACACGCCCGGCAGGCTGGTGGCGCAATGGGCGTCGATGATGATCTCGCCGTACTTGCTCAACTCGACCGTGCCTTTCAGGAAATCGGTGTTGGGCACGAGGCCGATCTGCACGAAGACACCGGCCAGTTCCACCGGGTGCTCGGTGCCGCTGACGCGGTCTTTCCAGCGCAGGCCGTTGACTTTCTGGCCGTCGCCGGTGATCTCCAGCGTCTGCGCGCTGACATGGATCTCGACGTTGGGCAGGCTCCTGAGCCTTTTCACCAGCACGGCGTCGGCTTTCAGCTCGCCGGCAAACTCCAGCAAGGTGACATGCCCGACGACGCCGGCCAGATCGATGGCGGCTTCGACGCCCGAGTTGCCGCCGCCGATGACGGCGACCTTCTTGCCCTTGAACAGCGGACCGTCGCAGTGCGGGCAGTAGGCCACGCCCTTCGTGCGGTACTCGGCTTCACCGGGCACGTTGACGTTCTTCCAGCGCGCGCCGGTGGCCAGAATGACGCTGCGGCTCTTCAGCGCTGCCCCATTGGCCAGGGTGACGGTGATCTCGCCGCCGTGTGTGGCGGCCGCTTCCAGCCCGGTCACACGCTGGCCGTTCATGATGTCCACGTCGTTGGCGCGCACCTGCGCTTCCAGCGCGGCGGCGAACTTCGGGCCTTCGGTCTCCATCACCGAGGGGTAGTTTTCGATGCCCAGGGTGTCGAGCGTCTGGCCACCGAAACGTTCGGCCACGATGCCTGTGCGCACGCCCTTGCGCGCCGTGTACATGGCTGCCGCCGCGCCGGCCGGACCACCGCCGATGATCAGCACGTCGAAGGCTTCCCTGGTGGCGAGCCGGGCGGCGTCACGCGCGGCCGAACCGGTGTCGATCCTGGCCAGAATCTCGCCGAGTTCCATGCGGCCCGAGCCGAACATCTTGCCGTTCAGGAACACCGTGGGCACGGCCATGATCTGGCGCGCTTCGACCTCCTCCTTGAACAGGCCGCCGTCGATCGCCACGGCGCGGATGCGCGGGTTCAGCACCGCCATCAGGTTCAGCGCCTGCACGACGTCGGGGCAGTTGTGGCAGGTCAGCGACATGTAGGTCTCGAAGACGAAGTCGCCGTCGATGCCCTTGATCTGCTCGATGATGTCGGCCTCCAACTTGGGCGGGTGGCCGCCGGCTTGCAGCAGCGCGAGCACCAGCGAGGTGAACTCGTGGCCCATCGGGATGGCCGCAAAGCGCACGCCCATGTCGGCGCCGGCACGGCTGACCGAGAACGAGGGTTTGCGCGCGTCGTTGCCGTCGTAGCGCACGCTGACCAGTTCCGACAGACCCTGGATGTCGGCCAGCAGTTCGCGCATCTCCGCAGACGCCGGGCGCCCGTCGAGCGTAGCCACCAGTTCCACCGGGTGCTTCACGCGTTCGAGGTAACCCTTGAGCTGCGCCTTCATCGTGGCATCCAACATGATCTGTTTCCTTTCTATGGTGTGGGTCGGTGCGACCCGGTCGACAGCGTCCGCCGCAGGGGGCGCTGTCGACAGGGCCGCGAGGTCCTGTCGAAGAGCAGGCAGCGGCGGGGCTCCAGGCGCCCGCCGATGCCGTCAGGACGGCCTCAGATCTTGCCGACCAGATCAAGCGACGGCGTCAGCGTGGCCGCGCCTTCGGTCCACTTCGCCGGGCACACCTGCCCGGGGTGGGCGGCGGTGTACTGGGCGGCTTTCAGCTTGCGCAGCGTTTCCTTGACGTCACGGGCGATTTCGTTGGAATGCACTTCCATCGTCTTGATGATGCCGTCGGGGTTGATCACGAAAGTGCCGCGCAGCGCCAGGCCTTCTTCGGGAATGTGCACGCCGAACGCGTTCGTCAGGGTATGAGTGGGGTCGCCGACCAGCGGGAACTTCGCCTTGCCGACGGCCGGGCTGGTCTCGTGCCACACCTTGTGCGAGAAATGCGTGTCGGTGGTGACGATGTAGACCTCGGTTTCGGCTTTCTGGAACTCGGCGTAGTTATCGGCCGCGTCCTCGATCTCGGTCGGGCAGTTGAAGGTGAACGCGGCGGGCATGAAGATCAGCACCGACCACTTGCCCTTCAGGCTCTGCTCGGTGACTTCGATGAACTTGCCGTTGTGGAAGGCTTGGGTCTTGAAAGGCTGGACTTGCGTGTTGATCAGGGACATGGTGTTTCCTTGGGGTTTCAATGGAGGGAACGGGCTGGATTCTTGACAAGTTCGATTGTGGGCATGCCTGATGATTGTCCGGATTGATAGAAAGAATGTCTGTGATTAATTTTCTCTATCGAAGTGCGTCAATTCGCTGCGCCTGCGTCGGTCAGACCTGCGGCTAGAAGAGTGTCTGCGCCAGGAAGGTCAGCGTGCGGCCATGCGCCAGCGCGGCGCTCGGCGCGTGATACGAGGCGCGCGCCCAGCAATTGAAGCCGTGGTGGCCGTCGGGGTACTCGAACACGTCGGCCGGCTTGCCGGCCATGGCGGCGCGCACGCGCGCCACGGCGGCCGGCGGGATGTGGTCGTCGTGGCCGGCGTAGTGGAACTGCAGCGGGCAGGTGATGCCCGTGGCCAGGTGAAGCTGGTCATGGATGCCGCCGCCGTAGTACGCCACAGCGGCGTCGACGTCGGTCAGCGCCGCGGCCATGTAGGCAAGACGCCCGCCCAGGCAGTAGCCGAGCGCGCCCACCTTCGCGCCTGCCACCTCGGCGCGCGCGCGCAGGGCGGCCACGCTCGTCGCGATGTCGGCGGCGGCATCGTTGGGCGCGGCAGCGTAACCCTGCATCAGGGCCAGGGCGCGCTGGCGGTCTTCGCCTTCGTAGCCGAGTTCGACACGCGGCGCCTGGCGCCAGAACACATCGGGCGCCAGCACCACGAAGCCGTCCAGCGCGTACTGCTCTGCCACCGCGCGGATGTGCTCGTTGACACCGAAGATCTCCTGCATCAGCAGCAGCCCCGGCCCGCGGCCGGCGGGTGGCAGCGCCAGGAAAGCGTCGAAGCTGCCGCCGGCGGCGGGCAAGCTGATCCAGGAGGTTTCTACGGCGGTGGTCATGGCGGGCTCCGGTGAAGGTTGCGAGGTGTGAAAGTGGCCGGCGGACGGGTTTCCGGCGGGCTCCAAAAGCAGCGCCGTGGAACCGGCATCGCCCGTCCACCGGCGCGACGCACGACGAGCAGATCGTGGCACGCCATCAAGCAAACGCCGTGGATCCGGCTACGCTGGGCCACCAGCCGTCGGACGACACGCAGATCGTTGCACACCATCAAGCAAACGCCGTGGATCCGGCTCCGCCGTCCACCAGCGTTGCCCCCCTGGGGGGGAGCGCCGCAGGCGCTTCGGGGGGGGGCAACTTCGGGAGGGTCAATACACCCTGCCTTTCCGATACTGCGCATGCTGCCTGCGTTCCAGCGGGCTGGCCTTGGCCAGCGCCGCCATCGAGGTGGCGGCATGGGCGTGCGCGATGGCCAGGCCTAGCGCGTCGGCGGCGTCCTTGCCGGGCAGGCCGGGCAAGGCGAGCAGCCGCTTGACCATCTCCTGCACCTGCGACTTGCTGGCCAGGCCATGGCCGACGATGGCTTTCTTCATCTGAAGCGCGGTGTATTCGGCCACCGGCAGCCCGCCGCTCACCAGCGCGGCCAGCGCGGCGCCACGAGCCTGGCCGAGCAGCAGCGTGCTTTGCGGGTTGACGTTGACGAAGACGATCTCGACCGAGGTGCATTCGGGCTGGTAGGCCTGCACCACTTCACGCACGCCGTCGAAGATGATCTTCAGCCGCGCTGGCAGATCGCCGCGTGCCACTTCCAGCGTGCTGATGGTGCCGCTTGCGACATAGGCGAGCTTCGATCCGTCGACGTCGATGACACCGAACCCGGTGCGTTGCAAGCCAGGATCGATGCCGAGGATGCGCATCAGGGCCGGAGCTGCAGATACCAGCGCACGACATGGAAGAACACGGGCGCGGCAAAACACAGTGGCGCCACCCGGTCGAGCAGGCCGACCGCGCCGGTGACGCTGGCGGTGTTGCCCCAGTAACGTACGCCGGCGTCCTTTTTAAGCGCCTTCATGACGAACTCGCCCATGGTGCCGGCTGCCCCTGCCACAAGGCCCATCACCGCCGCCTGCCAGGCCTGGAAAGGCGTGATCCAGAACATCAGCGCGCCGAGAGCCGCGCCGGCCAGTGCGCCGCAGGCCCAGGCACGGTAGGAGAAGGAACGGTCGATGCGGCGCGCCACCGGGCGCCGGCGCAGCCAGCGGCTCATCGCCTCCTGCACGATCTGCGCGGTGGCCGCCACGACGACCAGGAAAAACAGCAGGAAGGCGCCGCGCCCCTCGAAGCCGGGCACTTCCAGCAGCAGCAGCGCAGGCGCGTGGCTGAGGCCGTAGACGCAGACCGTGATGCCCCACTGGATCTTCGCGTTACGCTCCAGGAAGCGCTCGGGGTCGCCGGCCAGCGCGCTGATCATCGGCAGCGCCAGAAAGACGTAGACCGGGATGAACACGGTGAAAAGGTCGAAGCCGCGGATGCCTACGATCACGTACTGCGCCGGCAGCACGACGAAAAATGCCAGCAGCAGGCTGCGGTGGTCGCTGCGCCGGGTGTGCGCCAGCGTGATGAACTCGCGCAGCGCGAGGAAAGAGAACACGCCGAACAGCAAGGTGGCTCCGACTGGGCCCGCCACCCAGGCCAGCCAGAACACCACCGAGCCGACCCACAGGCTGCGCAGGTCGCGCAGCAGGCGCAGGCTGCGCGCGGAGGGCGCGTCGCCGCTGCGCCGCATGGCGCGGTACGACACCGTTGCGGTGGCGAGCGCCAGCAGGCCGAACAGCACCAGAAAGAGCAGCGCAACCTGGTCGCTGACCGACAGCGTGCGCAGCATGTTCATGTGAACACCGGCCGCAGGTCGACCACCGACTGCCGCGCGCGCTGCAGGAAATCGCGTTTGTCTTCCCCTTTCCGCAGATGCAGCGGCGCGCCGAAGGTCACCGTGCACAGGATGGGCACCGGCACCACTTCGCCCTTCGGCATGACACGCTGCACGTTGTCTATCCAGGCGGGGATCAGCTGCACGCCGGGGAACTGCTCGGCCAGGTGGTAGAGGCCGCTCTTGAAGAACTGCGGCTCGCCCTTGTTGCTGCGCGTGCCCTCGGGGAAGATGACCAGCGAGTCGCCACTGATCAGCGCGTCCACCAGGGGCTCCAGCGGGTCCTGGTCATCGGTGCGCTGGCGGCTCACGTAGACGGCGTGGAAGACCTCGGTCGTCAGCCATTTCTTGAAGGGTGACGATGTCCAGTAGTCGCGCGCCGCGATCGGCCGCGTGCTGGCGCGCAGGTCATGCGGCAGCGCGGCCCAGATCAGTACCCAGTCGAGGTGGCTCTGGTGATTGGCGAAGTAGATGCGCTGCTCCGCCTTCGGCGGGCAACCTTTCCAGTGGCCCTGCGCGCCGGTGATCAGGCGGGCGATGAAAGCGAGCAGCAGCCCCATGATGTCGGCACGCGTCATGGCCGGGATGCTAGCCGACGCGCCCGGCTGCGGCGTCGCGGCGTTATCGTGCGTGGCCCGCACGCAGCACGACGCATTGACCCACCGATGACAGATAACCTCCCTCACCTGACCGACCCATCGGGCCTGCCGCGCAACGGTGCGCGCGTGCGCATTCGGCGGCTGAGCACGGATGACCTGCCCACCTTCCAGGCCTGTCGCGCCGACCCGGAACTCGGCCGCTGGCAGGGCTGGCAGCCGATGAACCGCGAGGCCACGCTCGCTTTTCTCGTCGATGTGCAAGGCGCCGAGGCCTGGGTGGCCGGCCGCTGGTTCCAGCTCGCCGTCGAAGAGCTCGCCAGCGGTCGTTTGCTCGGCGATTTTGGTGTCTGCGTGAACGGCGATGGCAGCGCCGAGATCGGCGTCACGCTGGCGCGCGATGCGCAAGGCCTCGGCCTGGCTACCGAGGCCATCAGGCTGCTGATCGGCCTGCTCTTCGAGCGACCCGGCATCGACCACGTGCGCGGCATCACCGATGCGCGCAACGGGGCTTCGGCCCGGCTGCTGATGCGGGCCGGCATGCGCCACACGCACACCGGGCAGGCCGGGTTCCGCGGTGAGACCTGCACGGAATGGACCTTCGAGCGCCGGCGCGCGGCCGTCGAATTGCGGCTGGCGGTGGTGGCCGACGCGGTGGCGCTGGCGGCCTTCGCGGCGCGCAGCTTCGAGCAGACCTACGGCGATCTGAACCGGCCCGAGGACACCCGCGCCTTCATCGCGACGGCCTACGCGCCGGCCGTGCTGGCCGCCGAGATCGCCGACCCGGCCGTGGCCACCCTGCTGCTGCTGATCGAAGGCAGCGTGCTGGGTTTTGCGCAACTGCTGCGCAAGACAACGCCGCCTTGCGTGGCGGCCTGTGCAGACGCAGTGCTGGCGCTCGACCGTTTTTACATCGACGCCCGCTGGCATGGCCACGGCCTGGCGCCGCGCCTGCTGGCCGCGGTGGCCGGCGCGGCAAGGCAGCAGGGCGCCACAGCCCTGTGGCTGACCGTCTGGGAACGCAATCCGAGGGCCCGCGCTTTTTACCTGAAGAGCGGATTCGCCGATGTCGGACAGACCGTGTTCGTGGTCGGCGAAGACCACCAGAGCGACCGTGTGCTGCGGCTCGACTTGCCGGCGGCCGCCGACGGCCGCTCCCACCATCCCGGGGACCACCAATGAGCCCGACCGACCGCCCCGCCGCCTGGCACCGCGATGAGCTCTTTCACCTGCTGTCGATCTCGGCCACGCTGGCCGGCCTGTGCATCACAGGCGTCACCTTGTTCCATACG
>Ga0105046_10003195_pt1 | contig 25942 bp, 16 predicted proteins | sample MAT03_FD_78385 | JGI IMG/M metagenome (GOLD analysis project Ga0105046, IMG submission 78385) | Freshwater microbial communities from Lake Fryxell liftoff mats and glacier meltwater in Antarctica - MAT-03 (megahit assembly) | ecosystem: Environmental > Aquatic > Freshwater > Ice > Liftoff...
CTGAATTGAATCCACAAGAGTATGTAAACCAAGATTTGAAAACAAATATCATCGGCAAGAAACGTCCAATTAACAAGGCTCAGATGAGAAGTAACGTAGAAGATTTTATGACGAAAAGGAAAATGATAAAAGCCAAGTGCAAAAATACTTTCATGCAAAACATATCCAGTATGCAGCCTAGAGATTTTATAAGACTTAAATGACTAAACGATTAATAACATTGATATTTCCTATAAGCATAAATTTTTTGTCTGCCTCAACTATCCATGCTAAAAACTCTTTAAACAAAGAAAATGGAGGATTGGTAATAATTATATCACACTTATCTCTAAGCTTTTTTATCTCATTACTTCTGAAGTCACCATCGCCTTTCAAGTAAGTCCACTCTAAATCATTTACATCAATTTTCCCGTCCCCAGATTTATCTCTATTCAAAGTAAATATTTTACCATTTACTCTTGTTTTGTTTTCGTCAAACTGTGGATCGTTTACTTCAAAAAGTGTTGGTTGATAATTGCTTTTGTAATTCTTGCTTTCAACAGCATAGCTTGTGCTGATAAGTTTTTTAAGGCCAAATCGCTCAAAATTTTGAGCAAAAAATTTTGTGAAATTGCTCCATTCTGGGTCGTCACATGGCAATAAAACGGTTTTTCCTTTAAATGCTTTTGGATTAAATTCTAAATAAGCAGACATTTCTTTTTCTATGTCATGATATTGTGTGTAGAACTCATCATTCTTTCCATTTTTAGCTTTTGATAAATCTTTGTGCGCCATTTAAAATTTCAATTCGTTAATGTAGTAAACCTGTATTTTAAATTCTTTTTTGTCATGTTTAGCTTTTGTTTTGGTGTTTTCTTGGATTTAGAATTTATTTTATTCAGAGTATACAACAAAGATAAAAAATTAATGAAACCGTCAAAGTAATGTAACTACCACTATGCGAAAGGCCATGCTGCCGCAGGCTTGCGCTTCTGACTGACCGGAGGGAGATGCGCAAACACGCTTGCCCGTCGGCAAGCAACCAATTTGTTTTGCGCGTGGGCATTGCAGCTTATTTGTTTGGCTTTACCACATGTCCCCCGAGGCCAAACAAATGTGCTGCAATTGTGATAGCCAACTTGCGCCGCGTCACGGCGCAGAAAAAAGCGTCGGCAAAAAATTAAAATTGTCCTGTGGAAAATTTGTTTGAAGTCCGAAAGTCAACCGAAATATTGTCGACCGGGATGCCAGAAGTATTTGGAAACGAAAACTCTTTTGTCTACCGTAAAATTGTCATTGGAGGCGTCCGCTGCGGCAATTGGTACTAACTAGCCGCTAAGGATGGTTTTTATCAATAGGTCAAACCTGCCTGCCGCAGCAACCCCGACAAGCAGTCAGGCAGGGATCAGAAATTGAACTGCAAAGCAATCGCGGGCACTTAATCTAAAATAAAAAAACGTCGGCACAATACGTTTAACGTGTTTTAAACTTTTGTATCTTTGTTATTCGAGAGAGGGAAGACCCTGTCTGAACGAAACTGAAAAGAGCTTCACTAAAGCTACATAAAGTTTATATAACGGCACTAATATTTATTCTAAAAGCATTCCCAACCCAGTTACTACCTAGTGTCTGTCCGAAAACTAGGTGTTTGGATGGAAAAATTCAGTTTCGAGGCGTGTTAAAAAAAATGATTGTGAGGTTTACTGGGTGTAAATAGCAATTATTTTTTTTGACACAACGACGAAAATGGAGTTTTCGGCCAAACACTACTTATTAAATAATTTACTGAAATGCAGGTTTTTTTGGTTGTTGCATAGTAAATTAGCCCGCAGAAGAGCTGCGAGGTATCGGTGAAAATTAAGCCGAAGATTACACCGACTGCGCAGATATACAAATCTGCATAATTTGTGAATTCGATTTCGGACCTGTGTCAAAAAATAAAATCGAAGCAGAGCTTCGGAGAACTAAATCTAAAAGAGATTAAAGCAAAATACTTTCACCTACCCCTCTGCTTCTCTTAACACAATTTCCTCATGTCCCAAAGAAATAAGCGAGAAATCCTCCAGTTGGTAATTCACAAAGTCGATCAGCAGGTAATAATCATCGGCTACTTCAAAGCGGTAAACACTATACTCGGCAGGAGTTTCGCCGGTTGCCAATAATTGTTCCACGTACTTATCGTGGAAACCTTTATCCGTTTTCGCTTCATCGAGGTAAAGCATCGCCGTTTTTAAAATGTCATCTGTGATCATAATTATAAATATAAGCCGTCACTAAACTAAGCTAATTATTTATTAATCCGTATTTTTGCAGGCAGATTTATTCGTAAAACATGTTTCGTCACTTTATTAGTTTCCTGTTCTTTATTCTGGTCTGCAAGACTGGGGTTTCACAACAATTTAATTTCGAAGTACCGCAAACCGCAGAAGGCGGACTGGTAACTTTCGACGACCGCCTGCAACATCAACCGCAGCACAAACCTGTGATCTCTACTCCTTCGTTTTACAAGGAAAAAAAGATAAAGAAGATCATGATCTATGCAGACGACACTTTGCTAATGCATTTACTCGAGTTGGACACCGCTGCAAAATTTGTACGTCAGGCCTTCTTCGACGGCATTTATTTGAAGGACAGTTGGTCAAAAGGAGTTAATCCTCACATCAACACGGTAAGTTATTTTGAGAAACATCGTTTAATAAGAACGGACACAGTAATCAGAACAAATTTTTATTACCGTTCAAAAGATACGCTTATGAGTTTTGCCTGGGAAGAAGAGCGCACTTACAAAGCCGGAAGCCTGCTGAATCAACAAAACCGATATTTCAATCAAAATTTTTTAGACTCGCCCATTGTTGCACCCAAACTATCACCCACGGGAAACAGAACTGAAAAATCTGCCACAGAAACGAAAATCTATCTTACCGAAAAAATCCCAATTGACTTCGATTCACTGCGTTTATACTTAGCCAGCCGCAGTCTTGATGTAAATTATTTTCAGGCTAACAAAATAAATGGCAACATTTTGATCGACACTTTACTTTTAAAAAAACATGCTTTCTACCGAATCTATAATAAAAGTCACCAGAAAAAAACGTTCGTAGCTGGTGAAGATTTTGTTGAGCCAGAGATCTATGCAACAGACTCGAACAGCAGTCAAGGCTTGCAAAGCGGTGATACCGGCAAATCATCGGACTATGATTTTACCACAAATGAAAATGGCTTGTATAATGCGTGGTATCATATTACCCAGGAACCTGAAAAAAACAAAAAAGCCATTGCAAAGTACAGGGCTATTCTAAAAAAAGAAGGTCGCATTTTTGCAAATGACAAAGATTACCCGGTTTTAATGAAGACCAACAAAAAACTTATCTATTCGGTGCGCTACGAATATTTTGAATAACCGGGTATCCCATCTCGCCTTTCAAACACTCTCCAAAATAATGTAGCACCCAGTGACTATCCGTGGAAGCACACTCATTTGCCCGGGCTTCCAGGCGCTACTCGCCGCAACAGGAGCCTTGACTTACTCCTGGGCGAACGGACCTGCAACGGCTGTTTATTCAAGTTTTCTTCCTACAAATACTACCTAGTGTCTGTCCGAAAACTAGGTGTTTGGATGGAAAAATTCAGTTTCGAGGCGTGTTAAAAAAAATGATTGTGAGGTTTACTGGGGTAAATAGCAATTATTTTTTTTGACACAACGACGAAAATGGAGTTTTCGGCCAAACACTACCTATACCGTTTTTGGAAGTATGAACGGGTGTACGATTCAGCAATCAATCACGGCAACACTTGGCCGTCCTACAATTACTATCACTGGAAATACAACTGTTTGTCCAGGTTCTTCTTTAACGCTTTCCGTCAATGGAAATCTCTCTTACAATTGGAGTAATGGGAGTTCAGGGAATAGCGCCGTTTTTATTCCAACAGCAAGCACCGTTTATACGGTCATAAAAACGAATACGAAAGGATGTACAAATACGGCTTCTATTCTGGTTACCACACCACTGCAAATTCCGAATACTCTTTTTTCTTACCAAACGCCGTGTGCAAAAGTAGCGCCACACTTACTGCTATTACAACACAAAATTTTATTTCAGGCGTAACTTATTCGTCGCCCAACCTCGACGTAGAACCTCTTCACAGGCCAGTTAAACCTTGCCAACGCTGACACCGGAGTACATCTTGTAAACTATTTTCTCTCGGCAGGTGGTTGTTTTTCTGCAGCTAATGGGGCCGCGGCAATTGTTATTCTTGCATCTTTTCCTTTAAACATAGGACCAAACCAGAACATTGCACCCGGCTCAGATGCAACGCTCTCTGTGAGTGGGGGAATCTCTTACAGCTGGACTCCCGAAACGTTTTTAAATTGTACCAACTGTCCAAATCCAATTGCTTCTCCAACAGAGAATATGGAATATTGTGTTGCTTCGGATCTTAATTCATGCGTCAGTAAAGCATGTGTAAAAATTGTTGTCACCTGTGAAACTGCAAGTGACTATTCTTTACCGAATGCCTTTAGCCCCAATGGTGATGGTAATAACGACGAATTTTGTATTAAGGGATGGAGTTATTGTATCACCTCATTTAATATTAGAATTTTTGATGTTTGGGGTGAACAAGTTTTCGATCCAATGACCCGGGCTTTAGTTGGGATGGTATTTACAAAAGCAAATTGATGGATGCTGGAGTTTTTGTTTATGTAATTAATGCAAAGAAATCCGATAAAACTTCCCTGAATAAAAAAGGAAATATATCTTTGCTGCGGTGAAGAAATGGGGTCATTTCCGACCCTTGCAATTTTGAAACATCGTTACATCATAGGTCCTTTAAGCAGCTTCATTCTGTTCTTTCTTTTTTTAGTCTCACTAAGTTCGGTGGCTCAGAATGAAGATAAAAAATGGATGTTCGGTTCCGCCGCAGGCCTTGATTTTGTTACCAATCCGCCTACCCCAATTACCACAAGCTCCATGTTTGGTTACCGTGAAGGAACAGCAAGCGTTGCTGACGCTATTGGAAATTTATCGTTTTATACCGACGGCGTTACAATCTGGGATAAGAATAACCAGGTGATGGCAAATGGAACGGGCCTGCTCGGTAGCATTGTCACCACGCAAGCTGCACTCATTGTTAAACAGCCCGGCACTTCCAGTATTTATATTATTTTTACATTAGGACCCACAGGCTTATTTTACTCAACGGTTAACATGAGCCTTGCCGCGGGACTAGGATCTGTCACTGCGGTTAATATTTCTGTTGCTGGTGCAAGCGCTGAAAAGCTAACAGGCACAAGGCATTGCAACGGCATTGATACCTGGATAGTTAGCCACGAATATGGCAGCAATGTTTTTCGTTCTCATTTAGTTACTGCTGTAGGCGTAAGTTCCTCCGCTACTTTATCACCCATTGGTTCGGTATGGAATAACCGTTACCATTCTTACGGTGGTGCGAAAATCTCTCAGAATGGCAAAAGACTCGCTTGCGGCGTATACTACAATACTTCCAACTTCTCCAACTTTGAACTTTACGATTTTGATAATTCAACAGGTGTTATATCCAATCAGGTAGTACTCGCTTTTCCATTGAATGTGCCACCAGTGCCACCAAGTACAAATCCTGCGCCACCACCGCATAAGCTCCCGAGTCCAAGCGTGTTGTTTTCGTACGGACTTGAATTCTCTCCCGATGGAAGCAAATTTTATGGTACTGGTGTCACTGATTCTGTCATGTACCAATGGAACCTTTGCGCCGGATCATACTCGGCCATTGTGAATTCAAGATTTAAGATTACTTCACTAAATAGTTCTGCCATGCAATTGGCAAAGGATGGAAAAATATATGTAGCGCGTTTGAACAAACAAATGCTGGGCGTCATCAATAATCCTAATCAGGCAGGAGCAGCATGTAATTACGTTGCCCAGGCACAGTCGATAGTCCCGGCACTTTGCTCTTACGGCTTACCGAATTTTATTTCTGAACCACCAAAGATTCCGTTTACTTATTTTATTAATGGATCTGTGAGTTGCAATTCCGCAACACTCAGCGCTCCGCCCCCACCTACTGTAACTCTAACAGGCTGCACCAGTACAGGCTATAATATCACCAGCTTTGTTTGGTATTTTGGCGACCCTGCTTCGGGTGCTGCAAATACTTCCACATTAACTAACCCGGTGCACGTTTACCCGGGACAAGGCACCTACACTGCGAGTCTGGTTTACACCTACAATAATTCCTGCGGCGGTGTAAACACAGACACTTTAAAACAAGAAGTAAAAATCGGTGTACTGCCAGTGATAAGCTCTGCCGGATTTAATTTATGTACCGGCTATCCTTTGGTATTGTCTGCTCCCGGAGCTCAAACCCATTCCTGGAGTACTGGCGTCACAACCAGTTCTATTCTGGCAGATCCTCCCAGTACAACTACTTACACAGTTTCAGGAATAGATCTTGCGGGCTGTCCTTACATTTCTGTTCAAACCGTAAACGTTTATAGTTCTCCCACACTTGCTATTACTGGGCAAACAACTATTTGCCCCGGTTTCCAGATCAAGCTCAAGGCTTATGGCGCCAATACTTATTCCTGGAGCAGTGGTAGCACAAACTCCCTTAACATGGCCATTCAGGCCGCAACAAAAACTTATACCCTTTACGGAAACTCCAATGGCTGTATTGAACAAAAAACGATAACCGTCAAGGTGCAGCGTCCAGATGTACTCATTAGCGGCGGCAATGTGACGGTTTGCCCCGGAGCACCTGTAACACTTACAGTGAGTGGCGCAAGCAATTATGCCTGGAGTACAGGAGCTCAAAGCACTACTGTTATTGTCACACCAAGCGTCACCACAACGTTTTCCGTACAGGGAATGAATGGAGAGACCTGCATAAATACCGACTCAACTTTGATCACCATTGGCACGCAGTCGGCCGCCATAGTCTTCTCCTACACCCCGGTATGCGAGCGGACCCCCACGCTTAATCCTATACCTGGAAAAGACTTTGCCTCAGGAGGGTTCTATTCTTCCATAGATTTTCCTGTTGATCCCACTACTGGTGTTTTAGACCTGTCGTCTACCATTGCCGGAACTTATTTTGTCAATTATTATTTGCCAAAGCAGGCCTGCTTAGATTCCGCACAAAGTATTGCGAGTGTTACCGTATTTCCTTCTCCTCCGGTCAACGTTTCAAAGGACCAGAACATCTCACCTGGCTCCAGCGCCACTTTATCTGTAAGTGGAGGAATATCCTATACCTGGAGTCCTGCTGATTTTTTAAGTTGTACTAACTGTTCTGAGCCTGTTGCTACTCCACCAGAAAGCACTGTGTATTGTGTTATTTCCGACTTGGGCTCCTGCATAGCTAAAACCTGTGTAAGTGTTGCAGTCACCTGCGAAACAAGCAATGATTATTCTGTGCCCAATGCTTTCACACCAAATGGCGATGGCACCAACGACGAATTTTGTCTGCGTGGCTGGAACGTCTGTCTTATTTCTTTTAACGTATTAATTTATAATCAGTGGGGAGAAAACGTTTTCGAGTCTTCCGATCCGGACTTTTGCTGGGATGGCGTTTACAAAGGCCGTCTGATGGGTGCAAGTACTTTTGTTTACGTAATCAGGGCTATGCGATTTGATAAAACACCCGTAAGTAAAAAGGGAAATATTATGTTGCTGCGTTAAAACGCGACCTTGCCGATCTAATTCGTTTTTCAGCGAACAACTTCTCTTCTATTTCAAATACAAAATTTTGTTGCGCGGCATTGATCTTTGTTAGTGCATCTTCCACACCAAACCATTCTGCTTTATCCACTTCGGGAAAACTTTGCTTCTTACCTGACCGTGGTGGCCATTCCATTTCAAATGTATTGCTTCTGAATTCTCTCAGGTCCAGTTCTCCCTCCGCAGCCCAGGCATTAACTACCTTACCGCCTTTTTGTTTGATTAGTTTTAAAGGGTGTACTTCTTCGTCCATCCTCGTTCCCATTTCTTCAAAAAACTCGCGTCTCGCAGTCGCAAGCGGCTCTTCTCCTTCTTCAAATTCTCCTTTAGGTATAGTCCAGGCCCCTGTATCTTTTTTCGTAAAGAACGGTCCACCCGGATGCACCAGCAAAACAAATAATTCTTCTTGTTGGATTTTAAAAAGCAGAATGCCGGCACTTTGTTTCATGTCATTTACACATCATCTGCTAATGAATGATGACTACATCTTTGTAGAAATTCTGACTCTTATTAAACACAAAATCTTTCCCATAAAAATTCAAGACTTTAGATTGTGTTATGCCTATATAAATTGAGGTAGCTTCACAACCGCTCAAAACAGAGCAATTGTCCGCGTTAAAACTAAAAACAGTATCACCATTTAGAATTGTTCTCGTAAGATTTTCAGAAGAAACGCCAAGACAGGGTATAAGGCTGAACGAGCCCTCTGTAACATTTGCCACTCCATTAAATTTTACCGAAAATCCCTTCTTACAAAAAATGGTATCGGGCAAAATTACAGAGTCCCAACCAGGAGCCGAACCTAAGCTTCTGTAATTAAATGAAGGAATCTCATTAGCCCCCTTAATTTCCCAGAATTCGTTCGCCAACTGAACATTTGACCCCTTACCATAAACACTATCAGATGTGTAATTTAAGTTCATCCCGTTATATTTAATGGTATTAATGCGCACCGCCAATTTAGGATTCACATAGCTGGTAACTGATTTAGAAAAAAACGCCTGCAAAACCTGACGCGCAGAAACCTTACCATCTGTTGCAACCATGGTAAAGGTTCCAGAATACAATGAACCCGAATACACTTTAGATGTGCTTTCGGTATAAGGACTTTCAACAACCTTTTCCATTTCAGCCGCATCCTTTTGCTCTTTCTTTTTACAAGAGAAAAATATTAATCCAATAAAAAGAAAAAAACACAAGTTGAAGTTCATGAAAGGGTTTTCAGATACTTAAAGATAGAAAAAAAAGGAATACATGGCTAACTGAATACAGGTATTCAAAAATGACAAATAATTGGACCTGAAAAACAAAACTTTTATATTAGATCAAAAACATAAATTATGAAAAAAATTAACACTCTTATTTTAGGAGCCGCATTACTTGCATTTGTAGGTTGCAACCATGGCGCCAAACATGAAGAAACGCAAACCCGCACCAAAGATTCAGTAGCCACGGTAGCTGAAGAAACTACTTCTGAAGAAGCTGCGATGGACAGTGCCGCTATGGCAAAAGTGTGGGAAAGCTATTCAACTCCGGGAGAAATGCACAAATGGATGGCATCCACCGACGGTAAATGGTCTGCTGAAATGAATTTCTGGGCAGCCCCAGATCAACCTGCCGGGCCATCAGAAAAGTCAGTTGTGGAAAGCAAAATGATCCTTGGCGGCCGTTACCAGCAATCTATCTATAAAGGAAAAATGATGGGAATGGATTTCGAAGGCTATAATACATTAGCTTATGACAATGCCAAGAAAAAATTCATGAGTACCTGGATAGATAACACAGGCACTGGACTTATGTATATGGAAGGTCCTTACGATGAGGCCACAAAAACTGTAAAACTTGAAGGAACGACGGTTGATCCTTCTACTGGTAAGGATTATGAGATGCGCGAAGAAATGAAAATCATAGATGACAAAACGCAGCTGATGACCATGTACACCAAAAAAAACGGCAAAGAATTTAAAAGCATGGAGATTAGAATGACAAAAAACTAAACATTTGTAATATTTATTTGCAAGAACAGCTGGCCCTTAAGCCGGCCGTTCTTATTTGCGACAAAACATTAAAAAAATCAGTTTCTTAACTATTCTAATAAATTCGATGAATACATGTCGCCGGGAGAAATCATCTTCTCATCCATAGGAATAGAATTTCCGTAACGCTCACGCATCTTCGCCTGCACCGAAGGGTGACTCAGGTCAAATGATTTAAGAGGCTTTAAAGCGCCAATGTCCAAATTTAGATTTCGTTTGTAAAGTTTCCATACAAATTCAGAACAGTATAATCTTTCGTCATCCCAACTAAAGCCAAGATCGTAATGTTTTCCAAGATCTTTTTCCGCAGCTTTCAGCAGTTCCGCAACCTTATCAGTTGTGAGAAGATTTTGATCTTTTAAGCGTTTGATCTCGTAAGTCTTATCGGCACTCATAGCAATAAATTCTTTCAGACTACTCTTGCTAACAGGCTCCACAGCATGATAAACCACTGTCTTCCCGTCTTCAACAAACACGATTCCTATATGCGTATACTTCGAATGTGTTGCGAGTTGAATAGCCTTTCCCTGTCCTGATGGATTTACAATAAAGATCAGGTCACCATTTTTAAAATCGGTTTTGTAGGGCTGACCGAACGAAAATAAGAATGATAAAACAAAACTTAATGAAAAACTAAAACGCATGAGGATTTTTATCTTTAGAACGAAGAGCTTCTGAAGAAGTTGCGGGCTTAACAAATTTTATAGGATCAGCCTAGAAACCACAAAATAGGCGTGAGTAAACCAACAACGATCATTATTTTTTGAAAACGGTTAAACATGGTGCTATTTTAAATTCACTTGTTATACTGGGGATTATTTTTAAAAGTTACGCCTTTCCCTCGAAACTAGATGAACAAGGCTATTAGTCCGACTAATTCATGAAACTTAAAAACCGTAACTCAGGATTTAAAAAGCCGGTAAAATAAAAACTTAGTTGCTAATGCGATAGAAGAGATTATCGACGTGCTGCATCGCTAGCTTGATTTTTCTGTCTTAACACAAAAGGAAACAAAGACTTACATTAAAAAAACACTTTCAGTAAACTAACTTTCACCCTTCATCATTTTGTCCGTCCGTTTATTTGGCAACCCGGTGGATTGTGAAATCATGTATAGCTTAAGAATAAAAAAAGGAAAATTCTATTTAAGGTAATAGTTTGTTTTTCGCACGCACGTACTGATCGGGCCAGTCTAAGTCTTCACCCAATTCATGAGCTGCGCGTAAAGGAAAATAAGGGTCACGTAAAAACTCCCGCCCCATAAAAACAAGGTCTGCGCGATTGTCTACAATAATAGACTCGGCTTCCTTCGCTGTGGTGATTAACCCAACGGCCCCTGTTTTAATTCCGGATGCTTTGCGGATGCTTTCCGCTAATTCCGTTTGATATAGAGGTTTTAAGGCGATCTTTACCCCATGAACATTTCCGCCCGTTGAACAATCGATAAGATCCACATCCATCTCCTTTAAAATTTCAGCTAGCGAAACAGAATCCGCTTCTGTCCATCCTCCCTGTGCATACTCGGTGGCTGAAATTCTAACAAACAAAGGGAGCTCTGTAGGCCAAACCATTCTCACCTCTTCAACGATCTCTTTTAAGAAACGAATACGGTTCTCAAAGCTCCCGCCGTAAGTATCAGTGCGCGTATTACTTATTGGAGAAAGAAATTCATGAATCAAATAACCATGCGCTCCGTGCAGTTCCAACACCTTAAAACCAGCCTGAAGTACACGTTCCGCAGCTTCCTTGAATTTTTTTACGAGTAGTTTAATTTCAACACGTGTTAATTCTTTTGGAACAGGATCGCCTTCCTTAAAAGCAATGGCACTTGGAGCAACGGTCTCCCAGCCTCCCTGATCCAAAGGAATAGACTGCATCCCTTTCCTGGGTGACTCCTGACTTGATTTTCTGCCGGCATGTGCCAACTGCATTCCGGGTACTGAACCGTGCGATTCAACAAAAGTAGTAATGCGTTTTAAATGTTCAATGTGTTCATCTTTCCAGATTCCAAGATCGGATGGAGAAATTCTTCCTTCCGGTGTCACTGCTGTTGCCTCTGTGAAAACAAGTCCTGCGCCACCGACAGCCCGGCTTCCTAAATGCACTAAATGCCATTCGCCTGCAAATCCATCAAGACTGGAATACTGACACATTGGTGAAACTACCAATCTGTTTTTTAAAGTAATACTTTTTATTTGTAAAGGGGTGAAAAGCTCTGCCATAATTTTTAACGTTAGATCGTCGTAAAAGTAGCATTAGCGTAATAATATAAACGTGAAAAAATCACAAGACACGGATCTAAAAAATTAGTTCTAAGAAGCTGTTTTAGTTTTTTTTACCGTTAGCGAAACTCTGCATTGATATCCTTCAGCATTTCAGAACCAGGACAAAGCTCTTTTGCGTTTAAAGTATTTAACGGTCGCTCGGTTGAATTGATTGTATGATGCAGATCTGTTGTATCAGGATTCATATATAAAAGTCCTGTAAGAATTTCTCCTTTTTCTTTAGCGTTCATCATAGCATTCACTGCAGAGCGTTTATCGAGTGGGTCCCACTCTTTGGAAAGTTTATTTAATTGAATGTAAGATCCGTCGTGCATTTTTACTCTTTCTTTGGTTCCTTCAGCATAACTGGTAATAATCTCTACCATCTCTGGAACAAAATCAATGGTGGCTGTTGCTTCCACATGCTCCCTTACATAATCGTAAGATTTGGTTGAACCTACATTGTTATTAAAAGTCACACACGGCGAAATCACATTAATAAATGCAAAACCGGGATGCATGATCGCCGCTTTCATTAACGGAATTAATTGTGTTTTGTCTCCCGAAAAACTTTGCGCCACAAAAGTTGCACCCAACTCAATAGCAAGACTTGCAAGGTCAATGGACTCGAAAGGATTTACCTGTCCGCTTTTATTTTTAGAGCCGTTGTCTGCTGTTGCAGAATCCTGCCCCTTTGTCAGTCCATAACATCCATTATTCATCACCACGTAAACCATGTTCAGGTTCCTTCTAATCACGTGAACAAACTGTCCCATCCCAATACTGGCAGTATCTCCATCACCGGAAACACCGAAGTAGATCAAATCACGGTTGGCGAGATTTGCTCCTGTTGCAACTGATGGCATACGACCATGCACAGAATTAAATCCATGGGAATGACTTAAAAAATAAGCCGGCGTTTTGGAAGAGCAGCCAATTCCCGATAATTTCGCGAGACGGTGCGGTTCTATATTCATTTCATAAGCAGCCTGCACTACCGCCGCGCTGATGGAGTCATGTCCACACCCCGCACAGAGCGTGGAGAGCGAGCCTTCATAATAATCAACAGTATAACCCAGTTTGTTTTTTGGTAAAGCAGGGTGACGAAATTTAGGGCGGACATAACTCATAGATCTATTTTACTTTTTGATTGAGAAATAAATTTTTTACAACTTCAAGGGCGATGTGGTGTGCCGTGATTGGCAAGCCATCGTAGTTGAGTACCGAGATCAGCTTATTCGGATCCACCTGTAGCTCTATGCTGATGATGCTCTTCATTTGTGCATCACGGTTCTGCTCTATCACAAAAACTTTTTTATGCGCTTTAATAAAATCTTCTACGGTTTTATTAAATGGAAACGAACGAATGCGCAAAGCATCCACAGCAACACCCTGTATATTCAATTCATCCATGGCTTCTTCTACAGAATATGTCGATGTTCCAAAAAACAAAATCCCGTTTTCAGCCGCATGCTTTTCCTGATAAAGCTCCGGAGTAGGAACCATACTCTTAGCGGTCTCCCATTTTTTCATAAGGCGATCCATGTTCTGCTTATAGGCGTTTCCATCTTCTGTGTAAACAGCATACTCGTCGCGCGACGTGCCGCGTGTAAAATAGGATCCTTTGGTAGGATGTGTTCCCGGATAAGTACGGTAAGGAATTCCATCGTTGTCCACGTCTTTATAACGACCAAAACGTTCTATCTTTTCAAGATCTTCGGCACTTAAAACTTTTCCTCTTTTATATTCGCGTTTATCATCCCACTCCAGCGGTGCCGACACGTGATCATTCATACCCAGATCAAGATCCGTCATCACAATGATGGGCGTTTGTAATTCATCCGCAAGATCAAATGCCTCGGCCGTCATATCAAAACATTCTTTCGGTGTAGCTGGAAATAATAAAATATGTTTTGTATCGCCATGCGATGCGTAGGCAGCTTCCATAATATCTGATTGCTGGGTCCGCGTCGGCATTCCCGTAGAAGGCCCTGTGCGCTGCACATCAATAAGTACAGCAGGAATTTCTGCAAAATAAGCGAGTCCTAAAAATTCATTCATAAGAGAAACTCCGGGACCGCTTGTTGCCGTAAACGAACGCGCACCATTCCATCCCGCACCAATCACCATCCCAATCGCAGCAAGTTCATCTTCCGCTTGCACAATCGCCACGTTTCTTTTCCCGGTTTCTTTATCGATACGCAAAGTCGCTGCATAATCCATAAAGGCTTCTACTACAGATGTAGAGGGTGTAATAGGATACCAGGCTGCTACAGTAGCTCCAGCATATACAGCGCCAATACCACAAGCTGAATTTCCGTCGATCAAAATAGAATCCTTTAAAAGATCTCTTCGCTCCACGCGAAACTCCAGTGGATATTTAAAATTTTTATGAATGTAATCTTGTCCGAATTGCAAAGCCTGTACATTGGCCGGAATTAATTTTTCCTTGCCCTTAAACTGTTCTGTCAGCAAGCCTTCTAGTTCTTTAAAATCAATTTCCAAAAGTGCTGCCAGTGCGCCGACATAAATAATGTTTTTAAACAACTGACGTTGCCGAGCATCGGTATAAGTCGTGTTGCAAATATCCATCAGCGGAATACCAATATAGTTTACGTCTTCACGAATATATTCGTCTGCCAGCTTTTTAGAATTGTCGTATAACAAATATCCTCCGGGCCTCACCGAAGAAACGTCCGCCTTTAAACTTTGTGGATTCACTGCTACCAGCAGATCAATTCCTTCCCGTCGTCCCAAATAACCTTTCTCGCTCACCCTCACTTCATACCAGGTTGGAAGTCCTTGAATGTTAGAAGGAAAAATATTTTTTGGTGTCACAGGAATTCCCATCCTGAAAATAGCTTTGGTAAAAAGATGATTCGCACTCGCAGATCCCGTTCCGTTAACATTCGCAAAACGTATAACAAAGTTATTTACTCCGTTATTTTGGGTGGATACTGAGCCTTGAGCTTGTTGAAGCGTAGAAGTCCCGTTTGTAGTATTAGTGCTTAACGACATTGGTTCCTCCCACTTTAGTTACATTATAGAAAAATTTCTGCATATCCCAAGCCGCAGTCGGACAGCGCTCTGCACAAAGACCACAATGCAGACAAACGTTCTCATCTTTTACCATTACGCGTTTGGTTGGCAAAGTACCCGAAACATACAGATCCTGACTTAAAACAAGTGCCGGCGCTTTTAATTTTAAACGCAGATCACTTTCGTTTTCCTCATTTTCAACAAAGCTGATGCAGGCAGTAGGACAAACATCCATACACGCGTCGCACTCAATACATTTTGTTTCGGTAAAGACCGTTTGCATATCGCAGTTCAAACACCGTTCTGCTTCACTACAGGCGGTATGCAAATCAAAACCAAGCTCAACCTCTTTCTTGAGGTTTTTTAAAGTCAGTTTTTTATCTGCCTGTGGTACCACATAGCGTGAATCCATTGTTACCTGCGAATCGTAGCTCCATTCGTGGATACCCATTTTCTGGCTCACTAAATTCACATAAGGTGCGGGCCTTTCAGTGACCTGATTTTTTCCATCGCACATCAAATGCATAGAGATGGCAGCCTGATGTCCATGAGCCACTGCGGTGATCACATTTTTTGGTCCCCACGCTGCGTCGCCTCCAAAAAATACTTTTGGATGCGAAGAAGTAAATGTTTTTTCATCCACCAACGGCATTCCCCACTCGTCAAAATTAACACCAAGGTCGCGTTCAATCCATGGGAAGCTGTTCTCCTGACCGATTGCCAACAAAACATCGTCGGCCTCTACAAATACTTCCGCTTCTCCGGTAGGAACTAATTTTCTTTTATTATTTTCATAAACTGCCTTTACTTTTTCAAAAGTCATTCCTTTCAAAATACCATTTTCAACCACAAAGGTTTTAGGAACGTGGTTGTCCAGGATTGGAATATCCTCATGCTGCGCGTCTTCTTTCTCCCATGGAGATGCTTTCATTTCTGAAAAAGGACTCCGTACTAAAACTGTTACTTCCTCACCACCTAGGCGACGGGCAGTGCGACAGCAGTCCATAGCAGTGTTCCCCCCGCCAAGTACTATCACTTTTTTTCCTATACTCTTGGTGTGTTCAAAAGCTACAGAACCCAACCAGTTAATGCCAATATGAATATTCGCAGCGCCTTTTTTGCGTCCGGGAAGATCAAGATCCTTACCCCGCGGAGCACCAGTACCTACAAATACAGCAGCGTAATCCGCCTCAAGTATTTCTTTTAAACTTTTTACATACTCATTAAAATGTGTATGAATGCCAAGATCGAGAATGTAGTTGACCTCTTCATTTAAAACGGTTTCAGGCAAACGAAAGGCAGGAATCTGACTGCGCATAAACCCTCCACCTAATTTTTGTTGATCGTATAAATGAATTTCGTACCCTTCGGGAGCCAGATCACGCGCCACTGTTAACGAAGCCGGACCCGCGCCGATAAGCGCGATCTTTTTTCCGTTTGATTTAAAAGGAGCTTTCGGCATCATATGTTTCACATCCCCCTTGTTATCAGCGGCCACACGTTTTAAGCGACAAATAGCCACCGGCTCTTCCTCATTTAAACGTCCGCGTCTGCACGCAGGCTCGCATGGACGGTCACACGTCCTTCCAAGTACCCCCGGAAAAACATTGGAATCCCAATTGATCATATAAGCTTCGGAATACTTTCCTTCTGCAATTAAACGAATGTACTGTGGTACGGGAGTGTGAGCAGGACAGGCGTGCTGACAATCTACAACCTTGTGAAAATACTCCGGATCTTTGATATCGGTTGGCTTCAAATTCTAATGATTTTAGAGATGCTTAATTAACAACTAAAGGAACGAGGTGCATTCAAAAATAAGATATTTTTATTAAAAACAAGCATTCGCATAAATCTTCTTCCATAGCTGGTTCATTCATAGAAGGGGCTTTATTTCATAGTAGGGATCATTTCTGCCCACGCATTTGGTAGGACGTACCTGAGCTTTCATCTAAAACCATGAGGCTTCCGTCTTATTCTTCACTTTTTTTCGGGGGGAAATATGCAAAACGCAGTCCTATATGTAAGACATCAGTTTTTATTACGAACTACTAAAAATTAACACTATGAAAAATTCACTAATTACTTACCTGCTAAGCTTTTTCTTTCTGGTTAGTTGTTTCAGAGCAATGAGTAATGGTTCTTCACGAACCGACAGTATGATCTGTCTTGAAGTTGACGGAAAAATAATTAATGCGCTTGAGGGGGACGACGCCACTTGCCTAATAGAACTCTTTAATTCTAATACACTGGTGAGTTGGGCTACTTTAAAAGAAGGAAGAAAATCTTTTAAGTTCCTTTTGAAAAAGAACAGCGTTTATACCATAAAAATATCTAAGCGCGGTTACATAACCCGCCTGGTAGGTGTTGATACGAAAGCAGCTGTTCGAGATGTTGACGAAGAAGACCTCTACAACTTTTCTTTTGAAACAAAACTTTTAAAATCGGAAGAACTAGAAAAACTAAATAAGGAGTTTCTCGATTTTCCGATCGCGTTGATTTATTTCGACACCAAAAAAGAGTGTTTCGTTTATGACAAAGAATATACATCCAGAATAAAAAAAGAAGTGGTAATGAAATAAAATTCAAACAGAGTGAATAGAAGTTTGCTTGAGCTTCATTCATTGTGTAAAGTTGGTCTACTATGATCTGGGGGGATTATTAAGATCAACGCAAAAAAAGCCCTTTGGTAATGGGGGCTTTTTTTTGTGCGCTCTTCCAAAGGTGACGCAGATTTCGTGGATTTCACAGAAACGACAGGGTCAGAGTTAAATCAAGTTAATTTTACGAAATCCAAAAAACTTTTGCGACATAAAAATTATCAGCGAAATTTTATTCGGTAATAAATCTGTGTTATCTGCGAAATCTGAGTCAACAAGGGTGTTCAGCCAGATTGAAAATAAAAAAAGGACCTTTGAAAAAATCAAAAGTCCTTTTTGGTTAAAGGGTTAATTGCTTTGGTTACAGTAAAAGTAGCAATATTTTGTATCAATCAAAAAAAACTTTATGAACTCTTTATAGAAATCGATGTAGGATTTTTATTTGATTACTTTATCTGCAACAAGCTGGTAGAGCAATTTGCGCTCACCGTTGTAACTTGCCGTGATAAAAGCATCCTGAATTTTATTTCCCTGTACACGTCTTAAAAGCTCAAGTGCTTCGTTGTACGTATTAAAGCTGCCCATTGTAAAACGCGTCACACCATCTTTATCAAGACGCCTGATAATTTTTGGAAGTCCAACAGTACCGTTGTAATTGAAGTTCTCTGAAAATTTATAAGCGGCTATTTGCACATTGTATTTCAGATTATCCACTTTAGCGCTGCCAAGGGATTGCGCAAAAGAGTTCTTGTCAAAATCTTTATCGGTGCGGGAAATTTCTTCGGTAGTATTGTCCTTATTGCTCATTGTTGTTTCGTAGGCAGACGAATTAAATTCAGCAAAGACATTCATCACAATAAACGAATCAATATCCATAGTACTTAAATGTATCGTTTTGGGAGTAAACTGATCCACCGAAACAAGAAGATCATATTCATCGCCAGCCGCAAGATTACTAAGGAATTTTCCGCTAACCTTATTAGCTGTGATTTTAAAACGTATATCCTTATTATTCAACTTCGAGCGAATTTCCACCTCAGCGCCAACAGGTTTGCCGTTCAGGGTCACCAGCCCTTCTACCTGGAGCAGGATCACAGGACGTCCCGGAATTCCAGGTTCCACTTTATAAATATCCTGGCCACCGTCACCACCTTTTTTGTGAGAAGAATAATAAGCTACCTTCCCATCTGCTCTTACGGTAAAATAATTATCGTCGTTAGTTGTATTTATGGGTGGACCGAGATTGTAGGGCGTTTGCCAATCACCATTTAAAAAATCGCAGCGAAAAACATCGTACCCGCCTAAACTATTTTTGTTGTTGGAAGAGAAGAAAAGGATTCTGCCATCAGAAGTAACAAACGGCGCATCTTCATCATCTTTAGAATTGATCTCTGGGCCAAGGTTGGTAATGTTGGTCCACATATTCTCTTTCAGCCTTTCTGCTGAATACAGGTCCTTTCCACCGAACCCGCCTTTGCGTTCACTTGCAAAAATAATTTTGTCCTCGTTCGGAATAAAACAGGCAGACCCATCCCACTCAGGGCTGTTTAATTTAAGTTGAAGAACGGGTTTCGTCCATTGAGACCCGATAAGTTCTGAAAGATAAAGATCGCCTTTTCCCTCTCCGCGATTTCTGTATATAAAAAGTTCAGTAGCATCGTAATTCAGGCTCACTGCGGCATCGTGGGTATTTGTATTCAATTCATTAATACCCTCCGGCTCCGACCATAAAGTATCATTTATTCTTTTTGCGATAAAAATATCTTCATAAAAAAGCTCAACATCGTTAATATTACGGATTTTACTTCCCTTTACTTTTTGCTTCCCGCCTTTGGCCTTTGGCCCCCTGTAAGTGTAAATAATAATTTCTCCGTTAGAAGGAATTAGTGGGCAATACTCTTCTGCTTTTGTATTTACGGGCGGACCTAAATTTGAGATTCTCACAAAACTTTTTTTTTCTTTCAGATCCATTATATTATTACAGTGCTGAAGGCTCAGGTTTATCTCGTTTAAAAATTTATCATCCTTAAACCCTTTTTTCTGTGCTATTTCCTGGGCCTTTTTAAAATAGACTATGGCAGAATTTATACTGTCGTTTTTAACGAGTGCATAAGCCATATTAAAATTGTATCCACTGGTTTCGCCTTCTTTATCTTTTAAAGGCACTAGGAGTGGGAGCGCTTTTTGCTCGTTATTTGGATCGTGTGAATAACAAATTCCTTTCAGATAATTAAGATATAATTGATCCTTTATACTGATCAATTCGAGTAATTCAAGGGCTTCCAGGTATTGCGACTGCATAATTTTGACCCGGCCGTCTTTGAGAAGTTTGATATCCTCACTCTTAAGACCAGTGCTTGCATTTTCAAATAAAATTTCGTCAACCTGAGCTTTTATGCCAGTCTTCATAAGCATAAAAATAGATAAAATGAGTATGCCCCTGAATGGTTTTTTAATACTTGTCATATAATTTGATTAGAACCGATTAAGCTTAATATTAGAGTTCAAATCTAGTGTTAAATTCAAAAACTTCATCTTTCCCAAATATTAACTTATCAATATTTTTTCGATGAAAACATAAAAAAAGTCGACGAGTGCTTATTTTCATCCTACGAATACTGTAAAACCCGCAACATTTAACTCAACTCTATTAATTTTTGAGAAAATTGATGTCATCTGGAGTTTCTGCACCTTTTAGTTAAAACGAATTAGTAAAGTGGTCGTTTGAATGAGTGAATAACTTTGAAACTAGCTTTTAGAACTTTAATTTTACTATGTGAGACGTCTTTGTTTAATCACGAAAGACATTACACTTAAAAAAACAAAAAGCATGAAAAATCTCCTAAAAACACTGTCGTTTATTGGTCTGTCGCTCAGTTTTAGCTTAGCAGGACAAACTGGTTCCAGCAAATTTAAGTCGCAAGTTGAAATCCCTGTGCCTCAAAACCAGGCTAAAACTGCTTACGTGAATAATCAGGAATATCTTTCTGCAAATTCTCTTAAAGGGTATACAAGCTATTATGGAGATTCCCTAAAGGGTTTTGATGAAGCCCGCATTAAATCAGGGCTTTTGGCGACTGGCATTTTAGGTGCAGAACTGCAAAATCATATGCTTACACTCAAACGTAATTTCATTAACGACAAATACGATATAGGCTACAAACCAACTTACCTGCCTGCAAGAGGAACTGGTAGTGGTGCTTTTATTTTAAATGGTAAACCTCTCGGCGGCAATAATACAATTAACGTCCTGCCTTGCGTGAACGAAGATTTTGAAGCTACACCGTCTGGCATTTATACGGGCGCAACATCCGTAACGGGTTGGACACTCAGTAGCAGGAATACAAACGGAGGAACCTGTAATCCAACCAATTGGACAGCAGGTGCCACTGAATTCTCCATTGCAACAACACCGATTATCTCTTGGGGTTTGGCCGGAGTAATGGGAGTTATTCCTAATTCTCCCCTCGGAGGTACACGAGTTGCCCAGTTAAATTTTCATTCAACGAATTATTCGAGTACACGTATAGCACAGCAATTTCCGGTAACAACCGCTAACACTTTATTTCAGTTTGCTTATGCGGGTTACTGGCAGGATGGAGGCGCTGGTAGTCATGCGTGTTGCCCGCAAAGTGCTGACCAGCCAGGTATAGATGTTAAAATGTTTGATTGCGTTGGCGCTCCGCTTTCCTGTTCTTCCTTAAGTATGTCTCCTGGTCCTAGTTGTGCAAGCAGCGGTGTAACGTTTACAGTTATACAGAATGTTGCTCAATGGACCAACTGGCAGGTAAAATACATTGACTTAACTCCGTATATCGGGAGTTGCGTTACTATAGAAGTCAGCACTTCCGACTGTTCCTTTGGTGGCCATTATGGCTCTACTTTATTTGATGCAAGATGTGGTGGTCAGTTGATCGGTTTAGGTCTTGGCGGCACCGGTGGCTCTATTGGTGGTCCGGTGAGTTTCTGTGCCGGCTCTAACGTTGCTCAGATTGCCGGTCCGGTTGGATATCAAACTTACCAATGGTATGCACCAGGAACTGGCAGCATTGCTGCTCCTCAAGGTACTATGTCAACCCTTACGGTAACTGCACCGGTGCCAAACAGCGTTTACACTGTAGTGTTGGTTGCTCCATCAGGTTGTGTTTTTACGTCTACAAATATGATCACCACTTCCACCATTAACGTGGCGGGTATAGGGTCCTCGTCTACCTGCGCGAATGGGGCCAGTGGCTCTGCCACGGTCCAGGGTAACGGCAGCGGGGCCGGATATAACTATATATGGATAAATTCGGCAAACAATGCCACGGTCGGGACGGCCCAGGTCGTCAATAACCTCGGGCCGGGTATTTATAGCGTCGTTCTATCTGGCTTAGGATCAGCCGCTTGTGGCTCCGCCGTAGCTACAACAACTGTAACCACTGCACCGCCCGCCGTCATACCTTTGTTAAAGCCCTTTTGTGGATTACAAGCCTATCTCGGTACAACCGGAGGGTCCAATTTCCGATGGTACAATGGCAATTTTCCTATTCCTGCTCCACTAGGAGTAGCACCTAACTATACGGTAAACAGTCCTATCAATGGTTCTATATTTTGGTTATCCTACCTCACCTCACAAGGCTGCCAGGATTCTGTGAAGTTTACCATGCTTCAATCTCCTCCCGGCCTTGCCACCGTATCTAATCTCACAAGGATTTGCCCTGGCGGAAACAACGGAGTTGTTACTATTAACCTTGCTCCTGCCAGTGGGGCACCTCCGGGACTAAATTCATATAACGTTTATGCTCTTGGAACAACTCCAGCTTATAATGCTTCCCTCTTTCCTACGGCTTCAAATGTATATACTACCGGTGGTTTAGCAGCAGGCTCTTACAGTGTAAATGTTTTTGACGGATCCTGTAAATATGGGTTAAGCTTTAATTTAGGGCCTTTTGTCTACGACTTTACCATAACACCTCAATCCGTTACGTTATGTCCGGGTAGTAATTTTAACGCGGCAATCACTTTTACGAGCCCACCTTCGTCTTCGCAGTATGCCTATTCCTGGTCGCCTAATCTTCATATGTTTGGGCAAACCTCACAAAACGCAATTATTAGTCCGGTGTACCCGCCGGGAACTAATACAACGGTAATTTATTCCGTTATAGTAACACCTAGTATTGTAAATTGCCCCATTACCAAAACAATTAGTGTAACGGCCATCAATCCGCCTACGCCTACTATCTCTTTGGTTCCGCCCTTGTGTGACGTTTCCCTTCCATACACCATAATAGCTAACCCTCCGGGGGGGGTATTCAGCACGGGTATCAGCGGCACTAACAACCCTATTTCATCAGTAGGCGGCGTTATAACGCCGGCCATTGCCAATATAGGCTTCAACAATACATTTACCTATTCCATTGTTCAGTACACCTGCGGTGCAAGGAGCTCTGCAAGCTACACGGTTTCAAAATTCTGGACTGCGGCTTTAAGTTCAGTAGTACCACCGCTTTGTGTTACAAGTCCAAATTTCAATTTAATGAATATTGTGCAAAACACTCAAAATGGTACATGGACCGGGCAAACACTTCCAACATCGGTGGTTGGAAATCAATTCATCCCTTCAAATCTGGTTACGCAGGGCTACAGTATAAAGTACAGTACTGTGTCCACACCTCTTAACACATGCCCACATTCGACAATAATAACTGTTCCGGTTACTAAAACAGTAACTCCTTATATTCAGCCGGTACCGGAGTTTTGTACAAACGGTGCGCTAATTAGTATGAGCGTTAATCCGGCAGGTGGCGGATGGCTGCCGAACACTAACAGTGCCTTGAGCAATGCTGGTGTGATCACGCCCACATTGGTACCTGTGCCGGGTATGATTGTTACCTACACTGTTGCTGATGGCCCTTGTGTAAACAAGAATACCACTCAGTTAAATGTTTCCAGGTTTTATCCTGCGGGCTTCTCAGGAACTGTAACTAATCTTTGTTACAACAGCCCTAACTTCAATTTAATGAGCATCGTTCAATCAACCGTAAATGGGGTTTGGTTAAATTCAACGGGAGTGCAGTCCAACTCTTTCTCTCCTGGAATTCTTCCTTCGGGTGTTTATGTTGTCACTTATAGTACAGCATCGTTTCCTAACCCTAACCTTTGTGCCGATACAAGAACCATTGAAATTGGAGTATTGAATCCTCCGGCTCCTTTAATTACACAGATTGGCCCTATTTGTAATAACAAAGCTCCTCTGCAATTGACTGTAACTCCGACTTCAGGTCAATGGGTTGCTACACCTTATCTATCGTCAACAGGTTTGTTTAATCCTGCGCTAACGTCACCAGGGAACAACAATATCCAGTATGTGATTGGAACTAATAGCTGCAACCGCCAACAAACCAAAATAGTAAGTATTGAAGCATTTGTGCCTGCTACGATCGTAAATTCAATACCAAACCTTTGCAATACAAGTCCTATTATGAATCTTTTACCCTTTACCATAAGCGGACAGGGAGTATGGAGCGGCGCTGGTATTTCAGGGACAAACTTTAATCCTAATGTTACGGGTTCTGGTCATTTTGTATTAGTTCACAAAACAGCCTCGTTCCCTAGTTCGCTTTGTCCTGATGAGGCTACCGTATCTGTAAATGTTTACTCGTTAGCTGCTCCGGCAGTTGCTCCAATGGGTCCTTATTGCAATAACAAAGCCCCTTTCCAACTACAGGTTAGTCCTGTAGGTGGTTTATTTGGTGGGCCTGACATGGGAATTGTAAGCCTCGGCGGTAAATTTAACCCTGCATCAGCGCTTATTGGCGACAATGTTATTAACTACAGTATTACAGCTGGGCCTTGTATTGCTTATGCTCAAACAATCGTTAGAATTGAAAAATTTGTACCGGCTACTTTTGCAAAATACCCTGGGCCTTTCTGTAAAAACGATCCACCAGTAAATATGAACAGTTTTGTTCAAAACCCGGGAGGAACCTGGAGTACTGATCCTGGCATGCTTGGATCGATGTTCCATCCCATAGCGGCTAATCCTAATAAAAACAATACTGTAACTTATTACACTAAATCGAGTCCTACCGGCAGTCTATGTCCCGATCAGTCTGAAGTGCAAATTGAGGTAAGAGAAAATCCTGTTGTACCGGCTACTGTATCTGAAGGAGGTTGTGCTCCGAAAGACATTCTGTTTAACTTGCCGACTACCAATTCGGGAGACGCAGTTTGGACTGTTAATGACGGATTAGAACCTTCAAAAGGCCGCAGTGTAACGCGTTTGTTTACCACACCGGGTAAGTACACAGTGCAATTTAATTATTCTGATGATATTGGCTGTAAGGCTTCAGCAATAGCATTCCCTCTTGAGATTTACGACGCGCCGAAGGCAGATTTCACGCTTCCTGAAGAAGTTTATATCTCTGAGCCGCAAGTACAATTAACGAATTTAACTACCGTGTTAAGCAACAACAAATACACATGGAAAATTACTGGTGGGTCTACCACACAAACTCCTAGTGAAATTAATCCGGTTGTAAACTTCTCTAAAATTGGTAAATACCAGATTACCTTATCGGCAACTTCTTTCGAAGGATGCAAGAATGAGATTACCAAAACCATTGAAGTAAAAAACAACTTCAATGTATATATTCCGAACTCTTTCTCTCCAAACTTTGATGGTTTAAATGACAACTTCATTCCTAAATTCTCACCGGAAGGTCTGGATACAAAAAGCTTTGAAATGGAAATATTCGATCGTTGGGGTCATTCTTTATTCTACACGAAAGACATATTAGGAAAAGGCTGGGACGGTTCGGTACAAAATAAAGGAGAAGCTTTAAAAGAGGAAGTTTATGTTTACAGAATTAAGTACAAGGACATGGAAGGCAACACTTATAGCAAGATGGGCCACGTATCTTTGGTAAAATAATTCAAAATTCTATTTTATGAAGGCTTGCTTTAACCAGCAGGCCTTTTTTTGTAACCCATTGCTAAAAAATAGCCATTTGACTAATTGGTATTGTTTTTCGATTTTTGTTCTGCTTAATCACATTTAAGTAAAAAGGCATGATGCAGGCTCAGATCCGTTTTATTGACAGTGACAAGGACAAGGCAAAATTCTTTTCAACCTTGCGCCAGAGAGTAGATGCTTATTTTAAAGAGAATAAGATCTCCAAACACGCAAATGCCCAAATGGTAATTAGTGTCTGTCCGAGAACAAGGTGTTTGGATGGAAAAATTCTGTTTCGAGGCGTGTTAAAAAAAATGATTGTGAGGTTTACTGGGGTAAATGAGCGATTATTTTTTTTGACACAACGACGAAA
>Ga0105046_10003198_pt1 | contig 25936 bp, 25 predicted proteins | sample MAT03_FD_78385 | JGI IMG/M metagenome (GOLD analysis project Ga0105046, IMG submission 78385) | Freshwater microbial communities from Lake Fryxell liftoff mats and glacier meltwater in Antarctica - MAT-03 (megahit assembly) | ecosystem: Environmental > Aquatic > Freshwater > Ice > Liftoff...
ATCGCCACGCTCCGGAGCTTCTACAAGTGGGCGGACCGGCGGGGCGTGTGCGCCGCGAACCCTATGATATCGATCCGCACGCCGCGGCAGGCCAAGCGGCTGCCCAAGGCGATCACGATCGACCAGGTCGAGCGGCTTCTCGCGGCCCCGGGCGACCACGAGGTGCTCGGCCGGCGCGACCGGGCGATGCTCGAGACGCTCTACTCGACGGGCATCCGCGTGAGCGAGCTGGTCGGGCTGGCGATGGCGGACCTCGACCTCGCGGGCGAGGCGCTGCGGGTGCGTGGCAAGGGCAAGAAGGAGCGGATCGTGCCCCTGGGCTCGCACGCCATCGGCGCGGTGCAGCGCTATCTCGAGATGCTCCGGGCGGACCCCAAGTTCGGGACGCTCGTGAAGACCGAGGCGGACGGCCGGCTGCCCCTCTTCGTCAACAAGCACGGCGGTCGGCTCAGCAGCCGCTCGGTGCGGCGGAAGCTCGACAAGTACCTGAAGCAGGTGGGGCTCGACCCCTCGATCAGCCCGCACACCCTGCGGCACAGCTTCGCAACGCACCTGCTCGACAACGGTGCGGACCTCCGCAGCGTGCAGGAACTCCTGGGGCACCAGAGCCTGAGCACGACGCAGGTGTACACGCACCTGACGACGCAGCGAATGCAGGACGCCTACACCAAGGCGCACCCGAGGGCGCAGGCGGGCTGAACGCCGAGGACGTGGTACACGCCGCGGACCGATCCGGCCACCGGGTCCTAGCGATCGCGGATCGACCAGCCCTCGAGCGCCGAGCGGACGTCCGCCGCGACGGTCGGGGCGTCGTCGGCCCTCGAATCGAGGGACAGCACGAGGGCGAGTTTCTGCTCGGCGTCGACGACGACCAGCACGGCGGATGACCCGGGCGCGAGGGCGTCGAGCATCGTGCGACCGGTGGGGGTCCACACGGGGCGCGGAAAGCCGACGGCGAGGGAACCCCCCGACGAGGGATCGGGGGATTCCCAGCGCGCGCCCGCCTCGGCGACGCTGGCGGCGCTGATCCGGGCGAGATCGATCGCGCCCACGGGACGGACGACGAGGCGCGGGAGTCCGCCTTCGCCGAAGGTCCGACGGCGGTCGAGCTCGCGGGACAGCTCCGCCAGGTCGCGAGCGACGGCGCTGGCGTCGACCTGCGCGCCCGGGATCGTCGTGTCGTAGAGCAGCAGCGCTCCGTAGATCGGGGCGGGGATCGGGGCGTCCGCGGGTCCGGCCGCCTCGGCGAGCGCGGCCGTGAGCGACCAGGCGTCCAAGGCGTCGTCCATGAGGGAGAGCCCCGGGAGACGCGAGCCGATCGCGAGATCGCTCTCGCGCGGCCTGAGGCGAGAGACCGAATCGACGCGCAGACGGCCCTCGATCGAGGGGAGCCAGGCGGCGGGGTCGCCGGGCTCGAGAGGGCGGACGCTGATCGAGATGCGGGTGGGGCGCGCGGGAGGACCGATGGCGGCGGCGAGCTGAACCAGGCGTCCCGTCGCGACGTCGGCCGTCAGTTCGAGCGGGCCGGCGCCCGTCGCGCCGGCGCAGAGGATCTGACGGCCCCGCGCGGCGGAGGAGACGCCCTCCCATCGGATCTCCCCGGCGAGGGGCCAGAACTCGGGTGCCTCGGCGGACGCGGGGAAGGCCCAGTCGAGCTGGGGCAGGGGGACGTCGGGCAGGTGCGCGCGGAGATCGCCCGCGGTGACGGCCCCCTGGAGGGTGGCCTCGTAGTAGTGCGCAGGGTCGCGGGTGTTGACCACGACGAGACGGGTGCCGTCCACGCCCACGAGGAGGCGACCGAGGTCTAGGCGGACCCGGGCGGGTCTGGATCCCGGCTCGCCGGCGTCGAGGCGGAGCGTCACGGTCGCCGCCCGCTCGCGGCCGTCTGGACCGACGGCGCGGAGACCGACGCGTTCGGCGAGCGGGCCTGAGCGATAGGCCGCCCGGAGACGGGCGACGAGATCGGCCGCGCTGGGGACGGGATCGACCGCGGCCGGGGGCGCGGTCGGGGCGGGCTGGAAGGCGGGGGCGCCGGCGAGCAGGAATGCGGCGAGCAGGGACGTGAGGTGCACGCGGGCATCGTAACCCGCGGGCCGCGGAGGGGCGGCTAGGGGAGAGCGGCGAGCAGCTCGCGCACGCCGCGACCGAGGGTCGGGACCAAGGCGTCGGGCCAGACGAGGGCGAGGGGCTCGAGAGCGAAGCGGCGCTCGTGCAGGCGGGGATGGGGGACGGTCAGGCCGAGCTCGTCGATGACGCGGTCGCCGAAGAGGAGGATGTCGAGGTCGAGGGTGCGAGGCCCCCACCGCGGCTCGATGGCGCGGTCGCGGCCCCGCGCGCGTTCGATGAGGAGGAGCCTGGCGAGCAGGTCGTGGGGCGTGAGCAGGGTGCGCAGGAGCACGGCCGCGTTGAGATAGGGGCCTTGATCGACCGGGCCGACGGGCGCGGTCTCGATGACGGGCGACGCCGCGGCGAGGGAGGTCAGCGGGAGCGCCGCCATCGACTCGACGGCGGCGGCGAGGTGCGACGCGCGGTCGCCGAGGTTCGAGCCGAGCGCGACCGCGACGGTCTCGGGCGCGAGGCCCGCGCGGCGACGAGGGTCGCGCGGGGGCTGGGAGAGGGCTGGGGCGGTCACGGCGGAGGATAGGGCGAGCGCAAAAGCGCGAACGGCTCCCGCCGGTGTCGGGAGCCGTCCGCGGCCGCTGGGGGCGACGTGGATTCCTACTCGACGGGCTCGAGCTCGCGCATGCGGTGCTGCATCTGGGCCTTGAGCCTGGCGAGGATGGAGCTGTGCATCTGGGAGACGCGGGACTCGGAGAGATCGAGGGTGGCGCCGATCTCCTTCATGGTCATGCCCTCGTAGTAGTAGAGGACGATGATGAGGCGCTCGGCGCGGGAGAGGCCCTTGGTGAGCAGCTCGCGGAGGTCGCGGCGCTGGAGCTCGGTGACGGGGTTGCTCTGGCTCTCATCGCGGATGACGTCGATCTCGCGGACGTCGCGGCCGCTGTCGCTAGGGAAGCACCGCTGCGTGAGGCTGCGGGTGCCGACGGCGCGGGAGTCGCGGGAGAGCTTATCGAACTCCTCCTGATCGACCTTGAGGATGTCGGCGACCTGGTCGTTGGTGGCGGGCTGGCCGGTGGCCTTCTCGATCTTCTGGCGGGCCTGCTCGACCTTGCTGCTGCGGTGGCGGACGAGGCGGGGGACCCAGTCCATCGAGCGGAGCTCGTCGAGGATGGCGCCGCGGATGCGGGGGGCGCAGTAGGTCTCGAACTTGACCTTGCGCTCGAGGTCGAAGGCGTCGATGGCGTCCATGAGGCCGAAGATGCCCGCGGACATGAGGTCCTCGAGGTCGACCTCGTCGGGGAGGCGGGTGTGGATGCGCTCGGCGTTGTAGCGGACGAGGGGGAGGAATCGCTCCATGAGCCAGTTGCGCAGGGCCTCGGTGCGATTCTCGCGGTACTCGACCCAGAGCTCGGTCATGGGCCGGGCGTCGAAGGGGGACGGGGCGTTCGACGCCTCGGCATGACGCGCGGCGAATCGCCCACCAGCCCTGAGACCGCTCCGCAACGCTGACTTCACAACTGCCATGGTCGCTCCTTGACCCTTCCGGACCCGAGCGGTTCGGGGCCTCGCAACCCCGGGGCCTGACGGCCACCGCTCACCATCACGTTGTTCGGCACCCGGTCATCCTGACCGATGGGGGCGAGTATACAGATTCTGATTCTGCGTGAGGCCGCGGCACACGTTTTCAACCTCTTTTCTGACTTGTGAACACTCTGCCAACAGGCGGCGTCTGTGCGGGGGTGGTTTCCCTCACTGGTAGGGACAAGCTCGGGATGGGCTGCGCAACCTCATGCGTAGCAAGGTGTTCGCGCACGACGTGCGCGAACACGGCGCCGGCGGCGAGCCCGGGAACGAAGCACAGCGCGGTGGCCAGGATCGCGTACACGAGGACACCGGTCGCCTCGCGGCCCGACGCCATACCGGCGACGACCGCGACCGCGAACGCGGCGAGGGCGACGACAGCGGCGATGACTCGGATCTGGCTGGACACGGACGGACTCCACCGGCGGAGGGACCGCCGGACGCACCATCGTCACGCAAACGCCGCGCCTTGGGCGGGATCACGAAAAAAGCCGCGCGTGGGGCGCGGCTCTGACGCCTCGGGGGGCTGGGCGGAGGGGTCTATCGGCTGCGGAGCCACCCCAGAAGTCCTTTGGTGGGCTTGGGTTGCGTCTGCGTCTTCAGGGAAAGCTCCCTCGCCAGAACGGCGGCCAGGGTGCGCACGTCCTTGCTGATCCGCGCTGAAGGTGCGCCCAGCATGAACGGGTTGCGGGACCTGGCGGCGGCGGGGACGGCGGGATCGTGGTGCAGGACGCCCAGTAGGGCGGGCGTCAGGCCGAGGAAGCGGCGGCAGGTGGAGGCGATGCGTTCGTGCACGGCGGCGGCCTCGGTGGGGGATTCGGCTTGATTGACGACCAGGGCGAGGTTCGAGGCGGGATGCCCGGCGGCGCGGCGGATGGCCGCGACGCACTTGATCATGGCGTAGGCATCGGCGATGGACGTGGGCTCGGGCGTGGCGATGACCAGGGCGAGGTCGGCGGCGACGACGAAGGAGGTGACGGCGTCGGAGAGGCCGGCGCCGGTGTCGATCAAGACAATGTCGCTGAGGCGCTCGAGCTCGGCGAGGCCGTCGAGAATGGCGGCGCGTTCGGTGGGGGGGAGGTTGGCCATTCGGACCACGCCCACGGAGCCGGGGACGAGGCGGAAGCCCCCGGGGGCGTCGACGGCGATCTGGGCGAGGGAGCGGGGGGCGGCGCCGTCGCCCGCGGTCGCGACGGCGGCCTCGAGGCGGGTGGTGGGGTTGATGCCGCAGAGCACGTCGGCGTTGGCGAGCCCCAAGTCGGCGTCCAAGACCGTGACTCGGTGGCCGGCGGCGCGGAGGGCGATGGCGAGGTTGACGCAGGTGCCCGTCTTTCCGACGCCCCCTTTGCCCGAGGTGATCGCGACGACGGGACAGGAGCGAGTGCGGGGGGCAGGGCGGGGCGGGGGGAGGCGGTCGCCGACGATGGTCGAGGTCGCGGCTGGATCGGCGGCCTTGCGCGGGGGCGGGCGGACCGGCAGGGTGACGGTCATCGTGGTCGGGGCCGACCGGTGGATGACGCTGACGGCGGGGCGGACGAAACGCGGCGGGACGGCGGGCGCGCCGACCCACTCGAGCGCGGCGGGGTTGCTGTTGAGGGCTTGGACGATCGAGCGGAGCCTCGACGCCTGATCGTCGGGCCGCTGGCCTTCGGCGCGGGCGGGATCGTGACGGATCGCCCGATGGGGGCTCGTCGGCGCGTCGGGGCCGAAGTCGCCGTTCGGGGCGGGAGGGGTCATCGCGGGAGGGCTCCGTCGAGGATGAGGCGGGCGAGGCGGTCGGGTTGGGCGAGCTCGATCTGGTCGGGGACTTCCTGGCCGGTGGTGACGTAGCTCAGCCGCACCCCCGACGCGGACCCCCGGGCGGAGAGGATATTGGCGATGGGCCCGAAGTGCACGGCCTCGTCGAGTTTGCTGACGATGAGGCGCGTGGGACCCAGCGGGAGGAACCGGTCCAGGGCGGCATCCATGACGGGCTCGGCCGCGGCGGCGGAGAGGACAAGGTGGCTCTCGTCTGGCGCGGCGGCGGCCAGGAAGTCGCTCAGTTCCGAGAGGCGGTCGGCGTCGCGCTGCGATCGGCCGGCGGTGTCGACCAGGACGACGTCGCAGTCGGCGAGGGAGTCGGCGCAGGCGGCCATCTCGCCGGGGGTGAGCGCGACCTTGAGGGGGAGGCCGATGATGTTGGCGTAGGTGCGGAGCTGATCCACGGCGGCGATGCGGTAGGTGTCGCTGGTGACGAGGCCGACACGCTTGCCTTGGCGGAGCTTGTACGCCGCGGCGAGCTTGGCGATGGTTGTGGTCTTCCCGACGCCAGTGGGGCCGATGAGGGCGATGGTGAGGGGGCGGCCACCGGGGCGGGGGCCGGCCTTGGCCATGGCGCCGGCGACGGGGAGCGTGGCGGCAAGGTGGCGGAGGACGGCGCCGCGGACGATGTCGGGGTCGGCCAGTTCGTCTGCGGTGAGCTCGTCGCGAACGGCACCGACGACCCGGTCGGCGAGTTCGATCGAGACGCGAGCGTCCTGGAGGCGGGTGTAGAGGGTGAAGAGGGTGTCGGGGAGGCCACCAAAGGCGAGGATGGGGGCCGCGCCGGGAGCGGAGAGACTCGAGGCGGTGTGGCGGGAGCACTGGAGCACCTGGCCGACCAGCCGCTTGATCGAGGCGAGCTCGGTCTGGAGGGAGGCCATCGCCTCGTCGCCCTCGGGGGCCAAGGGAGCGCGGGTGGCGAGGGATTGGCGTGGCCTCGACTGGGGCGGGGCCACGGCCGGCGGGGGAGGCATGGTCGGAGCGGGGCGGGGGACGATCGCGTCGGGATCGATCGGACGTGTGCGGACGACGGGCGCTGCCGGGTCCGCGTCGGGGCCCGCGTCGGGGCCTGGGGCCGGCGCGAAGGTCGCGAACGACTGGGCCTCGAAGTGGTCGTCGGCCGGAGGAAGCGGGGCGGGACGGGGGGTGCGGGAGACGGCGGCTTCGCGCAGGCGGGGACCCCGGGCCGAGGCGGGGTCGGAGGCCGTGATCTCGATCACCTGCCGCCCCCCGACGCCCATGACGGCGCCGACCTTGTACTGGCGGGTGTGGAGAATGACCGCGTCCTTGCCGAGGTCTTTCTTGACCTCGGAGAGGGCCTGGGCCATCGTGGCGGCGCGATAGGTCTTGAGATTCGTGGTCGCCATCCGTGGCCTGCTCCGAGAGGCGGCCTCCGGCCGCGTGTCGTCCGTGGCCCGGTCATCGGCGCCGTCGCCGCCCGGGTCACCCCCCATTCATCGTCCCGAGACGCGGGCGGAGTGTATCGGCCGGCGCCATCGGCGTCCCGCCACGGGCGTGGTCCTACGCGGCGGCGGTCGCGACCGCGCGGGCCGACTCCGCCGGGGGAGGCATCACGAGGGCCATCGACTCGACATCGACCCCGGCGACGACCTCGTTGTAGCCGAGCACGACCACGCCGGGGACGTGCGGCTCCAAGAGCTGGCGGACGACGGCCCGGACCTGGGGCGAGGCGATGACCACGGCGGGATTTCCCGCGGCGGTGACGGGCTGGAGCGCGCGGGCGACCTGGTCGGCGATGCGGGCGGCGATTCGGGCGGGCATGGTGACGGTCGTCCCGGCGGGGCCGCGGTCGATGAAGCCGTTGATCTGGTCCTCGAGCGTCGGATCGAGGGTGACGCAGACCAGGCGCGGGGCGCCGCCGTCGCCGGGCTGGGCGTGCTGCTGGCAGATCGTGCGGCGGAGCGCGTTGCGGACGTACTCGGTGAGCACCTCGATGTCCTTGGTCTTGGACCCCCACTCGGCGAGGGTCTCGAGGATGGTCTCGAGATCGCGGATGGGGACGCGCTCGCGCAGGAGGTTCTGCAGGATCTTCTGGAGGTCGATGGGCTTGACGACGGCGGGGACCGTCTCCTCGAGGAGCTTGGGGGCCTTCTGCTTGAGCTGCTCGAGGAGGTTGTTGACCTCGTCGCGGGTCAGCAACTCGTCGGCGTGACGACGGACGAGCTCGGTCAGGTGCGTGGCCAGGACGCTGGTGGGGTCGACCACGGTGTAGTTCATGGTCTCGGCCCGCGTCTTGAGGGCGGGGTCGATCCACCAGGCGTCGAGGCCGAAGGCGGGCTCCTTGCCCTTCTCGCCCTCGATCGCGCCCGTGACGATGCCGCTGTCCATCGCCAGGAGCTTGCCGGGGCGGGTCGTGCCGCCGGCGACGGCGTTGCCCCGGATCTTGACCCGGTACTCCGACGCGCCGAGCTGCATGTTGTCGCGGATGCGGACGGGAGGCATGACCAGGCCGAGCTCGACGGCGAGCTGGCGCCGGATGGCGGTGATGCGCTCGAGGAGGTCCCCCCCCTGGGTGGTGTCCACCAGGGAGACAAGGGCGTAACCGACCTCGAGCTCGAGCGTGTCGACCTTGAGGAGCGACTCGACTGGCGGCGGCTCGGCGGCGAGCGCCGCGGCCTGGGCCTCGGGGCCGGCCTTCCGTTCGGCGGCGAGCCGGCGGGAGCTTCGGCGCATGCCCCACGAGATCCCTCCGAGGGCGGCGGCGGTGGCGAGGAGAGGGGCGGCGGGAAGGGGAGTCAGGGCCAGGAGGGTCAGGAAACCGGCGGTGATGGCCAAGCCCTTGGGCTGGCTGACGACCTGGTCGGCGAGCTCGGTGCCGAGCTGCTCCTTGCTCCCCGAGCGGGTGACGATGAGGGCCGAGGCGATGGCGATGACGAAGGAGGGGATCTGCGAGGTGAGTCCGTCGCCGATGGTGAGGCGGGTGAAGACCTCGGCGGTCTGGGCGGGCTCCCACCCGCGGCCGATCATGCCCACGGCGAAGCCGCCGACGATGTTGATGGCGGCGATGATGAGCCCGGCGACGGCGTCGCCCCGGACGAACTTGCTGGCGCCGTCCATCGCGCCGAAGAAGTCGGCCTCCTGCGAGATGCGTTCGCGCCGGTGGCGGGCCTCTTTCTCGTCGATGGCGCCGGCGTTGAGGTCGGCGTCGATGGCCATCTGCTTGCCGGGCATGGCGTCGAGGGTGAAGCGGGCGGCGACCTCGGAGATGCGGGTCGCGCCCTTGGTGATCACCATGAACTGCACGATGATCATGATGAGGAAGATGACGATGCCGACGAAGAGGCTGTCGCCGGCGACGAAGTTGCCGAAGGCCATGATGACGTGGCCGGCGACGGCCGCGGCGGCCTCGGGGGAGTCGGCGTCGGCGGTGAGGATGAGCCGCGTGGACGCGATGTTGAGGACCAGGCGGAAAAGGGTCGTCGCGAGCAGCAGCGACGGGAAGACGCTGAAGTCCAGCGGGTGGTCCATGTAGATCGTGGTGAGCAGGATGATGATGGAGAGGCTGATGTTGAGCGAGATCAGCACGTCCATGACCATGGGGGGAACGGGCACCAGCAGGACCGCGAGCATGGAGACGAAGGCGAGTGGCACGATGTAGCCGCGGTATTCGCGGAGACGGAGGAGCCACGCGGGGAGGACGCCCGGGAGCGGCGCGACGGCGCGCGGGGCGCCGGGGCGGGCCGCGCGGACTGGGGCCGGGGCGGGGCGTGTGGGTGCCGGGGCGGCCATGGTTTACGCGGCCTCCTTCTCGAGGCGGTAGACGTACGCCAGCAGCTCGGCGATCGCCTGGTAGAACTCGGGGGATACCTCGCGCCCGACCTCGACGCCCGCGTAGAGCGCCCGCGCCAGCGGCGGACGCTCGACGATCGGGATCTCGTGGATCATGGCGACCTGGCGAATCCGCATGGCGAGGAAGTCGACGCCCTTGGCGACCACCTTGGGGGCCCGCATGGTCGCGGGGTCGTAGCGGATCGCGACCGAATAGTGCGTGGGGTTGGTCACGATCACGTCGGCCTTGGGGACGCTCTGGCCGACGCGCTGCAGCGCGATCTGGCGGGCGAGCTTGAGGCGCCGGCCCTTGATCTCCGGGTCGCCGTCCATGCTCCGCCGCTCGTCCTTGACCTCGCCCTTGGTCATGCGGAGGTCCTGCGTCCGCTGCCAGCGCTGGTAGAGCCAGTCGATCAGGCCGATGACCAGCAGCAGGGCGAGGAGCCAGATCGCGAGCCGCAGGGTCATCATCCCCACGGAGAGCATGCCGGCGGCCGCGGGGAGGGCGGGGAGCACCGCGACGTCGTGGAGGACGCCGCGGATGTACGCCCAGGCGACGGCGGTCACCACGACGAGCTTGACGAAGCTCATCACGGTCTTGACGAGGCTGCGCCGGGAGAAGATCCGGCCCAGGCCGGCGACGGGGTCGAGGCGCTCGAGCTTGGGGACGAGCGGCTCGGTGGTGAAGAGCGGCCCGATCTGGAGGAAGTGCGAGAGCGCCGCGACGCCGAAGACCGCGGCCAAGACCGGGAGCATGGGGAGGAGACCGCGGTAGAGGCACTCGCGAACGAGCGGACCGGCGGACGCGGTGTCCAGAGATCCGTCCTGCAGCACGCGGCGCATCACGCCCGCGAAGGCCCGCATGATCGCCCCGCCGCAGACGACGATGAGGACCACGACCCCGATCATGTCGATCGCCGCGGCGAGGTCGGCGCTCTTGGCGACGTTCCCGGATTGCCTCGCCTCGCTCAGCTTGCGGGACGACGGCTCTTCGGTCTTCTCGCCCATGTCCTCGGCCATCAGGCGGCCCCTCCGAGGGAGACGGCCCAGCGGCGGACCCCGGCGAGGACGCTGTCGATCTCGTCGCCGACGGCGTCGCGAACGGCATAGATCGCGAGCGCGAGCATGAGCAGGCCGCAGACGATCTTGATCGTGAAGCCCACGGACATGATGTTGATCTGGGGCATCGTCTTGCCGACCACGCCGAAGACGACCACGAGCAGGAGCACGATGCCCGTGACCGGGAGCGAGACGCGGAAGGCGAGCTCGAAGCCCGACGTGAGCGTGCCGACGAACGCATCCAGGGGAACCCGGGAGGCGTCGAAGCCTCCCAGCGGGACGCGGTCGAAGGTGTCGAGGATGGCCAGGAGGAGGTGCTCGAGCCCCCCCACCGCGATGAACGCCGCGGCGGCGATGTAGAAGAGGAGCTGGCCGAGGATGTCCGTGTCGAAGTCGGCCTCGGGGTTGTAGATCCGGGCGAGGCCGAAGCCCATGTTCTGTCCCATCAGGATGCCGGCCATCTCGAGGCTCAGCAGCGGCAGCGCGGCGATGGCTCCGATGACCAGGCCGATCAGCGCCTCGGCGAAGAGGAGCGGGACGAGCCCGATCACGTCGACCTCCGGGGGGGCGTGTATCCGGTCCGCGAGGACCGGATACACGGCGCATCCGAGAAGGACCGCGAGCAGGGCCTTGTATCGGGCGGGGATCATGAGGCTGGTCAGAAGCGGGGCCATGACGAAGACGCCGGCGATGCGGAACGTGACCAGCGTCCACGGGACGAGGTGGGCCAGCAGCGGGCGGATGTCGGGGGCGTGGTCCATGCCGCGGAGGTGGCCTCGGAGGGGGTGCGGCGTCAGAGAGCGGCCGAGAGCGACAGGAGTTCGGTGGTGTACTCCACCAGCCGCTGGGCGATCCAGGGGATGAGGACCGCCGCGGCGACAACCATCACGACGATCTTGGGGACGAACGACAGCGTCTGGTCCTGGATCGACGTGACCGACTGCAGGATGCTCACGAGCAGACCCACGACCACGCCGGCGGCGAGGATCGGGGCGCCGATCTTGAGCGTGATGAGGAGGGCGGTGCGGACCATCTCGAGCGTGGATTCGTCGTAGTGCATGGGAAGGGGCTCGCTAGGCGAGGCCGGCGGCGGCGAGGGCGGGGCGGGCGACAGCGTGCAGCGCGGGCCACGCGCCGCCCACGAGGGACACCGTGGCCGGATCGGGGAGCGGAGGCACCCCCGGACGGGCGAAGCTGGCCATGAGCCCCCCCACCACCAGCGTCCAGCCGTCGACCAGGACGAAGAGGAGGATCTTGAAGGGAAGGCTGACGAGCACCGGGGGGAGCATCATCATGCTCATGGAGATGAGCATGGTGCTGATGACCATGTCGATGACCAGGAAAGGGAGGTACACGCGGAAGCCCATGAGGAACGCGACCTTGAGCTCGCTGAGCATGTAGGCCGGGATCAGCGAGATCATGTCGACGTCGGCGCGGGTCAGGCCCTCGGGGGCGCTGGTGTCGACGCCGCGGTACTGCAGGATCATGTAGACGCTCGACCAGTTCCCCGTGGCCTCGATCTGGTCGAACATGAAGTCCCGCACAGGGGCCTTGGCGCGATTCCACAGGTCCTCGTAGTCGTCGATCTGGCCCGCGCGATAGGGGGCGATGGCCTCGGTGTTGATCCGCTCGAGCGTCGGGGCCATGACGAGCAGGGTCATGAAGAGGGCAAGGGCGGTGATCACCTGCGGCGGGGGAACGCTGGCGGTGCCCAGGGCCTGCTTCAAGAGGCCCAGCACCACCAGGATCCGCACGAAGCACGTCGTCATCAGCATGATCGACGGCACGAGGCTCACCACGGTCAGCACGACCATGATGTTGAGGGCGGTGGAGAGCCCACCCCGGGGGGCGGAGCGATCGGCGCCGGGATCATCCGAAGGCTGGCCGCCCGGGAGCGCGTTACCGACCGATTCGAGAACCCGCAGGGGATTCAGCGTCGTCAGCGGGGACGAGGGGTCGAAGAGTTCGACAGGCGGAGGGCTGACGACCGGCGCCTCCTGCGGAAGGGGTGGGCCAAGGGTCGATTGAGCCCGCGCCGTGCTCGCGGCGACGATGCTCAGGAGGGCGATCACGACGAGCGTCGTCTTCACGCGACCCTCCCGACGGGACGTTGGGCCGCGCGGAGCGTGTCCAGCCGGTGGCGAATCGAGTCGACCGAACCGGGAGCGGACTGGCGGGACGAGTAGGCCGCGGCGGCCTGTGCCGCGTGTGCCACATTCGTGGAGGCAGCCGTTCGAACGGGGGCGGGAAGGTGTCGAGCGCGGGCCGGGGGTGACGGGGGGGGCGTCGGCCGCAAGGCCTCCGCGGCCGCCCGATCGGCCTGGCCCAGCACGGCCTGGAACCGACGGGCCATCGAATCGCCTTCGTCGTCGCGCGCCTTCATCAGGATCGAGGCGACGTCCTCGGTATCGGAGATCTCGCAGAGCGTGGTCATGGCGGGACCGCCCCGCAGGCCCTTTCCCCCCGTCTGCGAGAGCAGCAGGATGCGCCGATCGAGCTTGAGGAGGATGAGGGTGGTCCCGCGACCGACCGGATAGCGGCCGATCACCTCCAGCAGGCCCGACGGCGCCCGCCCTCCGGCGCCGAGCGCGCCGAGCAGGCCGCCGGATCGACGCGCGAGTCGCTTGGCCGCGAACGCCACGCCGGCGATCAGGGCGAGGACGATCGCGAGCGCAGAGGCGGTCTGGAGCACCGAGCTGCCGACCGCAAGTGCATCCGTCCGGGGAGAAGCGTTCGCTTGGGGACGCGGGATCGCGGCGGCGGGCCGGCCGAGCGGGACGGCGGAATCCGGTGAGGCCATCGGTCGCGGCGACGCCGCGAGCGCGGAGGGGGGTGCACCAACGGAGGGGGCGGCGTGCACCCCGCCGGGCGCGTCCGGGGGCACCGGGCCCATGCCGGCATGGGAAGAGGTCGCCCCGAGCCACAGCGCGACCAGCGTCGCGGCGCATCGAGATGTCGTCAGCCGCTGTCCCATGCCGTCCTGGCCCCATCCTCCGGCGGCTCCGCCGCCGGTCAAACTACGACCGTCCTAGCGGACGGCCTCGCGCTCAGCGCTCTCGCCCGAGGGCGTGAGGATCTCGTTGATGCGGACGCAGAAGTTGTCGTTGAGCACCAGCACCTCGCCCCGGGCGACGTGCCGATCGTTGACGTAGACGTCGACGGGATCGCCCGCGAGCTTGTCGAGCTCGACGACCGCCCCCTCGCCGAGTCGGAGCACGTCCTCGACGAGCATGCGGGTGCGGCCGAGCTCGATCTTGACGTTCAGGTTGACGTCCGAGAGGAGGTCGATCGCCCGGGCCTGCGCCGAGGGGTCCGTGGCGTCGAACGCGGGCAGCGGGAGCGTCGTCGGACCGGCGGGGGACGCGTTCGCCGACCCGGGGATGACGGGGCCGCCCGGCGCGTCGGAAGCAGTCTGGGGTGTGTCGCCGTCGGCCATCCTGGCACTCCTTCACTCGATCGCGTCCGGCGTCGTCCTGACGTCCGGTCCGGGCGGGGCCCGGGCACGCGCTGGGTGCTTCGACGGAGCGTGCATCGGGCCGGGCCGAGCCGGGCCGACAGAAATCGGCGGCTCGTGCGCGACGGTCCCATAAGACCGCGCACGCATCGTCGGATCGCGCAACTGCTGCCGGATCGGAGGGGATCCGGCCAGAAGGCCCGTTCGGGTCTCAGTCGGCGGGGAAGCCCTTGCACTTGGGGATCATCACGCGTTCAACCCTCTCATGCCCCTCGGGGTCCTTGCCGATCGCCCCGCTGATGTACGCCGCCACCTGGCGGTTGATCGTCTCGAGCCCCGGCTCCTTGAGCTGGCTGTGGGGGGCGCGCCGGAAGATGAGCGCGACACCCTCCTGCACCTCCGCCGCCCGGCGCGCGAGTTCCTTCGTCACGTACTCCTCGTTCCGGGTCTTCACCTTGAGATAGATCTCGGTGTCCCAGATCCAGACGCGGCCCGTCTGCATGTTCTGCAGCCGATCGGCGATCAGCGGCAGCTCGACCGTCGATTCGGCGTCGGGTTCGCCCGCCCCGTGGATCTCCTGCGCCGCCGCGGCCTGCGGCGCGGGCCCGGTCTTGCCCACGAAGAAGAAGACCGCCGCCGCCTCGAGCACCATGAGCACGGCCACGATCCCGATCGTCTTGATCGGGAGGCCCTTCTTCACGGGGGTCCCGGCTGGTTCGGTCTTGGGGGCGTCCTGGGCCATGGTCGAAACTCCGATTGCGCGGCGAGGGCTGGCGCGTCGTAGTTGTCGGCTCGTACGGTGGGGTGCCCGCGGCGGAGGCCGCAACGACCCGCAGCGGCGACGCCGCCGGGCCGCCTAGGCGGCACAGGGGACCAGGCGTTCTCGGACCACCTGGTTCAGGCCGGCCAAGTGGTTCAGGCCGCACGACGGATGGGATTCGATTCCCCGGGTTCGGCGATGCTCGTCCCGACGGACCCGGGCGTGGCGGCAGCGCCGGTGTTCACGCCCGCGAGCAGGACGAACAGGGCGAAGATCGAGAGGCACGCCGCCGTGGCAGACCAGCTGGTGAGCACCGCCGCGGCGGGCACGAGGCCGAGCAGCGTGCCCAGGATCAGCGTGGCGGCGAAGGTCGCGCCCATCACGAGGAGGCCTTGGTACCGCGCCGCCCGGGGACGGAAGCCCTCGGCGATGCGGTCGAGCCGGAGGAGCCGGGCGGTGACCAGCGAGACGACGACGCTCGCGACGCTGGCGACGGAGAGGATGGCGACGGTGGTCTCGGCGGTCATGAGATGGTGATCGGACGTTCGGCGTCGGGACTTCAGGATCGGGGAGCCTGATTGCGTCCGTGGAGCCTCAGCGGCCCAGGACCAGCAGCTGCTGCATGAGCTCCTCGGTCGTCCTGATGACGCGGGACGAGGCGGAATAGCCCGTCGAGGCCAGGATCAGCTTGATGAACTCCTCGCCCAAATCGACGTTGGAGAGTTCGAGCGCCCCGCCCACGATCTGGCCCGCCCCGAGCGTGCCGGGCGTGGTCACGACGGCGGTGCCGGTGTTCGCGCCCGCGGCGAAGGTGTTGCCGCCGACATCGACCAGCCCCTCCGCGTTGGCGAAGGTGGCGATGGCGACCTGCCCGATCGTGCGGATCAGGCCGTTGGTGAACGAGCCGCTGATGACCCCGTCGGCCCCCACTCCGAAGGCCTGGAGCGTGCCGATGGAGGAGCCGTCGCGATAGGTCGCGGCGATCTCCGACTCGTCGTCGGACAGGCTCGTCACTCCCCCCTCGGAGGTCGAGAACTCGAGGTTCAGGGCCAGCGGAGTGTCCGCGCCCGTGCCCGTCCGGTCGACGGTCACCTGCACCGGGAGGGAGTTGAGGGGCTGCCCCTGACCGTCGAAGTCGATCAGCCCGGTGGTCAGTTGCGACGCCGTTAGCCCGTCCCCCGACTCGACGTAGTACCGCCACGTCGTGCCGTTGGCGTTGCGGGAGGCGAGCGCCATCGTCAGGTCGACCTCGACGGGGGTTCCCAGCGAGTCGTACGCGACGAAGGTCGTGCGGACGCTTTCCCCGTCCGACGCCGCGGTCTTCGCCGCGTTGAACGGATAGCGGACGAGAGTCCCGGCGGGCGACAGAAGCCGCAGGTCGGTCTGATCGATGGAGAGGTCGTTGGCGGTGCCGGTGTTGCCGATCACGGCGAGCTGTCCGGTCACCGGATTCAGCGTCACGCCGGGCGTGCCTCCGTCCGGGTTGACCCCGTTGGCGGTGTCGATGCCCAGCGCGGCCGTCAGGAACGACTCGAGATCGCCCAGCGTCGTCGCGGCGTTGATGACGAGGGCGGACGCCCTGACGGTCTTGTTCCCCTTCTCCGCCCCGCGAAGCTCGAGCGATTGGCCCGACGCGAACAACGCCGTGCCGCTCCCGGGGAGGAGCGGATCCTCGATATCGACCAGCCGCGTCGTCGTCTCGGCGCGGTTCGGCGCGGTGGGCGGCGGAGCGGCGGCGGCGGTCGCGGCGAATCCGGCGCCTGCCGCGGCGCCCAGCACGAGCGCCGACCCTTGGGCGGCGAGGGGCCCGTCGGCGTCCAAATTGCCCGAGAAGCGCACGGTGCTCGTCGCCTCGGCGAGGGTCATCGTGCCCACGGGGATGTTGAGGTCGACGAGCCGGCCCTGGTCGAGGTTGAACTGCGAATCCACCGCGAAGCCCCGCACCCGCTCGCCGCTGATGGTGACGAGGTCGTTGCGGCTGTTCTGCCGGAACGCCCCGGCGCGGGTATAGAGCTCGCTCCCGCCGCGATTCACGATGAAGAATCCCGGGCCGTCGATCGCCAGGTCGCGTTGGTCGCCCGTGGCCGAGATGGTGCCCCCGGTCATGTTCCGCTGCGTGCCGGCGGTGTTGACTCCCAGCCCGACCTGGTAGGGGTTCGTCCCGCCGCTGGACTCGGCCGGGGCCGAGCCTAGGTGATAGTTGCGGGTGAACATCGACGAGAAGAGCACCCGGTTGCCCTTATAGGCGGTGGTGTTGACGTTGGCGATGTTGTTGCCGATGACGTCGATGCTGCGCGAGCTGGCGTTGAGGCCGCTCAGCCCGGTGAAGAGTGCGGTGGTCGATGCCATGCGGAGCTCCGGGCGTTAGCGCCGGGGCGGCCCGGCGGTCGTCAGATTCGGTCGGGCATCCATGCCCCTCGCCGGTCACGCCGCGGGTTCCTTCCCGCGGCCCTGCTCCCGCCCGTCGACTCAGGCGGCCCGTTCCGACTCCGCCGACCGATCGTCGCGTCCGAGCAATTCGATCAAGGACTTGTTCAGACCCGCCCCGCTCGGCCCGCGCGGAGTGGAAGTCACGGCGCTCCCGCCGGCCCCCCCGACCGGCGCCACGGTGACCACCGCGTCCACGCCCGCCAGCACCCGCGTCGAGCTCAGGTCGGCCCGGCCCGTGATCGTTCGGAGGCCCACATCCAACGCGAACGCCCCGCCGTCCATCAGGACGACGGCGCGGGACGCCCCTTCCGCCTCGGCCCGGTCCGCGGCCTCGGCCAGCCTCGCGAACTGCTCCGGCGTGAACTCGACGCCCGCCTCGCGCGCCACCCGCACGGGCACCCCGCTCGAAAGCGTCCCCCCTTGGGCCTTGGCGAGCAGTCCGTCGAACGACGGCCCCTCGGCGAGCCGCGCCGCGGCGGCCGGGAGCTCCACCCCCGGCGTCGCGCCCGATCCCAGCCGTCGCAGGAGCTGCGCCGCGTCGATCGTCATGTCCCGCTCCCGGTGGGCGTCGTCGAAACGGGATCACCGGCGGACGGAGATGTGCCATCCTTCTCCTCCGCCGTCTCGACGATCGTGTCCAGGTTGTTCATCCGCATGCGCGCGCCGCTCTCCAGGGTCAGCACGGCCCCGCTCTCCGTCCGGCTCACGGCCCGGACGACCTCCGTCACCCGCGCAGAGTCGTCCGTCAGGCCGCTGACGGTCTTGCCGATCAGCGTCGCCGCGGACGCGAACTCGTTCTGCCCGATGAGCGATCCCAGCGTCGTCGACAGGTCGGTGTCGGACTGGATCGACCGCAGCGTCGCGATCTGCTCCAGCAGCGCGTTCGTGTCGTTGGGCTGGAGAGGATCCTGCTTGGTCAATTCGGTCAGGATCACCTTGGTGAAGTCCTCGGACGACATCGAGCTGAAGCCGCTCGTGGACGTCGCGCCCCTCGTGGGATCAAGGACCCCGGAAATGCTGCTCATGTCGAATTCCCCTCGCGGACCGATCCGCGTGCTCCGCCCACTGACCGCCCATCACACCCCGTCGCACCACGCCGCCCTCGCGAACCATTCACGCCGTCGCGTCGAGTCGGAGCCGGTATCCCGCCCTGCCATCCGAAACGAGCGTGATCGGCGAGGCGGCAACGCCCGCCGCCCAGATGGGTTCATCACCCGCCCCGGCGGCGACCCCACCCTCGCCGCGACCCCGGTCGCCCCATCCGCCTTCAGGGTGCGATCCGCTGTGCTCGCGACTCTCCCGTCCGGTCGTTGCCCCGGTTCCTGAATCCGCGGCCCGACCCTCCGGAACCGCGTCCTGAACGACCGGCTGCGGTCCAATCTCGACGCGTTCCACGCGCAACCCCCGCGCTTCCAGCGCAGCCCGAAGGTCCTCCACTGACCCCGACAGCAATCGGTGTGCCGCATCCGTGGTCGGCTGGAACCGCGCCGTGATCCCCTCGTCCCCCATCGACACCTCAACCGTCAGCTGCCCCAGGTCGCCCGGATTCAACCGCAGCGTCACCGTGTCGTCACCGGATCGCAGCGCCGCCGCCAAGCCCCGCGCAGCCTGTGCGACGACTTGCGCGGCTTCCCTCGATTCCGCCCCCGGTCGACCCTGCTCGAGCAACGGCTTCAGCGCGTCCCTCACGCCGCCACGCGCCGGCGTCGGCGCGGTCAACCCATCCGCGGCCGACGCCTTCGAGAACCCGGCAGGCGCCGACCGTTCCACCGCCGTCCCGCCTCCGTGCATAGCGGGCATCGCGGTTGCCGGCGTGCCGGCCCGCCGCTCACCCGCGGGTGAAGATGGCCCAGGATGCGGAACGCCGGCTCCATCGGCCCCGGTTTTCCCTTGGAGGCCGCCTGGTTCCTGCTCCGAGTCATTCGTCGTGCCTTGCGCGTGCCGGTCGGGCGTCCGGTTTCCGTCCATCTTTCCATCTAACACCGGCTTGGCATCGCCTCCGTCGGGGTGCCGCGGCTCCGCCGCCCGTTCTGGCACCCGCGCGGCTGCCGGTGCCTGCGGAGCCATTGCGGGATCGACGCCGCTCCGCGGCAGCTCACCGCGGGTTCGCAGCTCCTCCGCGGACTTCTCCGCGATGTCCGCCGTCGGATCCGTCCCGAGTTCCGCCTCTGCGCGAGCGGTGGTCGCCTTCGTTCTGTCGCCTGCACCTACGACGGTCGTGACCCGCGCTGCCCGAGCGGACCGCCCAGCGGACTCGGCCTCCGCAAGGGTGCCGTGGACGGAGGGGGGACCAGCGGCATCGGCCAGCACGGCGGCGAACTCGGCCGTCGGCCTTGCGGGCGGTCGGGGCGCACCAGGCGTTGGCCCCGCGGCGGGGGATGGGGTGGGACGCTCAACTGTCGCGGGCTTCATCGATCGGCTGGCTCCGGCGTGCGGGCGAACTCGCCCCGCCGCCGGAGACCTTCTAGCAACTCCGCTGCCAGCGCCGGATCCTTCTTGACGATCTCCGCCATCAGCTTCGTTCTGGGCCGATCGTCCATCTTGTCGAGATATCGGACCACGGTCTCGGTCCCATTCTCCCCCGCCCTCCCACGCACTGGCGGCGGGACCGCCCCCGCCTCGTCGACGGCGTACGCGGGGTCGGCGCCCGCGGCGAGCATCGGACCATCAATCATCTCGAGCAGCATCGCCATCGCCGCGGCCGGCTTGAGCGACTCGAGCACCCCGAGCGTCTTGCGGAACTGCTCCTCTTCGATCGCGTCCCGACCCCCGGCGACTGCCTGCTCGAACGTCGCCTGATCCGCCACGAGGCCCGCCCGAGCCCGGTCGATCTCAGAGCGTTCCTGGCTCAGTCGGCGCTGCAGGTCTTCGACCTCCCGGCGCAGCCGTTCGGCCTTCTGGCGGTCGAGCTCAGTTGCCTCCATCCGAGCCGCGAGCCGCTCCGCCGCCGTCAGCGGCGGCCTATCCGCCTTGGCGAGCGCCTCCGCGGCGGCCTTGGCACGCTCCTCTGCCGCGGACGCGGCGGCGATCTCTGCCCCCCGTTCTGTCAGCGTCTTCGAGACCAGCCCGCGGATCTCGGCGACCCGCTCCATGCTCAGCCGGTCGGTCCCGCGCAGCCAGAGCGTGAATCCCGCCAGCGCCAGCAAGTTGGCGACGGCGATCACGCAGATGATGGTCCAGATCGTCCTCATGCCTCTTGCGCCTCCGCCGCGGCAGCCCGCGCCGCCCCCATCACCGCCAGCTCGTCGAGCGCGGCGTCGTCGCGCCGACGCGCCGCTCCGCGCCACTCCTCGAACATCCGGTCGCGCAGGATCTCGACCGCCTTCCGCCTCGTCGCCGCCGCGAGCAGGTCGAGCCGCGCCGTGTCGAGCCTCTTGTGGACTCCGGCCAGGCGGATCGCCGCGGCCTGCGCGCGGGCCAAGAGCCGCAGGCCGGCTCCCACCTGAAACCGCACGGCCCGGAGATCGATCCGGCCCCGCTCATCCCCCCCACCCCCGGCGAGCCGCTCACGCAACTCCTCCCGCTCGCGCTCGACCTCTCGTTGATACGCGCGGATCTCGTCCTCCACCGCCACGCGCTCGCGCTCGATCGCGGCGACCGCGAGCTGACGCGTGCGCTCCGCCGCCAGGCGCTGCCGAAGAACCGCCTCGAGCCTGAATCGGAACTCGGCCACAGACCCTCCGTTACTTCCCGCGCGCCTTCAGCGCACGCTGCAGGCTCTCGGTCGATTCCCTCGCGATCCGCAGGAACGCGGACCGGGCGGCCGCCTGCGTCATCGTGTCGTCCTTCCCCTGCCGCAGCAGCTCCGTGATCGGACGATGGCACTCGATGGCCACGTCCGCCTCCGGGCTGCTCCCTCGCGCATAGGCGCCGATCTGCACGAGGTCCTCGACCTCGCGGTACGTCGCGATGAGGCGAGACCACTGCCGGCGGGCGGCGCTCTCCTCGTCGCTCGTCACATCGTCCGCGACGCGGCTGACCGAATCGAGCACGTCGATCGCCGGGTAGTGGGCCTTCTGGGCGAGCTTGCGGGAGAGGACGATGTGGCCGTCGAGGATGCCGCGGGCCGCGTCGGCCACCGGTTCGGTCATGTCGTCCCCCTCGACCAGGATCGTGTAGAGCCCCGTGATCGAGCCCGCCTTGGCGGCAACCGCGCCCGCCGGGCCGGGACGCGCCTCGATCGCCCCCGCCCGCTCGAGCAGGGCCGCCATGTTCGCGAAGACGCTCGGCGTGTACCCCTTGGTCGCGGGCGGCTCGCCGACGCTCAGGCCCACCTGCCGCTGGGCGTGCGCGAAGCGAGTGACCGAATCCATCATGAGCAGCACGTCGCGCCCCGCGTCGCGGAACCACTCCGCGGCCGTGCACGCGAGCCGCGCCGCCCGCAGCCGCAGCAGGGGAGACTCGTCCCCCGTGGCGACCACCACCACCGACCGCGCCATCCCCTCAGGCCCCAGGCCGTGGGCGATGAAGTCCCTGACCTCGCGCCCGCGCTCGCCGATCAGCGCGATGACGTTGACGTCGGCCGCGGTCCGCCGTGCGATCGTGCCCAGCAGCGTCGACTTCCCGACGCCCGGCCCCGCGAAGACGCCCATCCGCTGCCCCCGCCCCAGCGGGGTCATCAGATCGATGGCCCGGACGCCCGTTGCCAGGGGCTCGGAGATGGGTCGGCGCCGCAACGCGGCGATCGGCTCGGGGCTGATGGGCCGATGCACCGCGTCGACCACCGGGCCCAGCTCGTCGATGGGCCTCCCCAGCCCGTCGATGCACCGACCGAGCAGGCCCGCCCCGACCGGGCCGGTCTGGGCGACTTCCTCTCCGACGACGCGATCCCCGGGCCGCACGCCCGCGGCCTGCCCCAGCAGCATGACGAGCGCGTGCTCCCGCGTGAAGCCGACGACCTCGCCGTGCGTGGGAGGACCGGTGTCGCCCGATCTCCCGCCGCGGATCGAGACGAGCGACCCCACCGGCAACGGCAGGGCGTCGACCAACAGCGTCAAGCCCCGCACCGCGGCCACGGTGCCGGTCAGGCGGATCGGCTGGACCCGCGCGATCGCCTCGAACGCGGCCGCGAGGGTGGTCACGACGGCTCCCCGTCGCGCCCGGCCGCGGGAGGGCCGTCGAGCGCCGGCGGTCCGCCGCCGGGCAGGAGCGCCTCGACGATGCGCGACAACTGGGTCTTGATCGAGGCGTCGACCCGGCCGCCGCCCGGCATCGACGCGACGCAGGACCCCCGCGAGAGCGCATCGTCCGTGCGAAGCTCGGCGTGGGCCTCGGGGGCAAGCCTGGCGAGCAGGGCCGGAAGCGCCGTCCGCGCCAGCGGCTCATCGTCCGGGTGCACGCCGATGGTCAGGCGGGTGGGGCGCAGGACGAGCCCCAGCACCGCCTCGAGCTGGGCCGTCACCACCGACGCATCCAGCCTCACCGCCCGCTTGGTCACCAGTTCGGCGACGCCCGCCGCGAGCCGGACGACATCGGTCCTGGCCTCGCGGAGCATCACCTCGCGGGCGCCGGCGAAGGCCTCGAGCGCGGCCCCCCACGACGCCTCGAGGGCCGCGAGGGCCTCGCGCCGCGCGGCGAGCGCGGCGGCCTCTCCCTCCGCGCGGCCAGCCGCGAACCCCGCCTCGCTCCCCGCCGCCAGCCCGACGGCGTACCCCTCGTCGCGGCCGCCCGCGAGCAGCCGGGCCCGCTCGATCGCCGCGCGTTCCAGCAGCGCCGCGGCGTCGGCGCGCGAGCGTTCCCGCAACTGCTCGCCCTGACGGCGCAGGTCGCCAAGGTCCAGGACGATCGCGTCCCGGGAGATCCGCTCGGCCTCGGCCTGCCTCAGCACCGCCACGAGTCACGCTCCCCGCTTCCGCACCCGCCCCGCGCCCTCGGGCCGCGATCAGACGAGCTGCTCGGTGTCCCCGCCGCGGCCCTCGATGATGACCTCGCCCGCCTCCTCGAGGCGTCGCACGATGTCCACGACCCGCTGCTGGGCGCTCTCGACGTCGCTTACGCGCACCGGCCCCATGTACTCCATGTCCTCCTTGATGAGCGACGCGGCCCGCTCGGACATGTTGCGGAAGATCTTCTCCTGCAGGTCCGTCGACGCGGTCTTGAGGGCCAGCGACAGCTCGTTGTTGTCGACCTCCTTCAGCACCGACTGGATCCCCTTGTCGTTCACCTTGAGGATGTCCTCGAAGACGAACATCAGCCGCCGGATCTGCTCGACCAGGTCGGGGTCCTCGGCCTCCAGGCCCTCCATGATCGCCTTCTCGGTCGCGCGGTCGGCCAGGTTCAGGATCTCGGCCACGGTGTCGACCCCGCCCGCCTTCTCCATGCTCTGCACCAGCATGCTCGACAGCCGGCTCTCGAGCCCGCGCTCCACCTCGCGGATCACCTCGGGGTTGGTCTGCTCCATGTTCGCCACCCGCTTGATCACCTCGATCTGCTTCTGCATGGGCAGGCCCACGAGGATCTCGCTGCTCTTGTGATGGGGCAGGTGGCAGATGATGAGCGCGATGGTCTGCGGGTGCTCGTCCTGGATGAACGTCATCAGGTTCTCGGATTCGGCCCGCTGGAGGAACGAGAAGGGCGTCTTCTGCACCTGCGTCTGGATCTGCCCCAGCATCCGCTCCGCCGCCTTGGGATCCATCGAGTTGAGCAGGATCGTCTTGGCGTAGTCGAGGCTCCCCTCGTTCGCGTACTGGCTCGCGATGGAGACGCTGTAGAACTCCGCCACCACCTCCGCCTGCAGCCCGGTCGGCACGCGCCCGAGGCTCGCCAGCTCGCGCGTGACCTCCTCGACCGCCTGCGGGGGCAGCTGCTTGAGCACCGCCGACGCCCGGTCGGGTCCGACCGCCAGCAGCACGATCGCCGCCTTCGTCAGCCCGTCCAGCTCCGATGCCCTCGCCGCCAGCTTCTCGTGGGGCTTGCGCGCCATCGATCCCGCCTCCTGTCACGCCGCCGCGGCGATCACTCCTCGACCGAGATCCACCGCCCGATCAGCTTCGCGGCCGACTCGGGGCTCTTCTCCACCAGCTCGCCCACCTGCTCGAGGAGCTGCTGCGACTGCATCTGGTCGTCCCCGACCTCGATGCCCGCCATCGCCGTGTCGCCCTCGTCGGCCTCGCCCACCACGTCCGCCTGGGCGTCGAGCGTCGGCGGCATCCCCACCAGCTCCTCGGCCGACGGCGTCTCGACCGCGCGCCCCGCCTTCCGCACCAGCATGAGCATCATGCCCATCGCCACCACGCCCAGCAGCGCCAGCACCCCCTTGTCCACCAGCCCCGCGCCAAGACCCAGGCCCCCTGCCACGCCGAGCACCCCCGCCGCCCCCGCCGTCGCCGGCCCCGGCAGGTCGAAGGGCACCATCGACACCCCCACCGAGTTGCTCACCAGCTGGGTCAGCTGCTCGGGCGTCATCGCGCCGCCACGCGTGTTCGACAGCGCCCGCACCTGCGGCGCGAGCCCCGCCAGGATCATCGGCCGCACGTCCGTCTCGAACTTGTCCTGCACCTGGGCATCCGTCGGACCCGCCGGGGGCTCGCCGCCCGCGGGAGCGCCGCCCGCCGGCGCTGGCGCGGGGATCAGCCGCGCCACATACGCCCGCGGCACGTTGACAGAGATTGCCACCATCGTCGGATACCCCTTCGGGTCAACGATCTTCTCCGCCCGCGAGCCGAACTTGTTCTCGAACTCGCCCGTGCTCTCGCTCGTGTCGCTCTTCACCCCGGCGCCCGCCGACGGGGCGCGGTTGATGTCCGCCGTCTGGTTCGCGCCGAACCCCGGCTCCGCCGCGGCCGACGTCTCGGACGTCGAGAGCGTCCGCTCGTCCTCCTTCTTGCGGAGGCTGACCGAGCCCTGCTTCTCGGGCATGAACGTGGTGACCTCGGCCACCGAACTGGTCACGTCCACCTGCGCCGTCACCGCCACCATCACCCCGTCGATGTACCGCAGCAGATCGCTCACCTTCTGGTGCGTCTGCGCCTCCACCCGCGCGGCGTGCTCCATGTAAGTCGTGGAGAGCTCGTCCCCCTGCGTTCGGGGCCGCCGCTGCCCTCCCACCACATCGATGATCCGGATCCGCTCGACGTCCAGCCCCGCCTGGCTGCCCGCGATCAGCCCCGCCACCGCGTCCACCATCGCCTGCGACAGCGGCTGTCCGTTCTGGGTCGCCACCGTCGCCGCGGCCGTCGGCCGACGCACCGCCTGCCCCAGCCCCGACACCTCCGGCGCGTCGATCACCACCGAGGCGCGGCTCACGCCCTTGAACCCCCGGATCATCGCGGCGAGCTCGTTCTGGAGCGCGAGCCGATAGTTCTGCTCGTTCATCTGGCGCGAGTTGGTCCAGCTCTGGTTCTGGATCAGCGTCGCGAAGAGCAGCGTCTTGTCGTCGGGCAGCTTCCCCGCCTCCCCAAGCATGGCGCGGGCCCGGGCGGCGTCCTGCGCAGCCACGTGCACGACCCCGTCCTTCATCACCTTCTCGAAGCCGATCTCGTCGAGGTGCGAAGCCGCCCGCTGCTGGTCCGGCGCCGGCGCGCCCGGGAACAGCGGCACCGTCGCCGGCTTGGCCGTCCACTGCGCCACCAGGAAGAGCGTCATCACCAGCACGACCGCGACGGCGCCGATCAGGAGCTGGTGCGTCCGCGTCAGCCGACCCAGCTGCGTCGTGATGGTCGCCAGGGCGAGGCGGAGCGATTCCATGCGGTCGGCCTCCATGCCGGGCGTCCGTGCGCGATCCTCGCGCCGCCCCCGCGCCCCACCACGCGAGAACCGCGCGTGGCCGCACCGCCCTCCATCGACCCGTGCGCGGTCACCCCTTGAATGTCGGGAACGCCGGACCGAACGGGAGCCCCTCGGTCACGACACCCCGCCCGGTGGACCGCGGGCTCAGGTCCGCATCTGCTTGATCTCGTCATACGCCTCCATCATCCGGTTGCGCAATTGCTGCAGCATCCGGAAGGCGGTGTCGGCCTTCTGCGTCGCCAGGATGACTCCCTCCAGGTCCGATCGGGATCCGG
>Ga0105046_10003199_pt1 | contig 25933 bp, 19 predicted proteins | sample MAT03_FD_78385 | JGI IMG/M metagenome (GOLD analysis project Ga0105046, IMG submission 78385) | Freshwater microbial communities from Lake Fryxell liftoff mats and glacier meltwater in Antarctica - MAT-03 (megahit assembly) | ecosystem: Environmental > Aquatic > Freshwater > Ice > Liftoff...
ATTTCGGTGAAGCCGCGCTTTTCGTGGTGAACGAAATCCACCGCACAGGGCCCCTTGCGATTCAGGATCAGCTCGACGTGCGCCTTGGCCCGTGCGGTGGCGTTCTCAATGAAATAGCGATCCGGTAACGACTCGACGATCGTCTTGACAGCGTCGACGGGATTGCCTTCGTCATAAAACTCGGTGACCCGCTGTCGCCGCGCCAACACGCGCTCTCGCAGATCGGCCTCGACCGATTCGGGTCCGTGGCGAACATAAGCGAGCGTGCGCAAGAACAACTCGCGCAGCAGGTTTTCTTTCCACGGGGTCAGGGTTCCCGGTCCAACACTGTAGAGGTCCGAAAACGTCAGGACATAAAGTTCGATCAACGCAGCGTCGGTTCCGACGATCTGCGCCGTATGCTCAATCGTGCGCGAATCGGAAAGATCGCGACGCTGCGAAATGTGGGCCAGCGTAAGGTGATGCAGAATCAGGAAGCGAACGCGCTCGACCTCATCGGGTGTCAAGCCAAGGCGCGCCGCAATTTGCGCGCCCAGTTCGGCTCCGTTGCGCGGGTGATGCGGACCAAGCGGCTTGCCGGTATCGTGTAGCAACATCGCCACATAAAGCGCTCGAGGATCTTCGACCAGCGCCATCTGTTCGACCTGGATCGGGAACTGATCGATACATTCTAGACGGGCCAGGGCCTTCAACATCGCCACAGAGTGATGCGAATGCTGATCCACCGTGTAGACGTGGTACAAATCGTACTGCACTCGCCCCGTGACCGGACCCCATTCCGGAATCAGGCTCGTGAGCAAGCCCACATCTTGCATCTGTTCAAGGCGCGAGGGCGTCCCCGCATCATGGGGATTGGTCAAGACCTGAAGGAACCAACGGGCGGCCTCCGGATCGCCTGCGAGCAACCCCGGGGTCTCCGCGCAAAGTTCGGTGATCCAGTCCGAGCTGCGCAATCCGACGGGAATCTTTCTTTCGAGGGAAGCCGCAAAGAGGCGCATCATCTCTGACGGTTTCTGCTCGAAAATATCGGGAGCCAGGACCTCCAGCAAGCCATCGCGAATCACAAAGTTGGGATCAACCCCGCGCCCGGTGCTCGACAAAACCAGCGGGAAATTCGTCGGCTCGCGATCGAGGTCGGCCACTGCCCGCTGTAAAAGGCGTTCGGTTTCACGCACGATGGTTCGCGCATGAATCTGGTGATCGCCCATCAAGGCCTCGACGACCGGTGCCACTTCGGAACGAATGCGCCCGGGCGCCTCGCTCACGTTGCCGTAGAGGATAGGCCCAATCTGCTCCTGCAGATCAAAGCGCAGATGGTCAATCTTGCGTTTGGCCACAAGGTGCAAGGCGATGCGTGTGCGCAAGATCCACTGACGCGCTCGCTCGAACGACTCGGCCTGTTGCCGCAACATCTGACCCTGTGCGACCAGCGCTTCCGGGTCGCCGGTTCCGAAGCGGGCACGCGCAGCCCACCTTCCAACACACAGATCCCGGTAGCCGCCGGGACCGCTCTTGATGTCCGGCTCGAGCAGATAAATCGTATCACCAAAGGTCCGGTGTCGCTTTTCCTGTTCCTCACGCAACCGACGCACAAGGCCATCCGGGCCGCTGGCACTCGCGTTGTACTGGGTCAGAAAGTCCGATAGCAGTTGATCGTCGCCAATCAGGTAGCGCGCTTCGAGCATGGCCGTGGCGGCAGTCAGATCGGTTGCCGACAGCGACATCGCCTCCTCCACCGAACGCACCGCGTGACCGGCGTCGAGCCGCGCGTCCCAGATCGGGCCAAGGATCGAGGTGGCGAGGCCAATCACGGTCTCGTCCGGCTCATCACGACAAAGGAAAACGAGATCCAGGTCCGAATACGGGGCGAACTCGTGACGACCGAATCCACCGGTCGTGAGGATAACGATGCCCGTGCCGCTGCCGGTCCCAAGCCCAGCACCGTGGAAACGCGAGGCCATCATGTCCACGATGGGCGCCTCAAAATCCCGCGTCAGGTGGGCTGCCAACGCACCGCCACTTTCTCCCTGTCGAAGGCGTTCGAATGCGGACTCCCTCGCGACCTGGATACGTCTGGAAAGCGATTCTGCCGGTCCCATGGCTTCTGGCCACTCGTTTACCACTTTTTGCCCCGGGGGGCGCCTACCGAGAAATGCACCCGGCTTCATTTTTTTTGGATTTGACGAACCCGGTTCTGCTAAGGCAACGTCAGGTTAAGGAAATGGCAGAAATTGAATTGGGTTCGGTGTCCGATCGTCTGGACGAAGAGGAATTGCGAGAGCTCGCGGTGCAACTTGAAAAGGCTGGCGTTCGCTACGACATCCACAAGGAGTTCGCTTCCCAGCGGGTGGCGGCTCGCCTCAGCGAGGACGCGGTAACCGAGTTTCTTGATCGCCTCGACGCACACGAGGTCGCCGCTGACATTTATTTGCCGGTCGACTTCGATGGTGTGTTGAAGGTTGGCGACTACCGGGTTGCATCCGCACAGGCGCTATCCGGAGCCCTCGAGGAGCTATGCGAGGAACTCGGCATCGAGGAAGAAGTCGATGAAGAAGAGGAAGAGGACGACGATCCCAGCGAGGATCACCTCATTGCCACCCAGCTCAAAAACATCTGGCAACTGATGAACGACGCTTGTGAGGAATCGATCGACCGATTGATGCCTCTGCACGTTCAAGTTTGACTACGGTCGCAGTCGGGTTGGCTCGGCGGCCCGCCATGCGTCGTACGACACGTCGGTTGCGGTGTGGGCGATGATGAAGGTGCCCTTTTTGTTTGAAATGACGACATCAGGGTAGCCGTCGCCCATGACGTCGCCTGCCACGACCTGCGTTCCCACACCGGAATCCGTGTCCATTCGATGCGGTACGAATTCGACTCCCCGCGACGATCGGGTAAGGCGAAACCAGTACAACACCGCGTCCGCATTCGGACCCTCCGGATCGCCGTCCGGACCGTGTGACCAAAATCGCTTGCCCGTGACGACGTCGAGCAAGCCATCCTGATCCATGTCGATGAGCGCCAGCGCATGAAGCTCCGCGAAGCGGATGCCAAACGGATTGTCGGTGGTCTCGTCCCCGAGAACGTCGTGCTTCACGAACGGCTCCTTGCCCGCCGCAACCTGTTCAAACCAGGCCAGGCCGAAGCCATGTGCGGCAAGACTTGTGACCACATCGTTGTCGCCATCCCCATCGACATCGAACGCAAACATTTGCGCGCCACCCCAGGGTGAAAATTCGAACGGATGGCGCTCCCATACGGGATCACTTGCAAGCGCGGTCGGTTGCCGCCACCAGCCCGAACGCTCAAGCAGATCTTGTCTGCCGTCACCATCCACATCCCCGATCCCCATTCCGTGGGTGAAATTGATCCGACCACCGTCGTTTGAGATGCGATGGAACTGCCAGGGCGCAGTGGGATCGCCCGGAAACGGCGTCGCATACCCGTAATCCCCCTTGTGTATGCAAACAAGCTCGCGCTTGGCATCGCCCGTCAGATCGACATAGGTCGGCGATTCGTTGTCCGTCGTCGAGAGAATCAAATGGCGTTGCCACGCGCTCGAAGGCACTCTGGCCAGCGCCTCGGCGCCGGGATTGCGGTACCAGAAGGTTTCCTGCCCTGGAAAACCAATCTGAACGATGTCCACCCATCCGTCCGCATCCAGATCGTCCGTGAAAATGAAAAAATCATTCGAGTAGCTGGTTGCCCCATCAAACGTACGACCTTCGTAGTACGAAACCCGATTTGCGAAATCGGGGCCGCGGTACCAGAACGATCCGGCTATCAGGTCGTTGTGGCCGTCGCGATCCAGATCGGCGAAGCTGGCGCCCTCGGCCCGAAATGCGGTGTCGAGGGTTTGCCGGGTGAACGTGTGCAGAAGGTAACGCCCGGGCGCCGCGTCGACCATCGTTTGCGGTCGGCCGCCCGTCCCGATTCCGCCCGAACCGGATTGGCCCCCGATTGTGGACGCGGCGGGCACATTCCGGCACCCGAAAATCCCGCACAGGCAAACGACAAGGACCACCCGGACGCAAAGATTATCCATAGCAACCCCCAAATCTTACATCACGGGCCGGGCGATCCCGAAAGGAGGCCGTGCGATGCTGATGCCATGCTCAACAACGCCGCAGAAATCCGCCGCCGCGCCCTGGAAACCATCGCCGGTGGGGTCGTCTCATTAAACCGCAAAGTCGAGCCAGCCATCGTATTCACCCGCGCCCTGGGCAGCCGGCTCTGGGACACCGAGGGCAAGGAATACATCGACTACCATGCCGCGTTTGCACCCTATTTTCTGGGACACAACAACCCGGAGATCAATGGGGCAGTGATTCGTTCCATGCTCGAAGGCTGGTCCTTGATGGGCAGCGGAACCACCACCTGGGAGGTTGAACTGGCCGAATCCTTGAAGGCTTCCGTTCCTTCCATGCAGAAGGTGCAAATCACCAACACAGGCAGCGAGGCAACGGCCCATGCGATTCGTTTGTCGCGCGCCTTCACGGGCCGCGACCACGTCATCCTGACCCTCGGTGGATACAACGGATGGCACAACGATGTCGCGCGATCCGTGGCACCGTCGCTTGAGGTGATGGGCCCGCGGCGTGAAAACTCGGACTACCCATTTTTCGCAATGTCGGCGGGTATCCCCGAAGGCGTAAAGCAGCGGATCCACCTTGTGAACTTTAACGATGCGGATTCCATCGCGGCCGTGATGGCAAAGTATCCGATCGCGTGCGTCCTCACCGAGCCCGTGTTGCAAAACATCGGTGTCGTTCATCCAAAGCCCGGATATTTGCAAGCGGTCCGAAAATTGTGTGACGAGAACGGCAGCCTGTTGGTTTTTGACGAGGTCAAGACCGGCTTCCGCACGGCACTCGGCGGATACCAGTCGATTTGCAAGGTACGACCGGATCTTTCTGTGTTTGGAAAAGCGGTGGCAAATGGATATCCCATGGGGGTCATCGGTGGTCGAGCCGACGTGATGGATCTTTTCGATTCGCCCGATCCGACGAAGCGCGTGTTGATCGCGGGAACCTACAACGCCCATCCGTTCACGGTGGCCGCTGCAATCGCCACGCTTGAGATCTTGCGCCGCGACGACGGTGCCATCTACAAGCAGATCGAAATGATGGCGGTGCGGTTGCAGGCGGGCATCGAGGGCATCGTCAAGGAAAAGGGATTGACGGCGACCTATTCGCGCAATGCTTCTGCATCGTGCCTCTATTTTGCAGATCACGTCCCGGTTGATCTGCACGATCTGCAACAGAGTCATAACTTCGCGCTCGACACGCGCTACCGCCGCGCGCTCATCGACCGCGGGGTCTACCTGTTCCCGTTGCCGACGAAACAGGCAAGCATCAGCGGTGCGCATACGATGGCGGACATCGATCGCACGCTGGAGATCACGCGCGAAGCGATCACCAGTTTGTAGCGAGGCAACGCGCGCCATGGGGGCAGGGTTTCGCGCCGCCCTAAACGCGCGAGCGTTCGCACACGACGCTGGTCATCGCTGGAATTCGCATATATGATTCGCCCGCTCAAATTTATTTACAATTCGAGGAGGGATCGTGATGGTTAAATCTTTCGCAGTTTCAGTTTGCCTGGCTGGATTTCTGGGGACCTTGGCGTGTAGCCAGGAGGGTGCCACTGACGCCGATCAGCACGAGGTGTTTTTTGAAGGATTTGTTTACGACGGAGCCTCCGGCCAACGCCTGGTTTCCCCGGCACTCAAGGCGGTAACACTGACGTTTGGAACGAATGTCATACCCACACTCATCGGGCCCGACGGTCGATTTGTAACACAAAAACCCCTGCCGACCTGGCAGGACTACACGGTGTCCATCGAAGCCATGGGATATCGCAAGTTTGCTTCCTACAACCTTGGCATCGATATTCCTGCTTCGTTGCGCATGACGGACGGAATAGCCCAAAGTGCCACGAAGCAAACCTTCCATATCGACGCTCAGCTATTTCCCGATGCGCTGCAATCTGCGGCGCTGACCCTGACAGTCGGTCACGAAGACGATTTTTCGGCCATGCCACCCCCGCTTCCGGCCGCTGGCGTGGCACGGTTTCGACCGCAAGCCGTTTCTCTTATCGAGCGCTCGGTCATGACCGCACAACCTCCGCGTTGGCTCAACCATGAAGATTTGCTCACCCGCACGGTGGTCAAGATCTTCGATGGGGGCAAGATTTCGCTCGCCCAGAATGAATTGGTCTATGGCGTTTCTTACGAGCTGACCATCTATGGCGTGCCCAATTACCAGCCGCTCGTGCTGTCTGGTCAACAGGGAATTACCGCCGGCGCCGTAAGCAGTCAGACGATTCAACTGGCGAAGGAGGCTCGCGATGCGCTTCGTATCGTATCGATCAATGATGATGCGTGCATGCCTCCTGCAGGCAGTGCGACGGACTTTCTTGGTGCAATCTCTATTCGGTTTAGCGACCAGGTTGAATTTGTTGGGGAGTCTTGGGCAGAGGATTTCGACAACGGCCTGTCGATCACCCCAATGGCTTACACGGGTGCTTTTTACTATTGTCCGTTGTTCACCAACGTCAGTCCCACGAAGCAAGAGCGCGGCACCCGCGTGACGGTGGCAAACGATACCATCACCCTTGCTTTCAACCCATCCGTCGGAATCAACCCTGCTTTGGTCACGGCATGCACGATTCCTCCGCAGTTGACCCTCGTGGCTTATTCGATTCCGCCCTCAACCATGGTCCAGCCGAAGGGTGATTCTTCTCGAAAACGAACCCTTTATGCGCTGATTACGGACTACATGAGCAAGGCCGGATTGAATTTCAGCCAGACGCTTCGCTGCCAATAGCAGTTCGCAGGACTATCGATCATGGGAGCTCAGTGGAAACAGAAGGGCCGCGTCGCTGCGGCCGATGCCAAGGGGCGCGTCTTCACCAAACTGTCGAAGGAGATCATGGTGGCCGCACGCGGCGGTGCCGACCCCACCATGAACTCGCGGTTGCGCATGGCGATCGAAGCTGCGAAAAAAGCCTCGATGACTCGTGAGACGCTTGATCGGGCGATCAAAAAGGGCGCCGGATTGCTCGACGAGATCGTGAATTATGAAACCGTTACCTACGAAGGATTCGGGCCGCATCAGGTTCCGGTGATCGTCGAGTGCCTGACCGAAAACAAAAACCGCACCGCCACAAACATCCGGATGTTGTTCCGCAAAGGGCAACTGGCCGCTTCGGGCGCGGTTTCATGGGACTTCAATTTTCTGGGCATCTTGGAAGCCACTGGCCCTGCAGGAGCGGATGCAGAAGAGGCGGCCATTGAGGCCGGGGCGCAGGACGTCGAATCCGACGGCGAAGGTGGCAGTCGCTTCTATACCGAGAAGGCCGACCTGGATGCGGTCAACCGCACCCTGACGGCCCGAGGTTGGGCGGTCAGTTCAGCCATCCTCGGCTGGCGTCCGAAAAATCCGGTTACCGTGGAGGCGGCCAAGCTGGCCGAAGTCGAGGCGTTCCTGTCCGAGATCGACGACGACGACGACGTGCAGCACGTCTACCCGGGGCTTGCGTAGCACCAAACGCCGAACCGTGCGAAATACAGCGTCAACCCTCCCCCAAAACCGGTATGTTCAAAGGGTATGGTGCGCGCGCAGAAAAGGTCTAAATGGCCTTCAACTTCCCCGCGGTTACCCCTCGACAAGTTCGCCATCGCGATTTTCTGCGCAGCGCTGATTGCGTCGTGTCGGACCGGGCCTCGACCCAAACCCACGCCGACCATCGTCGCCCCTGCGGCGCCTGCCTTTATTCCGGTGCCACCGGCGTGTCGGCCGGCACGCGATGTGGTTCTGCCGATGACTGTCAACGCGCGCCGATCCTGTGTCATCGACGTCGGAAGCCGCAACGTCAAGCTACTGGTCGCCGAAACGCCCGGCGACGATCCGCGTGGCTTGACCGCCGTACGCACCTGTCGCACGCGATTGGGTCTCGGTGAAAAAGGCGAAGAACTGCCCGTAAACGATCGCCTCGTCCTCGCGGACCTCATCAAAAACTACAGTGCATTGTGCACACGCGATGGGGGCGAGCTCGTGGGAACTTTCGCAACCGAATGGGCCCGCCGATCAACCAACTTGGCAGCGATCGTTCGCGACGTGCAGCAGGGTGCGGGCGTCGAGATGGAAACGGTGAGCCAGGAGCGCGAAGGGTTACTCGGCTATCTCGCCGCCACCAAGGGTCAACGAGGTCGCGTGGTGTTCGACTTTGGCAGCCGCAGCTTTCAGATTTCCGTGTGGCCGCCCGGTGCGACGGCGCCGACGATGTTGGGCCTGCCACTCGGCATCGACGAAGTGGGCGAGCGGTTCTTCGACGATCCAGCCATCAAAGATTACGCCACCGGAGAAAAGGCGTTAATCGCGGCGGTACGCAAAGGGTTGTTGGCACTTCCCGAGTGGAAGGCATCGCTCAAACGGGCAAGCGGCAAGCTAGGAAAAACCCTGGTGTCGCTGGGCGAAAACGGTGACGTCGCGCTGGCAATGGGCGGCCACCTTTGGGGCGCCAAGAAGGCCGGCGCGATCGACGAGGCCAGCTACAACGACAAGGTTGCTGCCAGCAATGCGCGTGTGCAAGCACCCTTTGGCCGCGTGATGGGCGTGATTGAGGTCGCGGCGCTGCGTGCGTGGCGTAGGCGATTGCAGCGCGACCCCGCGCTCTTCGACGAGTTGCGATCACCTGCACGCAACAAGCACTTCGGTCACAAGATGATGGCATTTCCCGCACTCGTTGGCTGGCTGTCGAGCGAATTTGGTGTCGAGCGCATCGTGCTGGTTCCCGACGAACTGGCCATGGGCGTGCTTGTCGAGGCGTCCCTCGCAGCGCAGCTCGCAAAGGGATCACATCGATCAGGCAAGTGAGTCCGGACGCGATCACTTGTGGGCGATGCCCGAAAACTCTCGGAATGTGGCGACGGTCGTTTCTTTTTGGTTGTCTTTAGTTTCAACGGAATCGACTCTGTCGCACACGCCGACCGCACCGCAATCCTCAGCGAGATTTACCGGGTGCTGGCGCCGGGAGGATTTTGCTGGTTTTCGACACACAATCTCGACGGACCTGTACGACATCCCCATCGATTCTCGATGCCAACGATTCGGCTGACATTGAACCCCCTTCGATTGGCGTACCGTCTCGCGCTTTTCACGAAATTACTCATCCAAAACGCGAACAATCGTCGCCGTTTCCGAGTATTCGATGAACACGCCGATGACTATTGCATGATCAACACGGGCGCTCACGACCATGGACTCATGATCCATCACATTCGCATCACCGAACAACAACGGCAACTGCGCGAGCTTGGATTCGAAGACAATTGCGTTGCGTTCAGCTCCCTCGACGGCCAGCGCGTTGAGGCAACGACGGATACGAGCTCAATTGGCTGGTTTCATCTCGTTGCGCGCAAGCCAAGCGCGTAAACAACCCTCGCTATCCCGCCGCTGCCACCAACTTCTGCAGCAACGCCGGCCCAGGTTTTTGCCCCGCAAGTTGCCCCCCATCCACCACAAAATCCTGTCCCGAAATAAACCGGGCCTCATCGCTCGCAAGGAACAAGAACAGCGGCGCAACTTCTTCCACCCGGCCCGGGCGATGCAACGGCACATAGCGCTCGACAAAGTCCTTCACGAACTCCGGGCTGTCGATCTCCTGCGACATGGGCGTCTGAATGTAGCCCGGACAAACGCAATTCACGCGGATCCCCAACGGCGCCAATTCAATCGCCATGGTCTTCGACAACATGACAACGCCACCCTTGCTCGCGTTGTAGTGACCGTATCCAGCCTCGGCTGACAAGCCGTTTTTGCTTCCCATGTTGACGATGACGCCCGCCTTGCGCTTTGCCATTTGCCGCGCCACCGCCTGTGCTACCAGGAACATTCCGGTCAGGTTCACGTCGAGGATGCGACGCCACTCGACCAGCGCAATCTCAAGAAATGGCGTTTCCATCGCAATCCCGGCGTTGTTAATCAGAACATCGATGTCGCCGGTTGCTGCAACCGCACGCTGAACCGATTCCGCATCGGCCACATCGACCACGTGCCCCGTAACAAGAAGGCCCTCTGCCGCAAGGCTCGCACAGGCGCCATCCGACAGCGCTTGGTCGACCTCGAAAAGTACCACGCTGCCGCCCTCGTGCGCGAACTGCTTGGCAACTTCAAAACCGATGCCACGGCCGCCGCCCGTCACGACGATGCGCTTGTTTTCAAACCTTCGACGAATCATGTCCGTGCTCCTTTATTCTCACTGGCACGGTGCTCGACCAGGGTGACCAGCAAGGTGCTGCCCAGAACCAGTGCGCCGCCCGCCAACATTGCGGAGGTCAAACGCTCGCCCAGAATCAACCAGGCAAGCACGACTCCAAAAAACGGGATCAAGTAGTTCGACAACGCCGCCTGTGTCGCATCGAGACGTGCAAGCACAGTCAAGAAGATGACCATCGACAAGAAGTACTGGAACATTCCCAGCAAGCCCAACCCAACCCACGCCTTCACAGACAGGCTGCCGATCGCCGCGAAACTCGCGGGCTCAAGCACGAGCGCCAGTGGCGGAAGGAACAAACACACAAAGACGTAGCTTCCGAACAACACCTCGAGCGCGTCGAACTTGGCGAGCAGTTTCTTCGAATACACGTTGTAAAACGCGCTGCCCAGGATTCCGCCCAGAACGAGCACGTTACCCTTCAGGGATCCCGCACCCGTGTCGACGTTGCGGATGTCGTTCAATGAACACAGCACCACGCCCGCCATCGCAAGCGCAAAACCGATCCAGCGCACGACAGACATCCGCTCGCGCAACAGAACAAATGCAATCACCGCCGTCGCCACCGGCAACGCCAGACTGATGAGCGCCGCGTTCGAGGCCTGGGTGTAGCGAACACCCCAGGTCACGAGCAACTGCGCGGCCACCTGACCCAAGACGCCAATGATCGCAAAGCCCATCACATCACCTCGGGTGAGGCCATGCGACGCGGCACGGGACGCGGGCTCACGCAACCGCGCCTTGATGAGCGGCCAGACGAAGGGAACGAGCAAAAGCGTCGCGAACAGCATCGGCAACGCCGTTGCGAAAATTGGACCCACTTCCTGTTGCACCAGCTTCACGAGGACGAACTGGCTGGCCCAGATCAAGTTGCATGCGATGAGCAATGCGAGGTCGACGAACTTCTTGTTGGAAGATGACAAAGGAAGCCTTCATTGTCGGGGTCCGGGGCCGCGTTGACAATGCCGAGGGAATGGAATATCTCGACACAGATATGGAGGATTTTTGCGGGGACATGCGGCGGCTCGTCGAGTGGCTCAACCACTCCGAGTCAGCCCCTGTCGTTTTCGCGGAACCCGGATTCCGCCAGGATCTGTTCACCGTGCCGCAACCCTTCATTGAGCTGTACCTTGCGACCGAGGGCGGACTTCACCTGCATGTCGGCCCGGAAGGAGACGCCGGCGTTGCAGCGGATTTGCGCCAGGGCGAAATGGCCATCGCAAACGCTCACTTCGGCAACCGCGGAGGCGAAATCTCGGGCTCGTACCGGTATGGATGCATTTCACTGGCGCTGCCCCGCGAGGCAGCTTTCGCGACCTGGTCGCAACGCCCCTACCTGGTGAAGCGGCGCGTCCCAGACCTGGACCGTATTCGCAACCTCTACGTTGACGTGGCCAATCTGTACCACGGTCCGGCGCATCCTTATCGGGAGCTCCTGCTGAAGTCGACCTTGCTGATGCTGTGTGCCCACGCCGGCGATCCCGGTGCAGGGCAATCGCCGTCGACGGGCCTACAAAACATTCACGTGCGCCGTGCCGTCGAGATCATGCAGGAAAAGCGTTCGGACTCGAAGTTGACCCTGACGGGCATTGCCCGATACGCCCAGGTGTCGCCCAGCCACCTCGTCCGCCTGTTTCAAAGCAACCTCAACACAAGTCCCATGCGCTACCTCACCCAGGTCCGCGTTCGGCACGCGCAGGGGTTGCTGCTGCGTTCGCAGCTCACGATCAAGGAAATCGCCCATCTCGCGGGTTTTTCCGATCAACTGTACTTTTCCCGGGTATTTCGTAGTGAAACCGGGTCGGCTCCGCGGGATTTTCGGCGTCAGGCAGCCTGAATCCGTCTGACATCTCCCCCTTGCCGCCAATAACGGGTAAAATGGGGACCTTGCCGGTCAAGACACGATACGGATTCGGGAGCGACGAAATACCGCCGCCCGACGAAACAGCGGCGCCTCAGCGCAACGCTCGCACGGTCTTTGGCCATCAAAATCACCTTCCCAATCTTGCAGCACCCACCGGCAAGGCTTCCATTCCAATCGAATCGCGCATCACTGCCCCCGGTTCGGCAGCGAGTGCTGCGCCGGAGCGGGCCGCCATGCCGCCACAGCAGCCCATCGCCCAACCTCAGCGAATCCCCAACGCTGCCCCCCGCAAGCGAACCCCGGTTCCGGACGATCGAGAGCAGTCTGGTGAGCGGACCCGCACACGGCGCAAGTCCGGCGTCCCGGCACCGAAGCGCACGGGTCCCATCCCCGCGGTTGCTCGATTTTTGGGCCGACGCAACACCGCCGGGGACATCGTCCCGTTGCACGAAAAAACCGATGTCTTCGAGTTACCCGCTCGCGATCAATGGGTTCGTCCCGTGGTAACCGTCGTGGCGGCAGCGGCTTGTAGTTTCATCATTGTCGCCATTGTGATGTGGATCGCGGGCACCCGAGAGCAACCAAACAAACCCGTTACCAATAAACCTCAGGCTGTTTCGATTGCGAGACCGATCCCAGTCGTGGCCCCCATCGGGTCACCGCCCAAGGCGGCCCCTGCGCCCGTGCTCGAAACGCCGCCTATCATTCTGCCCGCCAACATCGCGCTCGCATCGCACCCGCAGCGGCAAAACAAACCATTTTCGGCCGCAAGGCCACTCACAAAACGGCCCGGAACCAAGCCGGTGAAACGATCGAGCACCACGCCGGTACACGATCCAGACGCCCCGATGTTGCCGAGCCTTCTTTAAACCGCAATTTCCAATCTCCAGAAATACCCATGACCATCGACGTTAATAAGATTGACCCGGACGCCCTCAAAGTTGTCCAACGCCTTCGACGCTGTGACCACCTCGCCTATCTCGTGGGTGGATGTGTACGCGACCTCTTGCTTGGACGAGCACCGAAAGACTTCGACGTTGCGACCGACGCCACGCCGCCCGACCTTCGTCGACTCTTTCGCAACTGCCGCATCATCGGCCGACGCTTTCGCCTCGCCCACATCTTCTTCGGCCCGAAGATCATTGAGACTTCGACCTTCCGGGACAACCCGCGCGAAATCGAAGAAGGACAGGAGCGTGAAACGGGTACCGAGTCCGATGACATCCTCATCCGACGCGACAACGTCTTCGGCACCGCCGAGCAGGATGCCCGCCGACGCGACTTCACCATCAATGGCCTCTTCTTCGATACCGACAAAAACGAAGTCATCGACTACGTCAACGGCATGCCGGACATCGAGGCACGCCTGGTCCGAACCATCGGCGACCCCGACATTCGCTTCCGCGAAGACCCCATTCGCATTTTGCGCGCCGTGAAGTTCGCCGCCCGCTGTGAGCTGCAAATCGAGCCTGAAACACAGCGCCGTATGATCGAGCACGCCTACGAGATTGAAAAAAGCGCCCCCGCCCGGGTCACCGAAGAGTTTTTCCGGCTGCTCCGCATGGGTGCTGCGAAGCGCTCGATGGAGTTGCTGGCCGAGATGGGTCTGTTGCAGGTGATGGTGCCCGAGTTCGCCAACTGGGTTACCCAGACACCGGGCGAGGATGCGGCACGTGAACGCCTCCCGCGTTACTTGGATGCGCTGGATGTCGTCTTTCGCGAGACCCAGACCGCGCCGTCGAATGCCGTCGTGGTGGCAGCGCTCGTGTTGCCGCGTCTCGCAGTTTCCGTTGAGCAAGACGGCGACAACCAACGCGACATGGGTGATTTCATCAATCAGCTCGTGTCTCCTATTCTGATCCCGCTGCGGGCCTCTCGTCGCGACAGCGACAACGCCCGGCAGTTGCTCTTGCTTGCATGCAACGTTCTGCTTGCGGAGAAGCGACCACGCCGACTGCGGGTAAACCATCGCGATCTGCGCACTGACCTCGACTTCTTGCTGAAGGTCATTGCCCGGGTCGAACCCATTTCCGAGGCCGCACTCGTCGCCATTGCGCCCGAGGCTCCTGTGGTCACAACACCGGCCGCCCCGCGCCGTGGCCGCGAGCCAAGAAGCCTCTGGCAGCCCGGGGCGATGTCGCCGATTCCCGTGCTTCCACGGGCACTTACGTCCTCTCGACGCCGGCCGGCTTTTGAAGGTACCGGCGCGTTCGGCAGCGTTCTGTCCGGACCCTTCTGCGCCGCCGTGGATTGATGACTGCGGCTCCATTGGCGCAATGACCGCCAATGAAACCCTGTGGATAACTTTTCATTGCGCGACCTCAAACGCGACCCCAACCGTGTTCGTTTTGCTTCCCGGCAAACAACCCTTCCTGATTCGTTCGACGATGCAGCTTTGTATGACTGGGAGTTTCGTCGTCGACGTTCAGACGTGACGTTTTACCGCGCGCTCGCCGCAGAACGCATCGGATACAATACGGGAGGCAAGGTGCTCGACCTTGCATGCGGATCGGGTCGACTGCTCGTACCGATGCTTCGAGATGGACACACCGTCGTCGGTCTCGACCGTTCGGCGCCGATGCTTGAACGGGCCGCCGCACGTGTGGGTCGAACCGCCGCGCAACAGAAAGCGCGTTGCATGCTTGTCCGTGCGGACCTTCGCGCTTTCAATCTGAAACCCGAGTTCGAGTTCGCCGTGTGCGCATTCCACAGCGTGCAGCACCTGCTGACGAACAACGATTTGGTACGGTTTTTCCAGAGGGTTCGGCGATCATTGCGGCCCAATGGTTGGTTCGCGTTCGACGTGTTGCCAGCACATCCGGACTGGCTCGCGCGGGATCCGGAACGGCGCTGGTCTCGCACAATGTTCACGCACCCGACGACCGGCAAGCGACTGGTGTACACCACCAACCAGCTCTACGAACCTCGCACCAAGGTTCTGCACATCCGTACTTACTACCAGCCTGTGGATAAACTTGGTCGCAACGTTGGTACAGAATATGTCGTCGGTATGGACTCACGACAACTTGAACCAGACGAGGTCGCATCACTCCTCGAACGCGCTTCGATGAAGGTCATCGCACGATATGCCGCCTTCGACCTTCACAAACACGATCGCAATGTCACCTTCGATAAAAAAAGTGACGAGCACGTGTACATCGCAAAAGCGATCGGCTGAAGCACACCGCTTCTGAACCGGATGACATTGCCGTGATACGATAAAAACATCGTAAATAACCGATTAGTAATCACGTACAGGACATTCGATCTTGGGACCGTATGACAAGCGTTTTTCATTGAAAACGCGCTTGAAAACTCGGTTCTCCGACGGAGAACAAGAAAAAAAACTCTTGACGAATCTGCACGCATGAATACGATTCATTGTCATAGGTGATGTTTCTCAACAAAGAGAATCGACAACACCAATGGCTGAGAAAGTCGCAACAACAGGAGTTACCCGAGACAAAGACTTTATGTACTTTGTCAAAGGCGGAGATGTCTGGAGAGTGCGACGAAGGATGCCGAATGTGCCCAAAGGCCACCCTGAAAAAGTGGTCACCGCTAAAATCGAGACAGATGCCAACTACATCTATTTTCTCGATCGGATGGGCGATGTCTCTCGTGCGAAACGTCTAATTGGTGGACAAAAACGAAAGAAGGTAGCTGTGGCAAAAAAGAAAGCAAAGAAGGCGAAGAAGGCAAAGAAGGCTAAAAAGGCAAAGAAGGCCGCGCGCAAGCGAAAGTAGCCAGCCGGCCGGCAGTTTCTGCCGGCTTCGTCTAGACGCAGGCCCGGTATCTGGGAAGATTAACCGCTTCCCAGTACCGGGCTTGTGTCTTTCAGGCGTTCGAACGCCTAGCGCTTCTTGACCGGCTTGCTTGATGAAGCAGTGCTCGGCGACTTCGGAGACTCGTCAATGTTGGCTGGCTTTGCGGTCTCTTCGACTTCCGGTTCGGGATCGGGTTCGACGCCGAGTTTCGCCATGACGAACTTGAGCCCTCGTCCAAAGCCAACGCCCTTGCCGTCAAGGTAGGCACTAAAGTCCGGCGCGAATCGCCAGAGGATCACCCCGAACGCGAACACCGTCATTGCGGAGATGAGCGTGTACTGTTCGTCGATCCAGGTCGCAAAAACGCCCAGTTTATCCAGCGGCTCGGGCACCGAGTAAAACTCGGAAGCCGCCGTCAGTAGACAGAGGATCCACCCCACGTCGGGACGCTTCTCGTACAGCACGGCCACGCCGATGATGAACGCATAGTAGTAGCAAGTAAGCTCGGTTGTAATGGGGATGAACGTGATCCCGAGCGCCGCAATGACCCAGGGTTCGTGGCGCAACGATGCAAAGCCCATCAACACCAGCCAGAACACCACCACGGCGTAGAAAACGGGACGCATCTGTTTGTAACCGGTGATGCGCGCGTGCTTCCAGGGCTCCCACGGGTCCGTAAGGCGGTTGTCCTTCATGTTGCGGCCGACGGTGCTCGGTCGATAAGCAACGACCGTACGCAGGCCCATGTAGTTCGTGAGCGGAGTCTCCTTGTGCTTGATCGAGTTCTTCACGAACTCTTGATACGAACGGACGCCATCGCTCGTCTTGAAGCTCACCGGAATCAGTACCGCAAACGCGACCACGGCTCCGACAAACAAACGCACGTATTTGCGACCGACCAGATCCTTGGGGATGACTCGGCGCTCGCGCACCATGTGCACGGCAAGCGCGATCAGAGGTCCGAATGCCATGAAGCCCGGGAAGACGCGCAGCAACGTCGCATAGCCGAGGGCAAGGCCCGCCAGGAACGGTTTTTCTTTCCGGAGGAAACACACCACCGCCGTCGTGTAGAACAACCAGTCCCAGCGCAAGAAAGCACCGCCGGTCCAGTAAAAGCGGTTGCCAAAATTCGTTGCGAAAACCGTCATCGCAACCGCGGTCACGCGCCAACCAAACGCCCACCACACCATCGCAATCATCGCGACGTAATAGAGGGGATCGATCGCGACGATCCATTTGATCTGCGCATCACTCGCCGGTCCGGAGTTGCTCAGGATCGTGCCCAGGATGCCCCAAACCGGGGTCGCGTTGTAACCGTGGTCGGTTGAAGTATCGTCCCATCGCTTGGGTGCCTCCGGCTTGCGCCAGTACTCGATGTCAACCTTGAAGGCATCCCAGCGCTCGGCCGAAAAATGCTTCTTGCAAAGCTCCGGATGTTTCAAGATCTCGGTCGTGGTCTCGAGATCGTTGGTGCGCAGGTTGGTGATCTTGCGCAACTCGACGCGACGTCGCAGTGCCGGATCGGGCGATTCGTGATCCGCAACGGCGACACATTCATACATGCGCTCGAAGCCAATTTCTTTGAAGTACTTCGCACCAACGTAGTAGTGGAACGTGTCCCATCGGTGAACGAAGTTGTCGAAGTGGAACGAGAAAAAGTTGAGATACGTCATCGCTGCGATCGGCAGCGCGAGAAAGAGCGCCAGGGTCCGTGCGCGCAGATAACGTCGAGGCGTGCCGCCTTCCTTCAGACGGACGTCCCAGTAGACGAGACCGCCCACCAGCAGGGCGAGCAACATCTCCCACCAGCGGCTCGTGTGGTCGTTCCAAAACCGCGAAGAAACCGACCCTGCCTGGACCGGTGCATCCCGGCGCGCCACGACCGGCGGCCATGGCGTGGGCACGTTGCAATACGCCTGAAGCTCCGAAACCGAGTAGAAGTTGTCGCCCTCGCCCTCGCCAAGACGGAGGTATCGCAAGGCCGTTCCGCCGAGTTCAACCTGACGGGTGCGTAGGCCGTGAACACTTTCGACCGGCTCAACCTGACCAATCGGTTTGAACGATCCTTGATCGGGAGACAACGATCCCCACAAATGGATGATGTCGTTGGCGTCACCCTGAAAATTGAGTGCACGCAGCGTGACGACCTGGCCGAGGTCATACGTCAGGGTCGCCGCTGGAGAATCGAGAATCGCCGTCAACGTGTCGGCATTCCATTGCGCCCCTTCGACGGCCGCAACCCCGTCGGTCACAGCCTTGAGATTGCCGTTGATGTCCTGCCAGTGGACGGGAGAGCGACCCGCAAGAAGGTTGCCATCGGGACAGGCGGGCTCCTGCGCGCTGGCCACCGATGGAAGCATCGCCATCGCGAAACAAGCCAACACCAAACAACCACCGCGGATTCCAAGACGCATCATGTCAACTCCGAATAAAGGGACGTGCACGATATCAAACTTCATCTCAAAAACAGGATCGCCTTCCCGTTTTTTCGATCACCACGCGCTAGGCGATGGGTGGTTTTCCGTAAACCCGGGCGAATTGCTTCGTGTACCGCCAACCCGAGATGTAGCCGAGCGCAATGCCGGCAACGATCGAGCAACGGCCGAAAACGCCAAGCGCCGGTTCAAGCTGCGGCCAAAATCCCGCCAACGAAACCCCACTCGGCACGAAGCTCCACATCAACACGTTGGTCTTGAGCTTGCCGAGAAAGCCGCTCGAGATGTTCAAACCACGGGCTGTGACAAAGCGGCGAATGGTTGTGACCCAGAATTCACGGAAAAGGTACGCGACCAAAACGATGGGCGTGATGAATCCGGTGCTGACAACAAGAAGCAACGCCGTCGACTCGAAAACCACATCGGCAAGTTGATCGAGAAGCTCACCGATTGGCGTGACGAGGTTTAGTTTTCGGGCGAGATATCCGTCGAGATAATCCGTGATCCCCGCAAGCACGCCCAGCACGATTCCAAGCAGGTGGTTCCCTGAGAAGAAAATCGCCGTCGCAATGAAGATAAAAACGATGCGAACGATCGTGAGGACGTTGGGTACGAGCTTCAAATCCTGCCGCAAATCGCGCGGCTCGTCGGGGCTGCCGGTGCGCTGCGAGTCGTCCGAAACCTTCGACATGGGGTTCACTTGCGAGCGAGTTATCGCGTTTTACGCCGAATTTACGACCGCGATGATTGCTCGCGGCTGGCGTTTTTGGAATTGTGCCCGGGGACGGAATTGAACCGCCCACACGGGGATTTTCAGTCCCCTGCTCTACCAACTGAGCTACCCGGGCTCACAGCGCGAAGGCCGTGGGGGTAAGGTTCGTACCCCGGACAGCGTCACCCGTCAAGATCTAGCCGCCAGGTGGCCTTGCTGGAGACGATGCGTTCGGCTACCGTACGCGGCAATAGCAGACGTTTTTCTTCTTCAGCCCGTCATCCATAGCTGGGCACTCACTCACGATCTCCCGGGAGAACGATATTCATGACCAAAGGTACGGCATTCGCACTGGTAGCCATCTCACTGGTGGTTGGATTTGCGATCGGACGCGGAAGCGGCAAGGGCGGCGGCGGAGGCGATGAAGAATCGGCCGCAGTGGTCGAAGCCTCGGCAGGCGACAAGGCGATTGCGGGCGACGTGGATCGCGTTCGCACGCCGGCCGATAGCCTCTCGCGCGGGCCAAACGACGCACTCGTGACCATCGTGGCGTTCTCGGACTTCCAGTGTCCCTTCTGCAGCCGCGTGAATCCGACGATCGAACAGCTCGTCAAGGACTACCCGGGCAAGGTCCGCGTTCAATTCCGACACTATCCCTTGCCCTTCCATAGCGACGCACCCCTCGCATCGCAGGCTTCACTTGAAGCCGGTGCTCAGGGCAAGTTTTGGGAAATGCACGACAAGCTCTTCACCAATCAACGCGCCATCAAGCGCGAAGATCTCGACAAGTACGCGGGTGAGCTGGGCCTCGACATGGGTAAGTTCAAGGCGGCGCTCGATTCCGGCAAGCACAAGGCGCAGGTCGAAGCCGACACGGCACTCGGCGGCAAGCTGGGCGTCCGAGGAACCCCGCACTTCTTCATCAATGGACGCGCCCTCTCGGGTGCACAACCCATCACGGCCTTCAAGGAGATAGTGGACGACGAACTCGTCCGCGCCGAGAAGCTCGTCAAGGCCGGCACCCCGAAGTCACAGGTTTACGCCAAGCTGATGGCCACAGCCCGCGCTGCGGATGCCCCGGCTCCAGCCGCTGCAGGCGATGCACCGGCTGCCCCTGCACAACCCTCGGCCGATCAGGTTTACAAAGTGCCGCTCGGCAATTCACCCGTCCAGGGCGGCAAGGCCCCCAAGGTCACAATCGTGGCCTTCTCGGAGTTCCAGTGCCCCTTCTGCTCGCGCGTCCTGCCGACCTTGAAGCAGGTCCACGATACCTACGGCGAGGATGTGGCGGTCGTGTTCAAGCACCTGCCGCTGCCTTTCCACGACAATGCCAAGGGCGCAGCTCGGGCCGCAGTCGCGGCAGGTCTGCAAGGCAAGTTCTGGGAAATGCACGACAAGATGTTCGCCAATCAGCAAACGCTGGGGCGCGAAAACCTCGACACGTATGCAAAAGAAATTGGCCTCAACATGGCCAAGTTCGCCAAGGATCTTGATAGCACGGCAGTCAACGATCAGATCGCAGCCGATGAAGCCCTCGCTGGCAAAGTTGGCGCACGTGGGACGCCAACCTTCTTCGTGAACGGCGTGATCTTCCGTGGGGCCCAGCCATTCGAAAGCTTCAAGGCAACAATCGATGCGCAGCTCAAGAAGGCAGATGAAAAGCTGAAAGCCGGCGTTGTTCGCAAGAACCTTTACGCAGAGTTCATCAAGAACGGTGCTGAAAGCGCAGCCGCTGCTGCGCCGGCGGCCCCATCCGGAGGTGCGGCTGCACCCGAAGGTGCACCGGTCAAGGTTCCAGTTTCTGCCTCGGATCCGCAAAAAGGACCGAATGACGCCCTCGTCACAATCGTTGAGTTTTCGGACTTCCAGTGCCCTTTCTGCTCACGCGTGATGGACACGATGAAGCAAATCCACGAAACCTATAAAGGCAAGGTTCGTGTGGTGTGGAAAGATCTGCCGCTTTCGTTCCACCAGAATGCCAAGCCCGCTGCAATCGCAGCACGCGCTGCCCATGAGCAAGGAAAGTTCTGGGAGATGCACGACAAATTGTTCGCCAACCAGCAACAACTGGATCGCCCAACCTACGAGCGTTATGCACAGGAACTTGGCCTCAACGCTGGCAAATTCAAGGCGGCGCTTGATGCAGACAAGACGCGCCAGTTGGTTGAAGACGCCGAGCGCGTCGCCGGTCAGGTCGGAGCAACTGGAACGCCCGCGTTCTACATCAACGGTGTGAAGCTCTCGGGTGCGCAACCGTTCGCAGCCTTCCAGGCCGCCATTGATGTCGCGATGAAGAAGGCCGAGGAACTGGTCGCCAAGGGCACACCAAAGGCAAAGGTCTACGAAGAGTTGATGAAACTGGCCGGTACTGCAGCCGCTGCACCCGCAGCCGCCGCGGGCGAGCCACCCGGCCCCGAGGCTGACAAGACGGTCTTTACCGTTACCCCGGGCAATTCACCTTCGCGTGGCCCGAAGAACGCTGCCATCACCATGGTGGTGTTCTCCGAGTTCCAGTGCCCGTTCTGCTCGCGTATCAAGCCGACCATCGATCAGATTGAGAGCGAGTACAAGGGCAAGGTTCGCGTGGTGTTCAAGCACTACCCACTGCCCTTCCACGAGAACGCCAAGCCCGCTTCGATGGCCGCCATGGCCGCGGGTGAACAAGGCAAGTTCTGGGAAATGCACGACAAGTTGTTTGCCAACCAGCAACAACTGGATCGCGCAAGCCTCGACAAGTACGCGCAGGAAATCGGTCTCGACATGGGCAAGTTCAAGTCCGCAATGGACTCGGGCAAGTTCGCCGCGCAGCTTGCGGCCGACATGAAAGAAGCCGAAGCCGTTGGCGTGAATGGAACCCCGGCGACGTTCATCAATGGTCGCAAGATCGGTGGCGCCTATCCGTACCCGACCTTCAAAGCCATTGTCGATCAGGAATTGGCCAAGAAAAAAGGCTAGGTCAGCACCTTGCGCGGACGAATCATTTTGGCGCTCGCGATCACCGCAGGGGTGACCGCTTTTGTGGGCGTCCAATTCTTCCGCGCCGCCGATGCGACCTTGAGTGCGACACGAGGCAACGCCTGTCGTTCACTTGAACCCGCAGCGCTGCCCGATCGGTTCAAAGACGGGCAGCCACCCCCGTTTGATCTCCCCGACGCCAACGGGCGACGGTGGACGCTCGAACAGCTTCGTGGCCGCCCGGTGTTGCTCAACTTCTGGGCAACCTGGTGTCCACCCTGTGTTGAGGAAATGCCGGCTCTCGAATCGCTCGCGCGCAAGCTGGGCGATCGCGCGGTGGTCCTTGCGGTGAGCACGGACGACGACTGGGCAAAAGTGAAACACTTCTTCCGAAAGGGCACCGCTCTTTCGGTCGTGCTCGATGCCTCGGCCGAGGTTCCGAAAAAATTCGGCACCGAGAAATACCCCGAGACCTTTCTCATCGGGGCCGACGGCAAGATTGCCCACTACATCGTCAACAAGCGCAAGTGGGACGCACCGCAAGCGGTTGAGTGTTTGCTTGGGTTGCAGTGAAGCCGCTTGATCGCAAACAGTCTGCGTACTTGTGGCTGTGCGGTTTCTTCGTTGCCGCACTCATCACGGCTGACATCGTTGGTGGAAAGCTCTTTCGCGTCTTCGGTCACGATCTCTCTGCGGGCATGCTCGCATTCCCGTTGACCTTTCTTCTCACCGACATCGTCAACGAGTTCTACGGCGCAAAAGCAACACGCCGACTGACCTTCATCGGTCTCGCTTCCGCAATCTTCTCGCTCGGGATCATCTGGATCGCGCGCGTTGCACCCACAAGCCCTGAATCGCCTTTGTCTGCGAGCGAATTTGAGCGGGTGTTCGGATGGTCGGTCCGATTGTACTTCGCATCGCTGTCCGCCTATCTCGTCGGCCAGATGCTCGACATCGGCATCTTTTCGTTCCTGCGCAAACGAACCCGTCACCGATACCTGTGGTTGCGTGCGACGGGCTCAACCCTGGCGAGTCAATGGATCGATACCCTCGTGGTGAACTTCGGATTGTGGACTGGCACGAAGTCGATTGGCTTCATCTTGACCATCTCGCGGGACTCGTACGTCGTGAAGGTCATGGTCGCTGTTGGACTGACGCCGCTTGTATATTTACTGCACGCAATTTTGGCCCGTGGGCTCCAAATCCCCGAAGACTCCGAGCAATAACGTGACTTTGCTACGGGCAAGAGCCCCGTAAATCCTTGTCAATACACTATGTTACACATTGTCATGTATTCCGGTTGCACACATTGAGGCTATCTGGCAACGTCGGCCGCCGTGCTGAACCGAATAATTGTTATTGGTGCCTTTCGATCGCTTTTCACCGTGGTCCTCGCTGCCTCCGCGCTCTCGGCGTGTTCTAGCGATCCGCCGGATGAGGATCCGATCCCCTCAACCTGTGCTGCGGGAACCTGGGACAACGATGGCGATCCGGAAACCACCTGTTTTCCGTATTCCGATTGCGCGCCCGGATCCTACGTTGCAACCGAGGGCACAGCCACCTCGGATCGGATTTGCGCCGCCTGTGCAACGGGCACCTTCTCATCGACAAGCAACGCCTCCGCGTGCACCCGTGCTACGGATTGTCCCGCAGGCCAGTACGTCACTGTGCCGGCGACCGCGACGAGCGACCGGATGTGCATGGGCTGTCAAAGTGGGTACTTCTCATCCACGGTGAACGCAGAGAACTGCGGGCGCTGGTTGGATTGCGCTGCTGGTACTTACGTTGGCACCGACCCCAATTCAATGACGGACCGAGCGTGTGCGGTGTGCCCGAGTGGCACCAGCACCTCGGATATGAATCAGTCGACCTGTGTCACGAGCATCCAGTGCCAACCCGGTACGGTACAAAAAGTCGCTGGCACCGCGACGACCATGCCGGTTTGCGAGGCCTGTGCCGCTGGCAATTTTTGCACTGGTGGTGATGCGCCCGTGGTTGCCTGTTCGGCGGGCACATGGGACCACGACGGCAAAAGTGCGACGGCCTGTGTGCCGAGGACGATGTGCGTGGCGGGTCAGCGCGTCTCGGTGGAAGGATCGAACGTCCTCGATCGCGTGTGCGCCGATTGCGCCGCGGGTTCGTTCTCGTCGACGATGAACGCTGCAGCCTGCGCAGTCTGGACGGAATGCGTTGCGGGCCGGTTCATCTCGGCACCAGGTTCAGTCAAAGCCGATCGCGTTTGCGTCGATTGCGCAGCGGCAACTTACAACAGCGAAAAGAACCGCACGTCGTGTTTGCCCTGGACCCTGTGTCCCGCTGGCGGTTTCGCCGAAAACAGCCCGTCGGCAGTCGTAAACCGACTCTGCGGGGTCTGCGGAAGCGGCACCTTCTCGAGCGTGGAAAACGCAACATCGTGTGCCGAATGGACTGATTGCAAGGCGGGCGCCTATATTTCGACTGCCGCAACCTTGCGGAACGATCGCCAGTGCATGGCCTGCGCTGCCGAGACCTACTCGAGCGGAGACAATCGTTCCTCGTGTATTCCGGTCGGTCAGTGCGACGCGGGCTCGGTGCAAACGGCAGCGGCAACGGGCACGACGCCCGTTGTGTGTGACGATTGTGCGACGGGCACCTATTGCGCAGGTGGAATGGCTCCCCTTGTTGCGTGTGCTGAAAACACCTGGGATGACGACGCAGATGCCGCAACGGAATGTGTCCCTCTGACCCAGTGCGCCCCAGGATTCGCGGTGCAAGCAACTGGCTCGGCGACGAGCGACCGCTCCTGCACCCGCTGCACCAACGGATATTCGACGACCGTTAACGCCCCATCTTGCACTCCATTTACCGCCTGTTCTCCGGGTGAGTTTGTCGCAGTACTCGGTACGTCAATCAATAACAGCAGTTGTCAGGCGTGCGGAGAAAACACGTTCTCAAGCACCGCCAACGCGAATGCCTGCAGCGACTTCAGCAATTGCAGCGCGGGTGAACGCGTTTCGCGCGAAGGCGGAACCGGCAACGATCGCGAATGCACGACCTGCGAAGCCAACACGTTCTCCACAACGACAAACGCTGCCGCCTGTATGGCGCACACCGAATGCACCGTGGGCCAGTGGGTGGTCTACGCAGCCACGACATCAAGCGATCGCACCTGCGGCAATTGCGCCCCAATGCACTTCTCGACCGGAGTGAACGCTGTCGAGTGCACGCCCTGGGCCAGTTGCGCGGCGGGTGAATACGTTTCGACACCAGGCTCGGCTGCATCAAACCGGGTTTGTATGGACTGTGCGGACGGGTCTTACTCGACAGAGGCCAACCAGGCGATGTGCGCAGACTGGAGAACTTGCAACCCCGGCCAGTACATTTCCGACGCGGGCGACGCGGTCTCGGATCGCACCTGTTCGTCTTGCACCGCGGGTAGAAACTCAGGCTCCGCGAATCAAACGTCTTGTGATATTTGCGCGGCCGGTAGCTTCTCGCAAGCCGGAGCCGCCTCATGCACCGCCTGCGCGGCCGGTTCAGTTTCATCGGCTGCGGGAGCCAGCGCCTGTACTGCGTGCCCGGCAGGCTCGTCGCAGTCGGCAACAGGTCAGACCTCTTGCGCCACCTGCCCGATCGGCGCCGCACAGGCGGTGACCGGCCAGACCTCGTGCTCCGTTTGTCCGCTTGGGCAATTCGCTGGCGCTACGGGCTCTACGTCCTGCACGGCATGCGCCGCGGGCAGTGTCGCATCGTCCACCGGATCCGCTTCATGTACGGCCTGCGCAGCGGGCACCGTTCAGCCTTCGGCAGGACAATCTTCTTGCAACGCTTGCGCCGCCGGCTCCTCGCAAAGTCAGACCGGTCAAACGGCCTGCACCACCTGTCCCTCCGGGCAGTTCGCTGGCATGACAGGCTCCACCTCTTGCTCTGCTTGCTCCGCGGGTTC